>Ga0247768_1000017_pt1 | contig 167444 bp, 168 predicted proteins | sample UWRJL016104C6_FD_179944 | JGI IMG/M metagenome (GOLD analysis project Ga0247768, IMG submission 179944) | Plant litter microbial communities from Arlington Agricultural Research Station in Wisconsin, United States - UWRJ-L016-104C-6 | ecosystem: Environmental > Terrestrial > Plant litter >... | reverse complement strand
TCCGATCTTTGCCATCATCCTGGCGACCGCCGCGATCCAGCTGGTCGCGCCGCGCCTGAACCGCCTGCAGATCGAGGAGTCGGTCGCCGGCCTGGCCGGCATCCTGATCATCGGCCTCGGCGACCAGCGCGTCGACGTGACCTCGGTCCTGTGGCTCGCCGCGGTGGCCAGCGGCGTGCTCGCCCGCGGCGGCCGCGTGCACTGGGTCGGCCGCCTCGTCGTCCTCACCGCGCTCGCGCTGCCGTTCGCGCTCGACGCCCGCGTCGAGGTCCAGCACGTCGGGCTCTGCATCGCCGCGATCGGCCTGCTGCTCACCTGCGGCAGGCTGACCACCGAGCTGCGCGACCTGCTCGACCAGGCCCGCCACGACGCCGACCACGACCACCTCACCGGCCTGCTCTCGCGCTCGGCCTTCACCGCGCGGCTCGCCGACGCGGTCGCCGCCGCCCCGACCGCGCCCGTCGCGCTGTTGCTCGTCGACCTCGACGACTTCGGCCAGGTCAACAAGCTCCAGGGCCACGCGACCGGCGACCAGCTCCTGCGCGCCACCGCCGAGCGCCTGCGCGAGGTCGCGGGCCGGCACCGCCTCGCGCGCCTCGGCGGCGACGAGTTCGCCGTCCTGCTCCCCGCGGGTGAGGCCGACGGCGTCGCCGACGCGATCGTCGCCGCGCTGGCCGCCCAGCTCGACGGCGGCGCCATGCGCGCGTCCGTCGGCGCCGCGGTCGCGCCGGTCGACGCCGACGACGCCGACACGCTGCTGCGCGCCGCCGACGTCGCGCTGCGCGTCGCCAAGCGCAGCGGCAAGGCGCAGATCTCCCGCTACGCCGGCGAGTCGTTCGCCGACACCGGCCCGACCGGCGCCCGCGGCGCGCTCAACCGCCTCATCGCGGGCGACGGCGTCGTGATGTTCGCCCAGCCGATCGTCGAGCTCGCCGACGGCTCCGTCCACGCCTACGAGGCGCTCGCCCGCTTCCAGACGCGCGGCACCGACAGCCCGCTGCACTGGTTCGCGCTGGCCGACGAGTTCGGCCTGCGCACCGAGCTCGAGCTCGCGTGCCTGCGCGCCGCGCTCGAGTTGTACGCCTTCCGCCCCCTCCCCGCGCGCCTGACCGTGAACGTCTCCGGGCCGGTCCTGATGGACCCGCGCGCGCAGGCGCTCCTCGCCGCGGTCGCGGACCCCACGGGCCTGATCGTCGAGATCACCGAGGAGGCCGTCGTCTACGCGGACGCCGAGCTGGAGCGCGCGCTCGCGCCGCTGCTGGCGCGCGGCGTCCGGCTGGCGATCGACGACATGGGCGCGGGCTACTCCGGCCTGCGCCAGATCACCGCGCTGCGCCCGACCTACCTCAAGCTCGACCGCTCGCTCATCACCGGGATCGACGCCGACGTCCACCGCGCCGCGCTCGTCGAGGCGCTCGTCGGCTACGCGAACCGGACCTCCGGGATGCTCGTCGCCGAGGGCGTCGAGACCGAGGCCGAGCTGCGCACGGTCGCCGCGCTCGGCGTCCCGCTCGTCCAGGGCTGGTTCTACGGGCGCGCGGCGGCGCCGTGGTCGCGGCCCGTCATCGCCCCGGCGCCACCGGTCGTCCTCCCCGGGCGCGGGCCGGAAGCCTAGGCAGCCACCAGCACCGCTCGCCGAGCAGCGTCATCGCCGCGGGCACGAGGACGAGCCGCACGAGCGTCGCGTCGATCGCGATCGCCACCGCGGCCCCGAGCCCGAGCTCGGCGATCACCGGCACGCCGGTCAGCGCGAAGCAGGCGAAGACCGCGACCATGACGAGCGCCGCGCCGGTGATCGTCCGGCCGCTCGTCGCGATCCCCTCGAGCACCGCGGTGCGCGTGTCGAGCCCCGCGTCGCGCCGCTCGCGGATCCGGCTCAGCAGGAAGACCTCGTAGTCCATCGACAAGCCGAAGACGACGGCCAGGATGATGGGGATGGTCACCGTGTCGATGTAGCCGTCGTCCTTCCCCCAGACCTGGACGGCGGTGAGGATGCCGAAGCTCGCGGCGACTGACAGCACGTTGGCCGCGACCGCCTGCAGCGCGAGCGGCAGCGCGCGGAGCATCAGCAGCAGGAGCACGAACGTCGCGACGAGCGTCCACAGCGCGATCTTCCAGATCGAGCCCGTGATCGCGTGGTTGAAGTCGAGCTGCGCGGCGCCGTTGCCGCCGACGAGGCTGCCCTTCGGCAGCTCCCGGCGCAGCCGCGCGACGAGCGCCTTGGCCTGCGGCTGGTCGGCGTCGAACCGCGCGCGCACCACGAGGAAGATCCACCGCTTGTCGTCGGTCAGCGTCCGCACGCCGGTCTTCACGACGTCGGGGTCGGCGCGGAGCAGGACGACGGCGCGGTCGAGTTCGCGCGCGCGCACGAGGACCTTCAGCGGCGTGCCGTCGCCGGGCCCGCGGACCGCGCGCGCCGCGTCGAAGCCCTGGCGCGTCTCGTTGTCCTTCGGGAACTGGCGCAGCGCGCCGTCGCCGGTCCGCGCGCCGAGGATCGGCGCGGCGAGCGCGAGCAGGACGAGCAGCGCCGCCACGAGCGCGAGGCCCGGCCGCGCGGTGACGCGCGCGCTCCAGCGCCGGAAGAGCGTCGACTCCGCCTTGGCCGGGCCGATGCGCGCGCCGAGGACCGCGAGCAGCGCGGGCAGCAGCAACGCGCAGGCGAGCATCGCGACGACGACCACGACCATCGCGCCCACGGCCATCGAGCGGATCGCCGGCGTCGGGACGAGCAGCAGCCCGGCCAGGGCGATCACGACGCCCGCGCCGCTGAAGAGCACGGCGACGCCGGAGGTCGCCATCGCGGTCGCCCGCGCGGCCGCGAGCGTCGCGCCACGCGCAGCTCCTCGCGGAAGCGCACGACGACGAAGAGCGAGTAGTCGACCGCGACGCCGATCCCGATCATCGACGCCATGTTCGGGACGTAGAAGCTCATCGTGAAGTGCCGCGCGAGCAGCGCGATCACCGCGCTCGTGATGAGCACCGAGACGCCGCCGATCGCCAGCGGCAGCACGGCCGCGGCCAGCGAGCCGAACATCGCGAGCAGGATCAGCGCGACGATCGGGAAGCCGATCCGCTCGGCGCCCCCGAGGTCGTCCTTGGTCAGGTCGACCATCCCCGCCCACAGCGCGCCCGCGCCGACGAGGTGCAGCCGGACCTGGCCGTAGCGCCGGCCGTCGGCGAGGCCGAGCCGCTTGCGCAGCTCCTTGGCGACGTCGGGCGCGTGGAACTCGTCGGCGTCGAGGGTCAGGGCCACCACGTTGGGCTGCCCCGGCTTCGTGCGGGCGAAGAAGAGCGAGGCCTCGGCGATCTGCGGGTCGAGGTCGACGTGCGGCGTGGCGCGCGCGGCGGCGCGCAGCGCGGCGAGGGCGGCGCGGTAGTCGCGCAGCGGCGTGCCCTTCGGCGCGACGAGCACCGCGCCGAGCGTCGCCGGGCGGTAGGCGAGCGGGACGCTCGACTGGACCTCGTGCTCGACCTGCTCGGACTGCGAGCCCGGGACCTGGAAGCCGCCGCCGGTGAGGTGATCGGACTGGGTGAGGGCGACCGGGAGCGCGGCGGCGATCAGGACGGCCCAGGCGAGCAGGACGGCGACGCGGTGGCGGCCGATCCAGCCGTGGACTGCGCGCAGCACGGCGGCCTAGCTGCGGCAGGCGACGCTGCCGTCGGTCGCGACGGTCTGCCCGGAGTCGTAGTGCGTCTCGGCGTGGTAGCGCCAGCGGTGGTCCCTCGGGCACGACGTGGTGGCGATCCAATCGCCGCGGCCGACGATCGCGTGGAAGGTGTCCAGGCGCAGCGGGATGCCGGCGACGATCTGGAGGTTGCGCGGGATGTTCGCGTGCGCGTGGTAGGACCAGCGCGGCGAGTTGAGCTTCTCCACCGAGGCGGGGATCGGCTCCTGCACGCGCGCGGGCGACTTGAGCACGACGTAGAAGTACACGGTCCGAGCCCCGCCGTTGACGACGGTGAGCGTCGGGTAGGTCTTCGTGCCGTCGGCGTCGGCGACGCCGCGGCCGTGGCCCATGATCGAGCGGGCGGGGCAGGCCTTGGGGCCGGAGTGGCGGAGCGCCGCGAGGCTGCACGTCGGCCACTTGGCGCCGTTGTAGAGGCCGCCCTTGGGGAACCAGACGTCGACGCTCTGCACCAGCGGCGGGTCGATGTCGTGCGGGATGTCGATGGTGATCCGCGCGTCGACCTTCACGCCCTGCGGATGGGCCGGCGTGCCGGCCTTGTTCGGCGTCACCGTCACCTTGGACGAGATCTTGATCGGCACGACCTCCTGCCCGAAGGCGAGCGCCGCCACGCCCAGCGCGGCGGCGGCGATGGCGACGACGATCCCGACCCGGAACATGGCGCCGACGCTAGGGCAGTGAGCCGCGCTTTGCAAACAGGTACATGTCTCGACGCGCCGGTCACGCCGCAGACCACACCCAGCTAACTGTACCGTCCAGACGGTATAGTGTTGGACATGCCCGCGTTCCTCCTCCTCGCCTTCGCCATCCTCTCCGAGGTCGGCGCCACCCTTGCTCTTCGCGTCTCCGACGGGTTCTCCAGACCCATACCGTCCGCGATCGTCGTCGTCGGCTACGGCATCTCGTTCTGGCTGCTGGCCCTCGCCCTGAAGGACATCCCCGTCTCGCTGACCTACGCCATCTGGTCCGGCGTGGGCACCGCGCTCATCGCCGTCGCCGGCGTCGTCGCCTTCGGTGAGACCATGAACCTCATGAAGTTCGCCAGCCTCGGGATCATCGTCCTCGGCGTCGCCGGCCTCAGCGCCGCGGGTGGCGCGCACTAGTGCCGCGCCGGCCCGCGGGCGAGACCCGCGACGCGCTCCTGGACGCCGCCGCCCGCCTCCTGCTGCGCGACCCGTCGAAGCTCACGCTCGACGCGGTCGCCGAGGAGGCCGGCGTCTCCAAGGGCGGCCTGCTCTACCACTTCTCCTCCAAGGGCCAGCTCCTGGACGCGGTCGTCGACCGCTGGGAGGCCTCGTTCCAGGCCCAGATCGACGCCAGCGCCGGCGACGAGCCCGGCGGCTGGACGCGCGCCTACGCCGACGCCAGCGCGCGCGACGGCACCGACCAGCACTCGCGCGAGGTCGACAGCGGCATCCTCGCCGTGCTCGCGCTGCACCCCGAGCGGCTCGAGGCCGTCCGCGCCCGCTACGCGGCCTGGCAGGCGCGGTTCGTCGACGACGGCATCGACCCGGTCGACGCCACGGTCGTCCGGCTGGCCGCCGAGGGCCTCTGGTTCTGCGAGCTGCTGGGGCTCGCGCCGCCGACCGGCGAGCTGCGCGAGCAGGTCGTCGCGCGGCTGCTCGCGCTGACGCGCGAGGACCCGAGATGAGTTCTCGCCCGTAAGGCGGTCTAAGGTTCCGGGCGACACCCCGCCGTCCCGCTCCCCCTCCCCAACCCCCGGAGCCCCTTCCCCCATGCGCACACTTGCCCGTTGGTGCTTCGTCCACCGCCGGATCGTCCTCGCCGGATGGATCGTCGGCCTCGTCGCCGTCGTCGTCCTCCACGGCGCCGCCGGCAGCGACTACAAGGACGAGTTCAAGCTCCGTGGCACCGACAGCTTCGACGCGCTGCACCTCCTGCAGAAGTCCGCGCCGAAGGCGTCGGGCGACCAGGAGCAGATCGTCGTCGCCGTCAAGGACGGCAGGATCACCGACGCCGCGCCGAAGGCCAAGGTCGAGCAGATGCTCGCGACCGTCGCCAAGCTGCCGCACGTCGCGAGCATCGCCTCCCCGTTCGCCGCGGACGGCTCCGCCCAGGTCTCCAAGAGCGGCCGGATCGCCTTCGCGACCGTGACGCTCGACGGCGACGCGGTCAGCGTGCCGGTCGACGCCACCAAGAAGATCGTCTCGACGGCGCAGAAGTCCGCGACCGACGGGCTCCAGGTCGAGCTCGGCGGCCAGGCGGTCCAGCAGTCGCGCCAGCAGGGCGCGGGCGGGGCGCTGATCGGCTTCGTCGCCGCGTTCCTGGTGCTGTTCATCGTCTTCGGCTCGTTCCTCGCCGCGATCCTGCCGCTGCTCACCGCGGGCCTCGCGCTCGGCGTCGGCATCTCGGTCATCGGCCTGCTCTCGCACGTGCTCACGATGGCGTCGTTCAGCTCGGAGCTCTCGCTGCTGATCGGCCTGGGCGTCGGCGTCGACTACGCGCTCTTCATCGTCACGCGCTACCGCCAGGAGATCATGCGCGGCGCGTCGCGCGAGGACGCCGCCGTCGCCGCGCTGGACACCTCCGGCCGCGCGGTCCTGTTCGCGGGCATCACCGTCTGCATCGCGCTGCTCGGCATGTTCGCGCTCGGCGTCTCGTTCCTCTACGGCGTGGCGACCGCGGCGAGCATCGTGGTGGCCTTCACCGTGCTCTCCGCGCTGACGCTGCTGCCCGCGCTGCTCGGCTTCTTCGGCCGCCGCGTCCTGACCGGCAAGCAGCGCCGCGCGGTCGAGGCCGGCGAGCTGAGCACGACCGACGAGTCGCCCGCGTGGGCGCGCTGGTCGGGCGTCCTGCAGCGCCGGCCGGTCGTGATGGCGATCGCGGCGGCCGTTGTGCTGCTGCTGCTGGCGACGCCGGCGCTGTCGATGCGGCTGGGGTCCTCGGACGCCGGGTCGGACCCGTCGAGCTCGACGACGCGCAAGGCCTATGACCTGCTCGCCCAGGGCTTCGGCCCGGGCTTCAACGGGCCGCTCCAGCTCGTCGCGCAGGTCGACGGCGCCTCCGGCAAGGCCGCGTTCACCCGCGTGGTCGACGCGGTCGGCAAGACCGACGGCGTCGTGGCCGCGGGCAGGCCGGTGTTCCTGGGCAAGGACATCGCCCTGGCGCAGGTCTACCCGAGGGACTCGCCGCAGGACAAGGCGACGAGCGACCTCGTCAAGCACCTGCGCGACGACGTCGTCCCGGCCGCCGAGCAGGGGCAGGCCAACGTCCTCGTCGGCGGCTCGACGGCGATCGGCATCGACTTCTCCAAGGTGCTGAGCGACAAGCTGCCGCTCTTCATCGGGATCGTCGTGCTGCTCTCGTTCCTGCTGCTGATGGCCGTCTTCCGCAGCCTCGTGATCCCGGCGATGGCCGCGGTCATGAACCTGCTGTCGGTCGCCGCCGCGTTCGGCGTCGTCGTCGCGGTCTTCCAGTGGGGCTGGGCGGCGGAGCTGATCGGCGTGGACCGGACCGGGCCCATCGAGGCGTTCCTGCCGGTGATGGTCTTCGCGATCCTCTTCGGGTTGTCGATGGACTACGAGGTCTTCCTCGTCAGCCGCATCTACGAGGAGTGGCACCGCCGCGGCGACAACCGCGAGGCGATCACCCACGGCCTGGCCGCGACCGGCCGGACGATCACCGCGGCCGCGACGATCATGGTCCTGGTCTTCGGCGCGTTCGTCCTCGGCGGCGAGCGGGTGATCAAGCTCTTCGGCATCGGCCTGGCGGGCGCGGTCTTCCTCGACGCGCTGATCGTGCGCTCCGTGCTCGTGCCCGGGCTGATGATCACGGTCGGCAAGGCGAACTGGTGGCTGCCGTCCTGGCTCGATCGGATCCTGCCGCGGCTGAACGTCGAGGGCGACGCGCAGCCGCACGGCATCCCGGCCACCCCGGAGCGGCCGGGGGTCAAGCCCGCGCCCGAGGGCGCGTAGCGCGTCGCACCTAGACGAACCCTCGACCACCAGTTCGGGTGGTCACGAGTGTGTTTGGACTGTACGTTGCCGTTCCCATGAGGCATGCTGTGCGCCGACCAGTCGACTCGCTCCCTCGGGACAGGGGGCGAGCGGCCGCTGACGCAGAGCTAGAGACCGAGCGTACGCGAGCTGGTCCTTCTCCCAGCGGGCCGGGCGCTTCCCCTGGCGCCCGGCCCGTTGACCCTTCCCTGATGACCGACGACACGTCGCCGCCCGGCAGCCGGACCACCACCGCCGCGGCCGCAGCGTCGTCGCCGCTCGAGGCCCTGCACCTGCTCGTCTCGATGCTGGCCGAGGACGAGGTCGCCCAGCCGCGCGCGTCCTTCTACGACCGGCTCGCGGAGACCGTGTGCCGCCTCGGCTCGATGCGGCGCGCCGCCGTCTTCCTCTCCGACGACGTGCGTCGGCGCGCGTGGGCCGCGGGCAGCTACGGGATCGCGCTCGAGCTGCTGACCGAGCGGCCGGTCCAGGTGATCCCGCTGGCGCTGCGCGCGCTGGAACGCGACGAGGTCCTGGAGGTCACGCCGGACGACGTCGCGCGCGAGCTGCCCGCCTACGACGTCGAGCGGCTCGGGCTCTCCGACGTGACCTGCATCCCGATGTCGGCCGGCGGCCGGCACTACGGCGTCGTGCTCGCCGAGCGCGGCGACGAGGACGACGGCACGGTCGCGCCGCTCACCGCCGCCGAGCGCGAGGGGCTGTGGACCCTCGGCAAGGTGTGCGCGCTCGCCGCCTCCGCGCGCGCCGCCACGCGCCAGCAGGAGCGCGCCCGCCAGCTCGGCGACCGCCTCGACCTCGCCCGCGACGTGCACGAGCGCGTCGTCCAGCGGCTCTTCGGCGTCACGCTCGCGCTCGGCGCGCCCGCCGAGCTGACCGCGCCGCAGCGCGTGCGCTGCGCGGAGGAGCTGCAGGCCGCCACCGAGGAGCTGCGCCACGCGATCCAGCGCCCGCTCGCCCGCAGCCCGCGCGACGCGAGCACCGAGGGCACGCTGCGCGACGAGCTCGAGCGGCTCGCCTCCGAGCACGCCGACGTCGGCGTGACCGTGTGCTGGGAGGCGGGCGCCGAGGTCCCGCCCGCGCTCGAGCCGCTCGCGCAGACCGTCGTCGCGGAGGCGGTGCGCAACGCGCGCAAGCACGCGCGGCCGACGCGGATCGACGTGCGCGTCGAGCGCGCCGAGGGCGCGGTGGCGGTCGCGGTGCTCAACGACGGCGTGGGCGCCCGGGCGCCCGCGGGCGCCGGCGTCGGCCTCCGGCTCGCGGCCTTCGAGGCGCTGGAGTTCGGCGCCGCCGTCGACTTCGGCCACACCCCGCCCGACCGCTGGCACGTGCGCCTCGTGCTGCCGCTCCCGAGCAGCGCATGAGCGGCGCGCCCTCCACCCCGCAGCGCCGGCTCTGCGTCCTCGTCGTCGACGACCACGACATCGTCCACTGGGGGATGCGGCTCGTGCTCGTCCAGCAGGAGTGGGTCGAGCGCTGCGTGCCCGCGACGACCGGCGACGAGGCCGAGGACCGCGCGCGGCGCTACCGGCCGCAGGTCGCGCTCGTGGACCTCTTCGTGGGCGACGAGTCCGGGACCGACATCGCCCAGCGCGTGCGCGCCGCCCACCCGGCGACACGGGTCCTGCTCGTCTCCGGCGCGGGCCGCATCTCGGCGACCGCCGCCCGCGCGGCCGGCGCGGCGGGCTTCGTCACCAAGGACCGCAGCGCCGCCGACATCGTCGAGGCGATCCGCCGCATCGGCGCGGGCGAGGACGTCTTCGACGCGCCGGGCATCGGCCTGCCGGGCGGCGGCCCGGGCGCCGCGAGCCCCGGCCGTCCCGCCCACCAGCGGCTGACCGCGCGCGAGCGCGAGGTCCTCCACCTCGTGGCCGCGGGCCTGACCAACGCCGAGATCGCCGCCGAGCTGCGGCTCTCCCCGAACACGGTCAAGGAGCACGCGAGCTCGATGTTCCGCAAGCTCGGCGCGCGCAACCGCGCCGACGCCGTCGTGCGCGCCCAGCGCCTCGGCGTGCTCAGCTGAGCCCGCCGGGCGCCTGGCGCGGGCCGCCTACTTCGCGGCCTTGACCTTGACCTTCGCGGTGACCGTCTTGCCGTCGGTCGTGATGCCGGTGACGGTGAACGTCTGGCTCGAGCCGGCCTTGATCCTGCGCGCGACCTTCAGCACGCCCTTGGGCAGCGTGATCGACAGCGAGCGCGAGCTCTTGCCCTTCGGGGCGGTGAACGCGACCCGGCCCGCCGACCACTTGACGCTCGAGCCCTTGAGCTTCTTGCCGGCGATGACGAAGCGGCCGCTCTTCTTCACGCGCGCCGAGGAGATCGGCTTGAGCGTCGAGGGCAGCTTCACGCGCAGGCCCTTCAGGGCCTTGGTCGAGACCAGGCTCAGCCGCAGCGTCGGACGCTTCTTGGCGACGCCGTAGAGGTCGCCGGTGCCCGTCAGCGGCGCGCAGCCGAGGACCGTCGCGTCGACCGTGGCCTTGCCGGTGGCGCCGGAGTGCGCGCCGTAGACGGCCTGGACCGTCGGGACCTGGCCGCACAGCGCCTTGGTCGTGGAGAGCGCGCCCTTCGCGCCGCCCGTGAGGTTGAGCACCAACTTGCTCAGCGGGACGTCCGGGATGTTCTCGAACGTCGTCACCAGGCGGGTGCCGAGCGCGACCGTGCCCGTCAGGCGCAGGAGCCCGAGGTCGAGGCCGATGCCCGGCAGGGCGCCGAGCTTCGCGCCGGTCGTCAGGTAGACGCCGCCGCTGAGCGTGCCGGGCAGCAGCGGCGTGTCCGCGGTGACCGTGCCGATCTTCGACGAGGCCGGGCAGGTCCCGGTCGAGAGCTGCGCGGCGGCGCAGGTCGCGCCGAGGTTCTTGAGGTCGACGCCGATGCCCGTGGGCAGCGAGACGACGGTGCGGCTCATCGCGGCCTGGCCGTCGGCCTGCTCGATCGTGACCGACAGCGGCGGATGCGAGCCCTTGGCGACCTGGCCCGCGCCGCCGACCTTCGCGCTCAGCTTCGGCGCGAACGGCAGCTTGTCGCAGCCGGTCGCCGCGTAGGGCGCATCGGCCGTGGCCGTCGTCCCGCCGACCGCGGTGAACGTGCCGTGCAGCGGCTGGGCCGCGCACGAGGTCGCGTTCTGCATGAAGCCCTTGCGGTCGATCGTGAGGTCGATCGAGCGGTACGGCGTCGGGATGCCCTGGAGCTTCTGCGGCAGCGGCTCGGTCTGCACGTCGATGCCGGTGTCCGGCCGCAGGTTGAGCTTGTTCATGACCACGATCGTCCCGAGGTCGAGCGCCGGGACCTTCGTGTTGACCGACACGGCGAGGCCGGCGATCGAGCCGTCGAAGCCCTTGGTCAGGTAGACCTTGCCGGGCAGCGAGAGCGGCGCCGGGCCGGTGCCGACCGCGACCTGGGCCGAGCCCACGAGCGACGCGTCCGTGCAGCCGTTGGCGCGGGCGACGTCGACGTCGCAGGCCGGGACGGCGGGGAGGCGGCCGGTGAGCCCGGGCGGCAGCGAGACCTTCGCGTCCTGCAGGCGCAGGTTCTTGTCCGGGCGGACGATGTGCACGGTCAGCGCGGCGGGTCCGCCGGCCTGCGTGTTGACCACGGTCGCGCCGAGCTGCGGCGCGAAGATCGGCGGCTGGCAGTCGACGACCTGGAAGGCGTTGGTCGGCGACTTCGTCGCGCCGCCGCCCCACGGGGTCATGTCGGCGGTGACGTTGTAGCTCCCGCACGCGGTCGGCGAGGTCAGCGTCGCGCGCCCGTCGCCCGGGTCGGTGTAGATGAAGTTGAAGGACGAGAACGGCACCTGCGGCTGGTCCTGGAAGTGGGCGGTGACCGCGGTGGTGTCCGGGTCGACCGTCGCGTAGCCGCCGAGCTTGAGCCGCAGCCGCGGGTCCTCGACCGAGATGTAGTTCACGAGCGGGACGCCGGGGCGCGGGACGCCGAAGTAGACCTTGCCGGTCAGCGTCTCCCCGGGGAAGAGCGGCGTGACGAACTCGACGCGGCCCATCTCGGAGCTCGCCGGGCACTGCGGCGGAGCGTCGACGCCGAAGCCGAACTGCTCGGGCGTGCACGGGATCAGGCCGTTGGCCAGCGGCGCGCTCAGCGCCAGGCCCGCGGGCAGGTTCAGCGCGACGTCCTTCAGGTAGGCCTGGCGGCGCGCGTTGGCGCCGGTGCCGGTGTCGGCCGTCGGGATGATGAGCTTCGCCGAGGCCTCGCCTGGCTGGTCGGCGGCGGTGGTCGCCGGGCCGACCTGGAGGCTCGGCGAGAACGGCACCTGGTCGCAGGCGGTCGGCGTGAACTGGCCGCTGCCGGTGCTCGTCTGGCCGCCGTAGGAGGTGACGGTGATCGAGGTCGCGGCCGGCGCGTCGCAGCGCGTGGGCAGCGTGATGAACGGCTTCGCGAGCGACGGGTGGTCGGTCTTGGTCCCCCACAGCGTCAGCGCCATGCCGTTGACGTGCACGTCGGTCGGGACGAACAGGATGGTGACCTGCTGCGGGACCGGGTCGAGCGTGGCCGAGTCCAGGCCGGCGTCGGCGACGCGGACGCGGACGGCCGAGCGGACGTAGACCGGCGTCAGCGACGCGATGCCGCTGTCGAGCGCGATGCCCAGCGCCGCGGGCTGCGTGGCCGTCGGCTTCAGGTTGTAGACCTCGCCGGTGATCGTGCCGAGGTTCGTGGAGGAGGACACGGTGCCGACCTGGTTGGCCGCGCCGCAGTCGCCGCCGCCGGTGGTGAAGGTCGACTGGCTGCACGTCGGCGTGGCCGTCGGGTCGCCGATGACGCCGGCCGGCAGGCTCAGCGTCAGGCCCTTGAGGTCGTCGTTGCTCGTGTCCGTCTGGAACGCGAGGCAGAAGTCGCGGTGCGTGGCCGCGGCGGACGCGGTCGCGCTCGGCGCGGTCCCGGCCGCGAGGCCGGGGCACGTGGTGGCGCTGGAGCCCGGCGCGAGCGGCTGCGCCACGACTCCGGACACGGGCACGGCCGCCGCTCCCGCGACACCGGCCCCCACGAGCAGCATGCAGCATGCGGCCGCCAAGGCGACGATCCATCGACCCATCGTTGCTTCTCCCCCGACTCGTACGACGTTCCCCTGATGCGAGTGCCGCGCGCCAAATGGACGCGCGCGGCCAACTGACAAGGTAGGTCATACCCCCGGAAAGGGGAAGTTCGAACCCGCTGAGGGAGATAAAGCGGGTCCGGACGCACCGAGGGCCCTGCGGTCGCAGGGCCCTCGGGACAAGCCAGGTGGTGCGGGCGCTACTTCTTCTTGGGGCCGTTGACGGCCGTCTTGAGGCCGGCGCCCGCGGTGAACTTCGGCGCCTTGCTCGCCTTGATCTTCACGGTCTCGCCCGTCTGCGGGTTGCGACCGGTACGAGCGCTCCGCTTGACGACGGAGAACTTGCCGAAGCCGGTGAGGGCGATGTCGTCGCCCTTCTTGAGGGACTTCTCAACGGTGGTGATGAACGCCTCGACGGCCTTGCGGGCGTCGGCGTTGGTGAGACCGCTGTCCTTGGCGATGGCCTCGACGAGCTCGGTCTTGTTCATGCGGTTGCTCCTGAATCGACGGCAAACAGAGGGCGCAGCCTAGACGAGGCACCCTCCGGCATGTTGGGCGCCCGGACCCGTCCCCTGTTCGGGGCGGGTCCGGTTCACCCGGTTCAATCCTTGCGGAGGGCGTCCTTGACCTTGTCGGCGGCGTCGCCGACCTTGTCCTTGACCGAGCCCGAGGCGCGGTCGACCTTGCCCTCGTTCTTGAGGCTCTTGTCGTCGGTGAGGTCGCCCACGGCTTCCTTGGCGCGGCCCTTGAGATCGTCTGTCGTTCCGTCGGTCATGGGTTGGGGCTACCCGGTTCAGCGAGCCGCACGCGTTGCGATGCGCCGGGACAGCCGCGCCAGGACGTCGGGGGCCAGCTCGAAGAACCGCAGCGGCCGGCCCCCCGCGGCGGGCTGCACGCGCAGCTGGCCGTGGCGGCGGAAGCGGCCCGCGGGGCGCTCCTCGACGCCCGCGAGGTCCCGGTAGCGGAGGTAGCGCACGCGGCCCATGATCGCGTCGTCGCGCAGCCACAGCAGGCGCCGGTCGGTGACCGCGAGCTGGACGTCGTGCGCGTCGCCGGTGGCGGTCAGGACGACCTCGTCGACCGCCTCGCCGGGCTCGAGCGCCGCGAGCAGCTCGCGCGCGAGGACGCGGCGGACGGCGGGCGGGAGCCAGTCGCCGGCGAGCTCGACGGGCGGCGGCGCGGGCCCGGGCGCGGGGGCCGCGCCGTTGGCCTCGCGCTCCGGCGCCGCGCCGTGGCCGCCCTCGAAGCGCTCGAGCAGGAGGTCGTGGGCGGCGTTGATCGAGATCATCAGCTCGCCGGCGGCCTCGCCCGCCCGGTCGGGGTGGAAGCGCTTGGCCAGCGCGCGGTAGGCGCGCTGGACCTCCTCCGGCGAGGCGCCGGGGTCCAGACCGAGGACGGCATGCGGATCCACGCCTGCATTCTGGCGAAGCGGCGTCCGATGTCCGGCCAGAGCGCTCAACAAACGCGCCACGATCACCGATACTCCAGGTCGTGATGCAGACCCGGCAGGAACGCGTGTACCTGGAGACCGCACGGCATCGGATCGCGGGGACGCTGACGCTCGCCCGCGACGGCTACCGCAGCCGCGTCTCCGACGTCCTCAACGCGTCGGAGCGGGACTTCATCCCCCTCACCGACGTCACCGTGGAGCTCGTGGGCCACGAGGGCCCCGGCACCCACCACGACTTCCTGGCGGTCTCGCGCCACCACGTCGTCATCGCCATCCCGGAGCTCCCGGAGGACGGCGCGCTGGACGCGGCGACGGCGGCGATGCCGCCCGCCGGCGCGGGCTGAGGCGCCCGCGGGGGCCGCTAGCCCTCGGTGGCGGCCGCGGAGGAGCGGCCGCAGACCTGGAAGCCGTACTGCTTGCCGAGGTCCTCGGCGAACTGGACCTCCTGCTGTTGGGCCTTGGTGATCTGCTGCATCGAGGCCGTGTCCTGCTGGCGCAGGGCGGTCGACTCGTCGGCGAGGGCCTGGACCTGGCCGTCCATCACCTTGATCAGCGCGTCCAGGATCTGCTGGTCGCCCTTCGGCCGGCGCAGCGCCTTGAGCTCCTGGAGGTGCTGGGTGAAGAGCGGCATGTAGCTGGTGATCGCGTTCGCGGCCTGCTCGGTCTGCCCGGCGCTGAAGGCCTTCGAGACGACCTCGTTGGCGCGGCGGCTGACGCCGCGGGCCAGGAGGCAGACGCGGTCGGCGCGGCGGATGTAGGCGGCGCGCGAGGGCGCGGGGCCGGACGTGACGGGCTCGGCGGCCGGCGCGGGGGTCGCGGCGGCGGGCGTCGTGGCGGTGGGCGCGGGCGTGGCCGCGGCCTTGGTGGTCGCCGCGGGCGCGGCGGCGGATTTCGGAGCGTCGCTCGAGGAGCCGCAGCCGGCGGCGAGCAGCGCGACCGCGACGACGGCGGCCCCGAGGTGGGGACGAAGGTGCAGCATGGGACGGGACCTCACGGGACAGGGGCGCGCGTTCCATCGCGGCGCCGAGACGCGCGACCGTACCCCGAACGCGACGCGCGACGCAACCCCTGCGCCTGGACCTCCGGCGGAGGCGTCGCGGTCAGCCGCGCCGCCGCGCCTTCGCCGTCTTCCTGGCGGCCCGCTTCCTCGCGACCCGCCGCGCCGCGGTGGCCGCCGCGGGCGTGTCGGTGGTCACCCGCGCGACCTGGCCGCCCTTGCCCCACAGCGTCGCCCAGATCGCGCCGTCGGATCCGCCCGCGATGCCGTAGGGCTGCGAGCCCGCCGGGAGCTGGAGCTCGGTGACGGCGCCGGTGCCGTCGATCCGCCCGAGGCGGTCACGGCCGAACTCGGTGAACCACATCGCGCCGTCGGGGCCCGCGGCGATCGCGCGCGGCTCGGCGCCCGCCGAGGGGATCTCGAACTCGCGGACGCCGCCGTCGAGCGCCATCCGGGCGATCCGGTTGGTGCCCGCCTCGGCGATCCAGAGCGCGCCGTCGCCGCCGACCGCGATGCCCGTCGGCTGGCTGGCGGCGCCGCCGGGCAGCCAGTAGTAGGAGACCGCGCCGTCGGGCGTCATCCGGCCCACGCGGCCCGGGGCGAGCTGGAGGATCCACACCGCGCCGTCGGAGGCGGCCACCATCCCGGTCGGCGACGCCGGGTCCACGCGCTGGAACGCGCCGGTGACCGAGCCCAGCACCGTGTCGAAGAAGCTGCTGGCGGCGTCGAAGCGCGTCACGCGGCCCAGGACCACGTCGCTGAACCACACCATCCCGTCGGGCCCGACTACGATGCCCGCGGGCATCCCGAGCGTCGGCGGCGCGAACTCCGCGACCCGGCCCGACGCGTCGACCCGCGCGATCGCACCCTGCCCCTCCGCCGCCCAGACCGCGCCGTCGGGCGCGACCGAGAGGTCCAGCACGTCGGTGATCGACGCGCCCCGCAGCGACGGCAGGGCGAACGAGCGCACCGCGCCCGCCATCGTGATGCGGCCGACCGCGCCGGACTTCGCGAACCACAGCGCGCCGTCGGCGCCACGCGCCATCCGCCCCGGCTCGGACCCCACGTTGTAGGTCTTGACGGCCGCAGCGGCGATGTTGGGACACATCCCTGCGACCACCGCGGCGACCCCGACCGCGACCAGCCTGATCTTCATGATCGTCCTCCTCCGGAGCGGCATCCTGCCGCTTCCCGAACGATCAAGCAAGTCCAACTACTACGGGCTCTCTCTCAGCGCGTGACCAGCTGCCGCGCGGCGTCGCCGATGCGGTCGCCGCCGGCCGCCTGGTCGATCTCGATCACCGTGACGCCGACGCTGACGACGCGATGGCCGAACTTCGGGGTCGTGAACGCGAACGCCTTCGGCTTGGCCTTGCACTTGCGCTGGTCGGAGACGACGCGCGTGGCGTAGCCGCCGCCCTTGAAGTTGAACTTGAACTCGACGTACGCGCCGTAGCCGTCCTTCGGGCAGATGTCGTTGATCGTGCCCTTGACGGCCACCCGCTGCGGCCCGAGGAAGTTCACCGTGCCGACGCCGCGCGCGTTGCCGGGCGTCGCGGTCGTGCCCGCGGTCAGGTCGAAGCCCTTGACCGCGGCGACCGCGGAGGCGGGCGCGAGCGCGGCCAGCCCTCCGACGGTGAGGGCGAGCGCGGCGGTCTTCGTCATCGGGAGGTGGAAGCTCATGCCCCCACCGTTCCCGCTCCGGACGGCTCACCAGGACCCTCTCACCAAATCCTCATGGTTCGAGCGGAGAGGAGTCCTCTGAGAGGAGCTTGGCGATCACCGACTGCCGGAACCTGCCGAGATGGCTTCGAGCCGCGTCCAGCCGCTGGTCGAGCAGGTCGAGCACATCGAAGGCGGTTCGGCTTCGCCGGACGATCTCCGCCTGCTCGGACGGAGGCGGGATCGGCACGGCGACCTCGTTCAAGATCGCGATGTTGATGTTCTTCTGGGAGGTGGCCGGCGCGAACTGGTCCAGATCGCTCTTCGCGGTACGCAGGAAGAGCTCGATGTAGTCGCTCGAGCAGAGGTCCGGCACGACCCCGACGACGCTGTCCGGAAAGCACGCCGGGTACGTGAGCACCGCGGTGCTGGCGATGTTCGCGGCGATCGTGATGCAGACGGTCCCGGCGGGCCAGAGCCGGCTCTGCTCGAGTCCCGCTTCGCTGTAGGTCTTGCTGTGGGCCGTGATGCGTCCGGAGGACCGACTGACTTCGCCGGTCTGGATGAAGGGGTAGGGACCGCCGTACAGGTGCGCCGCCCCGCGCGGCCGATGCCGAGATCGTCCGCGGCTCATGTAGCCGACGTCCCGGAGATACGCCCAACGCCACTCCTCGGGGACGACGGGGAGCCCAGCGGAGTCCACGGGCGTGACCTCCGAGCCGCCGACGAAGTCCTCGCTCGCGCGCTGCCGCCGCCGGCGCACCCGTCTCGCCACGAAGTCCTCGACGGGGTCGAGCGGATGTGCCAACCGCCAGTCCTCCGTCATCCTGCCGCTCACGGCGGCAGAGAGGATCGAACGCCGCAGTCGTCGAACCGTCGTCGCGAGCAGGTCCAGGCGGCCTGCCACAGGCTCGGCATGCGTCATGAGCTCTTCGACGCGGGCGACGAACCTCCGCTGGTCCTCCAAGCCCGGCATCGGAAGCGGCACCGCCGCGATGTCCTTGGACGACAGATGCTTGACGGTCTGCGACGACGTGTGCTCGTGGATCGCGTCGAGGTAGGCCGGCAGGAGAAGCTCCAGGTATGGCCCGTAGCTGGAGCTCGCGCGCGGGACGATCTTGCAGACCCGCTGATTGAGCAACGCGTCTGCGCCATTCCAACGCGCGACCCGGAAATCACCGTCCATGCCCACCAGCAGGTCGCCGCCGACGACCCTCTGCTGGTCGTCGAAGGCTCCGGCATACCGAACGGTCGTCGTCTCGTGTCCGAGGTCTCGGATGCGGATCAGCGGCATCCCGTCGGACGTGCTGAACTGGGCCGACTTGAACGCGGCGCCATTCACCACGTCCGCCACGGTGCCGAGCTCCTTCCGGGACCACTCCGCAGGCGCTCTCAACCGAGGGTCCGCCGATTCCTCGACGATGCTGGCGACCGAGACCGTGAGGCTCACGCAGCGTCCTCGACCACGTCGGGTGCGGCTTCGCCGTCGCTGAAGAGGTCCTCGATGCGCCCGAGCTCTTCTACGGCTGCGACGAGCTCGCCCATCGCGTCGGCCAGCAGCTCCTCCGGGTCCGGCAGGTCGAAGTCGTCGATCGTGTCATCCCGAAGCCACCTCAGGGCATCGATCTTGAATCCCCGGTCCCGCACCTCTTCGATGCTGAACTCGCGCCATCGATCGTCCCCGGAGTCGGTGGCTCGTCGAGGGCTCGACCCCAGGGGATCGTCGCCGAAGCACGCCTCGAACTCCTCGAAGTGGCCGGCCGTCAGAGGCCGCTCCTTCTTCGTGACGCGCGGGACGTTCGTTCGCGCGTCGTACACCCAGATCCGCTGGGTCGGGCGCCCCTTCGTCAGGAACAGCACGTTCGTCTTCGTTCCGGGGCTGTACGGGCTGAACGTCCCGTTCGGCAGGCGGAGGATGGTGTGGATGTCACAGTCCTCGACGAGGAGCTGGAAGACCTCGGCCGCCTGATCTGCGAAGAGCACGTTGTCGGGCACGATCACCGCCGCGCGACCACCGTCCGCGAGGATCGTCAACACGTGCTGCAGGAAGTTGAGCTGCTTGTTCGACGTGGTGACGGTGAAATCGTCGCGCGCCGGCGCCTGGTTCGCGCCACGCGTCCCAAACGGCGGGTTCGTCAGGACGACGTCGAAGCGCTGTCCCGTCGGAGGGTCGTAGATGGAGTCGCCGAGGGTGATCTTCGGCTCCAGGTCGTGCAGGTAGAGGTTCATCAGCGCGAGGCGCCGAGGGCGCGGCACGAGCTCGTTGCCGTGGTAGGTGGCATCTCGAACACGCTTGGCGACCGCGCGGTCGAGATGGCCGCCGCCGGTCTCGGCCATCAGCCACTCGTATGCCGACACCAGGAAGCCACCCGTGCCGGCCGCCGGGTCGGTGATGGCGAACCGACTCGACGCGCGCGGGTCCGGCTTGACGCAACGGACGATTGAGTCGATCAGGATCCGGGGCGTGAAGTACTGGCCCGCGCCCTTCTTCCCTTCGCTCGCCGCCTTCTCCAGCAGCCCTTCGAAGGCCTCCGCCTTGACGTCGACGCCGAGCTCGGTCCATTGCGTCTCGTCGATGAGGGTCACGAGCTTCTTCAGGCTCACCGGGTTCGTGAACCGCGACTGAGAGCCGGAGAAGATGTCGCCGAGGATCCCCGACTGGCGACCCAGGGTGCGAAGGACGTCCACGTAGTGGTCCGTCAGGGCGCTCCCGCTCGACCCTCGAAGGGACTGCCAGTCGCAGTCTTGCGGCAGCTCGACGGCGCGCTCTTCGGCCATCTTGAGGAAGAGCAGGTAGGTGATCTGCTCGATGTAGTCGCCGTAGTCGACGCCTTCGTGTCGCAAGGTGTGGCAGAAGCCCCAGAGGCGCGCCGCGACGTCCGTCATGCCGCGACCGCCTCGTTGAGGTCACGGAGGACCCCCTCCAGGCCTTCCCCGAAGACGCGACGCGCGCGCCCCCAGCCCCCGTTGCGCGCGAAGAGCGGCACGACGTTGAAGTCCTCCGGCTCCACGGACAGGTTCTGCACGAGATGGTCCCTGATCCTCTTCAGCCAGCGAGCCTGCTCCTCATCGAAGGCGCTTCCGTCGACGGCACGCGCGATGGCCGCATCGACGCGTTGCTCAGCGGTGCTGAGCTCGGCGTTCTCATCGGCCGCGTGCTTCACCATCGAGATGAGATCGGCGAGCGCGACGTCGTAGCGGAGCTTGTGCGCGCGCTGCAGGTGCTCGGTCGTGAAGCGGAGCGGAGCGGCCGCCAGCTTGCGCTGCAGCTCGTCGAGCGCGCTCGTGCTCCAGTCCCGCGGCCGGCGCAGGAGGATCTCGATCGCTTCGATGCGATCGACGTTCTCGCGCACGAACCGCTCGAACTCCTGGAGGTAGTCCTCCGGCCGGTAGTCCTTGCCATCCGCCCCGCGGACGATCCACTGCGACGAGATGGCATCCTCAGCCTCCACGGCCACCAGGAACGATCGGGCCGGTCGTGGGTAGTTGACCAAGAGGTCCTGGAACCCCTCGTCGCGCAGCAACGCCAACGTGCCGGCGAAGTCGTCGGCCAGGCGCTGCGGGAGCGTCCGCGCGAGCAGTGCCAGGTCCCCGCCCGGGACGTAGGACGCGAAGAGCCGACGCGCCTCTCCGGACATCGCCTTGTCGATGCGCTGCAGGCGCTTCGTGAGGCATCGTGCGCTGTACTCGCGATCACGGTTCTCGTAGATGTCGTCGATCAGCTGCAGGATCGACCTCGAGGGCTTGTCCGGGGGCTCGGCGGTGATGGAGGTGGCGTTGCGGAAGTACGCCAGAAGGGTCCCGTCGAAGCAGTCGACGACCGTGAAGTGCGTCTTGTCCGGGTGCCGCTCCCCGAGCCGGGTGCCGCGACCCAGCATCTGCTCGAACAGGATCCGCGACTTCACCGGGCGCAGGAAGACGATGAGCTCGAGGTCGGGGATGTCCACGCCCGTCGTGAGCATGTCGACCGAGACCACGATGCCGGGCTGGGGACGGTTCCGGAACTCACGGATCCGCTGGAGCGGCCGGTCTTCCCGTCCCGTGATCTTCCTGACGAACGCGTCGCCCCGACCGAACACGTCGCGCGCCAGGTCCACCAGCTGATCGGCGTGGGAGGTGTGCGGGAGGTCGTTCGCCGCGAAGACGAGGGTCTTCGGGAACCTGCCGTAGCGCTCCTCGTGCTGATCCGTGTAGACCTTGAGCTCCTGGAGGATCTTGAGGTTCGAATCCGGCGCGGTGACCTTGCGCTCGATCTCCGTCGAGTCGAACGACCGCTCATCCTCGAGGAGGTCCAGGGCCCGCGCGCCCGTCTCGGTGTCGACAAGCGCCACCTCTTCGCCGGCATGGAGGAAGAGGCCGTTGACCCGAACGTCCGACTTGATCGTCAGGACGTCGTAGTCGACGAGGAAGCCATCGCGGACCGCCGACTCGTAGTCATAGCGGTAGACGATGTCCTTGAAGTAGGCCTTGCTGTGCGCGGCCGGGGTGGCGGTGAGACCGATCTTGAGCGCGTCGAAATGGTCGATCGCACTTCGCCAGATGGACAGCTCCGACGCCGTGTAGCCGCGGTGGCACTCGTCGGCGATCACCACGTCGAAGGCGTGGTTCGGGATGTCGAGCACCGGCGCGTCGCGCTCCTCGCCGGCGTCGTGATCGTCGAAGACGGCGTCCTTGCCGAAGAGGTTGATCGCCATCCGCTGGATCGTCGACACGTAGACGAAGGTCTGGCTGCCATCCGGGTTCGTCAGATAGGCGTCGGGCAGGACGTTCGGGTCGAAGGGGCCCTCTCCCTCGACGTCCTGTCGCGCGAAGCGCTGGCTGTAGACCTCGTAGATCTTGTCGAACTTCAGACCGGGCTCGGGCTCGAAGGCGGAGAACGCCCGGACGGCCTGCGCGGCGAGGGCTCGCCGGTCCACCAGGAGCAGCACGCGCCTCGCCCCGCCCGACGCGATGAGGCGGTAGATCTCGTTGACGATCGTGAAGGTCTTGCCCGTACCGGTCGCCATCGCCACGAGCATCCGGCGCTTGCGCGCGGCCACGGCCGCCTCGATGGCGTGACAAGCGTCATGTTGGTACTGACGAAGGCGAGGGTGGTCGCTCCGGTGCTCGGCCAACCAGGTCGTCGTGGCGGCGTGATCGCGTGCGAGCCACTCGAGGAGGGCGGCCGGCCGGTGGAAGCCGGAGATCTCCCGCGAGCGGTTGCCCTCGTCGCGGACATCGCGAAACCAGATCACTTCGCCGTTGGTCGCGTAGACGAACGGGACCCGGAAGCGGCCGAAGCGGAACGCGCTCCGCCTGGCCCCTTCGGCGTAGCGCTCGGCTTGGCTGAGGACGTTCTGAGGAGCCAGGCCGAGCTTCTTCGCCTCGACGATCGCGACGAGCTTCCGGTCGATGTACAGCCCGTAGTCGGCCGGCCCGCTGCCCGTCTCGATCTCGGCCTTTCGATACGCGCCGACGAGCGGCTCCGCGCCGTCGAGGACCTCGGGCCAGCCATTGGCGTCGAGTCGCGTGTCGATGCGCGTAAGGCGAGTTCGCTTCTCCGACTCCGCGGCCACGGGCCGAGACCTTACGCCAGGGCCAGGCGCGAGACGGTGGGGCCGGCCTCGAGAACGCTTCCGCGACAAGAACCTCAAGCCGCTGGAGCGGCTCTCGAGCGGAGAGAGAGGGATTCGAACCCTCGGTGGACCGTAAAGCCCACACACGATTTCCAGTCGTGCCCGTTCAGCCGCTCCGGCACCTCTCCTGGAGAGGGGCGAGGATAGCGAGCCGGGGCGGATCAGACCTGCCAGGCGCCCGCGACGAGCACGGGCGTCTCGGCGCCGGCGGCGTCGAGGCCGAGCACGCGGACCTCGGGTGAGCCGATCATGAAGTCGACGTGGATGGTCGAGTCGTTGACCTTCGCCACGTCCTCCTCGTCCACGCACATCTCGTAGGCGTGGCCGAGCGCGATGTGGCTCGCGGCGTTCTCGTCGAGCAGGGTGTCGAAGAAGACGGTGTCGAGGGCGCCGATGCGGCCGTCGCCGTCGACCAGCGCGGCCTCGCCGAGGCGGTCGGCGTGCTCGTCGCGCGCCGCGTAGGAGCGCAGGACCTCGGCGTTCTCGTCGGCGTCGATGCGCACGGCGCGCCCGTCGCGGAACTCGACCTCCAGGCCGCGGATGATCGAGCCGCCGAGCACGAGCGGCTTGGTCGCGCGCACGACGCCCTCGGCGCGGGTCGGGTCCGGGGAGGTGAAGATCTCCTCCGACGGCAGGTTCGGCAGGTGGACGATCCCGTCGATCGTCTCGAAGCGGGCCGCCAGGAACTTCGAGGTCGGCAGCAGGCCGACGGTCAGGTCGGTGCCCGGGCCGACGAAGCGCAGCGCGTCGAAGCGGCGCTCGGTCACGCGCGCCGCCGCGCCGACGAGCACCTCGGCGCGCTCGCTCCACGCCGCGATCGGGTCCTCCGTGTCGAGGCGGCAGACGTGGAGGATCTCCTCGCACAGCTTCACCCACGCCGCCTCGGGGTCGAGGTCGGGGTGGACGAGCTCGGCCCACGGCCGCGTCGGGCACGGCACGGCGGTCCAGTTGGTCGTGCGCTCGTTGACGACCTTGCCGGTCTCGCGCACGGCGGGCAGCTGGTCGCGGCCGATCCGCGCGGGGTCGAGGTCGCTCAGCAGCCCCGGGTGCGCCGGCCCGGTCAGGCCGATGCGGGCCGCGCGCGCCTTGCCCAGCTCGAGGATCCGCTCGCCGTACCACGGCGGCACGTAGTCGAGCGTGTCCTCCTCGGCGTGCTGCAGGCGGGCGCGCTTGACGTGGAGGTCGAAGTAGCTCACGTCCACGAACTTCGCGCCGTGGCGGTAGCCCGCCGCGGCCAGCGCGCGCGTGACCGTCTCCTTGCCGATCTCCGAGCCGATCGAGAGCAGCTGCCCGGGCTGGAGGTTGGCGGCGGTCTTCACCACCAGGTCGGCGAACCGCTCGAGGATCTCGGGATCGTCAAAGGCCGCACGCGTGCCGGAGCTCATGGACCCCACCCTATCGGCGGGGTGGGCAGCATTGGAGAGCGTTGGCGCCCGCGCGGGCTCAGACGTCGTCGGCGAGGTTCAGGACCTCGTCGAGCCCCGAGATCTCGAGGACGCGCGCGACCGCGCCGTCCGGCGGCGTCCGCACGACCGTCAGCGTCCCGCCGTGCTCCTCGGCCGCTAGGTGCGCGGCGACGATCACCCGCACCCCGGTCGAGTCCATGAACTCCAGCCCGCGGAGGTCGAGGACCGCGGAGCCGCCGTCCCGCAGGCCGGGGAGCAGCGCCTCCTCGAGCGCGGGCGCCGTCGCGAGGTCGAGCTCGCCGCGCACGGTGATGACCGTCCGGCCGTCATCCTGGACGACCGTGACGGAGAAGGGATCAGGCCTCATGCCGCTCACGGGGCGGAAGCCTAACCAGACTGCGGCGGGGTCACCCCGCTGACACCAGCCGCGGCGCCGGCCCGGCGCTCAGCCACTCGCGCAGGAGGCCGTCCAGCGCGGGGCTGTTGAGGAGGTCGAAGTGGTCGTGGCCGCCGACGTGGCGGCAGCTCTCCTCCTCGAACGCGATCGCCCGCCGCCGGCCCTGGAGGCCGTGCGCGCTGGGCGCCAGGACCAGCAGGTCGCCGACGACGCGGGCCAGCGGGTGGTCCAGGCTCTCGGTCAGCGTCGCCGCGACGACGTGGTGGCGCGCGCCGGGCAGCAGCGGGACCTCGGCGCGCTCGAAGCCGCGCAGGGCGTCCGGGTCGAGCGTCTCCCACTCCGCGTCGACGAGCCGGCCGTGGCGCAGGTCCTTGATCCCGGAGCTGCGCGCGGCCAGGACCGCGGCGACCGGCCGGCCCTCGGGCAGCGTGGCCAACGCCCACGTCGCGACGTGCGCGGCCTGCTCCAGCGGCGCGCCGAGGTGCGGCGTCCCGAGCGAGATGGTGGTGTCGACGAGCCCCGGCCAGCGATCGCCCCGCTCCACCGCGGCATGGCCCGCGCTGCGGACGATCAGCCCGCCCATCGAGTGGCCGACGAGCGCGAGCCGCGCGACCGGGACCGGCCACGCGTCGACCAGCGCCTCCAGGAGCGCCGCGAGCGCGCGCCCGTTCTCGGAGACGTGGAGGCCCGAGTTGTAGCGGAGGGTCACCGCGGTGCCGCCGACGTCGGGGAGCACGCGCGTCGCGTAGGTGCCGTCGCGCTCGGCCGCCCGGATCCCCCAGGCGGCGTCGCTCTCCATCAGGCCGTGGACGAAGACGACGGGCCGCGCGGTCGCGTCCGGGAACGCGGCGGCGAGGGCCTCGCGGTCGGCCGGGACGTCGCGGCCACCGACGCGGACCGCCATCGGGATCGCGAGCGCGCTGCCCGCCGCGCTCAGGCGATCGCCCCAGAGGCCGTTGAGCGCGCCCTGGGCGAGCCGGCCGCGCGGGTGGTCGGAGATCCGCGGGCCGCCGCCGGCCGCGCGCGCGGTCGCGGCGAGGCCGGCGCCGAGCAGCGCGCCCGCGCCGCGGAGCGTCCCGTAGACGGCGCCCGCGATCGCGTCGTGGGCGGCGCGCGGCGCCCTCGAGGCGGCGCCGGCCGGACCGAACGAGCGGTCGGCGACGGCCGCGTGCAGCTCCTGCACGCGCGTCACCGCGCCCCCGAAGCCGTCGGCCGCCAGCTCGGCGAGGGCGCCGAGCTCGCTGGGGTCCTGCGCGCGCCGGGGAGCGTCGAGGGCGGTCTCCGTCATGCGGCCACCGTGACACCATGTGGTGTCACGGTCAAGGCGGCGCGTCCGCCCCAGGCCGCGCGCTGCGCGTAGTCCATCAGGTTGCCGAAGTACCCCGACAACGGCTCGGCGGCGATCCCGGACGGCTCGAGGATCGAGCGCGCCCAGCGGTCCTCGAAGCGCACGCCGAGGGCGAAGTAGGGGAAGAACACGCGGGCGCGGTCGAGCGCCGTGCGCTGCGCGACGGTCATCGGGCGGCCGAGCGCCTCGTCGAGGACGCCCGGGTCCACGATCGCGGGCGCGGGCACGCCGAAGCGCGCGGCGGCGAGGTCGATCACCTGCGCGACCGTGCTCGCGTGCCGGCCGGCGACCGCGTGGTAGGTGCCGGTGGGCGCGTCGGCCAGGCCGAGGATCGTGTCGGCGACGTAGTCGACCGGGACGACGTCGACCGGCGAGTCGGCCAGCGCCGGGATGACCGGCAGGCGGCCGCGGGCGAACATCTTCAGCGGCCAGTAGAGGACGTTGAACGATCGGGTCCACCCCGTGGTCCGGTCGCCGACGACGATGCTCGGCCGGACGATCTGGAGCGGCAGCCGCGGCGACCACGCGCGCAGGAGCTGCTCGGCCTCGTGCTTGGTCTGCTCGTAGGTGTTGCGGAACGGCAGGCCGATCGTCATCTCGTCCTCGCCGAAGGTGCCCGCGCGCTCGCCGGCGACGTAGGCGGTCGAGACGTGGACGATCCGGCGCAGGCCGTCCCCGCGCTGCGCCGTGCGCGAGGCGAGCTCGGCGATCCGCGCGGCGCCCGCGGTGTTGACGGCGCGCGCCTCGTCGAGCGGGAGGTCGAAGGTGACCGACGCGGCGCAGTGGATGATCTCGTCGCAGCGGCGCGCCAGCTCCTCGCGGTCGAAGTGCCGGAGGCCGAGGTTGTCGGCGAGCAGATCGGCCGGGACCGCGGTGCAGCGCGACATGTAGGCGTCGAGCAGCTCCGGCGCCACGACCTCGGCGAGGGCGCCGCGCACGCGGGCCGCCGCGTCCTCGGCGTCGGCCGCGCGGACGAGCGCGACGACGGGACGCGCTGAGCGCTCCAGGATCCGGAGCATGACGGCGGTGCCGACGAAGCCCGTCACCCCGGTCAGCAGGACGGCATCGGTGCGCGTGGGGAGCATGACCTCCATGGTGCGCCCCGCGGGCGGCGTTCTCCACGGACCACCGGTCGGAACCGCCACGCGGTGACGTCGACCGCCGGGCACCCGTACGCCAATAGGATGCGTGCATGATCGCCCTCATCACCGGCGCGTCGAGCGGCCTCGGCGAGGCGACGGCCCGGCGCCTCGCGCGCGAGCCCGGCGCGCAGCTGGTCCTCGTCGCCCGCCGCGCCGATCGCCTCCAGGCGCTGGCCGCGGAGCTCGGCGGCGACGCGCTCGTCCTGGCCGAGGACCTGACCGACCCGGGCGCGGGCGAGCGCATCGAGGCCGCCGTGCGCGCGCGCCACGGCCGCCTCGACCTGCTGGTCAACAACGCGGGCGCGGGCTGGCGCGGGGCGTTCGCCGACGTCGGCACCGCCAACCTGCGCCGCACGCTCGAGCTCAACCTCTTCGCGCAGGCCGCGCTGACCGAGGCGCTGCTGCCGCTGCTGCGCGAGAGCGCGCCGAGCGCGATCGTCAACGTCGCGAGCACCGCGGGCCGCGTCGCCCGGGCGGGCTCCGGCGGCTACAGCGCCTCGAAGTTCGCGTTCATCGGCTGGACCGACGCGCTGCACCTCGAGGAGCGGCCGAACGGCGTCCACGTCGGCCTCGTGAACCCGGGCTTCGTCTCCACCGAGGGCTTCCCGCAGGCGGAGCTCGTCGAGAAGGCCGCGACCCGCTGGATGGTCTCGACGCCCGAGAAGGTCGCCGAGGCGATCCTCCAGGCGGGCCCCGGCGGCAAGGCCGAGCGCTACGCGCCCCGTCCGTACGCGCTCGCCGCGGCCGCCCGCATCCTCCTGCCCGGCCTCACGCGCCGCGTGCTCGGCGGCGGCGGCGCCTCGGCGCTCGCGACCTCGACGAAGGTCGACGCGGAGCCCTGAGCGCGGCTTGCCGCCTTGTCAACGGAAGGGGCTGCCAAGCGGAGCCGAAGATGCGATGTTGAGCGACAAGAACCGGTCGCTCAACCTGAAGGTAGTAGTTCATGTCCTCGCGCAAGTCCCTCGTCGCCGTCCTCGCCGCGCTGATCGCGCTCGTCGCCCTGCCGACCATCGCCCAGGCCCGCCAGACCATCCGCGGGCCGGGGTTCAAGACCTACGTCCCGAGCGGCTGGCCGCTCAAGCACTCGCACGCCAACGGCTGGCGCACGACGTCGGTCTCCTCCCCCGGGAGCAACCCCGACCGTCCGCGCTACTCCGCCTTCATCACGGTCAGCTCGATCACGGTCCGCGCCCTCGAGAAGCGCTCGCAGAAGAAGCTCCCGAGCTCCCTGACCGAGCTCGCCTCGGCGCTGATCAGCCTGCCGAACGGCTCGCTCGACTCCCAGCCCACGGGACCGCCCGGCTACACGACGGTGGCCGGCGTGCCCGGCGGGACGGTCCGCTACCAGTTCAGCCTGGCCGGGATCGACATGGTCCAGACGACGACGGCGCTGCGCCGCCACGGCCGGATCTACTTCGTCCAGATCGAGAACGACACGGCCAACCCGGAGCTGAGCACCGCCGCCGCGACGATGGTGCGGAGCTCCTGGCGCTGGAGCTAGTCCGGGCCCTGCCGGTCTGTCACGGGCCGGTTCCACCGGCCCGGCGGAAGCTGCGATGTTCCACCCCATGATGATGCGCAGGGTTCGGATCAGCAGCCTCCGACGACGCCGGATCCTGGCCTCCGCGCTGCTGCTCGCCGCGCTCGCCTGCGCCGCGCTCCCGGGCGTCTCGCAGGCGAGCAAGAGGATCAGCGGTCCGGGCTACTCGACGATCCTCCCCAATGGCTGGCGGGTGTCCACGTCGCGGAGCGCCGGGCTGCACCAGCTCCGGGCCTACGCGCCGCGCACGACGGTCAAGCTCCTGACCATCGGGGTCACGGTGATCTCCGCGAGGACGCTGGCCCGGCAGGCGGGCGTCAAGCGGCTGCCGTCGTCGCCCGAGCGGCTCCTGCAGCTCGTCGCCAAGACGCCGAGCGGCGCCGCGGGGGCGCAGGTCAGGACCACGCCGCGCCCGGTCCGGCTCGCCCGCGCGTCGGGCGCGTGGGAGGTCCTGGAGTACATCCTCAACAGCCAGTTCGACGTCGTCCAGACGAACATCGTCACGCGGCGCCACGGCCGCGTGTACTGGGTCGAGATGGAGGTCGACAAGCTGGTGCAGGCCGACGGGACGGCGGCCATGGATCCGCTCCGCAGCCACTGGCGCTGGGGCTGAGCCCGGCGGCTAGCCCGCGCGCTCGCGCAGCTTCGGCAGCACGTCCTCGGCGAACTGCGCGATGAAGCGCGACTGGTCCGGGCCCGGGCCGTGGAGCAGGAGGTCGTCGAAGCCGAGGTCGAGGTAGACGCCGATCTTCTCGACGACCTCCTCGGGGTCGTCGGAGACGATGAAGCGGGTGTGCGCCTGGTCGAGGTGCTCGTCGGCGACGCGCTCCATCTCGATCGGGTCCTCGATCCCCTCCTTCTGCTCCGGCGTCAGCGCCAGCGGCGCCCAGAAGTGGGTGTTGTCGTAGGCCTTCTGCTTGTCGCGGTCGTAGGAGACCTTGATCTCGATCATCCGGCGGATCCCGGCGTGGTCGCGGTCCGCGGCCTCCGCGCCCTCCTGCACCTTCGCGAGCAGGTCGAGGTACAGCTGCGGGTCCTTGCCGCTCGTGCAGATGAACCCGTCGCCGACGCGGCCCGCGAGCTTCGCGGCCAGCGGCCCGGACGCCGCGACGTAGATCGGGACCTCCTCGGCCGGACGGTCGTAGATCGTCGCCTGCGAGGTCGTGTAGTACTCGCCCTCGAAGTCGACGCGCTCCTCGCGCCACAGCCGCCGGATCAGCTCGATCGCCTCGGCCATCCGCATCCGCCGCTCCTTGCGGCCCGGGAACTCGGCGCCGGTCGCGGGCGTCTCGTTCATCGCCTCGCCGGTGCCCACGCCCAGGAACACGCGGCCGGGCGCGAGGCAGCCGAGCGTCGCGAACGCCTGCGCGACGATCGCGGGCTCGTAGCGCAGGGTCGGCGTCAGCACGCTCGTGCCCAGGACCGCCGTGCTCGTCGCCACCGTCGCCGCACCGAGCCACGGCAGCGCGGCGGGCGAGTGCCCGCCCCGGTGGCGCCACGGCTGGAAGTGGTCCGAGGTCGCCACGATCTCCAGCCCGGCGGCCTCCGCCTCCCGTGTGTACCGCAGCAGCGTCGGCGGGTCGAACTGCTCCGCGGAGGCCTTGTACCCGATGCGCACGCCCATGCTCAGCACACTAGCGTCAGCCCACGTCCGGGACCGCGAGGCACGCCGCGCCGCCGCAGGTGTCGAGCAGCGCGCCCCCGGGCGCGAGGAACGCCGCCTTCTGCGCGCGGGCCGCGGGCGTGCGGCGCGGGAGCTCGTGCGGGTCCTCGAGCCCCTTGTTGGGGGTGTTGGCCAGCGGCGGGACGCTGACGCGCGCGGGCCCGCCGTCCCAGTAGACGATCGCCGAGCCGCCGAACGGGAACGCGGCGATCGCCGGGATCCCCCACGCCGGGCGCCGCTGCGGCGAGCGCCCGGCCGGGAGCACCGGCGTGTGGATCGACGCCCCGATCGTGCGCGCCTCCACGTCGGCCTGGTAGGGCGTGACCTGGTGGTCGCCGAAGGCCACGTCGAGCAGCACGGTGTGCTCGATCGTGTTCGGCAGCGGGTCGGTGGTCATGTGCTGGGCGTAGCCGTCGCCCTCGCCGCGGTCCCACAGCAGCTGCGCGAGGTCGAGGACCAGCGGCCGCTCGAGCTGGTCGGTGTAGGCCGGGTACATGATCTTCGAGTACGTGGTGAAGTCCGAGGAGCGCGGGAGCAGGACGCTGTAGTTGATCCCCGGTACGCCGAGCACCGCGTGGCTGAAGTCCGGCGCGAGCGCCGTGAGCGCGCCGCCCGCGATCCCGCCCTGCGAGTTGCCGTCGTAGGCGATCTGCCCGGTCTGGACGATCGGCCGCCCGCCGGCCTGCAGCAGCGGCGAGGACGCGAGGCCGCCCGGATGGGCCATCGCGCGGCCGAGGACGAGCGCGTCCAGGAAGCCCTGCTGGAGGCGGTCCGGCAGCGTCGGCATGCCCGAGAAGTCGCCGAGCACCTTGATGGCGTTGGGGATGTCCTCGCCCGACATGCCGATCCACGGCGTCGCGCAGAGGACCTCGTTGCCCTCGGTGGCCATCGGCGGGATGTCCGGGTTGGTCAGGACCTCGGTCTCCGTGCCGAGCAGGCCGTGGCCGTAGAGCACGAGCCGCGCCGGGTGCTCCGGCGTCGCGGTGGCGGGGACGACGCAGGTGAAGCGCGCCTGGTAGGTCCCCTGCTGCCTGGGCAGGCCGCCTGGGCCGATCGTCATCCGCGACCCGGGCGCGCAGCCGTCGGTGAGGTAGCACGGCACGCTGACCGTCCCCTCCAGGACCTGCGCGAAGCGCCCCGCGTCCTGCGCGAGGTCGCCGACGAGCGGCTTGGGCTGGAGCGTGAACGCGGGCGCGTCGCCGGCCACGACGCCGTCGGCGAGGTCCGCGTCGCCGAGCGCCTTGAAGGTCGTGTCGCGCATCGCGAGCATCCGGCCCGCGAGGCCCCGCTCGGTCGCGACCGTGAAGTCCCAGGTCAGGAACAGGGACTGCGACCGCGCGACGCCGGCCTTCTTGATGTCCTTGAAGATGCGCGCGTAGCGGGCGCCGACGGCGCCGTGCGCGTCGCGCAGCCGCGCGAACCGCCGGCCCGCCGCGATCGCCGACCCGTTCGCGCGCTTGAGCGAGCGCAGGACGACGACGTAGCGGTGGCCTTCGAGGAAGTTCTTCGCGGGGTGGATCTCCAGCAGCCGCTGCCCGAGCTTCGCGTTGTCGTCGAGCTCCGCCCAGATCGGCCAGCGCCTGCCGGTCTGCGCGTCGATCACGAGCACGGGCGCGGCCTTCGCGGCGTAGGTCGAGATGTCGCTGAGCGACACCGCGCCGGTTCGCTTCAGCGCCGCGTCGGTCTCGAGCCCCGGCACCTTCGTCAGGATCACCGAGCCCGGGCTGAAGCCGTCGAGGCCCTTCCAGCCGCGCGCGTCGATGGCCTTGCCCTTGGCGTTGCGCGGCATCTGCGAGGTGCGCAGCACCACCTTGCCGCCGGCGCGGAACGCGTCGTTCGGGAACGGCAGCAGGCACGCCGCGTCGTCGAGGCGATCGCACCCGGGACCGGACGGCGGCGCCGTGGCGGCGTGCGCGGCGGACGGGGCGGCGAGGGCGAGCGCGGCCAGCAGCAGCCCCCGGGACAGTGGGGAACGTCGGGACATGGCGGCACCCTACGCCCTGCTCAGCGCGCGAGGTAGCCGTGCAGCATCGCGACGGTCTCCGCGGCGTACGTGTCGATCGCCGTCGCGCCCGGCCGCAGGACGAGCTCGTGCGTCACCGACTCGACCACCTGCACGACCAGCCGCGCGGCGAGCGCGGGATCGCGCGCCGGGGCGAGCGCCGCGCCGGACGCGCGGAGGTAGTCCGCGACGCCCGCGGCCAGGGCGGCCTCGAGCGCCGCGAGCCGCCGCCGCAGCGCGGGCGGCCGCGGCGCCTCCTCGAAGAGCACGCGGTGCAGCCGCGGGCGCTCGCGGTGCAGCGCGACCATCGCCGCGACCAGCCGCGCCATGCCCTCGCCCAGCGGCGGCGGCGCGTCGCGCAGCTCCTCCAGGAGCGGCGTCAGCGCCGCGACGCCCTCGTCGAGGTGGCGCTCGACCAGGGCCACCAGGATCGCGTCCTTGTTGGGGTAGTACTGGTAGAGCGAGCCGATCGAGATCCCGGCGCGCTCCGCGATCCGGTTGGTCGTCCCGGCGGCGTAGCCGTGGCGCTCGAAGACGCGAGCAGCCGCGTCGAGGATGGCCTCCACGGTGAGGCGCGAGCGCGCCTGGCGCGGGCGCCTGCGGGGACGGGTGGCGGGCGGCACGAACGCGAGTTGTAGCAACGCGAGCAATCGCTCACGATCCTCCGTGCATGGTGACCGTCCGCCGCACCACCCCGTTGCCGATCTCCGCCGAGGCCGCCTTCGCCCTGGCCCAGCGCCCCGCGCTCTTCGCCTACCTCGTGCGCGGCGTGCTGCGCGTCCCGGCGCTGGCCGCCGCGCCCGAGGGCTTCGCCCGCCCCGGCGTCGAGGCCTCGGGCCGGATGTGGTGGCTCGGCGTCCTGCCATCGTGGACGCACCACCTGCGCGTCGTCGCGCTCGCGCCCGGCGAGATCCTCACCGCCGAGCACGGCGGCCCGCTCCGCACGTGGAACCACCGGCTGAGCTTCGTGGCGACCTCGCCGGCGAGCTGCGACTACACCGACGAGATCGAGCTCGACGCGGGCCGCCTCACGCCCCTCGTCCGCCCCGTCGTCTCCGCCCTCTTCGCCCTGCGCCAGGCGCGCTGGCGCCGGCTCGCGGCGGTGCTCGCCACGAACTCCTAGCCCACGAACCGCCGCACGGCCTCCAGGTACTCCGGCACGTCGAGCAGGAACGAGTCGTGGCCCCACGGCGAGGCGACGACCTCCTCGACGACCTCGCCGAGGCCGCCCGCGCGCAGCCCCGCCGCGACGGCCACGGAGTGCTCGGTCCCGAAGCGCCAGTCCGAGTCGAACGACAGCACGAGCGCGCGCGAGGCCGGGTCCAGCGCGACGCCGCCCGCGAACGGGTCGAACGCGTCCATGATCCGCGTGAGGTACAGGTAGGACAGCGCGTCGAAGCGCTTGAGGAAGATCGCCGCCTGGTGCTCGAGGTAGCGCTCGACGTCGTAGGCCGGGCCGAGCCACCGCGCCGCGTCGTCGACCGCCGCCCACCCGTCCGGCTCCGCGCGCGCGAACTTCTCCGCCATCCCCGGCTCGCTCAGGTACGTCACGTGCGCGAGGCGGCGGGCGGTCGCGAGCCCACGGTCCGGGCGGACGCCGAGCGACGCGTAGTCGCCGCCGTGGAAGTCCGGGTCGTCGAGGATCGCCCGCCGCGCCACGTGCGAGAGCGCGAGGTTCTGCGCGCTCAGCCGCGAGGACGCGCACACCAGGACCGCGTCGCCGACCTGCCCCGGCGCGTCGATCAGCCACTGCAGGATCTGCATCCCGCCCATCGACCCGCCGATCGCCGTCCGCACGCGCGCGATCCCGAGGTGCGCCAGCAGCGCGCGGTGCACGCTCACGAGGTCCGTGATCGCCAGCGGCGGGAAGGCGAGCGACGTCGGGCCGGTGCTCCCCGCGCAGCCGCCGAGCAGGTTGGGGCAGATGACGAAGGACGTGTCGGTGTCGATCGGCCGCCCGGGGCCGACCATCGTCGACCACCACCCGCGCGGCCCGCTCGCCTCGGCGTCGCCGGTCAGCGCGTGGCAGACGAAGACCACGTTGGAGCGGTCGGCGTTCAGCGTGCCGTAGGTCGCGTAGGCGACCTCGACGGGCGCGAGCGTGCGCCCGCAGGCCAACGCGAGCGGGTCGTCCTCGTCGAAGAGGACGACCCGTTGCACCGCTCCGGAGATGGCTCAGGCCGCCGGCTGCGGGGCGCGCGCGTGCGCGAGCGCCTGGTCGAGGTCGGCGAGCAGGTCGTCGATGTGCTCGATGCCGACCGACAGCCGCACCGTGTCCTCGGTGACGCCGGCCGCCGCGAGCTCCTCGGCGTTCAGCTGCGAGTGCGTGGTCGAGGCGTTGTGGATCGCCAGCGACTTCGCGTCGCCGATGTTCGCCAGGTGGCTGAAGAGGCCGAGCGACTCGATGAACGCCTTGCCCGCCTCCAGGCCGCCCTTGACGCCGAAGGTCACGAGCGCGCCGTAGCCGCCCTTCAGGATCCGCCCGGCGACCTCGTGGTACTTGTCGTCCTCCAGGCCCGGGTAGGAGACCCACTCGACCGCGTCGTGCGCGCTCAGCCACTCGGCGATCTTCTGCGCGTTCTCGTTGTGGCGCTCGATCCGCAGCGGCAGCGTCTCGATCCCCTGCAGGAACAGGAACGCGTTGAACGGCGACAGCGCCGCGCCCGTGTTGCGCAGGAGCACGGTGCGCGTGCGGCCGATGTAGGCCGCCGGGCCGAGGGCGTCGCTCCACACGACGCCGTGGTAGCTCGGGTCGGGCTGCGTGAGGCCCGGGAAGCGCTCGCCGTGGGCGACCCAGTCGAAGCGCCCGGCGTCGACCAGCGCGCCGCCGATCGAGGTGCCGTGGCCGCCGATGAACTTCGTCAGCGAGTGCACGGCGATGTCCGCGCCGAGGTCGAGGACGCGCGCGCCGATCGGCGTCGCGACCGTGTTGTCGATGATCAGCGGGACGCCGACGGCGTGCGCCGCCTCGGCCCACGCCGGGATGTCGAGGACGTTGAGCCGCGGGTTGCCGATCGTCTCGCCGAAGACGAGGCGCGTCTTGTCGTCGGCGACGCGCGCGACCGCGCCCGGGTCGTCGGCGTCGACGAAGCGGACCTTGATGCCGTACTGCGGCAGCGTGTGCGCGAAGAAGTTGTAGGTGCCGCCGTAGAGCTGCGAGACCGAGATGATGTTGTCGCCCGCGCGTGCGATGTTCAGCACCGAGTAGGTCACGGCCGCCTGGCCGGAGGCGGTGACGAGCGCGCCGATGCCGCCCTCGAGCTGCGCGAGCCGCTGCTCGAGCACGTCCCAGGTCGGGTTCATGATCCGCGAGTAGATGTTGCCGGGGACCTTCAGCGCGAACAGGTCGGCGGCGTGCTCGGTGTCGTCGAAGGTGAACGACGTCGTCTGGTAGATCGGGACGGCGCGGGCGTTGGTCGCCGGGTCGGGCGACTGGCCGCCGTGCAGGGCGACGGTCTCGGGCCGGTAGGTGATGGCGTCTTCGGACATGTGGAGACCTCGGGTCGGGGAGTTGGGACGGCAGCAGCGATGCTAACCGCCCAAAACCCTATCGAGTTAGTGGGCTTTCGCCCACCGGCTTCACCCCGCCTTCACGGCGGGCAGCACGAGCGTCGCCTTGGCGACCTTGATCGTGCCGGTGCCGCGCTGCGGCGCCCAGACCTTCGAGCTGGAGATGATCTGCAGCGTGTAGCGCGTGCCCTTGGCCGCGGCCGCCGCGATCGGGTCGAGCGGGCGCGTCACGGTGTGCTTGCGCCCGTCGAGCACGAGCGGGATCGGCGTCACCTGGTTGCCGACGACGATCCTGCGCTTGACGTCGACGAGCTGGGCGAAGACCTTCGCGCCCTTGGCCGGCGAGCCCGTGCCGGAGTAGCTGAGCGTCAGCGTCGGCGCGCCGACGAGCTGCGCGGCGCGCGGGATCCGGACCGCGACCTGCAGGGCGGCGGCCGCCTTCGCCGGCGTCGCCTTCATCGCCTCGCCGGTGGCGTAGCCCTTGACGAGCTTCAGCGTGCCGTGGCCGGCCGTCGTGATCGACGGGGCGGCGGGCGCGGGCCAGCTCGCGGCCGAGCGCCACGTCGCGTCGTCGGCCAGCCACTCGAAGCCGGGGCCGGTCGACGTGGCGGCGTCGCCCTTGAGGTAGCGCGCGAACCACGCCGACATCGCGTCGGTCAGGTGCCGTGAGGCGAGCGTCAGCGTCTGCGCGCCGGTGCCGCCCGGGTCGCCGGTGCCGGTCAGGCAGATGCCGTGGCCGCCGCAGAACCACACCATCTTGACCGGCGCGCCGCCCTTCTTGATGGCGTCGTAGAGCTTGATGTCCTCGTCGAGCGGGAAGAGCGTGTCGACCGTGCCGCCGACGACCATCGTCGGCGCCGTGATCTTCGAGACCGCGTCGCCCGGCCCGCGCGCCGCGAACCACGCGGCGTCGGCGCTGGTCAGCACGCCGGTCTTCGAGCCCTGCGTGTAGGCCGAGGTGATGTGCGGGTCGAGGCCGGGCGCGACCGCGTTCGCCGCGCCGTCGCCCGAGGCGTACAACAAGGAGTCCCAGCCCTGCTTGAAGGTCTGGTCCTTGTAGAGCGCGGTCGTCAGGCTGTGCCAGCCGACGACGGGGACGAGCGCGTCGAGCCGGTGGTCGGCGATCGCCGTCGAGTACTGGATGCCGCCGCCGTAGCTGCCGCCGGCCATGCCCACGCGCGGGTCGCCGGGGCCGTCGAGCTGCGCCCACGGCTGCGTGGCGACGTAGTCGATGATCGCGCTGACGTCGCGGCCCTCGATGGACGGCGTGTCGATCGAGACGATCCCGCCCGAGGCGCCGAAGCCGCGCGGCGCCCACGTGACGACGTTGTAGCCCTCGCCGCCCAGCTGCTTGATCGTGCCGGCGTTGGGGTCGGTCTCGCCCGAGCCGGCCCAGCCGGGCCCGGTCAGGACGGTCGGCGCCTGCTGGCCCGCGGCCAGGCCGGGGGCCGGGAAGACGTGCGTGACGATCCCCGTGCCGTCGAACGACGTGACGGTGACGTCCTCGGCGTGCGCCGCGGCGGCGGGCAGGAGGGCGCAGACGGCGAGCGCGGCGGCAGCCGCGCGGACCCGGGACAGGGCGAGCATGGGGACGATCCTTCTCAGACGGCGGAACCGGTACAGAGAGGAACGCTCGCGTACCGGATTGGGCGACGCATCCCAGCAGGCGCCGTGGACGGCGTCAAGCGGCAGGCGCCGGCGGCGCGGCGGGCGCGGGCGCGGCGGCCGCGCCGGCGTCCTCGAAGAGCGCGAGCAGCTGCCCGCGGCACGTCGCCCACTGCTTCTCCGCGCGCGTGCCGCCCGCGTGGAGCGTGTCGAGCACGACCAGGCCGCGGATCGTCGCCAGCGCGAGCTCGACGAGCCGCTCGAAGTCCGGCCGGCCCGCCGCGTCGGGGAAGAGGTGGCGCGAGAGCTCCATCGTCTGGCGGTCGAGCTGGCGCTCGATCGGGACGAGGTGGTCGCGCAGCTCGGGGTCGGTGCGGCCGTGGGTCCAGAGGTCGAGCGTCGCCTGGTAGAGCGGGTTCGCGTAGCTCCCCCAGAGCAGGTCGAGCCCGCGCGCGACGCGGTCCTCGCCCGCGGGCAGCGCGTCGGCGGCGGCCAGCAGCTTCTCGCCGCGGCGCAGCGTCAGGTGCTCCGCGGCGGCGGCCAGCAGCGCGTCGCGCGTCTGGAAGTGGTGGAGGTGCGCGCCGCGCGAGACGCCCGCGCGCTCGGCCACGCGCGCGGTCGTCGTGTTGGCGTAGCCGTCCTCGACCAGGCACTCGAGCGTCGCGTCGAGCAGCGCCTGGCGCGTGGCGGCGGAGCGCTCGGCCTGGGTGCGGGCGGGCGTGCCGGGGTTCGTCGCGGAAACGGCCATGTGGGGACCATCCTACTTGCGTTCACGACTGAATGTTTCTGTGGTAGCGTCCGCCCCCCGAATTCGACTTGAGGAGTACAGGGAATGGCAGCCTCCGAGGCGTTGGTGTTCGACGCCATCCGCACCCCCCGTGGCAAGGGCAAGAGCAACGGCTCCCTGCACGGGACCAAGCCGGTCGACCTGGTCGTCGGCCTCATGCACGAGATGCTCGTGCGCAACGAGCGCCTCGATCCCAACCGGGTCGACGACGTCGTCCTCGGCTGCGTCTCCCCCGTGGGCGACCAGGGCGCCGACATCGCCAAGACCGCCGCCATCAAGGCCGGCCTGCCGGACACGGTCGCCGGCGTCCAGCTCAACCGCTTCTGCGCCTCCGGCCTCGAGGCCGTGAACATCGCCGCGCAGAAGGTCGCCTCCGGCTGGGAGGACCTCGTCTTCGCCGGCGGCGTCGAGTCGATGTCCCGCGTCCCGATGGGCTCCGACGGCGGCGCCTGGGCGATGGACCCCGAGACGAACTACGACACGTCCTTCATCCCGCAGGGCGTCGGCGCCGACCTGATCGCCACGATCGAGTCCTTCTCCCGCGACGACGTCGACGCCTACGCCGCGCGCTCGCAGGACCGCGCCGCGACCGCGCAGGCCGAGGGCCGCTTCGACAACTCCGTCATCGCGGTCAAGGACCTCAACGAGAACCTGGTCCTCGACAAGGACGAGTTCATCCGCGCCGGCACGACGGTCGAGACGCTGGGCAAGCTGAAGCCCTCGTTCGCCGCCATGGGCGAGATGGGCGGCTTCGACGCCGTCGCGCTGCAGAAGTACCACTGGGTCGAGAAGATCGACCACGTCCACACGCCCGGCAACTCGTCCGGCATCGTGGACGGCGCCTCGCTGGTCGCGATCGGCAACGAGGAGACCGGCGCCGCGCTGGGCCTCACGCCGCGCGCCCGCATCCTCGCCACCGCGGTGAGCGGCGCCGACCCGACGATCATGCTCACCGGTCCCGCGCCCGCCTCCAAGAAGGCGCTGGCGAAGGCCGGCATCACCGCCGACCAGCTCGACCTCGTGGAGATCAACGAGGCCTTCGCGGCCGTCGTCCTCCGCTTCGTCCGCGACCTGGACCTCGACCTGGAGAAGGTCAACGTCAACGGCGGCGCGATCGCCATGGGCCACCCGCTCGGCGCGACCGGCGGCATGATCCTCGGCACGATCATCGACGAGCTCCACCGCACCGGTGGCAAGTACGGCCTCTGCACGCTCTGCGTCGGCGGCGGCATGGGCATCGCGACGGTCGTGGAGGCCATCTAGATCATGGCCGAGTCCACCACCATCAAGTACGACAAGGGCGAGGACGGCATCGTCGTCCTCACGCTGGACGACCCGAACCAGTCGGCCAACACGATGAACCGCGCCTACATCGAGTCGATGGGCGCGACGGTCGAGCGGCTCGAGGCCGAGAAGGACGACATCGCCGGCGTCGTCCTGACCTCCGCGAAGAAGACCTTCTTCGCCGGCGGCGACCTCAACGACCTCAAGACGGTCACGCCGGAGCAGTCCGAGGAGTTCGCCGCGGGCATCCGCGAGGTCAAGGCGCAGCTCCGCCGCCTGGAGACGCTGGGCAAGCCCGTTGTCGCCGCGATCAACGGCGCCGCCCTGGGCGGTGGCCTGGAGATCGCGCTGGCCACCCACCACCGCGTCATCGTCGACGACCCGAAGGCGAAGCTCGGCTTCCCCGAGGTCAAGTTGGGGCTGTTGCCCGGCGGCGGCGGCGTCGTGCGCTCCGTGCGCATGTTCGGCATCGTCAACGCGCTGATGCAGCTCCTGCTGCAGGGCCAGGAGGTCCGCCCCGCGCAGGCCAAGGAGATGGGCCTGGTCGACGAGGTCGTCGCCACGCGCGACGAGCTCGTGCCCGCCGCCAAGGCGTGGATCGCGGCCCAGGGCGAGGACTTCGCCGGCCAGCCGTGGGACGTCAAGGGCTACAAGATCCCCGGCGGCACGCCGTCGAACCCGAAGCTCGCGCAGAACCTGCCGGCGTTCCCGGCCAACCTGCGCAAGCAGCTCAAGGGCGCCACCTACCCCGCGCCGCACCACATCATGGCCGCGGCCGTCGAGGGCGCGCAGGTCGACTTCGACACCGCGATCGAGATCGAGGGCCGGTACTTCACCGACCTCGCGACGGGCCAGATCGCCAAGAACATGATCCAGGCGTTCTTCTTCGACCTCCAGCAGGTCAACGGCCCCCGCGGCCGGCCGGAGGGCATCGAGCCCTTCAAGCCGGCCAAGGTGGTCGTGCTGGGCGCGGGCATGATGGGCGCCGCCATCGCCTACGTCTGCGCGAAGGCCGGCATCGCCGTCGTGCTGAAGGACGTCAACCAGGAGAACGCCGACCGCGGCAAGGGCTACAGCAAGGCCCTGGTCGACAAGGCCGTCTCTCGCGGGCGCTCGACGCAGGAGGCCGGCGACGCGCTGCTGGCGCTCATCACCCCGTCGGCCGACCCGGCCGACGCCGAGGGCGCCGAGCTCGTCATCGAGGCGGTCTTCGAGGACCCGGCCGTCAAGGCGCAGGTCTTCGCCGAGATCGAGCCGCACCTGGCCGAGGGCGCCCTGTTGGGGTCCAACACCTCGACGCTCCCGATCACCCAGCTGGCCGAGGGCGTCTCGCGCCCGGCGGACTTCATCGGCCTGCACTTCTTCTCCCCCGTGGACAAGATGCCGCTGCTGGAGATCATCAAGGGCGAGCAGACCAGCGACGAGACGCTCTACCGCGCGCTCGACGTGGCCAAGCTCATCAAGAAGACGCCGATCGTCGTCAACGACTCGCGCGGCTTCTTCACCTCGCGCGTCATCGGCACGTTCATCAACGAGGGCATCGCGATGCTGACCGAGGGCGTCCCGGCGCCGACGATCGAGCAGGCGTCCTCGCAGGCGGGCTACCCGGCGCCCGTGCTCCAGCTCAGCGACGAGCTGAACATGGAGCTGATGGCGAAGATCCGCAAGGCGTCGAAGGAGGCCGTCGAGGCCGACGGCGGCGAGTGGGTCGACCACCCGGCGTTCGGCGTCATCGACACGATGCTGGCCGAGGGCCGCGCGGGCAAGCTCCGCGGCGCGGGCTTCTACGAGTACGCCGAGGGCAAGCGCACCGGCCTCTGGCCCGGCCTGCGCGAGCAGTTCCCGCCGGTCGCCGACCCGTCGCAGATCTCGCTCAAGGACCTCGAGGAGCGGATGCTCTTCGCCGAGGCCCTCGAGACGGTCAAGTGCCAGGACGAGGGCGTGATCGAGTCGGTCGCCGACGCGAACATCGGCTCGATCTTCGGCATCGGCTTCCCGGCCTGGTCGGGCGGCGTGCTCCAGTACATCAACGGCTACGAGGGCGGCGTCGCCGGCTTCGTGGCCCGTGCGCGGGAGCTCGCCGGGCAGTACGGCGAGCGCTTCGAGCCGCCGGCGTCGCTGGTCGCCAAGGCCGAGTCCGGCGAGACGTACACCGACGCCCCGGCGCCGGTCGCGGCCTAGCCGCGCCACGCGGCACCCTCGCGGCTCCGCGGGCCGTCCGGACCTCACCGGGCGGCCCGCGCCGCGTCCACTACGATCCCGCGCCGATGCCCAAGAACGCCGACGAGATGCTCGAGTTCGCCGCCGGTCACGCGGAGGACCTCGCCGCGCCGGGGCTCAGCCCGCGGCCGCAGCGCAAGGTCGCGGTCCTCTCCTGCATGGACACGCGGATCGACTTGTTCCCCATGTTGGGGCTCGAGCGCGGCGACGCCCACATCATCCGCAACGCCGGCGGCCTGGTCACCGACGACGCGATCCGCTCGCTGAGCGCCTCTCAGCGGCTGCTGGGCACCGAGGAGATCGTGGTGGTGATGCACGAGGGCTGCGGCCTCTCGGGCGCCTCCGAGGACGACTTCCGCGCGCAGCTCGCCGCCGACGGCGTGCTGCCGAACTGGCGCCTCGGCGCGTTCAGCGACCTCGAGGCGACGCTCCACCACTCGCTCGACCGCCTGCGCACGGCGCGCGAGCTGCCGCACCGCGGGAACGTGCGCGGCTTCGTGTTCGACCCGGAGGACGGGTCGCTGCGCGAGGTCGACGCGCCCGGGCCGCCGGCCTAGGCGCCGGAGTCGATCTCCGTGCGCGACGGGCCGGCGTAGCCCTCGGGGTGCAGGACGAAGACCTCGAGCGACATGCCGTCGGCCGCCGCGTCGATGCCGGAGATGAACGAGCGCACCTTGCGCCCCGTCAGCCGCTCGACGGGCTCGCAGAACTGCGCGACCCGCGCGTACTGGAAGAGCATCCGCACGTCGCGCAGGCGCTGGTACTCGCCGAGCGCGACGAGGTTGCGCTCGGCCGGCGTCAGCGTGTCCTCCAGGAGCACGACGAGCATGTCCCGCCCGGACCAGTTCGTGCGCGCCTTGGTGGGGCCGCGACCGAACTGCTCCTTGTAGAGCCGCACCATCTCGCTCGAGACCGCCGCGAGCACGTTCGGCCGATCGGTGCGGTCGTCGTCCTCCTGCCCGCCGTCCGGGGGACACATGAACACTGCCTCTTTTCGGGCTCCTCTGAATGCCTGCCGCGCGCGAGGAGGAGGAGCCTCGGAGAACCAGACGGGCAGCGATAGGTCACACATCCTAGCTGTGCCGCCTAACCCGACCGGAGGCCGAGCAGCGCCCTGGGCTGCCGTCGTTCCGCAAGCCTCCGGCCCCACCGGGAGGTGAGATCCGCCACCCCGACCGCGCTCCGTGCGAAGGCGATGTGGCGCGGACGGCCCACGACGGACCGGCGACTCGCTGGCGCAGCCTAGCGGGCGGCGGGGCGGGATCGCGGCGCGGCGACCTTGCCCTTCACGAGGTCCGCCGCGCGCTCGGCGACCATGATGGTCGGCGCGTTGGTGTTGCCGCCCGGGATGAGCGGGAAGACGGAGGCGTCGATGACGCGGAGGCCGTCGATGCCGCGGACGCGGAGCTCGGGGTCGAGGACGGCGTCGGGGCCGCCCATGCGGCAGGTGCCGGACGGGTGGTAGAGGAGCTCGACGTTGCGGCGGACGAAGTCCTCCACGTCGGCGTCGTCGCGGACTTCGGCGCCCGGGTAGATCTCGCGCCCGGCCGCGGAGCGCAGCGGCTCGGCGGCCGCGAGCTCGCGGGCGAGCTCGACGCCGGTCACGAGCGCCGCGAGGTCCTCGGGCTCGCTCAGCGTGTTGGTGAGGATCCGCGGCTTGGCGACCGGGTCGGCGGCGGCGAGGCGGATCTCGCCGCGGCTCTTCGGGCTCACGAGGCACGGGCCGAGCGTGAACGCGTGGCCGTCGAACTCCTCGGCCCCGTTGTCCACGAAGTACGCGGGCGCGAAGTGGTACTGGAGGTCGGCGGCGGGGAGCCCGGGACGGCTGCGGACGAACGCGAACGCCTCGGCGACCGTCGAGGTCAGCGGACCCGAGCGGCGCAGCAGCCACTCCAGCAGCGGCTTGGGCTTGTCGGCGCCGTAGAGCGACTCGGCCACGGTCGACTCCCACACGCACACGACGTACGGGTGGTCCATGAGGTTCGCGCCGACGTTCGGGCTGTCGAGCGCGACGTCGACGCCGACCTCGCGCAGGTGGTCGGCCGGGCCGATGCCGGACAGCATGAGGATCTGCGGCGAGCCGATCGCGCCCGCGCTGAGCAGGACCTCGCGCTCGGCGCGGACGGTCTCCTCACGCCCGCGGCCGTCGCGCAGCACGACGCCGACGGCGCGGTCGCCTTCGAGCGCGATCCGCGCGACGTGGACGCCGGTGCGGATCTCCAGGTTCGGCCGGTCCTGCGCGGGCCGCAGGTAGGCGTCGGCCGTCGACCAGCGGCGGCCGTTGCGCTGCGTGACCTGCACGAGCGACGCGCCGTCCTGCTCCGGGCCGTTGTAGTCGTCGACGAGCGGGATGCCGACGCGCTCGGCGGCCTGGAGGAAGCGCTTGGTCAGCGGACGGGGCGAGCGCTCGTCCATGACGTTGAGCGGGCCGCCGACGGCGTGGTGCTCGGAGGCGCCGCGCTCGTTGTGCTCGGCCTTGAGGAAGTAGGGGCGGACGTCGTCCCAGCCCCATCCCGCGGCGCCCTCGCCCTCCCACAGGTCGTAGTCGAGCGGCCGGCCCCGGACGTAGAGCATGGCGTTCATCGAGCTCGACCCGCCGAGCGACTTCCCGCGCGGGATGTAGATCGAGCGGCCGTCGCAGTGGGGCTCGGGCTCGGTCGCGAAGTCCCAGTCCAACTTGGTGTGGAACTGCTTGGCGAAGCCCGCCGGGATCTTGATGTTCGGGCTCCGGTCCTTGCCGCCGGCCTCGACGAGCAGCACCTGCACCGACGGGTCCTCCGTCAGGCGGTTGGCGAGGACGCAGCCGGCTGAGCCGGCGCCGACGACGACGTAGTCCACGTGGGGCATGCGCCCGATGGTCGCCGACGGCGGCCACCGGGCGCAAGTCGCGGCCGTCTACCCGGCCGCGGCGGCGATCGCGGAGGCCTTGCCCCGCAGGTCGTACATGCCGCTGACGCTGGTCTCCGCGCCGACCTTCGCGACGATCGCCATGATCGTCGTGGCGCCGACGCGGCCGTCGTTGCCCATGCCGCCGCCGCTGCCGCCGGTCAGGACGTAGCGGATCCGGCCGTCCTTGACGGCCTGCGCGAGCCACGAGGCGGAGACCTCGCTCTCGCGGCCCGAGAAGCCGCCGAGGCCGGCGACGTTCGCGCCGGACCGGATGATCGTCTCGGCCGCGCCCTGCTGGGAGGAGACGCCGATCGTGCCGCCGCCGTGCGCCTTGGCGTAGGCGAGCGCGGCGGTGAGGTCGGTGTTCCCGCCGAACATGCCGCCGCCGGCGAAGCCGCCGCCCGGGGCGTTGTTGGTGGCGTTGCCGCCGCCGAGGGTGAAGCCCGCGGGCGGGGCGGCCTGGCCGCTGCCGCCCGTGGCACCGCCGGCCGCGGGCGGGGCGCCCGGCGCGCCGCCCTGCAGCTGCGGAGGCGCGCCGCCGCCGAACCCGCCGCGCCCGCCGCGGCCGCCGCCGAAGCCGCCGCCGCCCGGGCCGCCGCCCATCCCCTGCGACGCCGGCCCGCCCGCGGGGAACGTCCCGCTCGTGGCGTGCCCCAGCGTGTCCCGCGCCCACGTCGCGGGCGCGATCAGCAGCGCTCCGAGCGCGACCGCCACCGCGACGCCGCGCACGATCGTGGGGACCTTCGCGACGAGCACCGCGGCGCCCGCGACGCCGGCGACGACCGCCACGGGGATCAGGCCCTTGACGTCGTCGGCGCCGCGGTGGATCACGAGCACCTCGGTGAGCACGCCGCCGGCGATGGCGAGCGGCGCGACGATCCGCGCCGCGAGGTCCCCGCGCAGGATCGTCCCGACCGCGCCGCCGACGAGCACCGCCGTGAACGGCGCGAGCATCGAGACGTAGTAGGGGTGGAAGATGCCCTTGGCGTAGGAGAACACGACCGCGGTCGTCAGGAACGCGCCGCCCGCGGCGACGATCCACCCCGTGCGCGGGTCGCTGCGGCGCAGGCGCGTGAGGACCGCGATCGCCAGCCCGCCGGCCAGCGCCATCCCGATCAGCCAGCCCGCCTGCCCGCCGAGCGAGGCGTCGACGAGGCGCGAGAGCCCCGTGTCGCCGCCGAAGACCGAGCCCATGCCGCCGCCGCCTCCGCCGCCGCCCGGCCCGCCGCCACCCGCGGCGCCGCCCGGCCCGCCAGCCTGCCCGTCCAGCCGCCCCGCGCCGTTGTAGTTGAGGATCAACGACCAGATCGAGTTGTCCGACGTGCCCGAGATCCACGGCCGCGACGAGGCCGGCGTGAGCCACACGAGCACCGGCCACGCGAGGCCGACGACCGCCATCGCGGCGCCGCCCGCGAGCAGCTGCCGGACCGCGGCGCCCCGCCCGCGCGGCGCGACCCAGAAGTACGCCAGCGCGAGCGCGGGCAGCACGAGCAGGCCCGTGCCCATCTTCGCCTCGAAGCCGAGGCCGACCATCGCGCCCGCGCCCACGAGCCACCGGGTCCGGCCGTCCTGCAGCGCGCGGACCGTGAACCACAGCGCCGCGGTGCTGCTCAGCACCACGAGGGCGTCCGGGTTGTCGTGGCGCGAGACCGCGACGGTGATCGGCGTCAGCGCGAGCACCAGGCCGGCCGCGAAGCCCGCCGGGCGCCCGAAGATCCGGCGCGTCAGGTCGTAGGCCAGCGCGACCGTCCCGACGCCCATCAGCGCCTGCGGCACGAGCATCGCCCACGAGCTGAAGCCGAAGACGCGCACCGACAGCGCCTGGACCCAGAGCGCGGCCGGCGGCTTGTCGAGCGTCTGCACGCCCGCGGGGTCGAACGAGTTGTAGAGGAAGTCGTGCCAGCTCCCGGCCATCGAGCGCACGGCGGCCGAGTAGTAGGTGTTGGCGAAGCCGTTGCGATCCAGCGCCCAGAGGTCGAGCAGCCCGGCGACCACGACCAGCGCCAGCAGCTCGGGCGCGAGCCAGGGCACGCGCAGCGCGCGCAGGCGGTCGCGGGCGGACGTCGTCGGGGTGCGCGGCGCGCGCACGCCGGCTTGGGTCGCGGTCGACATGGCCAGAGCATCGGCCGCGCCCCTGAGGCGGGCTTCAGCGGACCCTGGGAGCTCCCTGAGTCCCGCGTCTCAGGCAGCTCTCAGGGAGATCCCACGACGCTCCAGGGCGCGGCGTCGATCTTCTTCCCATGCCCCACCCCGACAGCCACGGCGTCGACGTCGACGTCGTCGTCCCGGTCTACAACGAGCAGGCCGCGCTCGAGGACAGCGTCCGCCGCCTGCACGCGTTCCTGGCCGGGAGCTTCCCGTTCACGTGGCGGATCGTCGTCGCCGACAACGCGAGCACCGACGGCACGCCGTTCGTCGCCGCGTCGCTCGCCGAGGAGCTGCCGGGCGTCACCCACCTCCGCCTCGACCGCAAGGGCCGCGGCCTGGCGCTGCGCGAGGCGTGGTCCCGGAGCGACGCGCGGGTCGTCTCCTACATGGACGTCGACCTCTCGACCGATCTGCGCGGCCTGCTGCCGCTGGTCGCGCCGCTGCTCTCCGGCCACAGCGACGTGGCGATCGGCTCGCGGCTGGCCCGCGGCGCCCAGGTCGTCCGCGGGCCGAAGCGCGAGCTCATCTCCAGGACCTACAACACGATCCTCCACGCGACGTTGCGGGTGCGCTTCACCGACGCGCAGTGCGGCTTCAAGGCCGTCACGCGCGAGGCGGCCGCCACGCTGCTGCCGCAGATCCGCGACGACGGCTGGTTCTTCGACACCGAGCTGCTCGTGCTCGCGGGCCGCGACGGCCTGCGGATCCACGAGGTGCCGGTCGACTGGGTCGACGACCCGGACTCGCGCGTCGACATCGTGCACACGGCCGTCGAGGACCTCAAGGGCGTCGCGCGGCTCGCGCTCGCCACGCCGGTCGCGCGCTTCATGGCCGTCGGGATCGCCTCGACCATCGCCTATGCCTTGATCTTCCTCGCCTTCCGCGAGGGCGGCGTCGGCGCCGGGCTCTCGAACGCGCTGGCGCTCGCGATCACCGCGGTCGCCAACACGGCCGCGAACCGGCGGCTGACGTTCGGCGTCATGGGCCGGGCGGGGCTGCTCAAGCAGCACGCGGCGGGCGCGGTCGTCTACGCGATCACGCTCGGGCTGACCGCGGGCGCCCTCGGCGTCCTGCACGGCGCCGCCCCCGGCGCTTCGCACGCCGTCGAGCTCGCGGTCCTGGTCGCGGCGAGCCTCGTCGCGACCGCGACGCGCTACGTCGCGCTGAAGACCTGGGTGTTCGCCGGCGTGCGGCGCGAGCGCGCGGCGGCGGCCGCCGCGGCCAGCGCCGCGGCGCTCGAAGCGAGCTGCGCGGCGGCCGGGCGCGGGTCGAGCCCGGCGATCGAGACGAGCGTCGCCAGCAGGTTCTCCCGCATCAGGTAGACGGCCTCCGCGCGGTCGAGGTCCGCGCGCGCCAGCCAGCTGCCGACGACGCCCTCGCAGAACGAGAGCCAGCCCTCGAGGGCGACGACGAGCGCGGGCGACTCGACCTCCTCGCGCGGCCCGCGCGAGAGCGCGGCGGCGAAGTCGACCATCGCGCGGACGCGGCGCTCGCGGTTCTCGGCGAGCACCGCGCGGATCGCGGTGTCCTCGCCGCCCCGGGCGTGCGCGATCGCGAGGTAGCCCGCGGCGTGCTCGGAGACGTAGCCGAGGAAGGCGTCGATCGACGCGTCGAGCCGCTCGCCGACCGTCATCTCGACGCTGAAGTCCGGCGCCATCCGGCGCTCGAGCTCCTCGCGCGACCGGCGCAGGACCGCGACGAAGAAGTCGCTCTTGGTCGGGAAGTAGTGGTAGAGCAGGCCCTTGGAGATGCCCGCGGCGCGGGCGATCGCCTCGATCGAGACCTGCTCGGGCGGCGTCCGGCCGAGCAGCTCGAGGCCGAGGGCGACGAGCTGCTCGCGGCGCTCGTCCGGCGGAAGCCGGGTGCTCTTGGAGTTCGCCACCGTCGCGCCACGCTACGCGCAGTTGACCGCGTGGTCAACAAGGCGTTACCCTCGCGGCGCACGTGCTGACCGCCCGGTCAACAGACCGGCAACCCCAAGGACCCGTCCCAGTCCCATGCTGCCCCGTCCGTCGCTTCCGACCCGCGCCCTGACCGCGCTCGTCACCCTGCTCGCGCTCGGCGCGCTGAGCGCCTCCGCCGCTGCCGCCACGCCGCTGCCCGGCGCCCACATCTCGGCGGTCCAGACCGTCCCCGAGGCCACCTACCCGGGCATGCAGCACATGACCTACCTGTACGGGCCGATCAAGATCGCGCCGGGCCAGAACACGATCGAGGCGCAGCCGAACTCCGAGCGGCCGCAGGTCCCCGGCTTCATCACGCGCTTCCAGCCCGACCTCGTCTACGCGAAGGTCAACAAGCAGGGCGGGCACGACACGCCGCGGGTCGACGTCATCCACCTGCACCACGGCGTCTGGCTCGTCGCGCGCGACGGCGGGCTGTACCCCACCTTCGCCGCGGGCGAGGAGAAGACGATCTTCTCCATGCCGCAGGGCTTCGGGTACCACTACAACCCGAGCGACGGCTGGATCATGAACTACATGATCCACAACCTCACGCCGAACGCCGACTCCGTGTACATCAAGTACACGATCGACTTCGTGCCCGACAGCGAGCCGGCGGCCGCGGGCATCACCGAGGTCAAGCCGCTGTGGATGGACGTCGCGGGCATCAAGCCCTACCCGGTCTTCGACGCGCTGAAGGGCAGCGGAACGAAGGGCAAGTTCACCTTCCCGACGCAGGCCTCCGCCGCGCAGAAGAAGGACATCGGCGTCGCCCACCAGTGGACGGTGCCCAAGGACATGACCTTGATCTCGACCGCCGGGCACCTGCATCCGGGTGGCCTGTACACCGACCTGACCGCGACGCGCTCCGGCACGACCAAGGAGCTCTTCCGCTCCGAGGCCAAGTACTACGAGCCCGCGGGCGCGGTCTCGTGGGACGTCTCGCTGACGGGCACCAAGCCCGACTGGCGCGTCGCGCTCCACCCCGGCGACCGCATCAACACGACCGTCACCTACGACACGAGCAAGGCCTCGTGGTACGAGTCGATGGGCATCATGGTGGTCTTCTACGCCGACGGCATCGTGAACGGCGCGAAGGACCCGTTCACGCAGCCGATCGACACGCGCGGCCTCGTCACGCACGGGCACCTCAAGGAGAACGACAACCACGGCGGCGCGCCCGACTCCGGCCTGCCCGACGCGCGCGACATGCTCGACGGCTCGATGCCGACGAACATCGACATCAAGGGCTACATCTACGGCCAGGGCGACCTCAGCCTGACCGGCGTCAACGGCCGCCCGCCGACCGTCCAGGCCGGCCACTCGCTGACCTTCACCAACCTGGACGCGACGAAGACGATGACGCCGCAGGCCTCCGCGTACCACACGATCACGGCCTGCAAGCAGCCCTGCGACAAGACGACGGGCATCGCCTACCCGCTCGCCAACGCCAACGTCTCCTTCGACTCCGGCGAGCTCGGCTACGGCCCGAACCTCCCGATCCAGGGCTTCGGCGGCAAGTTCACGCCCGCCGCGAACCGCAACACCTGGAAGACGCCGAAGAACCTCGCCGCGGGCACCTACACCTACTTCTGCCGCATCCACCCCTTCATGCGCGGCGCCTTCCGCGTCGTCGGGGCGAACGGCAAGGGGAGCGTGAAGAAGAAGGCGAAGGCGAAGTCCTCGACCATCGCGTCCTAGCGCGACCCGGTCGAGCGCCGCCGCAACGACGAAGGGCGCCCGACGGGGCGCCCTTCGTCGTTCTCAGCGGAGGGGGAGGGATTCGAACCCTCGGTGGACCGAAGGCCCACAACGGTTTTCGAGACCGCCCCGTTCAACCGCTCCGGCACCCCTCCTGGGCAGAGCGAAGGATGAAGCCTAGCGGCGAGCGCGGAAAAAGGACCGAAGGAGGTCCGCTGCCTCGTCGGCGAGGACGCCGCCGACCACCTCCGGGCGGTGGTTGAGGCGCGTGTCGGCGAGGACGTCGAGGACGCTGCCCGCCGCGCCGGCCTTCGGATCGGTGGTCGCGAACACCACGCGCGGGATGCGCGACAGGACGATCGCGCCCGCGCACATGGTGCACGGCTCGAGCGTCACGTAGAGGGTGCTCTCCAGCACCCGCCAGGAGCCGAGGGCGGCCGCCGCCTCGCGCAGCGCCAGGACCTCGGCGTGCGCGGTCGGGTCCTCGCGGAGCTCGCGCTCGTTGCGGCCGCGGCCGAGGACGCGGCCGTCGTCGTGCACCACGACGGCCCCGATCGGGACGTCGCCGTGCGCGGTCGCGGCCTGCGCCTCCTGCAACGCGACCCGCATCCAGCCCTTGTGCCCCTCGTGGTGCCCCGAACTCGCCATCGAGGCGTCATCATGGTGGAACTTCCCCTGCTCGCGGGGGTTCCCTAGGAAGCCCTTGCCCTCCCCGTCCCCTCGCACCTTCCCCCGCCTGGTCGCCGGGGCCCTCCTGCTCGCCGCCTGCTCGGCCGCCACCGCACCCGCCGGCGCGCGGGCCGACACGGTCCCGGGCGAGGTCGTCGTCGCCTACCGCGCGCCCGCGCGGACGGCCCACGCCGCGCGCTCCGCGGCGGCCGCGGCGCCCGCCCCCCGCGTCCTGCACGTCCGCGACGTCGCCGCCACGCTGCGCCGCCTGCGCGCGCGCCACGACGTGCGCTACGCGGTCCGCAACGTCGTCGCCCACGCCGCCGACGCCTACCTCCCCGACGACCCCGGCCGCGGCAGCACCGCGGGCCGCTGGGCCGCCGTGCAGTGGAACTTCGCCGGCCCCGCCGGCGTCAACGCCCCCGACGCCTGGGGCCACCTGATCGCCGCGGGCCACCCCGGCGGCAGGGGCGTGAAGGTCGCGGTGCTGGACACCGGCGTCGCCTACCGCCAGTTCGGCAGGACGCCGGCCTCCCCCGACCTCGCGAGCACGCGCTTCGTCGCGGGCTACGACTTCGTCGGCGACGACCGCTTCGCCAACGACCGCAACGGCCACGGCACGCACGTCGCGTCCACGATCGCCGAGTCCACCAACAACGGCCTCGGCCTGACCGGCCTCGCCTACGGCGCGTCGATCATGCCCGTCAAGGTCCTCGACGACAGCGGCGAGGGCGACGCCGCCGTCATCGCCCGCGGCGTCCGCTTCGCCGCCGCGCACGGCGCCAAGGTCATCAACCTGAGCCTCGAGTTCTCCTCCGACGTCGGCTTCCGGCAGATCCCGCAGCTCATCGACGCGATCGCCGAGGCGCGCCGCGAGGGCGCGCTCGTCATCGCCGCCTCGGGCAACGAGGCCGACACCGCCGTCGCCTACCCGGCGCGCAACAACAAGGTCCTGTCGGTCGGCTCGACCACCGAGCACGCCTGCCTGTCGGACTTCTCCAACCAGGGCGCGGGCCTGGACCTCGTCGCCCCCGGCGGCGGCCCCGACGCGCCGCTGGACGACCCCGGCTGCACCCAGGGCAAGGCCGGGCGCAACATCTCGCAGATGACGCTGATCGGCGTCCACCGGACGAAGTTCGGGATCCCGCGCGGCTACCAGGGGACCTCGATGGCCGTCCCCCACGTCGCGGGCACCGCCGCGCTCGTGATCGCCAGCGGCGTGCTCGGCCCCGACCCGACGCCCGAGGCGGTCGAGCGGCGGCTGGAGACGACCGCCCGCGACCTCGGCCCCGTCGGCTACGACACGCGCTACGGCTACGGCCTGGTCAACGCCGCGGCCGCGACGGACCCCGCGGTCCCGGTCTCCTAAGTCGTCCGGACGATCAGCACGCTGCACGGCGCGTGGTGGCTGACCTTGTTCGGCACCGAGCCGAGCAGGAAGCGCTTCGCGCCGGTCATGCCCTTGTTGCCGACCACGATCAGGTCGGCGCCCTGCTCCTCGGCAACGTCGAGGATCGCGTCCGCCGGATCGCCCTGCCGGGCGAAGAGCGCCACCTTCACGCCCTGCTCCTCGGCCACCTCGGCCGCGGCGGCGAGCGTCGCGTCGACGTCCTCGCGCGGGTTGACCATCCAGCGCACGTCGTCCGGCGCCTGAGCGGCCTCGTCGCGCAGGCGCGTCTGGCCGACCGGGGCGAAGGCGGAGACGATCAGCAGCGTCGAGCCCACGTTGGCCGCCAGCTCGGCGGCCTGCCCTACGGCCTTGCCCGCCGTCTCGGAGCCATCGGTGCCCACCACGATCGTCCGGAACATGGCGCGAGCGTACTACGGCCTCAGATGAGCCTGATCGTCGCGATGACGATGCTCGCGATCACGCAGACGAAGATCAGCGCCTGCATCCAGATCCAGAACGGGGACACGTCCCCATCCTAGGGCCGCTACTCGGCGGAGCGCAGCACGGCGAGCATGGTCATGACCAGGATCTTGAAGTCCAGGCCGAGGGTCCAGTGCTCGATATAGTAGTTGTCCCACTCGACCCGGTCGCTCAGCGAGGTCTGGCCGCGGAGGCCGTGGACCTGCGCCCAGCCGGTCACGCCGGACTTCACGCGGTGGCGGTCGCCGTAGCGGCGGATGTCGGTCTCGAAGAGCTCGACGAACTCCGGGCGCTCGGGACGCGGGCCGACGAGGCTCATGTCGCCGAGCAGGACGTTGAAGAACTGCGGCAGCTCGTCGAGCGAGGTGCGGCGCAGGATGCGGCCGATCAGCGTGCGCCGGTCCGTCCCCTCGACGCCGCCGGGGGCGCTGTCGGCGCCGGGCTGGAAGCCCTCGGCCGCCGGGTCGGGCATCCGCATCGAGCGGAACTTGAAGAGGTCGAAGACCGTGCCGTCGCGGCCGACGCGGCGCTGGCGGAAGACGATCGGGCCGGGCGAGCTGATCCGGACCGCGAGCGCGATCGCGGCCATGAGCGGGCTGAAGAGCAGGATCAGGAGCGCGCCGCCGATGCGGTCGAACGCGTGCTTGACGGCGAACTGCCAGCCCTTCGGGCTGACGCTGCGCAGGCCCATCAGCGGCGTGCCGCCCAGGGGCTCGTAGGTCGCGCGGTGGTTGAGCGACTCGAACAGGCGCGGGACGAGCGAGACCTCGAGGCCGAGCGCCTCGCAGCGCCGGACGAGGTCGACGAGGCGCTCGTCGGGCTCCGAGGAGAAGGCGATGACGACGTGCTCGGCGCCCGTCAGCTGGGCGATCCAGTCGAGCTCGTCGGGCGAGCCGAGGACCGGGACGCCCGGGATCTCCACGCCCTCGAGCGGGTTGGCGTCGAGGAAGCCGACGGGCGTGAGGCCGTACTCGGGGCTGGCCTCGAGCCGGCGGGCGAGCCGCATGCCGACGTTGCCGGCGCCGACGATCAGCGTCGGCGCGCCGTCGAGGCCGCGGGCGCGGGCCACGCGCTGGACGCCGAGCAGGCCGACGCGCGTGCCGGCGACCGAGATCAGCGCGGCGGCCCAGAGGTGGGCGGAGGCCGAGGAGATCGTCCCGGTGGCGCCGGCCGCGTAGACCTGCAGGACGACGACGAACATCGCCGCGATCGAGACCGCGCCGGCGATCGGCACGACGCCGTCGAGGATCGTCGGGCGCAGGCGCCGCTCGTACATGCCGCGGATCAGCAGCAGCAGCATGACCAGCGGCGGGAAGAGGAGGAGCGGCCAGCCGTCGCTCCACGGCACCGGCTCGTTCGGCCAGCGCAGGGCGAGGACGAGGGAGCCGCTCAGCGCGACGGCGTCGAGCGCGGGGCGCAGGAAGCGCGACTGGACGACGGCGCGGAAGCTCGACGCCTCGTGGCGCGGGACGAGGAGCGGGATCTCCGGCGCGGCCTGGGACAGCCCGGATGCGGCGCGTACTTGGACGGCCTCGGCGGCATGGGAGCTGAGTTCGATGCGATTCACGTCAATTACCGACTACCGGGGATGTCGGCTTCAACGGGCTGGCACTTGAGGACTTGCGGGCGGAAGATCGGAGCCGGATGCGAGGCGGCGCAGGCCGAGGCCGCCGAGGACGAGCACGGCCACGGCGGCGAGCAGGAGCAGCAGGCCCGCGGCGGAGATCGGGAGGTCGCCGACCTCGCCCGCGCGGGTCGGGTAGGCGACCACGGCGGGCGCGCCAGCGGGGGTCGCCGTCGCGCTCTTGGTCGTGGTCGCGCCCTTGCCGGTCGTCGTGCCCTGCGACGAGCTGGGCTTGTGCGACTGCGGCTTGCTGGTGAGCTTGGCGGCCGCGCCCGAGGACGCGGTGCCGGTCGCGGTGGTCGACGGCGCCTGCAGGCTCTCGTTCGCCGTCGCGACGGCGCCGCCGCCGGTCGAGCCGCCCCCGCCGCTGCCGCCGCTCCCGCCACCGCCGCCCACGACCCCGCCGCCGAGCACGACCTGCTCGCCGCCGCCCGGGCCCGCGTAGCCGCTGAGCAGCGGATCGGAGGCGCGTCCCGCGGCTGGAAGCAGCAGGAGGAGGAGCAGGGAGAGGAGCAGCGGAGCGCGGAGAGTCATGGCAAGGCGGGGAAACGGCAAGGACCGTGCCGAGGGACTGCCGGTGGCGTCGATGCACCGTATTCCCGATTCTTCGGCGGGAGACTCGCGGTGGATCACCGGTCTGATCTCGTGCAGCGGCCGGAACTCGACGGCCTTGGCGAGAAACGTAGCACTGATACCTGGGAATTCCAGAGGATCCGAACGTCCGGAGGGCGACGTGCTGCGGGTACGAACTTACCCCTGCGTCAGCGCCTGGCCCGCGGACAGGATGCGGCGGTTGAGGGCCGCGATGTCGACCGTGCCCCCCTGGCGGACGATCTGCAGGAGCTCGCGCGGCGTGTAGTCCCGCGGCGCCAGGGCGACCGCGCGGCGCAGGAGCGTGGTCGCGCGGGCGCGGTCTCCCTGCACCGAGGCGATCGCGCCGAGCTCGAGCGTCGCGTACTCCCCGCGCGGGTTGCGGTCAAGCGCGTCCTCGAACCGCGAGCGGGCACGCGCCAGGTCGCCGTAGCGGAGCGCGATCGAGCCCGCGATCAGCGCGGGCTGGTCGCTCACGGGATCGAGGTTCGCGGCGCGGTCCAGCCTTGAGTAGGCCTCGAACGGCCGCGTCGCGAAGACCGCGCCCGCGCGCGTGATGTCGTGCTGGGCCTGCCACGGCGAGCCGATCGCCAGCGCGCAGAGCACCAGGACGGCGGCGGCGCCCGCGAGGACGGCGGGGCGCGTGCGGCTCGCCACGCGGGCGGGCTGGGCGACGTCCTCCACCCCGCGCCGCGGCGCCAGCGCGCAGGCCAGCCCGAGCACCGCGAACGCTGGCGCGCCGAGGCCCGCCCACTCCCAGAACCAGTCGGTCATGCCGTGCACGACCCAGTAGAGGAAGGCCATCACCGCGCCGCCGGCGACGGTCGCGGCGAGCGGGTCGGCGGCGCGCATCGCCCGCCAGGCCGCGGCCAGCGCCGCCAGGAACGCCGCGAGCAGGAGCAACGTCCCGACGATCCCGGTCTCCGCGAGCGTCCGCAGCGCGAGGTTGTGCGGGTAGCGCGGCGTCTCGTTGCTGGTGCCGCGCGCGAGGTAGTCCTGGAAGAAGTTGTCGGCCCCGACACCCCCGATCGGGTGATCGGCGAAGACGTCCAGCGACACCCGGTAGAAGTCATAGCGGTTGGAGCCGAGCCCGGACGTGAGCCGCCCGCCCGAGGCGTCGTCGTTGTATGCGCCCTTGAACGAGTGCCACGCGCGGTCGATCCGGTGGACCGGGTTGCCGATCGCCACGAGGCCGCCGGCGGCGCCGAGGATCGCTCCGGCGACGACCACGACGGTCCACGCGCGGCGCACGCGCGCCGCGGTCTCCGCCGCGGGCGGGCGCAGCGTCTCCCACGCGGCCGCCAGCGCGACCACGACGCCGGCGAGGACCGCGAGGAGCAGGACCGTCGTCATCGCGGTGCTCGCCGCGTCCTTCACCGCCGCGGCGGTCACGTTGCGCGTGTCGAGCACGTCGCCGACGTCGAGCACCTTGGGCAGCGCGAGCGCGGCGGCGCCGAGGATCGGGACCAGCGCGGCGATCGTCCGCAGCCGCCCCGGCACGATCGCCACGAGCAGGACGAGGCAGACCGGCAGCGCGAGCACCGAGCCGCGGCTCTGGCTCAGCAGCGCGAGGTCGAGCAGGACGACCGCGAGCGCCGCCGCGATCCCCCGCAGCAGCCACGGCACGCGCGCGCCCGCGGCGAACGTCACCGCGGGCCAGAACGCGATCAGCCACGTCGCGGCCGCCGCGTTGGCGTAGCCCGCGGGCTTGATCATGCGGTCGCCGTCGAAGAACGTCGTCGGGTCGGCGGCGGTGCCGACGCGCAGCAGCGTGATCGTCGCGAGGACGCCGACGCCGAGGGTCCAGAGGCCGAGGACCCACGCCGCCGTGTCCGGCCGCTGCGGCCAGAGCGCGAAGAGCAGGAACGTCGCGAGGTAGAGCAGCGTGCGGTCGGCGCCCTCGAGCGCGACGCCGCCGTCGTCGGCCCAGCCGATCGAGGCGAACGACCACGCCGTGTAGCCCGCGAGCGCGAGCGCGGCGACGCGGACGGCGAGCGGCAGCTCGGCCCACCGCAGGGCGGGCAGCGCGAAGAGCGCGAGGCCGAGCAGCGCCAGGAAGAAGATCGCTCCCGGCGCCCAGCGCGTGAGCGGCTGGCCGCCGTCGAGCGGGATCCACGCCAGGAAGACGCCCACGGCGAGGAGGGTCGGCGCCGTGATGGGCGCCGCGCGCAGCCTGCTCAGCATGGTCTAGCCCTCGAGCTTCCGGTTGATCGCCTGGATGGTGGCGTTGAGCTGCCGGCCCGTGGCGGCGACCGCGCTGCGCAGCCGCCCCTGGGCCGCGAGGATCGCCTGCGGGTCCTCGGCGCGGAGCTCGCCGCGCGCCTTGCGCAGCGCGGCGCCGTACGCGGTCACCTCGGCGACGAACCGCCGGTGCAGCGGCGCGAGCCCGGCGGGCGGCTCGACGGCGCGGAGGTCCCCGACCGTGGTGGCGACCGCCGCCTCGTAGGCCTGGAGCGTCTTGACGTCCTGCGCCGCGTCGCTCGTCGGCGTGATCCGCGACTGCAGCTTCGCGAAGCGCGCCGCGAGCTGCGCCTGGGCCCGGTTGAGGGCCTTGACGTAGGCGCCGTGATCGTCGCCGCCGCTGCAGCCGGCGACCACGACGGCCAACATGAGGGCGAGCAGGACTCCCGCGCGGACGCGCATACAGCGGCGGACCATAGCTGCCGCCGCGGCCACGACCGCCTACCCTCGACGCCCCTATGGCCCGGCTGCCCGACGGTGAACGACCGCCCGCCGACGGCACCCTGCCGCCGGAGGCGCTGCGGGGCCTGGGCGCGCCGGAGCGGCCGTTCGGGCTCTACGTGCACGTGCCGTACTGCGCGTCGATCTGCGGCTACTGCGACTACAACACCTACATCCCGGGCGACGGCGCGACCGGCGGCTTCGCCGGGATGGTCGAGCGCGAGCTCGACCTGGCGCGCGCGGTGCTCGGCGACGGCGCGCCGGAGGTGCGGACCGTCTTCCTCGGGGGTGGCACGCCGACGCTCCTGCCGCCCGAGGAGCTGGCGGGGATCCTCGCGGCGATCCGCGCGCGCTTCGGGTTGGTGGACGGCGCGGAGGTGACGACGGAGGCCAACCCGGAGTCCGTCGACGCCGCGTCGCTCGCGGCGCTGCGGGCGGCCGGCTTCACGCGGATCTCGCTGGGGATGCAGAGCGCGGCGCCGCACGTCCTCGCGACGCTCGACCGGCGGCACACGCCGGGGCGCGCGGTGGCCGCGGCGCGCGAGGCGCGGGCCGCGGGCTTCGAGCACGTCTCGCTGGACCTCATCTACGGGACGCCGGGCGAGACCGCGGAGGACTGGCGGCGCTCGCTCGAGACGGCGCTCGAGGCCGAGCCGGACCACATCTCCGCCTACTCGCTGATCGTCGAGCCCGGCACGGCCCTGGCCGCCCGCGTGCGCCGCGGCGAGCTCCCGGCGCCCGACGACGACGTGCTCGCCGACCGCTACGAGACGACGGAGGCGCTGCTGAGCGCCGCGGGCCTCGGGTGGTACGAGGTCGCCAACTGGACCCGGACCGACGCCGACCGCTGCCACCACAACCTGGGCTACTGGGCCGGCGGCGACTGGTGGGGCGTCGGCCCGGGCGCGCACTCGCACGTCGGCGGCGTGCGCTGGTGGAACGTCCTGCATCCGTCACGGTGGAGCGCGATGCTGGCCGAGGGCCGCTCGCCCGCGGCGGGCCGCGAGTGGCCGGACGCGGACGCGGCGCGCCTGGAGCGGGTGATGCTGGCCGTCCGGCTGCGCGAGGGCCTGCCGCTGGACGGGCTGGGCGCGGGGGCCTCCGACGTGGCGGCGCAGTTCGCGGCCGACGGGCTGGTCGAGCGGGCGCCGCTGGAGGACGAGCGGCGCGTGGTGCTGACGGTGCGCGGGCGGCTGCTGGCGGACCGGGTGACGCTGGGGCTGGTGGGGTGAGGTGAGGGGCGGGCGGGGCGGGGCGCCGACGGCGCTCAGCGCGGCCGCGCGGGGCGGGGCGGGCGCCGATGGCGCTCAGCGCGGCGCGGCGCGGCGCGGCGCCGAAGGCGCTGCGGGGCGCGGGCGGGGCGGGGCGCCGATGGCGCTCAGCGCGGGGCGTTGGTCGGCGTGCGCGGCGTGGTCTGTCGGCACCCAGGGGAGTGAGGCGTAGCGGTCGCTCGCGGCGCGGGCTCGTCGTCCGCGGGCGCCGGGGCGCGGGTGGTTCGGGACCGAATCGTGGGTCGCTCGTACCGCGGTGCTCTCCACGTGCACCTGACGACGAATGGCACATCGACGTTGGAACGCAACGTCCATGTGCCATCCGTCGAGAGTTCGGCCCCGAACCCTCCGCCCACGCGCCCCACGGACGACCCCGGGCGCCACGCACCACCTCTCCCGCCTCACTCCCTGGGTGCCGCAGACCACGCCGCGCGCGCCGACCAACGCCGGAGCTGAGCGCCACCGGCCCACGAGCGCCACCTGGCCCACGAGCGCCGCCGGTCCACGACCGCCCTACGAGCCCCCCGCCGCCTCCCCCAGCAGCCGCTCCACCAGCACGCAGTCCCGCCACACGCCCTCGAGCTGCCCGTGATGGCGCTGGACGCCGACGATCGTGAACCCCGCCGCCTGGTGCAGCGCGATCGACGCCTCGTTCGTCGCGAAGATCCGCGAGGTCAACTTGTACAACCCGATCTCCTCGGCCGCCACGGACAAGGCCTCCAACAACGCGAAGCCCACCCCGAGGCGGCGCGCGTCGCCGGCCACGTAGACGCCGTGCTCGCCGATGCCCGCGTAGACGTCGCGCTCGGAGTACGGCCCGATCTTCGCGAAGCCGACGATGCCTCGGCCCTCGGCCTCGGCGACGATCACCGGCAGCGGGCGGACGGTCCAGCCCGCGACCTCGGCGGTGCCGCGCGGGCGCGTCTCGAAGGTCGCCTGGCGCTCGGCGATCCCCTCGTTGTAGATCGCCGCGATGCGCGCGGCGTCGCCGGGATCGGCACGGCGGATCGTGATGGCGCTCGACGGCAGATGCCGGATTCTACGACGCGTACAACCCGTGGAACCCGAACGGGATGTGATGCGGGACGCTCGCGCGGGCGATCTCGGTCAGGTCGCGGGCGTCCAGCACCAGCAGGTAGGACGTCGAGTGCGGCGCGTCGAGCACGACCGACAGCAGCACGCCGTCGTCCTCCCCGCGCGAGGCGCCCGGCCGCCGGACGAAGACCGGCTCGCCCGGGTAGGCGCCGCGCTCCTGCCAGTGCGTCAGCTCGCCGCGCTTGATGTCCAACTTGCTCACGCGGTCGATGAACCCGCTGCGGGCCGGGTCCTTCACGCCCACGCCGTAGGCATAGCGGTACGCCCGCCGGTTGACGGTCGCGTAGTCGGTGCGCGGCAGCTCGAGGTTGCCCTCGGCGAGGTCGCGGACCTCCGCGCGCCCCGTCGCCGGGTCGAGCGTGAGCCGCCGCGGCACCGCCTGCGGCACCCGCGCGCCCGCCTTGCGCAGGTTCTTGAGGTACAACGCGTCGACGATCGCGTCGTCCTTGTGTGCGCAGACGTCGATCACCACGCGGCCCCGCGCGTCGTCGAACGCGTTGATGTTGTGGAAGACGAAGAACGGATCGACCTCGATGCTCGCCGCGACGCCGCCCTTGGCGCGGTCGACGAGCACGATCCGCGCGGGCTGCGCGGCGTCCCACCCGTAGTTGGTGACGATCGGCCCGCGCGTCGGGGAGAGGAACTTCGCCAGGTCGAACCCGAACGGCTGCGTGAAGACCGCGACGTAGCGGTCGGTCAGCCCGAAGGAGTGCAGGTAGCCCGGCTTCTCCTGCGGCACGAACGCCAGCTCCCGCCGCCGGCCGCCGCGCTCGACCAGGATCCGCAGGCCCATCGTCGGCGGGACCAGCTCGACCTCGTAGCTATAGCGCTCGCCGGTCCGCTCGTCGTGATGGGGATGCGCGGTGCCCAGGCGCCCCGTCGGCATCGTCCCGTCGGCGCCGAGCGTGCGCATCGTGTCCGGGTCGAAGCGCACCGGCACCGGCAGCTCGGTCAGCGCGCGGAACCGCTCGCCGAGGCGCTCGATCGACACGTTGGCGTTGGGGACGGCCCCGAGCACCGGCAGCGACGTGACGCCGCTGAAGATCGCGCGGCACGGGTCGGTCCCGAACTCCGAGAACGTCATCTTGCCGGTCTTCTTGTAGGCCTCGTACGCGCTCGAGCGCAGGAAGCGGTTCGCGTAGGAGACGCGGCCGCGGCCGAACGCGAAGCCGTGGAGCATCGCGAGCCCGTCGAACCAGTGGTTGTAGGACTGCGAGCCGATCTCGAAGAGCGCGGGCCCGTTGCGCACGAGCACGCCGGTCAGCCAGGACGGCATCCGCCCGTCGACCTCGAGCCGCGGCAGCCGCACCTCGTGCTTCAGCGAGGAGAACCCGGCCGCGTAGGGCGCCGCCGCCGCGGCCGCGCGCGCCGGCCCCGCGACGCCCCCGAGCGCCGCGCTCCCGCCGAGCAGCGCGGCCGCCCCCAGGCCGGCCCCGTCGCGTAGCAGCTCCCTGCGGGTCCTCTCCATCGGTCCGACCCTAACCGAGGTACGGGTGGCCGCACCCGGGGGTGCGGCCAGCAGGCCAACTGGCCGCGGTGAGACCAGGGTGACACTGGAAACGGGACGGCCCGCTCCTAGGTTTCCGGCCATGACCCCGGTGCAGCTCTCCCGCCCCACCTTCACCGCCCCCGTCGGCGTCCGCGACCTCAGCGACGCGGGCCTCGCCCAGCGCCTCGCCGACGGCGACGGCTGGGCGCTCGACGCCATCTACCGCCGCCACGCCCCCGCCCTCCAGCGCTACGCCCGCCGCTACGTCGACGCGGCGCTCGCCGAGGACGCCGTCCACGACGCGATCGCCCGCACGCAGCTCGCGCTCCTGGGCTCCGGCCGCGTGGTCGAGCTGCGCCCCTGGCTCTTCCGGTGCGTGCGCAACGCCTGCCTCTCCGAGCTCGACCGGGCGGCCAACCGCCGCTCGGCCGAGCTGCCGGCGGACCCGATCGCGGCGGGCGGCGCCGACAGCTGTGACGTCGCCGCCCGCAACGAGCACCTGCGCTCCGCGCTGCGCGAGATGGCCAAGCTGCCCCCGCGCCAGCGCGAGGCGCTCGCGCTCCGCGCGCTCGACGGCCGCGGCTACGACGAGCTGGCCGAGCACTTCGCGCTGACCGAGAACGCGACCGTCCAGCTCGTGCACCGCGCGCGCCGCAACCTCACGGCCCTGGTGGCATGACCCCGGCCGCCGCCTACGCCCACGCGACCGCGGTTGCGGAGATCATCGCGGGGTACCACCGGACGGAGATGGCCGCACATCGCGACGACCTCACCACCCCGGAGCTCAAGCGCCGCCAGGACGGCCGCGCCCGCGAGGAGGCGCGCCACGCCCGCGAGGCCGAGCAGCCCGCCGAGGAGCGCGCGCACCTGCGCCGGGCCGACAAGGCCGCCTACCTCCGCGACAAGCTCGCCGAGGCGGAGCGGGCCGACCGCGCCGCGGGCGCGCCGCCCCGCGGCGACGACGCCTAGGGGACCGTCGTCGTCGGCGCGGCCGACGTCGAGGGCGTCTCCGCCGGCGACTCCGGCACCGCGCTGCTCGGCGCGGTGGTGGTCGTCTGCGCCGGCGTCGTGACCGTCTGGGTCTGCGTGACCGTCTTGGTCTCGTCGGTCGTCGTCGGCGTGGTCGACGTCTCGGTCTTCGCCGTCGAGGTCCTGGTCGTGCTCGTCGTCGTCTTCGACTTCTTGGTGTGCTTGCGGTGCCCGCCCCACAGCGTCGTCGCGTCGCCGGAGCGGCCGATCGACTTGCCCGCGATCAGCTCGGGCACGGTGAAGGCGACCGCCGCGGCGGCGAAGCCGAGGATCCCCGTGATGAGCGCGATCCGCCAGCGCAGCCGCCGCGCGCGCGTGGAATAGACGCGGACCGGCGCCTGCTCGGCGGCGACCACCGGCGGCAGGACGACGTGGGGCGCGTCCGGGTCGACGGGCGGGTCGGCGGGCGGCGCCGGCGCGGCGGCGGGATCCGGGACGAGCCCGGGCTCGCCGGCGCTCGTCCGCGACCAGCGCGCCGACGGCACGACCGTCGGCACCACGTTGGCCACGACCTCGGTCGGCTTGCGCAGCCCCTCCTTGACGAGGGCGACGATGACCGGCGACATCGCGGCGCTGAACAGCGTGCCGGGCGCCCAGATCTTGGACGTGATGTACGCCGCGGCCGCGGAGGCGATCGCGCTGAGGAACAGCGTCGTGAGGTCGATCCCCCGTTCGGCGGGCGGTGCGGGTGGCGGGACAGCCATCGACCCGCGACGCTAGCGAACGCCGGCGCGCCGGCCCGGTGCGCCGCGCGCTCGCGCCGCTCAGCTCTCGGCGGTGCGCTTCAGGCCGTCGGCCGCGTTGCCGAGCAGGAACTCGCGCACCTGGCCCTCGACCGGCCCGCGGATGAGCATGCCGAGCATGCGGCCGGGGTCGACCTCCAGCGCGTAGGTCGCGCGGGTGCGGTCGCCGCCGAGGTCCTCGAGCTTCCACCAGCCGACGAGCACTTCACGTCGCCCTTCTCCTGCTTCCAGCGGATGGAGGTCGGCGAGTCGTAGACGAAGCTCAGCTTGTTCTTCACCGTCTTGACCTTGGCGTCGTTGACCGTGTCGACGAGCGTCGCGCGCTTCTCCGCGTCGCGCTCGAGGACCTCGACGTCCTTGAGCGAGCCCTGCCACGCAGGGGCGTTCTCGATGTCGGCGGCGATGTCGAAGACGCGCTGGATCGGCGCGTCGATCTCGACCGACCGCTCTCCCGTGATGTTGCCCATGGGCGGACCGTACCCGAGTCCGCGCTACGCGTAGCGCTCGGCGGCGCGGCGGGCCGAGGCGCCGTAGCCGCCGCCGAAGAGCACGGCGTGCACGAGCAGCGGGAGGAGCTGGTGGAGCGCGACGCGCTCGGCGTGGCCGTCGGCGCGGGGCCAGACCTCGTCGTAGGCGTCCGCGAAGGCGGGGCCGGGGTTCCCGAAGAGCGACAGCATCGCCAGGTCGATCTCGCGGTGCCCGCCGTAGGCCGCGGGGTCGATGAGCCACGGGCGGCCGTCGGCGCCGGCGTGGACGTTCCCGCTCCAGAGGTCGCCGTGCAGCCGCGCGGGCGGCTCGGGCGGGCCGGCGAGCTGGTCGATCCGGCCCGCGACCGCCTCGACCGCGCGGACGCCCGCGGCGTCGAGCGCGCCGCGGTCGGCGGCCATCCGCGTGAGCGGCAGGAGCCGCGAGGCGGCGTAGAACGTGGGCCAGTCGCCGGCGGGCGCGTTCGGGAGCGCGAGCGGGCCGAGGACGTAGCGCTCGCCCCCGCCCGGCAGCTCGCCGAACGACGCCGCGCCCGCGCGGTGGATCCGCGCCAGCCCGCGGCCGAGCGCCGCGGCGTCGGGCCGCCCGCCGCCGTCGACCCACGCCAGCGCGAGCCAGCGCTCGTCGACCGCGAGGACCTCCGGCACGGGCAGCGCGCCCACCTCCCCCAGCCAGCGCAGCCCCGCCGCCTCGGCGGCGTACGCGCCCGGCGCGGCGTCGGGGGACGTCTTGACGAACACGCGCGCGGCGCCGTCGCCCGCGAGCGTCGCCCGGTACGCCGTGTTGAGGTCGCCGCCGGGGACCTGCTCCAGCGCGACCACCTCCGCCCCCAGCGCGGCGGCGAGCCCGGCCCTCAACCGCCGACCCTGCCCTCCGCGCGCAGCGTCTCCAGCAGCCCGCGGCACGCCGCGTCGACCAGGTCGAGCACGTCCTCGAAGCCGCTCGGGCCGCCGTAGTAGGGGTCCGGGATCGCGAGGTCGCCCGCGCGCGCCGAGACCTCGTCGAACTCGCGCAGCAGCCGGATCTTCGCCGCCACCTCCGCGTCCGGCGCGAGCGCCCGCAGCGCGCCGACGTTCTCGCGGTCGGCGGCCAGGAGCAGGTCGTAGTCGTCGAAGTCGGCAGCCGTCACCTGCCGCGCCGCGCCCTCCATCACGATCCCGCGCGCCTTGGCCGCGGCGGTCGAGCGCTCGTCCGGCGGCGAGCCGACGTGCCAGCCGCCCGTCCCCGCGCTGTCGATGACGATCTCGCCCTCCAGCCCCTCGCGCGCGACGAGGTCGCGCATCACGGCCTCGGCCGTCGGCGAGCGGCAGATGTTCCCCATGCAGACGAAGAGCAGGCGCACGCCCTCCATCATCGCGAACTCAGCGCAGCGTCCGCTTCGGGTCCTTGCCCTTGACCATGGTGTAGGTGATGACGATCGACGTGTAGCTCTTGCGCGAGATCCTGATCGTCAGCTTCGCCTTCGGGCTCAGCTTCAGCGCCTTCAGGGTGGTGAGCAGGCTCACGGTCCCCTTCGCGACCTTCTTCGGCTTGAGCGTCTTGGCCTTCCTCAGCACCGGCTTGCACCCGCCGCCGGTGCAGGAGACCTTGATCGCGTCGCCCACCTTGACGCCGGTGACGTGCAGCGTCTTCACGGCCGTCCGCCCGCGCGAGAGGTGCCGCCACTTGGCGGAGACCTTGGCCGGGACCTTCACGGGCTTCGTGCCCGGCGGCGCGACGCCCGTCGGCGGGACCACCACGACCGTCCGCGCCACGCTCGTCGCGTTGCCCGCGGCGTCGGTCGCGGTCACCGTCATGGTGAACGTGCCCGCGCGGGTGAACGTGTGCCCGACGCCCGCGCCGTCGGCGGCGGCGCCGTCGCCGAAGTCCCAGTGGAAGCTCGGGACGGAGAGCCGGTCGGTCGCCGACGCCGAGAGCGTCAGCGGGTGCCCCGCGGCCACGATCCCCGGATCCGTCACGTCCGAGAGCACGGGCGGAACGTTGTCGTAGGTGAAGAGGTTCAGCGTGGAGGGCAGGTCGCGCGCGTGGCGGGCGCTCAACACGTAGGCGTTGCCCTGGTCGTCGGCGGCGGTCGCGACAGTGCTGTACTCGACGGCCGGCGACCCGAGGGGCGCGGCGGACTCGAGCACGACGGGCGCGCCGAAGCCGCCGCCCGGGGCGCGATGGCTCGCGGCGAGCGTCATGGTGCTGCCGTTGGCGGTCACCCACGCCGCCGTGGCGTCGCCCGCCGGCGAGCCGGAGATGTCATTGCCGAGGATGTTCGGCGGGACCGACAGCGGCACGTCGCCGAACACGCCGCCGGCCGGGCGCAGCGCGCCGCGCAGGCCCAGGTTCGCGAAGTCGTCCAACGTCCAGATGGCCTCGACGCCCCCGTCGTCGTCGAGCGTGAGCCGCGGGGCCGTCGCCGAGCCGGCGCCGGAGACGACGGTCGAGTCCGGCGCCCACGTCGCGGTCGCGAAGCTGCCGGCCGCCGGCCGGTCGCGGACGTAGATGCGCGGCGCCGCCGAGGCGTCGGTGGCGCTGTACATCGCGACGACGCCGCCCGCGGGCGTGATGCCGACGTCGAAGCGGCGCGACGTCCCGGCGCTGCCGTCGGGCGTGAGCGTGACCCGCCCCGGCGACCCGGTCGGGAACGCCTGCCCGGCCGCCTTGGCGCTCGCCTCGGCGGCGACCCGGGTCGTGCCGTCGCCCGGGTCGTACATGCGCTGCCAGAGCACCGCGACGTCGCCGGCCGGGTCCATGGCGGCCTGGGGCGTCCCGTCGAACCCGGTCCCCACGTCGGAGATCGTCGTGGCGTCGCCGAAGAGCGCGGCGCCGTTGGGCCGGATCGCCGCCTCGATCGCGTCGGCGCCCTGCCACACCGCGATCGCGCCGCCGTCGGCCCCCGCCGCCAGCGAGACCGCCGACGCGCTGCCCGTCGACAGGGTCTGCACCGGGCCCCACGTCCCGCCCGCCGGGTGGTAGGCGGCGCGGACGACGCCGTCGAAGATCCACGCGACCGTCGCGCCACCCTGGGCGTCCACGGCCACCGCCGGGGGATCGGTCCAGGTCGGGGCCGGCGAGGAGAGCGTCTGCGGCGCGCTGAACGAGCCGCCCGGCGGACGCCGGGCGACGCGCACCACGATGCCGCCGTCGAGGCGCTCGAGCCAGGCGGCCACGACGGTCCCCTCGCGCCCAGCCGCGATCACCGGCTCGGACGGGATGTCGTTCGTCACCCCCGGACGCAGGTCCACCGCGGGCAGCCAGCCGCCCGCCGAGGCGTTCGCCCCCGTGCTCGACAGCACGGCCACAACGCCGCACACCACTGCCAACCCCTTGCGCATTCGCGGCATTCTTCCAGACCCGCCTCACCGCTGCGTGCGCTTCGGATCCTTCCCCTCGACCATGGTGTAGGTGATGGCGATCGACCGGTAGCCCTTGCGCGAGATCGCGATCGTCAGCCTCGCCTTCGGCCTCAGCTTCAGCGCCTTCAGCGTGCCGAGCAGGCTCACCGTCCCCTTCTTGACCGTCTTCGGCTTGAGCGTCTTGGCCTTCTTCAGCACCGGCTTGCACCCGCCGCCGCTGCAGGAGACCTTGATCGTGTCGCCCGCCTTGGCGCCCGTCACGCTCAACGCCTTGACGGCGGTCCGCCCGCGCGAGAGGTGCCGCCACTTCGCGGCGATCCTGGCGGGGACGCCCACCGGGTTCGGGAGGCCCGTGTTCACCGACGGCGTGCCGCCACCACCGCCGCTCGGCGCCGCGGCCACGACGACCGTCCGCGTCGCGCTCGTCGCGTTGCCGGCGCCGTCGGTCGCCGTCACCTTCACCGCGAACGCGCCCGCCGTCGCGAAGGCGTGCCCGACGCTCGGGCCGTCGGCGGCGGTGCCGTCGCCGAAGTCCCAGTGCAGCGCCGCGCCCGAGACGCGATCGGCCGCCGTCGCCGAGAGCGCGATCGCCTGCCCGGCGGTGGCGCTCGCCGGGACCGACACCGCGGTGAGGGCCGGGGCGGCCGCGTCGTAGGCCGCGGCGTCGACGGTGCTCCCGGCCGCCTCCGACCGCGCGTAGACGACGAACGCGTTGCCCTGGTCGTCCACGCCGACGCCCGGCCCGTACACCACGCCGGGCGCGGCGACGCTCGCCAGCGGCACGGGGTCCGCGAAGCCCGCGCCCGTCGCGCGCCGGCTCGCGACGATCGTGGTCGCCGAGCTGGTCGACCACAGCGCGAAGGCGTCACCGGACGGCGAGGTGGCCAGCGCCCGGTACGACGAGGTCGCCGACAGCAGCGCGCTCGTGAACGCGCCGAAGGCCGGGCGCAGGGCCGCGAGCATCCCGCCGGGGCCGAACCAGAGCGCCTGGGCGTTGCCCGCGTCGTCCACCGCGACCAGCGGCCCGGAGCTGCCGGCGCCGGACACGGACGCGGACGGGCTCCAGGTCCCGCTCGCGAACGACGGGGTCGCGGGCCGGTCGGCGGCCCAGACCGAGATGACGGAGCCGCTGTTGTAGTCCCACATCGCGACGATCCGCCCCGCGGGCGTCATCGCGAGCGAGTAGCTCGTCGAGGAGGCGTTGCCGGTGGTGGTCGACGACAGCGACGTGACCGTCGTCGGGAACGTCTGGGCCGGCGTCTTGACGCTGACCTCCTCGACGTCGCGCGTCGTGCCACCGCCGAGGTCGACGCGCCGCTGCCAGAGGACGGCGATGTCGCCGGCCGCGTCGAGCGCGACGTCCGGCGTGCCGAAGAGCGAGAGGCCGGTCGCCGAGACCTGGGCGGCGCCGCCGAAGAGCGCCGCGCCCGGGGCGCGCTGCGCCGCCTCCACCTCCCTCGCGTTGCTCCCGAGGTCGCGGGCCCAGACGACGATCGCCTGCCCGCCGGCGCCCACCGCCACGTTGGGCGAGGCCGCCGTGGTCGAGGAGAGCACCTGCGCCGTGGCCGGCCAGCTCCCGCCGGCGGGGCGGTAGCTCGCGCGGACCGTCCCGCCGCTGATCCAGGCGACGGTGACGCCGCCCTGGTCGTCGACCGCGACGGCCGGCAGGCCCGTGGCGGCGACCGCCGGGTCGGAGATCGTCCGCGGCTCCTCGAAGCCGCCGCCGGCAGGCCGCACGCTGACGCGCACGACGGCCTGGCCGCCGCCCTGCGTCACCCAGGCGGCGGCCGTCGTGCCGTCGCGGGCGGTCGCGACGTCGGGCCGCCCGCCGCTGCCGGCGTCGACCTCGGGCAGCGGGACCCAGCCGGCCGCCGACGCGCGCGCCGCGCCGCCGCACAGCAGCGCGAGCGCCGCCATCAGGATCGCCGCCGCCGCACGTGTTCGCGTGCGCCGGCCGCCGGTCGTCACCGTCATGCTCATGGACCTCATCCCCGCCTCGCTGGTACCGCCACCCCGCACCGGGCGTCTGGCCGCGGATCCTCGCGTGCCGCGCCCGGCCGGTCAACCCCGGCGGACGGGTGGTCGCCCCGACGACCTAGGCTCCCCGCCGTGCCCGAGCCGCTGACCACCATCCTCCGCGTCCGCTACGTCGAGTGCGACATGCAGGGCCACGTCTTCAACGGCCACTACCTGACGTGGTTCGACATGGCCCACAGCGACGCGCTGCGGCGCGCGACGGCGATGAGCTACGAGGAGCTGGTCCGGGCGCACGGCATGGACTTCGTCGTCGCCGAGTCCGGCGTCCGCTACCGCGCGCCGGCCCATTACGACGACGAGCTGCGCGTGACCGTGGCCTTCGAGCCGCTCACGGCGACGTCGCTGACCAGCCGCTTCGCCGTCGACCGCGACGGCACGGAGATCGCGACCGGCTTCCTGCGCCACGTCTGCGTCGACAGCGAGGACTACCAGAAGCGGCCGTGGCCCGACGCGGTGCGCGCGGCGCTGGAGGCCTACGTCTCGGCGCCCGTCGCGAACGAGGCCACGACGCCGTCGCGCCCCACGTAGCCGTCGGCGCCGCCCACGCACACGTACACCGCCTCGCCGTCCCCCACGTTGCGCAGGGAGCGCGGCGTCGCCGCGTCGACGCGCGCCAGGCCGCCGGCCTCGAGCGTGTGGCCGGTGCCGTCGCCGATGCGGATCTCGATCCGCCCGGAGTGCACGAAGTACAGCTCCTCCTGCCGCTCGTGCGCGTGCGGGTTCGTCTCGTAGCCCGCGGGCAGGACGATCGCGTTGACCCCGAACGCGGTGACGCCCAGCGGGCTGCGGATCTTGCGGATGCCCGGACCCTCGCCCAGGTCGGAGAGGTGCGCGACCGCGTAGCCGTCGCCGGTGCTGATGGACATTGCGGCATCGTATGCGCATGTCCTACGTGCCTGCCGATGACCGCTACGCCTCGATCCCCTACCGCCGCAGCGGCCGCTCGGGGCTGAAGCTCCCGGCGATCTCGCTGGGCCTCTGGCACAACTTCGGCCACGACCGGCCGCTCGACGGCCAGCGCGCGATCGCCCGCCGCGCGTTCGACCGCGGCGTCACGCACTTCGACCTGGCCAACAACTACGGCCCGCCGGCCGGCAGCGCCGAGGAGAACTTCGGCCGGCTGCTCGCCTCCGACCTGAAGCCCTACCGCGACGAGCTCGTGATCTCGACCAAGGCGGGCTACGACATGTGGCCCGGGCCCTACGGCGAGTGGGGCTCGCGCAAGTACCTGCTCTCCTCGCTCGACCAGTCGCTGCAGCGGATGGGCCTCGACTACGTCGACATCTTCTACAGCCACCGCTTCGATCCCGACACGCCGCTGCAGGAGACGATGGGCGCGCTCGACGCCGCCGTCCGCCAGGGCAAGGCGCTGTACGTCGGGATCTCCTCCTACTCGGGCAACCGCACCGAGGAGGCCGCGCAGATCCTGCGGGACCTCGGCACGCCCGCGATCATCCACCAGCCCTCGTACTCGCTGCTGAACCGCTGGGTCGAGGAGGACCTGCTCGACGTCCTCGAGCGCGAGGGCATCGGCTGCATCGCGTTCTCGCCGCTGGCCCAGGGGATGCTCACCGACAAGTACCTCGGCGGCGAGGTCCCGGCCGGCTCGCGCGCCGCGCAGGACCGCTTCCTCAAGCGCGACATGCTGACCCCGGAGGCGCTCGCGCACGTCGAGGCGCTGAACGCGATGGCCGGCGAGCGCGGCCAGTCGCTGGCGCAGATGGCGATCGCCTGGACGCTGCGCGACGCGCGCGTGACCTCGGCGCTCATCGGCGCCTCGAGCGTCGAGCAGCTCGACGAGAACCTCGCGGCGCTCGACAACCTCGAGTTCACCGACGAGGAGCTCGCGACGATCGACCAGCACGCCGTCGACGCCGGCATCAACCTCTGGGCGCCCTCCAGCGACCACTAGGCACATCGCGGCGCCTCGCGGGGTACGGCATGCCGTACCCCGGGCCGGGAGCCACCTCCGTCGTCGCGCGCCTAGGCGCCGGAGAGGATCCGCCCATGCAGTCGCACGCGCATGAGATCCAGGCCATCCTGGCTCGGGAGCTGGACCTGCACCGCCGCCAGGTCGCGCTCCTGCAGCCGAGCCTGCTGACCACGCCGCCGCGCAGCTCGGGGATTGCTGCCGGCGTGCGGGCGCAGGCCCAGGGCCAGCGCTAGCGCCGGCTCACGCGCTGACGGTGCGCCGTGCCGCCGGCGCGCCGTCGGCGACTGCATGCGTGCCGGCGGCGACGACGGCGCACGCGACGGCCACGGACGGCCACGCGCCGATCGCGTGCGCGAGCACGTGGGAGCCCGCGAAGGCCGCGAGGTAGAGCCCGACGAGGCCGGCCGTGCGGCCGCCGCCGACGCGCTCGCGCCAGCGCAGCGCGCACCAGCCGCAGCCCGCGACCAGGACGACGCCGCCCAGCGGCCGGACCCCGGTGGCCTGCGCGACGGCGAAGCCCACGGCCAGGGAGCCGGCGGCGACGGGCCAGGTGGGCGTCGGGCGATCCATGCCCGCCACGGTACCGCCGCGCTCAGTTCAGCCGCGACAGCAGCCGCTGGTGCATCGCCTGCTGCGCGCTGCGCGAGGACTCGTCGACCGGCAGCGCGAGCAGCAGCGCGGAGGCGTCGAGGCTGCGCGTGAGGTCGCCCGAGCGCTCGCACGCGGCGCTCACGTGCCGGAGCACGATGCCCGTCGTCTCGTGGGCGCAGCGCCAGCAGAGGTCGACCTCGAGCGTCCGGGGATCCACGAGCGCCTCGGTCCGCGCCGGGTCGACGATCAGCACCGGCGCCAGCTCGCGGTGCCCGAGGTAGAGCTTCATGTCGTGGCCGACGAGCTCGGTCGCCCAGCCGGCGCGCGCGCCGAGCGCGGCCAGCGCGACCGCCACGCCCACCGGGTGCCCGCGCCCCTCGCGCAGGACGTCGGGGAGCAGGTAGGGCCCGTCGCGCCGCGTCCGGATCCGCCGCGCCGCCAGCGCCCGCAGCGCCTCGAGCTGCGCCGCCGGGTCGTCGGTCTCCGGCAGCGAGCGCGCGAGGACGTCGAGGGTCAGGCGCGCGGCGTCCGCGCTCGCGGCGCCGAGCTCGATCGCGAGCTCCAGCGCGAGCGCCTCCTGCGGCGGGCACTGCTGGCCGGCGAGCCGCGCAAAGTCGCTCATCGGCGCGAGTAGAACTCGACGATGAGGGACTCCTCGATCGGCGCGGTGATCTCCCGCCGCTCGGGCAGCCGCAGCACCTTGCCGGCGAGCCCGTCGAAGTCCGCCTGCAGCCACGGGCCGACGCCGCTGGTCAGCTCGGTCGCCTCGCGCACGAGCGCCTCGACCGGCGCGTTCTCGCGGAGCGTCACGACCTGGCCGGGGGCCACGGCGTAGGAGGCGATGTCGACGCGGCGGCCGTCGACCAGGAAGTGGCCGTGGCCGACGAACTGCCGCGCCTGCGCCCGGGTGGAGGCGAAGCCGAGGCGGTAGACGACGTTGTCGAGCCGCCGCTCCAGCGCGATCAGCAGCTCGTCGCCGGTGCGCCCCGCGCGGCGGTCGGCGGCCGCGACGTAGCGGCGGAACTGCTTCTCGCGGACGCCGTAGTAGCGCTTGGCGAGCTGCTTGGCGCGCAGCTGCGTGCTGAAGACCGAGGGCTTGTTCGCCCGGCGCTGGCCGTGCTGGCCGGGCGGCAGCGGGCCGCGCCGCACCAGGGCGGACTTGCCGTTCAGGGCCCGCAGGCCCTTCAAGTACAACTCGACGCCTTCGCGCCGGGAGAGCCGCTCGACCGGCCCCGTGTAGCGTCCCACTCGTAACTCCCACCATCATGGTTGGCTTTGACTTAGGGAACCCTAACACGATGGGCGATCGGGATGCGCGATCGGTTCGTCGCCCACCCACCCGGGTAGGGTCGCCGGGTCATGTGGAACAGCCACGACTCGCTCCTGGTCATCAAGCTCGTGGTCGCCATCCTGGTGATCGTGGTCCTGGTCGCCCGCTACAAGGTCCACCCCTTCATCGCGCTGACCATCGGCGCGCTCGGCCTGGGGCTCGCCGCGCCCGAGGCGCCGGCCGACCTCCTGGACTCCTTCAAGGGCGGCGCCGGCGACACGCTCGGCAACGTCGGCATCGTCCTCGCGCTCGGCACGATGCTCGGCAAGCTGCTCGCGGAGTCCGGCGGCGCGGACCAGATCGCGACCACCGTGATCCGCCACAGCGGCAAGGACAAGCTGCCGTGGGCGATGGCGCTGATCGCGCTGATCGTCGGGATCCCGCTCTTCTTCGAGATCGGCGTCGTGCTGCTGGTCCCGATCATCTTCACCGTCGTCCGCGAGCTGAAGGCCGAGGGCCAGGAGGTCGACGGCAGCACCTACCTGCTGCTCGGCATCCCCGCGCTCGCGGGCCTCTCGGTCCTGCACGGCCTCGTGCCGCCGCACCCCGGGCCGCTGATCGCCATCGGCGCGCTGCACGCCGACCTCGGCACGACGCTCGCCTACGGCATCGTCGTCGCGATCCCGACCGTCGCGATCTGCGGCCCGCTCTTCGCCCGCTACGCCTCGCGCTGGGCGACCGCGAGCCCGCCGCAGGAGCTGATCGACCAGATCGCCAAGGAGTCCAAGCACGACAACCCGCCGAGCTTCGGGCTGACGCTGTTCACGATCCTGCTCCCCGTCGGCATCATGCTGCTGCGCACGGCCGCCGACCTCGCCTTCGACGAGGGCGACAAGATCCGCGACTGGGCCGACTTCGTGGGCGACCCGATCGTTGCGCTGCTGATCGCGGTGCTCGTCTCGCTCGTCACGCTCGGCACGGCGCGCGGCTTCAAGACCGACCAGCTGCGGGACTTCGTCACCGCGGGCCTCGCGCCCGCCGCCTCGATCCTGCTGATCATCGGCGCGGGCGGCGCGTTCAAGCAGGTGCTGATCGACAGCGGGATCGGCGACGCGATCGCCAAGGGCGTCGAGAGCGCCGGGATCTCCGCGCTGCTGCTGGGGTGGCTGGTCGCGGTGCTGATCCGCCTCGCCACGGGCAGCGCGACGGTGGCGATCACGACCGCCGCGGGGATCATGGCGCCGATCGTCACCAAGGACACGTCGATCAACGGGCCGCTGCTCGCGCTCGCGATCGGCTGCGGCTCGCTCTTCCTCTCGCACGTCAACGACGCGGGCTTCTGGCTCATCAACCAGTACTTCGGGATGTCGGTCAAGGACACGTTCAAGACCTGGTCGGCGATGGAGACGCTGATCTCGTGCGTGGGGATGGTCGGCGTGATGATCCTCTCCGTGATCGTGTGATCGTCGGCATCGACATCGGGACGACGAGCGCGAAGGCCGGCGCGTTCGACGCCGATGGCGTCGAGACGGGCGCCACGGAGGTCCCCTACCCGCTGCTCGAGCCGCGGCCGGGCTGGGCGGTGCAGGAGCCGGGCGTCGTCGTGGACGCGGTGGTGGAGGCGACGCGCGGCGCGATCGCCGGCGCGGGCGGCCCGGTGGCGGGCCTCTCGTTCAGCACCGCGATGCACTCGCTCGTCGGGCTCGACGCCGAGGACGCGCCGATCACCGACCTGCTCACGTGGGCCGACCAGCGCGCCGCGCCGCAGGCCGAGCGCCTCCGCGCCGAGCGCCCGGAGCTGCACGGCCGCACCGGCACGCCGCTGCACCCGATGTCCCCGCTGACCAAGTTGGTGTGGTTCCGCGAGACGGAGCCGGAGCTCTTCGCGCGCGTCGCGCGCTGGGTCGGGGTCAAGGAGCTCGTCGTGCACCGGCTGACCGGCGAGTGGGTCACCGACCACTCGGTCGCGTCGGGCTCCGGGCTGCTGCGGCTCACCACGCTGGAGTACGACGAGCAGGCGCTCGAGGTCGCGGGCGTCACCGCCGGGCAGCTCCCCGCGCTGGCGCCGACCAAGCACATCATGTCGCTCACGGCGGCGGGCGCCGAGGCGCTCGGCGCCGCCGCCGACCTGCCGCTCGTCCTCGGCGCGGGCGACGGCCCGCTCGCGAACCTCGGCGTCGGCGCGGTCAAGCCGGGCGTCGCGGCCTGCTCGATCGGCACCTCGGGCGCGCTGCGGCTGATGGTCGAGCGCCCGGTGATCGACCAGGCCGGGCGGGTCTTCTGCTACGCCTTGACCGAGGACCGCTGGCTCGTCGGCGGGGCCATCAACAACGGCGGCGTCGTGCTGCAGTGGGCGGGCGACGCGCTGGCGCCGGAGCTCGGCGAGCACGGCGAGGAGGAGCTGCTGGAGATCGCCGCGCAGGCGCCGCCGGGCAGCGACGCGCTCGTGATGCTCCCCTACCTGCTGAGCGAGCGGGCGCCGCACTGGTCGACGCTGCCGCGCGGCGCCTACGTCGGGCTGACGCGCGCGCACCGGCGGGAGCACCTCGTGCGCTCGGCGCTCGAGGGCGTCTGCCAGCAGCTGGCGCTCGTGCTCGCCTCGCTGCGCGACGCGGGCAACGAGGTCCGCGAGATCCGCGCGACCGGCGGCTTCGCCCGCAGCGAGCTCTGGCGCCAGATGCTCTGCGACGCGCTCGGCCAGCCCGTCGGCTTCCCCGAGGGCCACCAGGGCTCCGGCTTCGGCGCGGCGCTGCTCGGGATGGAGGCGCTGGGGCTCGTCGCGTCGATCGACCGGGCCGCCGAGCTGGTGGCGATCGACGAGGTCCGCGAGCCGGAGCCCGCGGCCGCGGCGACCTACGCGGCGATGCTCCCGACCTTCGCGGCGCTCTACGACGCGCTCGGTCCCGCGTTCGAGCAGCTGCGCGCGCTGGGCGCCGAGGCTGCAAGAACGCCTGCACCTTGAAGGGGTTCGCGCCGCTAGCGTGACGGCGCTTCACCCCGCCGCATGACGTTCCGCCGCCTTCCCCTCAGCGCTGCCCTGCTCGCGACCCTCGCCCTGCTCGCGTGCGGCCTCGCCGTGGCCGTGACCGCGCACGGCGCGTCGGAGGGCAGGCTGCGCTCGACGATCCACAGCAGCAAGGTGCGCGAGGCCGCGCTCGGCGACGCCGCCGCGCACCTCGCCCGGCTGGAGCGCGCGAGCGCCCGCGAGGTCGCGATCGTCGAGGGGCGGCTCGCCGACGCGCAGCAGGACCTGAACGCGGCGCAGTCGCGCCTGGCGAGCACGCAGGCCGAGCTCGCGAGCGAGCGCACGCGGCTCGCCCGGCTCCGCAAGCGGCTCGCGCAGTCGCGCTCGGTGCTCACCGAGCTGCTGCGCCGCCGCTACATGTCGACCCGTCCGGACATCGTCTCCGTCGTGCTCGACGCGCACGGCTTCGCGGACCTCCTGGAGCGCATGGACTTCCTCAAGCGCGTCGAGGACTCCGACACGCAGATCGTCGACGTGGTGCGCGCCGCGCGCCGCGACGCCGGTCACGAGACGGTGGTGCTGACGAGGCTGCAGGCCCAGCGCCAGGCCGAGACGATCGCCGTCCAGCGGGAGCGCGACGCGCTCGCCGGGATGGAGGCCGCTGCGCAGGCGCGCCGCGACGCGCTCGCCCAGGCGCGCGCCGCCCGGCTCGCCGCGCTGCGCGCGACGCGCGCGGGCCGCCTCTCCGCGCAGAAGACGCTGAAGAAGCTGCTCGCCGCCCGCGCGCGCGCCGCCGTCGACAAGGCCGGCCCCGGCGGTCCATGGGCGATCCCGTGGGCGATCGTCCAGTGCGAGTCCGGCGGGCAGAACCTGCCACCGAACTCCGCGGGCGCCTCGGGCTACTACCAGATGATGCCCGCGACCTGGGCGGGCCTCGGCGGCTCGACCTCCGCCGCCTACAAGGCCCCGAAGGCCGAGCAGGACCGGCTCGCGAGCAAGTTGTGGAACAACGGCGCCGGCGCGTCGAACTGGGTCTGCGCCGCGCTCGTCGGCGTGATCTGAGCCGCACCGCAGGGGTCGAGCGGTGCGGCTGCCCGCGGCGTCGCGGGTCGTGACTCACTGGTGAAACGCACCGAACCCGCGCATATCGCGGGTTCGATGCGTTTCGGTGATCCCGGCGCCCGCGGACGACGAGCCCGCGCCGCGCACCGCCGGCTCCGCCGCACTCCCTCGTCGCCGACAGACCACGCGGCGCACCCCGCGCACGGCGCGCCGGCCAGCGCCGAGCGACCGCCTACGGCCGCCCGTCGACGTCGATCGTCGTCTTCGCCTTCTTGCCCTTGAGCTCCGTCGTGTAGACCGACAGCGACAGGGGCACCGGGCGGGCGCCGCTGAGGTCCGACATGCGGCTCTTCGCGCGCTGGCGCAGGCTGTCGGTCGGGACCATCGCCCCGCGGCTCACGGCGACCTTGATGCGCTGCGCGCCGCCCTTGCCCGGCACGCGCACGACGAGCTTGCCGGACCGCGAGAGCGACCAGTGCTTCCGCGAGAGCCGCTTGCCGTCGACCAGGACCACTACGCCGGAGCCCGCGTGCGCGGGCCGCGAGCGCAGGCCCTTGGGCAGGACGACCGTCGCCCGGCGCAGCGCGTGGGCGCTGCTCGGCGAGCGGGCGATGTCGACGCCCAGGCGCGGCCGCGCGCTCGCCAGGCCGGAGGCGCTGCTCGCGACGAGCGCGCCCTTGCGGCAGGCGGCGGCGTCCAGCACCGGCTGCTGGGTCAGGCGCTGGCCGGCCTGGCTCACGACCGTCGCGTCCGACGGCGCGAACTCCGAGGCGCAGAGGTCCGAGACGTTCGTGAACGGGCCGACGTGGCCCTTGCTCCCGCCCGCGAACGACAGCTTGAAGTCGCTGAGCGGGACGTCCGGCAGCTTGGTGAAGTGCGCCTCCAGCCGGCCGGCCAGCGGGCTCAGCCGCAGCACGCCGTCGAGCCGCAGCGAGACCCCCGGCGCCTTCAGCACGACGCTCACGTAGGGCAGCTCGACGCCGGGCTCGTCCGGCGCGGGCACGCCGATGTTCGACAGGTACACCGGCCCGGTCAGCCGGTCCTGCAGCAGCGGGCTGACCGCGCTCGCCACGCCGACCTTCGAGGACGGCGGGCACGCGTCGGCGGCCAGCTGCTCGGGCTGGCAGATCGCCTCGCTGAGCGCGGCCGGGTTGGCCTGCATCGCGGCGGAGACGAGCACGTCGACGTCCTCCAGCGCGGCGTCGGTCGCGGGCTTGGTGATCTCGGTCTGGAACGGCGGCTGCGAGTTCGCGGCCTTGATGTCCGGGTCCTCGATCGAGGTCGAGACCTTCGGGCGGAACTTCAGCTTGTCGCAGCCCGTCGCCTGGAACGGCCCGCTGCCGGTGCCGACCGTGCCGTCGACCCCGGTCATCGTGACGTCGAAGCTGCGCACGTCGCAGCCCGAGGGGTTCAGCAGGAACCCCTTGCGGTCGATCGTCATCTGCAGCCGGCGCAGCCCGAGCGGGAAGCCCTTGAAGGCGGCGGGCAGCGCGGCGTTGACGTGCACGCGCGCGTCGCTCTTGCCGAGCGTGAGCGGGTTCGCGAGCGTGAAGGTGCCGAGGTCGATCGGCCCGACCTTGACCGGGATGTCGAGCCAGATCCGCGCGACCGCGGTGGAGGTCCCGGTGCCGAGGTAGACGTTGCCGCGCAGCGCCACCGTCGTCGGGCCGGAGCCGATCGACGTGCTGACCGTGCCGATCTGCGACGTCGACGGGCAGCCGCCGACCTGCGCCTTGGCGGTCGGGCACATCGGGACGCTGTAGACGGAGCCGACGAGCCCCTCGGGCAGCGCGACGTCGAGCGCCTTCGGCCGGCGCGAGCCCGCGTCCCGCTGGAGGTCGAGGGTGAGCGTGCCGCCGTCGAGCGCCTGCGTCGAGGACATCTTCCCGGCGATCGTCGGCGTCTCCTTCGGCGCGCAGGTGCCGGCGCCGTCGTCGGAGAAGCTCTCGGTCAGCGAGGTCGTGACCGTCGCGCCGGTGCTGAACGGGGTCGCGAGCGTCGAGGTCGTGTAGTCGCCGCAGGCGGGCGGCGTCGTCAGCACGCCGCGCGGGCCGCCGAAGAACGTCAGCAGGAAGCGCGTGTAGGGCACCTGCGGCAGGCCGTCGAGCGTCGTCGTGATCTGCCCGGTGTCCTCGTTGAGCGTGACGTTGCCGACGAGCTTGACCGTGACGCCCTGCTTCTGGGCGTAGAAGTAGATCTGGTACGGGTGCCCGGGCGAGCGCGCGAAGAAGACCTTGCCCGCCACCACGCCGAGCAGCGGGTTGTCGAAGGTCACGGTGCCGATCTGCGACGCGGCCGGGCACCTGATCGGGTCGTCGCCCTGCTTGCCGAACTGCTCCGCCGAGCACAGCTGCAGGCCGCCGTCGGCGAGCGCCGGGTTGAACCCGAAGCCCGTCGGGAGGCGCACGACCGCCTTGGAGGTGTGCGACGGCGCGCGGGTGCCGACGTTCTCGGGCAGCGTGAGCCCGATCGTGGCGCCGGTCGGCTGGTCGATCCCGTGCGTGTCGAAGTCGGCGACCTGCTGCGGGGCGTAGGGCTCCGAGGCGCAGTTGGTCGCGCGGTAGGGCGCCTTCGCGGTCACCTCCTTGCTCGAGGCGTAGGAGTCGATCGCGACGCTGACGGAGTTCGGGTCGCAGTTGGTCGGATTGACGATGAAGTACGGCCCGGCCGGCGTGGTGCCGTCCAGCGTGAGGGCCATCGAGGTGATCGTCAGCGGGATCCCGTTCAGCGTGTTCGGGATGTTCTTGATGACGTTGACCAGCCCGTAGTCGCTGTCGTCGCGCACGTCGATGTCGACGTCCAGGACGATCTTGCCGAGCAGGCCGCCCACCGGGCGGACGACGATGCCCAGGCGCGCCGGGCGGTTCGCCGGCGGGACGACGTTGTAGACGGTGCCGGCGGAGGGCGTGTTGACCGGGATCCCCAGCGCCTGCGCCATGACCGTCGTCGAGCCGACCTCGCTCGCCGCGGGACAGGCGTCGGCGGCGAGCTGGGCCTCGGTGCACTGCGGCACCGCGCGGGGGTTGCCGAGCAGCCCGGTCGGCAGGTTGACCGTGACGTCCTTGAGGTCGTCGGAGGCGTTGGAGAACGCCACGTTCAGCGTGAAGTTGCTGTGGGCGCCCGCCGTCGGGTCGTCCGAGGTGAGGCTGAGGCTGCTCACGCCGATGGCGTGCGCCCGCGCCGGCGCCAGGGTGAGCATCACCCCCACGCCGAGCACGAGCATGATCAGCGCGCGCGTCGTCCTTGCCAGACCCCTGTCCCCTGCCAGCACACCGGAAGATGTACCCGGGCGGACGAGCGCGAAACGCGCGCGTTTTCAGTCCACGAAGAGGTCGGCCTGCAGCTCCGCGTCGTCGCCGCCGTAGGAGTACGCGCTCAGGTCCGTGACGCCCTCCTCGGCAAGCACGTCCTCCACCAGCGCGAGGTTGCCCGTGTACTCGCGGCTCTCGCGCGTGAAGATCGCGTAGGCCGCGTCGGCCACGATCTCGGGCTTGCGGGACTTCGCCATCGCGGCGTCGCCGCCGAGCAGGTTCTGCACCGCCGCGGTCGCCACGAGCGTCTTCGGCCACAGGGAGTTGAACGCGATCCCGTCGCCCTTGAACTCCTCGGCCATGCCGAGCGTGCAGAGGCTCATGCCGTACTTGGCGATCGTGTAGCCGATGTGCCCGCCGAGCCACCGCGGCTGGAGGCTGATCGGCGGGGAGAGCGTCAGGACGTGCGCGTTCTCCGCGGCCTTGAGGTGCGGGATGCACGCCTTGCTGACGACGTAGGTGCCGCGCGTGTTGATCGACTGCATCAGGTCGTAGCGCTTCATGTCCATGGCCTCGGTGCCGGACAGGTTGATCGCGCTGGCGTTGTTGATGGCGATGTCGATGCCGCCGAACTTCTCGACGGTGGCGGCGACGGCGTCGGCGACCGACTGGTCGTTCCGGATGTCGCCGACGATCGGCAGCGCCTGGCCGCCGGCCTTCTCGATCTCCTCGGCGGCCGTGTACACGGTCCCCTCGAGCTTGGGGTGCGGCTCCGCCGTCTTGGCGATGAGCGCGACGTTCGCGCCGTCGCGCGCGGCGCGCACGGCGATGGCCAGTCCGATGCCGCGTGAGGCGCCGGAGATGAACAGGGTCTTTCCTGCGAGCGTTCGGGACACCGGCGCATCCTATTCCGGGAAGCCGGTTGCAGGATCCGGAACGCTGGAGGACCGGCATGTACCACTTGCTCTCAGAGAACTTCCAGAACCTTGCGTAAGGACGCGCCAACTTGGCCGTTGCGTGACCAGAAGTGTCGCGCGGTTCACGATTCTGAGCGATGATGCGTGCGGCAACACTCCCTGACCTTCGAGGAACGCCATGCCTACGATCACCAGCGTCGACGACCAGCGGTACGTCAAGGCGCTGTCGCATCCACTGCGCGTCCGGATCCTGGGGATCCTGGAGGAGCAGCCCGCCAGCCCGGTCGAGCTGAGCCAGGTGCTCGACGCCACGCTGGGCACCATCTCCTACCACGTGCGCCAGCTCAACGAGCTCGGCCTGCTGGAGCTCGTGCGCGAGACCCCGCGCCGCGGCGCCATCGAGCACCACTACCGCGCGAAGCCGCGGCCCAAGAGCGGCGGCGACGCGTGGGACAGCGTCTCGGTCATCGCGAAGCAGGCGGTCATCGGCGCCGAGCTCGCCCAGACGACGGAGGTCGCGAGCCGCGCCGCCGGCGTCGGCGGCTTCGACCGCGACCACGCGCGGCTCGAGCGCCTGCGCCTGAGCCTCGACGCCAAGGGCGTCGAGCAGCTCTCGAAGGCCGTCGTGAAGCTCGTCGCCGACGCGCGCAAGATCCAGGAAGCGGCGACCAAGCGCCTGGGCAACGGCAACGGCGCGCCTACGGACACGGCGCTGGTCGCGATGCTCTTCGACGCGGTCGGCGCGCCCGACCCCAGCGCCGGCCGCCCGGAGCCGACGCAGAAGCCCCGCAAGCCCCGCAAGCGCGCGGGCTGAAACGGCACGCCGGGCCCCCGACGCGTACGACTTGCGCCGGGGGCTCGAAAGTCTCGTCACAGCTTTGCCGCAGGTGCGTCATAAGGGTCATGGCCCCACGACGTGACGATCTCTGCGGCGCCCGATTCCGGCGCGACAAGACCGAACCCGAGCCACACGTCCCCGAGACCGAGGAGCTGGGACTCACCAACCTCGGCGCCGCGTTCATCGACCTCCTCCGCGACGACGAGCGCTTCCGCGACGTCATCGCCGACCCGTTCGGCGAGCACCAGGATCCGGCGGCGAAGGGCTGAGGCACGCGCCGCCGGATCCAGCCGCCCACGGCGCTCGGCTGAACGTCTACGATCCGTGGACGATGCCCGAGCCGACGATCTCCCCTGCCCTCTACCGCGCCGGCGAGGGCGAGCCGCTCGTCCTCATCCACGGCTTCACGGCGACGTGGCGCTGCTGGCTGCCGGTGCTCGCCGAGCTCGTCCCGCGCTTCGAGGTGATCGCCCCGACGCTCCACGGCCACGACGGCGGCACGCCGATGCCGCCGCACGAGGATCCGTTCAGCATCGCCCGCGCGGCCGACCTCCTCGAGGAGCACCTCGACAGCCTCGGCGTGGGCAGCGCGCACCTCGCCGGCAACTCGATGGGCGGCGCGCTCGCCCTCGAGCTCGCCAAGCGCGGCCGCGCGCGCAGCGTCGTCGGGATCTCCCCCGCGGGCGGCCTGCGCCCGGGCGACGACGCCGCGGCCCAGCAGATCATCAAGACCTTCAAGCGGATGCAGACCGCGACGACCAAGTCGCTGAAGGTCCTGCCGAAGGTGATGGCGCGCCCCGGCCTGCGCCGCCTCGCGCTGCGCGACGTCATGACGCGCGGCCACCAGGTCCCCGCCGCCGAGGCGCTCGGCCTCGCCCGCTCGTCGGTGAAGTGCGCGATCGTCGACGACGTCTACGCCGTGCTGCGCGCCGGCGAGGCGCCGCTCCGCGACCTCGACGCGATCGACGTCCCGGTGCTCGTCACCTGGGGCGACAAGGACCGGATCCTGCCGATCGACGTCCACTCCCCGCGCCTGCGCGAGGAGATCCGCGGCATCGAGTTCCGCGTCACGCCGGGCCTCGGCCATACGCCGATGTGGGACGACCCGGGGCTGATCGCGGCGACGATCGCGGACTTCGCCGAGCGCGCCGCGACGACGACGGGGCGGGCGGGGACGGTCTCCTCGGCGGCGTAGCCTCGCCGGCCGCGACGCGGGCCAGGCCCGCCGAGATGCCGAGCACGAACAGCCCGCAGAACAAGAGCATCAACAACGCCGAGGGCGTCCAGAGCCAGCCCGGGACGTAGTCCCGCCGCTCGGTCTGCATCGCGGCGACGTCGCTGACGAAGGGCGCGGTGAAGCGCTCGGGGCGCACGAGGCCCGGCGTCGGGACCTGTGGCTCGCGCGGGAGGTGGAGCGGCAGCGCCACGAACGCGCGCCCGCTCTGCAGGCGCAGGTTCGTCTTGTAGTCGCCGGAGAGCGGGATCGGGCCGTCGGTGCGGTAGAAGCCGGGCGCGACCTCCTCCAACCGCCGCGAGACGCGGTTGCCGCCCTGCCAGGCCAGGACCTGCCGCAGCTCGGCGTCCTTGGCCAGCTTCGGGTCCGAGAAGCGGACGGTCGCGATCGCCGTGCGGTGGGCGTCGTCGTGGCCCGCGACCGGCGCAAGCGTGACCGTCGCGGTCAGGTGCGACGGGTTGCTCGTCCAGAGCGCGTTGGCGCCGAGCGCGACGAGCGTCGCGGCGGCGGCGAGGCCGACGCGGCGGCGCACCGCGCGCGGCGGCAGCTCGCGGCGCAGGCCGGAGCCCAGAAGCGCGCCGAGCGCCCCGCCGGCGACGCCGGCGAGGACCGCGGTCGGGATCCCCTCGGCGAGCAGCGACGGGGTCCACGGCACCGGCGCCCAGACCTGCGTCCAGGCGTACTGCGCCGCGAAGCCGACGGTCCCGCAGAGCAGGCCCGCGGTGGCGCCGAAGCGCAGCGCGCGACCCGGACCCACCCACCCCGGCAGGGCCAGCGCGAGCAGCTCGATCCCCGCGGCCTCGACAACGAAGAGCGGCATCGCGGGCACGGAGCGCCCGAGGATCCAGACGGCGACCTCGACCGCGCCGCGCAGGAGCAGGTACACCAACAACACGCGCAGCGCGCCGAAGCGCCCGAGGACGAGGCGGCCCGCGGTCAGCGCGACGCCGCCCGCGAGCGCGAGCAGCAGCGGGTGCCAGACGACGCGGTACTGCGGCACGCCCCAGTCGAACTCCGTCGCCCAGAAGGCGATCGCGAAGAGCAGCGCGGCGGGCAGGAGCGTGCGGACGATCTGCTCGGCGAGCGAGAGGGAGCGCGGCGCGGGCGCGGACGCCGTCGCCCCGGCGCGCGCCGGCGCGTCGTCCCGCCGCGCGCGCCGGGCCTCCAGCGCGAGCACGGCCAGCACGGGCACCGAGAGGATCGCGCCGTTGATCATCACCAGGTGCGTCGGCCCCCAGAGCGTGACGTCCTGGCCGAACATGCGGTGCCAGAAGTCGTCGAGCGGGAAGCCGGTGAGCGCGAACGCGCCGCAGCCGACCAGCAGCGCGCCGCCCACCGGCAGCGACAGGCCGGTCGCGCCCGGCAGCCGCAGCGCCACCGGCGACGGCCGCTCGGCGCCCTCGTGCAGCGCGCACGAGACGAGCCCCGCGGCGAAGATCCCGTAGAGCGCGAGCAGGATGAAGTAGTGCGCCGGGTTGGCGAGCGGGCCCGGGTCGCGGCCGACGTCGATGTGCAGCGAGATGTCCCAGAAGACGCCGAACGCGCCCGCGCCCAGCGCGAGCGTCCCGATCAGGAACGGGAGCGCGGCCCACGGCTCCATGCCGAGCGCGCGGCCGCTCAGCGCGCCCGCCCGCGTCAGCAGCGCCGAGCGGCCGGAGCGGTGGCGCATGATCAGCGTGAGCAGGACGGCGGTCGTGGCGCTCGCGAAGACCGAGGCGATCAGGATCTGCTGGAGCGGGGCGCCCGCGGAGGGCGTGTCGGCTGCGGCGAGGAGCATGATCGGGGCAATGTACACGACTGTACGTACAGCCGTGTACATAGACTGCCCGCATGTCCCGCATGTCCGCCCAGGAGCGCCGCGACCAGCTGCTCGACGTCCTCTCGCAGATCGTGCTCGCCGAGGGCTACGGGGCCGTGTCCATCGACCGCGTCTCGCGCGAGGCCCAGATCGCGCGCACGGTCATCTACTCGCACTTCGGCAACCTCGAGGGCTTCCTGCACGCGCTGATCGAGCGCACCGAGCAGCGCGCCGTCGGCCAGATCCGCGCGGTGATCCCGGACATCGACTTCGAGGAGGACCCCGACACCGTCCTCATCGAGGCGCTGCGCTCGTTCCTGGGCATGGTCGCCGCGGAGCCCGACACGTGGCGGCTCGCGCTCTTCCCCGTCGAGGGCGCGCCGCCCGAGCTGCGCGAGACGCTGGGGCGCGTGCGCGCGAGCCTCGTCGGCCTGCTCGAGCCGGTCGCCGCCTCGGGCATCGAGCGCCGCGGCGGGCCGAAGGGCCTCGACACCGAGCTCTTCTCGCGGCTGCTGATCAGCTTCGGCGAGGAGGGCGCGAAGCTCGTGCTCAGCGACCCGCAGGCCTACACCCCCGACCGCCTCGCCGCGTTCACCACCACCATCATGAGGTCGGTCGCGCGCGGTTGAGGGTACGGTGGCGTTCATGAGAGAGCTCAAGGGCCAGGTCGTCCTCATCACCGGCGGCGCGCGCGGCATCGGCGCCGAGACGGCGCGCAAGCTCGTGCGCAAGGGCGCGAAGGTCGTCCTCGTCGACCTCGACCGCGGGCCGCTCGCGGCGCTCGAGGCCGAGCTCGGCGCGAGCGCGACCTCGATCGCCGGCGACGTCCGCAGCCTCGAGCAGATGGAGGCCGCGGTCGCCCACGGCGTCGCGACCTTCGGCGGGCTCGACGCGGTCGTCGCCAACGCGGGCATCGCGAGCTACGGCTCGGTCCTCGCGGTCGACCCCGCGACCTTCCGCCGCGTGATCGACGTCAACCTCACCGGCGTCTTCCACACCGTCCGCGCGGCGCTGCCCGCGCTCATCGAGCGCAAGGGCTACGTGTTGGTCGTCTCCTCGCTGGCCGCCTACGCGGCGAGCCCCGGCCTGGTCGCCTACCACGCCTCCAAGGCGGGCGCCGAGCACTTCGCCAACGCCCTGCGCCCGGAGGTCGGCTACCTCGGCGTCAAGGTCGGCAGCGCGCACATGGGCTGGATCGACACGCCGCTGGTGCAGGACGCCAAGAGCGACCTGAAGGCCTTCGGGAAGATGTTGGAGTCCTTGCCCGGCCCGCTCGGCAAGACCGTCTCCGTGGAGCGCTGCGCCGACGCCTTCGTCGCCGGCATCGCCAAGCGCAGGACGCGCGTGAGCGTCCCCGGCTGGGTCAACCTCGTGCGCTGGCTGAAGCCCGCGCTCACGACGGTCGTGGGCGAGCGCGAGACGGCCAGGCGCGCGCCGGAGATCGTCCCGCTGATGGACCAGGAGGTCCTCGCCCTCGGCCGCTCGATGAGCGCCCGGACGGCCGCGCTGGACGAGGAGCCCGTGACGCCGCTCCCGTAGGAGCGGTGACAGATCTCATGCGGCCGCCGGGAGGTGGCCGCATGGCCGCCCGCCGCGGCGTCCGGCATCGTCTGCGCCATGGCATCGACCACGGTCCAGACCGGGATCGACCTCCAGGGGTTGGTCAAGACGTTCCGCACGCCGCACGGCCCCGTCCGGGCCGTGCGCGGCGTCGACATCGCGATCGCGCCGGGCGAGACGGTGGCGCTGCTCGGGCCCAACGGCGCGGGCAAGTCCACCACCATCGACCTGCTCCTCGGGCTCGCGGAGCCGGACGCCGGGAGCGTGACGCTCTTCGGCGGGACGCCGGCCGACGCGATCGCCTCCGGCCGCGTCGGCGCGATGCTCCAGACCGGCGGCCTGCTGCGCGACCTCACCGTCCGCGAGCTGGTCTCGATGATGGCCGCGCTCTACCCGCGGCCGCTCGGCGTCGACGAGGTGCTCGACCTCACCGGGCTCCAGGCGACCGCCGCGCAGCGGACCGAGAAGCTCTCCGGCGGCCAGGCCCAGCGCGTGCGCTTCGCCTGCGCGCTGGTCAGCAACCCCGACCTGCTCGTGCTCGACGAGCCGACGGTCGCGATGGACGTCGAGGGCCGCCACGCCTTCTGGGCGACGATGCGCGAGTTCGCCTCCCGCGGCACGACGATCGTCTTCGCCACGCACTACCTCGAGGAGGCCGACGACTTCGCCGACCGCGCCGTGCTGATGGCGCGCGGCCGCGTCGTCGCCGACGGGCCGACCACGGAGATCAAGGCGCGCGTCGGCTCCCGCACGATCCGGGCGACGCTGCCGGACGCGCCCGACGCCGCGCTGCTCGCGCTGCCGGGCGTCGCCTCGGCCGAGCGCCGCGGCGCGTCGGTGACGCTGCGCTGCGGCGACTCCGACGCGGCGATCCGCGCCCTGCTGTCCGCCTTCCCCGCGGCGAGCGACATCGAGATCAGCGGCGCCGGGCTCGAGGAGGCGTTCCTCGAGCTCACGGGTGGCGAGGACGACGAGGACGTGGCCGCATGAGCGCCGTGGCCTACACGCGCTACGAGCTGCTGCGCGCGTTCCGCAACAAGCGGTTCTTCCTCTTCTCGCTGGCCTTCCCGTTGGCCTTGTACTTCCTCACCGCCGGACCCAACAAGAACGACCACGACCTCCAGGGCACGGGCCTGAGCGCGCCGCTGTACTTCATGGTGTCGATGGCCTCGTGGGGCACGATGACCTCGATGCTCGGCACCGGCGCGCGGATCGCGGGCGAGCGCCAGGTCGGCTGGAACCGCCAGCTGCGGATCAGCCCGCTCTCGGCCGTGGCCTACCTGCGGGCGAAGGTCGCGATCTCCTACCTGATGGCCGGGTTGTCCATCATCCTGCTCTACGCGGCGGGCACGATCCTCGGCGTGCGGCTGCCCGCGAGCGAGTGGCTGGAGATGACGGGGCTGATCCTCGTGGGGCTGGTCCCCTTCGCCGCGCTCGGGATCTTCCTGGGGCACAAGCTCAACGTCGACTCGGTCGGCCCGTTCATCGGCGGCGGCACCGCGCTGCTGGCGCTGCTCAGCGGCACGTGGTTCCCGCTCGCGGAGACCGGCTTCCTCCATGACGTCGCGCAGTACCTGCCGTCCTACTGGCTCGTGCAGGCCAACCGCGTCGCGCTCGGCGGGACGAGCTGGGGCGCGCGCGGTTGGCTCGTCGTCGCCGCCTGGAGCGTCGTGCTGATCGCGCTGGCGGCCCGCGCCTACCGCGCCGACACGGGGCGCGCGTAGCTTCCCAGGATCGTCGCTGTCTCCAAGTCGCGTGCACGGAGGGCGCGGCGCTGAGATGATCGGCGCGCATGTCCGTCTCCGAACCGCCTTCCCGCCGTGAGCAGATCGTCGCGGCCGCCCGCAGGCTGCTCGAGGAGGAGGGCCCCGCGGCCCTCTCGATGCGCAACGTGGCGGCCGAGATCGGCATCCGCGCGCCGTCGCTCTACGAGCACGTCGCCGACAAGCGCGCGCTGGAGAGCGCCATCATCGCCGCGGGCCTCGGCGAGCAGGCGGCGGTCCTGCGCGCGGCGGTCGCCGCCGACGAGGACCCGCTGACGGCGGTCGGCGCCGCGTGGCGCACGTGGGCGCTCGCGCACCCGCACGTCTACCGCCTGATCTACGCGCGCGACCTCGATCGCTCCGACCCGGCCGTCGCCGCGGCCGAGCAGGAGGCGGCGGCGCCGATCTGGGCCCTCTGCGGCGGCGACAAGCTGACCGCGCGCGTCATCTGGGCCTTCGCGCACGGCACGGTCCAGCTCGAGCTCAGCGACCGCTTCCCGCCGGGCGCCGACGTCGAAGCGATCTGGGCGCGGGGCATGACCGCGCTGCGGGCGCTGTTACCCGCCGACGCCAGCGGGTAGGGGGCAGGGCCTATGCGCTTCCGCAAGCTCGGCGACTCCGACATCGACGTCTCCGCCATCTCCCTCGGGTCCTGGCTCACCTACTCCGGCGGCATCGAACGCGACCAGACCGAGGCGTGCACGCGCGCCGCCTTCGAGGCCGGCATCACGTTCTTCGACACGGCCAACGTCTACGGGACCGGCGCCTCGGAGGAGGCGTGGGGCGAGATCCTGAAGGACTACGATCGCGACTCCTACATCTTGGCGACCAAGGTGTACTTCCCGATGTCTGACGAGGACAAGGGGCTCTCGGCGGCGCAGATCGCCAAGCAGGTCGACGCGTCGCTGGCGCGCCTGCAGACCGACTACGTCGACCTCTACCAGTGCCACCGCTTCGACGTGGAGACGCCGATCGAGGAGACGATGGAGGCGCTGTCGGAGGTCGTGCGCTCGGGCAAGGCGCGGGCGATCGGCTTCTCGGAGTGGAGCCCGGCGCAGATCCGGGCGGGCCTGTCGGTCGAGGGCGCGGTGAAGTTCGTCTCCTCCCAGCCGCAGTACTCGGCCCTGTGGCGCGGGCCCGAGCAGGAGGTCTTCGGGCTCTGCGCCGAGCACGGGATCTCGCAGGTCGTGTGGTCGCCGCTGGCCGAGGGCGTGCTGACCGGCAAGTACCTCCCGGGCGAGCCGCCGCCGCCGGACTCGCGGGCGGCGAGCGAGGCGATGAGCACGTTCATCCGGCGGCGGCTCGACGACGGCGCGCTGGCGGCGGTGCAGGAGCTGCTGCCGATCGCCGAGGGCGCCGGGCTGACGCCCGCGCAGCTGGCGCTCGCGTGGGTGCTGCGGCGGCCGGAGGTCGCCTCGGCGATCGTGGGCGCGTCGCGGCCCGAGCAGGTCTTCGACAACGCGAAGGCGGCGGACGTCGACCTGCCGGACGATGTGATCGTCGCGATGGACGCGGCGCTCGAGGGCGCCGCGCTGCTGGAGCCGCAGCTGGCGCCGGGCGCCTCGGCGGGCGTCACGCACCGCTGAGCAGGGCGGCGGTGCTCACGACCGTCGCGAACTCCCCGTCGAGGTTCGCAGCGGTAACGCGGCTGATGAGCTCGGCGGGGAAGGTCTGGCCGTCGGGGCCGCGGCGGTCGAAGGTGTGCGTCGCGTCGATGACGAAGGTCGTGTCGTAGCCGAGGTTCCCGGCCATCCGCGCGGTCGTCTCGCAACAGTGGTTGGTGGTGATGCCGCAGATCGCGAGGCTCGTGATCGCCCGCGCGCGCAGCCACGCGTCGAGGTCGGGCTCGCCGAGGAAGGCCGAGTTCACGTGCTTGGCGACGAGCAGGTCGGGCGTGCCGGCGACGATCTCCTGCAGCGCGTTGCCGGGCGCGCCGGGGCGCAGCGGCGAGCCGGGCTCCGTCGAGTCGTGGCGGACGACGACGACCGGGCCGCCCGCCGCGCGCCAGGCCGCCAGCAGCGCGGCGATGTTCGCCTCGCAGGCGGGGTTGTCGCGGCGGCCCCAGTACGCCGCGTCGGCGAAGGCCTGCTGGACGTCGACGACCAGCAGCGCGGCGGTGGCGGGGTCGGCGGGCACGGCGGCGTCCTCCGCGGCTCAGGCGGGCGCGGTGGCGCTGACGGAGCGCCGGTGGCGCTCGTACATCGCGTGGACGAACCGCCCACCGGGGCGGGCGGTCAGCTCGTCGCGGAAGTCCTGGAGCGCGGGCACGATCGTGGCGGGCAGGAACGGGCGGTGCGGCGGCGCGAGCAGCGGCGTGAAGAGCGCGGCGGCGGTGAGGTCGGCGACCGAGAAGGCGTCGCCCGCGAGGTGGCCGGAGGGCCGGATCTCGGCCTCGAGGCGGTCCATCGCGTGGAGGATCTTCGCGCGCGCCGCCTCCGCGCGGGCGGCCGAGACGCCGTAGTCGCGGCGCACGACGGGGCGCGCGAGCGGCGCGGTCGCCCGCAGGAAGCGCGCGCGGCCCGGGGCGCGGTCGGCGAAGAGCGAGTCGACGACCGCGTCGGTGTCGGGGAGCGTGTGATGCCAGATCAGCCGCCGCACCTCGGGCCCGAGCTGCTCGTCGAAGAAGTCCTCCAGCTCCAGCGCACGGCGGCGCTCGGCGGCGTCGGCGGGGTAGAGGGCGGGCTCCGGCCGGTGGGCCTCGAGCGCGGCGATGATCGCGGTCGAGTCGCCGATCCGGCGCCCGTCGAGCTCCAGCACCGGCAGCCGCCGCTGGGCGCCGCGGGTGAGCACGAGGGCCCGGACGCCGTGGAAGCCGGGCATCGGGACGCGCAGCTCGTGGGCGATCGACTTGTAGTCCAACGCCCAGCGCGCCTTCTCGTTGAAGTGCGAGACCTCGATGTGCCAGAGGACGACGGTCACGAGCCGCGAGCCTAGAGGAGTTCGCAGCGGTTGGCGAGGCGCCGGCGGCGCCGATCCGACACCACTCCTCAGCGAAGGTCGCGCCAATCTATATCGTTGCGCCATGGCGGCCAGCAGCCTCGTGTTCACCTCCCCGCGCGGAACGGTCCTGGCCGCGACCGCGCGCGTCGTCGACCGGCGTGGCTACCAGGCCACGACGCTCGCCGAGATCGCCCTCGAGGCGGGCATGAGCCGCAGGGACGTGCGGCGGCTCGTCGGCGACGAGGAGGACTGCTTCTACGCGCTCTTCGGGGCGTTCTTCCACCAGGCGTTCGCGCTGGTGCAGGACCGGACGCGCGAGGTCCCGTGGCCCGCGAGCGCGCGCGACGGGCTCGCCGTGTTCCTGGAGCTGCTGGCCGCGGAGCCCGTGTACGTGCGGGCCTGCTTCGACGGCGTCAAGGCGCTCGGCGTCGACGGCGGCCTGCGGCTGGAGACGGCGGTCGAGGCCTTCACGGCCTTCCTGACGCCCGGCTACGACGCGCTGCTCGACGTCCCGGTCTTCCAGGGCCAGCTGATCGGCGCCACCGTCGTCCACGTGATCACCCGGCACGTGCTGGAGCAGCGGATCGAGGAGCTGCCGCAGGCGCTGCCCGAGGTGCTCTCGATCGCGCTGATCCCGTTCTGCGCGGCGCAGGACATCGACGCGCTGCTGCTGCCGACGCGCTGAGGCCCGGGCTCCCCGGCGGTGGCCGGGGAGCGTCCGCGTCCTGTTCAGGCCTTGAAGGTGACCTTGACCGTCTTGATGGCGGTCGAGCCGCCGGTCGGCGTGAAGCGCACCGTCAGCGACACCGTGAGCTTCTTGTGGCGCTTGACGGACTTCTTCCCGGCGCTCGAGAGCGAGACCTTGACGCTGGTGGTCCCGGCCTTGCCCGCGTGGGCGGTCGCCTTCTTGACGCTGCCGCCGGTCACGGTGATCGAGCCGGGGCCGGGCACCTTGAGGCTGAGCGTCGCGGTGGAGCCCTTGACCTTGCCGGTGGCCGTGTAGCTGTTGGACGGCGCCTTGTACATCGTGATGGCGATGGTGTTGGACACCGTCCCGCAGTTGACGGTCAGCGGGAGCGTGCCGGTCGCGTCGTCGGGGATGACGAGCGAGAACCCGGTGGCGGTCCAGTCGGTCGCGACGGGCGCCTCGGTGCCGAGCGCGACGGAGCCGCCGACGCCGAGGTCGGTGCCCGCGATCGCGATCGTGTCGCCGGGCTTCGGATGCAGGTCGTAGGCCTTGAGGACCGGCGCGGTGCAGCCGTAGGGGTTGGTCACCGTGGTGGCCGGGGGCGGCGGCTGCACGGGCGGCAGCGGCGCGGTCGTGAACGTGACCTCGTCGCCGAACGTCGTGGCGCCGCTGCTCGTCACCGCGAGGCGGACGGTGTAGGTCCCGCCGGGCAGCAGGTCGCCCAGCGAGCCGGACGCGCCGACGGGGCCGCCGCCCGCGGCGATGGCCACCGGCGTCGTCCGGGCCGAGTACGCGCTGGTGCTCGACGCGACGAGGAACTGGTAGGTCCCGGCGAGGCCGTGCGTGTCGGCCGTCCCGCTGAACGCGGCGTGGTCGGTCGTGCGGCCGGTGACCTCACCGGTCGTCGCCGCGGGGGCGGGATCGGTCGTGAACGTGCCGTCGTCGCCGTTGACCGTCGCGCCGTTGACGGTCGCGACCACGCGCACGTGGTAGGTCGTCCCGGGCTGCAGGCCGGTGACCGGCGCGGAGACCGGCGTGTCGGAGCCGGTGTTCGCCGTCGTCGCAGGCGGCGTCGAGGAGGCGTAGGGCGGGCCCGACGTGCCGTACTCGAAGTGGTACGACGCCGCCGTGCTCTGCGGGTTGACGACGCCGGTCAGCGTCGCGGAGACGGCCGTGACGCTCGTGGCGCCGCCGTCGGCCGCGGGCGCCGTGGTGAACGTCTGGTCGGCGCCGGCCTGCGGGCCGCCCGTGCCGTTGTCGGCCACGACCCGGAAGTGGTAGGTCGTGCCGGGGAGGAGCCCCGACGGGATGTCCGCGCTGATGGCGGTGTCGCCCTGGCCCGCGCCGGCGGCCGCGGCGTCGTCCGGCGTGACGTTGCCGTAGGCCGTCGTCGTGCCGTACTCGAAGTGCGTCGTCGTGCTCGAGCCGCGCGGGTTGATCGTGGCGTTGAGCGTCGCGCTGGCGGACCCGATCGGGTTCGCGTTGGCCGGCGCGTCGTCGACCAGCGGCGTCGCGGCCGCCGTCGTGAACGTCGTGTCGTTGCCGGTGATGGAGCCGGTGCTGTTGGAGCCGACGATCCGCACGTGGTAGGTCGTGTTCGGCGTCAGCGGGCTGGCGGGGTCGGTGTCGATGGTGACCGGGCCCGACGTGGTGCCGACCGAGACCTCGGCCGTGCTCGTCCCGTAGCTCTGGTCCGGGCCGTACTCGAAGTGGAAGCTCGACGCGATCCCGTTCGGGTTGATCGTGCCGTTGAGCGTCTCGGTGAAGGGGTCGACCGACGCGGCCGCGGTGGTCGTGACGGTGGGCCCGGTGAAGGTGGTGAAGCGCTCGACGAAGTTCGTGGCCGCGTCGGCGGTGTAGACGGCGCCGGAGCTCTTGACGCCGATCGCCGACGCGCCGTTGATGCGGCCGCGGCCGAAGAGGTTGACCAGGGTCGCGCCGCCCGCGCTGTAGTGCGCGACGCGCTGGTTGGGCGGGTCGCCCGGGCCGTTCTCGACGACGTAGACCTCGCTAGAGGTCGGGTCGGCGGTGACGGCGGTCGGGGTGCTGCGCGTGCCGTCGTCCACCGTCGTCTGGTAGGCGCCGGCCGCGCTGTAGCGGTAGACCTTGCCCCTGGCGTTGTCGAGGACGTAGACGCGGCTGGCCGCGTCGACCGCGATGCCGCCGATGCTGTTGAAGGCGCCGTCGGGCGCGGCGCCGGCCGAGCCGTCGAACGAGCTCACGAAGGCCCCGGTGTTGGAGAACTTGTCGATGACCGGCAGGCCGGTCGTGGTGTCCGCCGCGTTGACGTACACCGAGCCGTTGGCCTGGTCGACCGCCAGCGTGACCGGGTAGGTGAAGGTGGTACCGGCGCCCGCGGTCAGGGTCTGGACGAACACGCCCGCCGCGGTGTACTTGAGCACCGTCGGCGCCTGGGCGACGTTGTCGAACGCGCCGATGTAGAGCGAGGCGGCGCCGGCGGGGTCGATCCCGAGCGAGCCGGGGACGATGTAGACGTTCGGATCCAGGTTGATCGCGCTCTGGTAGGCGCCGCTCGCGTCGAAGCGCTCGATGCGCGAGACGCCGCTGTCGGCCACGAACACGTCGCCCGTCGACTGCCGGACGACGAGGCCCGAGGGGCCGCCGCCGAACTGCCCGGCGCCGCCGCCCGGCCCGCCGAACTGGCCGGCGTAGATGTGGCCCGTCGTGGCGAGGGCCGAGGAGGCCATGATCCCGAGGAGCAGCAGGGCGACGAAGACGCCCAGCGCGGCCCGCAGGCGCGCGCTTGCGATGTGACGAACGGGCGCAGCGATGGCGGCGCCTGCGGTGGTACGACCCAAGACCTTGTCCTTGCTCTCGTTCCCTGTGGCTCGACCACCACTGAGGGTGATCGGGGCTCCTCGCCCACCTGCCGCAAGAGGAGCGCGTCGACCGGGACCGGAACGACACACGCCCGTCTCTTTAGACAGGATCGGGAACGTAGACGTGTGCGTATGTGAAAGTCAAGGCGGAGATGGCACGTCTGGGCTCCGCCGGCCCGCGTTCGCCGGAGCGGCGACGTGGCGCGCGGCAGACGCGCGATGACCCCAGGACGCGACCACGCCTCGCGCGGCGAGGCATCCCTCGCCAGAACGACGAAAGCCCCGCAATCGCGAGGCTTCCGGCAAGCGCGCCCGAGAGGATTCGAACCTCTGACCTTCGGTTCCGTAGACCGACGCTCTATCCAGCTGAGCTACGGGCGCAGCGACGTCCCAGTCTAGCCCGGCCTTCCGCGCGGTGCGGCGAGGTCGGGCGGACGGGAAGCGGGGAGTCCGGGACAAGGTCCGAACATCCAACTCCCCGTTGAGAACCTAGTCCAGCTTCTCATGGAGACGCGGACCTAGGCAAGCGCTCAGCCGGGTCTCCCGGACTAGTCTGCGTCCTTTGCCTTAATTGGCGCCCAGTCGCTGTTGTTAGCGATCTCGTAGGCCAGCGGGCTCATGTCCCGTGGCCTGATAAGCAACGGTGGAGGCCAGGCAACCTGCCGCTGCAGGGGCCAGATCTGCTTCAAGGCACGATGAGGGTCGTAGTGAAGCCGGATCAAGCGGCCGCGCTCACCGTGGTACACGGTGTGGAGGATCGCGTAGCCGAAGCTCAAGGCCGTTCCAAAGGGCTGCCGGGTCGAGGTGCTGCCCGGCACGGTGAGCGAGTGCGATCCGAACCACCCCATCTCGCCGTGTGGGTTGGCGCCGAGCCAGATCTGGGTGCCAACTGGAGGACGGCGCTCGGCGTACACCTCGTGGGCCAGCGCGGGATCGGCAAATCGATGCTCGTTGACGACGTTGGGCAGTTCAAAGCTGATGAGAACCGCGCAGATCGTCCAGAGCGCCAGAAGGGCCTGCTGGTTCTGGTCGAGCGCGAGCGGCTTGTTCCGCGCGAAGTGCCCGAGGATGGGACGCACTTCCTCTTCTAGCTCTCGAAGCCAACCCGAGTTGCAGTTGTCGCCGCAGACGCGACGCGCAATAAGTGCGAAGGTGCGGGCGCGCTTGATGACGTGCCTCTCCCCCGTATCCGGATCGACGTAGTCGTGACGGACTTCGTGTTCTCGCGGATCGTCCGGGTCGTCAAAGAGCGTCGTGAACGACCTAGCGAACACGTGCGCCTTCGTCACGCCGGGTGACGCGCAGAACATGCAGACTGCTGGCGGCCGGGCCGGCATTCGCAAAGTTGCGCCCGACAGAACGACCTAGCCGGTCTGTGGCCCGGCGCCCGGGCCTACCTCGCCGCCCTCCTGCGGCTCGTTCCCCGTGGTCGCTGTCGAGCCGGAGATCAACCCTCGGTCGTCAAACTCGGCCAGACGCTCAAGAGCCGGGCGGACTGAGCTCGCGACCGTCTGGGGAAGCGTGTCGGGACCCAGCGGGAGATCGTCGCCGTACTCGCGACGCAACTGTAGATACCGCTCAAGCACGTCGAGTCCGCGAACAGCATTGTCGAGGGCCAGGCGGTCAGCTTCGGCCCGTGATCGGTACGAGTCGTCCTTGCGTCGCTCGTGACGGTCATTCAAGTAGCGGCGCGTCACCTCCAGGGGATTGAGCGTCCCCATGAACTCCCAGAACCCCGGGGAGTGCAACACGACTCGCGAGATCACGAGCGGCACGTCGCCGGCGACCGACCGCTGCGCGCCGCCGATTTGCTGCGGCAGAAGCGCGCCCGCCAGCGGCATGAACATCTCCGGCGGACCCCAACGACGACTCCATCGGCGCAACGCCTGCAAGCGAGACATCTGCTCGGCAATCAGCAACTCGATACTCGCGACGGCCTCATAGGAGTCTTCGAGCGCGGCCAACATCTCACGCATATCGCGGGCCGAGATCCCGCCTTCCCCGTCGATCCGTAGATAGCCGAGCTTGCGGGAGACGGTAGGTCGATCAACCATGACTGCGAAACCCTAACCGCTCGCTGCGACCAACTCATCGAGACCGGCCCCGGCCGGTCTCGGATCGCCTGACAGCCTCGAAAAAGCTCGACAGCGTTCTACTAGATAGTAGATACTCAGAGCCATGGAGCAAACCGCACCAAGCGAAACTTTGTCGGTGACCTCGGCTCGTGACCTGCTCGTCGAGTGGGCGAACCGACAGGACGGCTGGGTTCGCGCGCTCGTCGGCGAGGTCATGGCGACTCAAGCTGCGTTGACGCCGCTCGCTGAACAGGCAGTATTTGAGCGGTACCTGCTGGAAAAGGGCCTCGCCGACGGCGAGGCGGAACCAGTAGAGCCACTTGTACTCCCCGATGCCCCTGCCGCCGAGGCCAACGACTTTTTCGTTACCAGGCTGGCCGAGGTTTCAGGAGTGAACGCGCTCGCACCGGAGCAAGAGATCAGTTTCAACACAGCCCTCACGGTGTTGTTTGGCGAGAACGGAGCGGGCAAGACCGGCTATGCGCGGATCCTGAAGAGCTTGGCGGCTGTACGGACCGCCGAGGATATCCTCGGAGACGTTCACAGCGGTGGGACAGGGAGCCCGCACGCAACCATCGAGTACGCGCTAGGTGGGGTTGCGACGGAACTCGATTGGGCCGGGGAAAGCGGCGTCCCTCCTTTTACGTCGATCAGCATCTTCGATTCGCCGTGCGTGATGCTGCATGTGGACGAGGATTTGGCGTACGTCTACACGCCGGCGGACCTCGCACTATTTCCTCACGTAACGGCGGGGATCGAGCGCGTCCGGGACTTGCTGGAAGAGCGTCGTACGGCAACGCGTCCGAGCGGGAACTCGTTTCTGCCGATGTTCTCTCGCGAGAGCGCGGTGTACGCATCGATCGAGACGCTCGGAGCCACGACAGATCTTGAGGCACTCGGCAAGCTCGCAGATGTTCCGCAGGAGGAGGTGGGCACGCTTCCGACGCTCGAGACGCAGGTGCAGGCTCTCCAGGCAAACACGATCCCAGCACAGATCACCGTCGCGCAGAGCAGCAAGGAGCGCTATCAGGCACTAGCGAAAGCCGCGCGAGCGCTTAGCCGCCTCGACAGCGATGCCTACAACCAGGCTGTTGAAACGGCACGAGCAGCCGAGGCGGCCTACGCCACTGCGCGTACCGAGCTCTTCTCCGCCGCAGCCTTGGACGGCGAGGGCGACGAGACGTGGCAGACGTTCATCCTCGCCGCTGATTCTTATCGCGAGCATCTAGCGAGGCACGACTATCCGTCGCCTGGAGACTCGTGCCTGTACTGCCGCCAGGATTTGAACGACCAGTCACTTGAGTTGCTACGCCGATACCGAACGTTCGCATCGGATGAGAGTCGCCGGCGCATCGCCGATGCGAAGGCCATGATGGGAACGCTTAGTCGTGAGATCCTGTCCGTCGAGGCTCAGGCACTTCAGGAGGATCTGAAGCGTGAGCAAGGCCAGGGAAGCGATGCGGTTCTGGCTCGTGGCCTCGCCCTTGTCACCGCTGCGATGGACATCCAAGAAGCGTGCCGCGAGGGCCGAGGAGTCGATCAGTTTGATCGCGCCGAGGCCGATGGCCTGGCAGGCACCGCAGACGGGCGCGCGGCCACGGCAGCCGAAACGATCGCTGCGCTCCAGGCCAAGAGCGGCGAACGCGCCGAGGCTCTTGCCAAAGCGGCGAAGGCATACGCGCAGCTAAAAGACCGCATTACGTTGGGCCAGCGTCTGGCGGCAATCACCGACCATGTCAATGCTGCACGTTGGGACAGTCGTGCAGGCACGTTGGCCAGTCGCATTCCAAACGTGCTGCGCTCGTTGACGGAGACGTCAAAGGTCGCCAGTCAGGATCTACTGAATACGGACTTCTCGACTCGGTTCCAAGCCGAGTGTCGGGCACTGAGAGCACCAGAAGTCGCGCTGGAGTTCCCAGGACGTCGCGGCCAGTCGGCCCGGCGCAAGAAGGTCACCAGTCACAAGCCATCTGCAGTCCTCTCGGAGGGCGAACAGAAGGTCATCGCCTTGGCCGACTTCTTGGCCGAGGCGGCGCTGCGGCTTACCGCTGCGCCCCTTGTGTTCGACGACCCGGTCAACAGCCTGGACTACCGTCGCATCCACGAGGTAGCCGATCGCGTCGCTCGGCTCGCTGCCGATCGGCAGGTCATCGTGTTCACGCACAACATCTGGTTTGCGACTGAATTGCTCGCACGCTTCGAGGGCGACCTCGGACGATGCAGTTACTACGCGATCACCGACGAACCGGCCAAGGGTGTAGTTACGCGCGGGACCCATCCGCGCTGGGACACCTTGAAAAAGACGCGTGGGCGTATCAACGACGTGATTCAGAGCGCGAAGAGCACCGATGGCGAGACCCGGGAGGCTCTGCTGGAACGCGGCTACAGCCTTATCCGCACATGGTGCGAGATCGCCGTCGAAACCGAGTTGCTCGCTAGCGTGACCCAGCGCTACCAAGCAAACGTGTCGATGACCAAGTTGTCGCAGATCAGAGGCGACAGGCTGGACGCAGCAACCGCAGTCATCATGCCGATCTTTGAAAAGGCTTGCCGCATCATCGACGGCCATTCACAGCCACTAGAGACCCTCAGTATTCGACCGACGAGCGACGAGCTCGAAGGTGATTGGAAGGCTTTGCAGGAAGCGCTCGCGGCATATAAGGCAGATGGCGGATAGAAGACCGCGCGTCGGTCGCAGTTCCTGGTTCTCCGCGAAACGAGACAGCTCCGGATCCCGCGTGCTGCCCGCCGGCCCGCGCTTTGAAGTCAGCGGACGAGCACTGGTTCCGTGGCCGAATGCCACCCACCTCCTCGCCAACGGTCATGGGCTACCAGACGGCGAACACCATGACGACGCTCGAACTGCTGGCCGAGGCACCCCGCTCGGTGCCAGAGCTTGCAGATCATCTGAAGCTCAGTCCTCCTGCGGCCCGGCGGATCATGCGGCGCTTGGCGCACGATCAGTACGTCGAGCGCGTACCGGACGACCCAATTCGCCAGCGGTATCGGGTGTCGGCGCGCGGTCGTGCCCTGGGAGCGCAGTTGACGAACGCCGAGCAGGACGTCGTGCCGCACCGCTCCGGCACCTAGCGGATGAGGTGCGGCGGCTTGGTGTCCTTCTTGCGCTGCTTGCCAATCTTCTGAGCTGTTGCGGCCGGGAGGTGCTCGACCCTGCCCTTGGCCGTCGACTCGGTCCGCTCGATGGCTTTCCAGATCTTCTTCCAGCACTTCTCGTGGTAGTCGCCGAGCCACTGAGGTGATTGGCGGAACTCGGGTCCGAGTCGCTTGAGGGTGACGTAGGCGTATCTCGGGTCGATCTCTCGTCCGCAGTAGTCGCAGAACTCGTAGGCGCTCATGAGAATCAGCCGCCTACCGATCCATCCGTAGTTCCTCGGCGAGTTCGAAGGCCCGCCACGCCTTCTCGAAGCACTCCTCGTGGTAGTCGCCGAGGAGCCGAGAGTCATTGTTGGGGTTCAACGGATCGAAGTGCAGGACGGTCGTGACCGGACCTTCCTCCGGGATCCTCTCGGAGCAGTAGTCACAGGTGAACCGGACGCTCATGGCGCGCTCTGGGTGGCTGGCATCGGGCCAGGGAATCAGCGCCCCTCGGTGCTCGCCAAAGTGTGCGAATCCGAGAGCGTCACGCCGCACCCAAAGGATCAAGCGAGCCGACGTGATGCCGGCTCGAACGCCTTTCCGTAGGGCGCGAGGCTCGGGACGTAGAAGCGGATGTCGTCGCCTTCCAGGCCCTCGCGGACGAGGTACGCGGCCTTGATGCCGTGCTCGGAGCCGACGCCCATCTCGCAGGTGCTGCACGGGACGGCCTGGAACTGTCCGTCTACGACCGCGCCGGAGGTTGTGGTGTGGACGCCGCACCAGCCGGCCTTGCAGTTGTTGTTGCTCGTCTCGACCGGATCGTCCTTCTGGTCCTCGGTGGTGGCGAATGCGCGACGGACCTGGGCCTCGGGCTCGATGATGGTGTCGAGCACGGGAACTCGCCGATCGGTCTCGAGGTTGCGGACGTAGAAGGTCGCGATGATCCAGACGTAGCCGTGCGGAGCGCTCGCCTCGATGTCGTCTCCGTCCACGCTCTCACGAGCGTTCTGGAAGATCATGTCGTACTGGAAGCCCTGGTAGGTGAAGCGCACGGCCTTGCGGCCCTGCATCGCGAATCCGCCCTCGCTTGAGCCGGAGGAGGACTGGCTCGTGGAGTCTCCACCCGTGCCTGATGGCGCCGGGTCCGGTGCGGCGGTGGTCGAGGGCCGGAGGGGCGGCGGCAGCGTGCCCGTCACGGCCTGCTCGTCGGTGACCGGACCGTGATCGGTTCCTGAGGAGCCGCAGCCGGCAAGCAGCGCCGATACGAGCAGCGCAGCGATGACAGACGCCACCACCCGTGATGTCTTATAGGTCACAATGACAATTGATGAGTTCTGAGTCGCATAGCGGTGCGCGTGGTTCGCGGTGCGGGCAGTCAAGGCCGGTCCTCTCGAGAGTCCTGGTGGGTGGCCCCGAATATCGGTGCCACGACGGAGCATCGGATATATCCGATGGCGGACGGGAGGGCAAGCCGACACGGTTAGACGCGGATGCCCGTCCCGCTGCCCACGCCCGCGTCCCTTGGGCACGTCGTGCGGCAGCACCGCACCGCCCGCGAGCTCACGCTGGAAGCACTCGCAGAGCTGGCCGGCATCAACGTCACCTACTTGAGCGACATCGAGCGCGGGAGAGCGAACCCATCGGTGTTCAAGCTCGGGGGCATCGCGACCGCGCTTGAGGTCCGTGTCTCGGATCTGCTGCGGGAGGCCGAGTCGTCAGCGCATGAATGAGTGCGGTTCGCGGGGCCTCGGTGTGCCGAGACCCCGCAGCGGACTACGCGCGTCTACGACGCAGGGGGTGGATCGAGTACCGCGCCATTCGAGTCGGGGCCTTCGACCAACTCGTCGGGCACCATGAAGGTGATGGTTCGCCATCCCGGACGCAGTCCGCCAAGCGTCGCGCCGGAGATTGCGAGAGGTGGCGGCCCGCAGTATGTGTGCAGCATCTTCGCCATGCTGAGTCGGTGACGGACTTGCGCCATCAACGTCTCGTCGGTGCAGACCTCGGCCAGGTAGACCTCCTCGATGTCGGTGGCGAAGTCGATATATCCGGTGGGGATCCCAGACTCGGCGCTGTCGCGCCAGCCCGTCAGCGTCATCCAGATCAAGCTGTAGACGCGATCCTCGAAGCTGCCGTCTTGCACAAGACGCTCGAGTTCTCGTCCCGATCGTGCACGGATGTGCTGAGGAACCGCAACGGTTTCGACAGCCACCATCTCCTCGTCGGTGAGCAGATCGCGGAAGATCTCCAGGATCGCCTCACGCGAGAGTCCTTCGGCGTGGTTGAAGAAGTCGTCACCGGCTTCGATACCACCGAAGTAGGCCCACGCCAGCGCGGTTTGAAAGCGCTCCTTGGGCCAGCCTTCCGGCTCGCCCCGCTTCGCCTCAGCGAAGATCGAGACGAGCTGGGTGTGCAGGTGTTTGCCCACCCACAGCTCAAACCAGACCCGGAGGTCTTGCTGATGGATCAACCTGTGTCCCTTCGTCGCTGATGTCTACGCACGTGACAAATCACGTGCGCCGACTCCAACGACGGGAGAACGACAAGGGGGCCTCAGTTAGTGAGACCCCCTTAGTAAGACACTGAATAGAGGTTTTGTCAACCTCTGTCATCTAGGTGCTAGACGCTGAGCTGCGTCGACGCCGATCCGGCGAGTGGGCCGCGCGTGTGTCCGTGCTCAGCCGGGCGCGCTAACCAAAATCCTGCGACAGGGCCTTCTGCTGCTGTGTCCTGTGCCTGACGTGCGAGACGTCGGCTACTCCCGCGAAATCCGGGGCTAAATCTCGAACAGTTCTAGCTGGTCGAGGCGCGAGACGCCTTCCACCAGTAGGAAGGTCTCGTGGGCTACGGCCTCCACTAGCGGCCAGCCTTTGGTGCGAAACCAGTGTGTTGGGTTGTCTTTGCTGTACCCGTCAAGATGAGCGGTCTGCAGGATCCGCTTATCTTCGTCTAGGCCTTTGAACAATCGTCGGTCGTTCTTCCTCGGATCCGCAGTATCGGGTACCGAGAAGTTGACGCCGAGCAGTGCGAGCGCAAGGTACTGGTCGGGGCCGATCTGCGTACATGCGTACTCGATCAACTCGCGGCCAGCCCTGTATCGGGAACGAAGCGGTGAGTAACCACTTGTGGGGGTGTCTGAGCACAGTTCTTGCACCGCGGTGGTGCGAAGAAACCAATCGAAGCCAGCGAACTCAAAGCGCGATAGTCCGACTGTCTCGGCCGCCCAGATGAGGGCGGAGTAACAGTCCGTCGGCGTGGGTTTGCGGCGCCGCTGTCCCAGAGCGAACCTCCCTTCCTCGAAGGGGCTCGGGCCAAATCAGCTGTTGTGTGGATCCTCCTCGGGTTTGAGTGCCGGAAAAATCATGGTTGCGGTGGTCAGGGTTTGGCCTGTGACCACAACCGCCTCAAAGAATGACTCTCGAAGCGTCCGGTGTCTACGGTGCCGACGCCGCATTCCCCACTTGGACGGGGAACGTTTCTGCCCAAGATGCTGGAACTTCGTCTGCTCGCTCCCGGTTGGAGGCACGCGATGAGCGGCAGCATCGAGCGCCCCCGCCGTCCTCAGCTCGACCGGCGCACCTCGCGTGCGCTGGTCGAGGTCAGCGGCCAGGCCATGATGCAGCGGGCTATCGATCAGGCGGAGGCCGAGCTCGCGCGTCGTCGCATCGGCGACATCGCCTCCGTGACGGAAGCGGGTCTGCTGGCTGCGACCGGCATCTCGATGGTCGAGACTTGGTGCGCCGACCGGGCGCCCCAGGCGACCGCGCGCCTGGCGCACATCGCCAACGTCGGAACCGCCGCGATCGGCACGGTGGTGGCGGATCTCGGGAGGGCGGGATGAGCGATCCGTTCTTCCTTCAGGTGGCTGCGGCTCTCGCCGTTCTCGTCGCGCTCGTCATGAGCGGCGTGGCTGTCTGGGCGCTGTGGGTCTGCCTAGAGCGCATCGGTCAGTACGAAGATGCGTGGGAGGCATGGACCGAGGAGCGCCGCCGGCTGCGTCAGCGCGTTGTGACGCTGGAGCGGATCGGTGCCGTCCGCGACCAGGCGATCGTCGACCTGTTTGACGAGACCGGTCGACCCCGACTTCCGCGCTCGTCATGAAGTACGTCGATCAGGCGCTCGCCTTGCTGCTCGTCGGGATGGCCGCCGCGGTGGTGCTCGCGATGGTGCTCCCGCTCCTGGTGAAGGCGGTCGTCGTCGTCACGGTCTGCATCTGCGTGGTCCGAGCCGGGTCTTATTTCGCGAATCGCTGGTGACCCAACAGAAGCGGGCTAGGCAAAGTCCTTACGCCGATCGCTCGCTCCTGGCCCACGTTCAGAACGTAGGCCAACGAAAAATGGCTTGGCGCAGCGGATAATCCGCTCGTAGCTAAGGATTATTTAATAATCATTCGTCACACTGGTTCGGTGTGGCGGCGCTGGCTTGCGTCCTCTGGTCGAGAGGATGCGACGACCTCGACTGCGCGTCCGAGGCTCGCCGGCGCGTGAAGGAAGGAGGTGCCATGTCAGCACGAAGGGTCAAGGTCACCGGCGAGCGCCGCCGCGACTTCGACGCAGATCAGTACGCAATGGTCCTGTGGCTCATCGCCAAGGCTCAGGTGCGCGAGCGCCGAGAGCGTGAGGAGAAGGAGCGCAAGCGCCGTCGAGAGGTCCGTCATGAACAGTGACGTCATCCCTGCCGCCATCGCGGCCGCCGGGGGCACCGCGCTTGGTGTGGGCATCCTTGCCCACGAGCGGCGTCGCGATCGAGAGATGCGCGGAAGCCGGGTCCGCCTGGTGCTGAGGTTCCCGCTCGGAACGACAGCCGCTGCGGCTGAGGCCGCCCTCGTCGGACTGGTCGGGCTCGGACCTCAGGTGGAGCTGATTGCCGAGACGATCGCGACCGTCGACGGGATCGTGCATGCGCTGTGGGTTCCGGCCGATCATGTGGGAGCCGTCAGGGCGGTGCTCCAAGCGTCCTTGGCAGGGTTGCGCCTCACCGAGAGCGAGGATGCTCCCGCCACCACGGCGTCGTCTGCCTCCATGCGCATGTTTGTCGGCACGCCGACCGTTCTTCGGACCGATCAGCCCGACGTCGGCGCACGCGCGGTTCTGCTGGCCGCCGGACGCCTACGCGACGGAGAGACCGTCTGTGTTCGCTGGGCCCTCAGACCGCGAACGCCTCGTCCCTGGAGTCGAGCCGCAACCGACAAAGAGGCTCAGCAGCTTGAGCGCTTGTGGCAGGCGAAGATTGAAGGCCCGGGCTTTCGTGCGTCCGGGCTGGTCACCGTCGCAGCGGACAGCCGCAGTCGCAGCGACGCACTCTTGCGGCAGATCGTCACGGCTTTCCGTGGGCGTTACCGGGCGGGCCATCACCTGCGGCTGACCTCCGAGCACAACCACCGGCCGCTCTCGGCCCGGCCGCAGGTGCGGACGACGAGCGGGTGGCTGAACACCAAGGAGCTACTACCGCTCATCGCGTGGCCGAGCGGCGAGTACGTGGTGGCTGGCGTCGAGGTCGGCGCGAGCCGCGAACTCCCGGCCAGTCGCCTGATCCCCAAGGCGGGCCGCGAGCTCTTCACCGCACGTGACGCCGCCGGCGATCGACCGGTCGCGCTCAGCGTGGAGGCGGCCAAGCACCACATGGTCGTCATCGGGCCGACGGGCACCGGGAAGTCGATCATGTTGGCGCGGGCAATCTTGGCCGATCTCGCCAACGGGCACGGCGGCATGGTGCTCGACCCCAAGCAGGACCTCATCGAGACGGTGCTCGCCCACGTACCACCCGAGGACGCCGACCGCGTGGTGGTGCTCGACCCGTCCGCCGACGGTCCGGTCCCTGGTCTTGACCTGTTCTCAACCGGCGACCCGGACCTCAGGAGCGACGTGGTCGTCGGAGCGCTCGGCGGCATCTTCCACAACGCCTGGGGCGTGCGCAGCGACTTGTACATGCGGTTGGGAGTCCGCACCCTCAGCGCCATCCCCGGCGCCACCCTGGCCGACCTCGGCCGCCTGTTCGCAGAGGAGCCCTACCGTCGCCGCGCCCTCGCCCGGATCACCGACCCGCTCCTTGCCGGAGCGTGGGCGAGCTTCGAGGCGCTGTCGTCGGCACAGCAAGCCGAACACGTCCAAGCTCCGATGGCCCGGGTCATGCAGTTGCTCATGCGCCCAGCGGTGCGGGCAGTTCTTGCGCAGCCCAATCCGCAACTCGACATCGGCCGGCTGCTGGCCCAACGCAAGTTCATCCTGGTCGCGGCGGCTCCCGGTCCGCTCGGCGAGTCGGCAGCCAAGCTTATCTCGGCGATCGTCATGTACGCCACCTGGGCCGCCATTGAGGCGCGGGCTACGTTGCCGCTCGAACGGCGCGTGCCGACCTTCATCTACGTCGACGAGCTCGCGACGCTCAGCAGCTTGCCCATCAGCGTCGACCTCCTGGCCGAGCGAGCCCGAGGTCTCGGGGCCGGTCTGACGGTCGCGCTGCAGTCGCTCGGGCGCGTCCCAGAGCACACCCGCTCCGCGCTGCTCGGGAACGTCGCAAGCCTCATCACCTTCCGCGCCGGGGCCAGCGAAGCCAGCCGGATCGCGGCCGAACTGCCCGGCCTCTCAGCCGCCGACGTGCAGTCGCTCGGACGCTTCGAGGTCGCAGCACGAATCGGGCTCGGTACCGGTAGCGAGGTCACCACGGTCACCGGCCACACCGACCCGCTCGGCCCTCCTACCGGCCAAGCGGCAGCCATCCGGAAACGCTCGGCGGAGCGCTACGGCGGCGAGCCTCCCTTGATCGACCGCGCGCCCGCTCCTGAAGCGGAGGAGCCCGACGACGAGCCCCGGATCGGCCGAACCCGGAGGCGCGTATGACGAGTCCGATCGCCTGTCCGGTCGCGTCGATACCGACGCTCGAAAAGCGCTGGACAGAGACAGATTCCCTCCAGATAAGAACGACGAAAGACCCCGCGTCTCGTCGTCGCTCCCTTCGCATCTCACGTCGTCACCTCGAAGCCATCGAACGCTGCCTCACTCCACGCGACCGGCTCGTCCTCAACTTCGTTGCGGAGGCCCGACTCGCTACCGGGAGCCAGCTCCGTCGGCGCTTCTTCACTAACTCGGCAGACGGACGCTCAGCCCGTCGCGCGCTGGCCCGCCTCGCCGAGTGGCGCATCCTGGATCGCCTTCCGCGTCAGGTTGGCGGCAGACGCGCAGGAAGCGCCGCCTTCGTCTACTGCCTCGGACCGGCCGGAGCACGGCTGCTGCCCCCGGGGACCCGGCGCATGGAGGTGCCGGGAGATCGCTACGTCGCGCACACGCTCGCCATCACCGAAGTGCTCGTCCAGCTCCACGAGGCCCACCACATCGGTCTGCTGGATGTGCTGGAGCGCCAGACCGAGCCGACCTGCTGGCGGACCTACATCGGCCCGATGGGCGCGCGGCAGATCCTCAAGCCGGACCTCTTCCTGCGGGTCGGCGTCGGCGCGCTCGAGGATCGCCACTTCATTGAGATCGACATGGCGACCGAGTCGAGCGGGACGCTGCTCACCAAAGCCCGGCGCTACCTCGCGCACTACCGGACGGGCGAGGAGCAGCGTCGACACGGCGTCTACCCCCGCGTGATCTGGGCCGCGAGCGACGGGGGTCGCGTCGAGCAGATCCTTGACGTGCTTGATCGCCTGCCGCGCATCGCCAAAGACCTGTTCCTGGTCTGGACGCAAGAGGACCTGCTCGCGCAGTTGGTCCTGGAGGCGCACGAGTGACTCCACGCAACACCGTCATTGAGGGCGACGCCCTGCACGTCCTTCGCGGTTTCGCGCCCGACTCGGTTGCGTCCGTGGTCACGAGCCCGCCCTACTTCCAAGCACGGCTCTACCGCGCAGGCAGCCGCGAGCTCGGGCACGAGGCGCATGTCGCTGAGTGGGTCGAGAACCTGCGCCAGGTGAGCGCCGAGATCGCCCGGGTGCTCGCCCCGTGGGGCTCGTACTTCCTGAATGTCGGCGACCTCTACTCCGGGCACCAGCGCTTCGGCGCACCGCGCAAGTCGCTCCTGCTCGCACCCGAACGACTGGCCCATGCGCTGCTCGCTGACGGATGGCTGCTTCGCAACAAGATCGCCTACGTCAAGACGACGCCGCTGCCGTCACCGGTCACCGACCGACTGACCAACGGCTGGGAACCGATCTTCCACCTCGTGCGCAAGCCCTCCTACTTCTATGACTTGGATGCGATCCGCGAGCCACTGAAGTCTCGTCGCAAGCCCTCCAACGCGACGCTGCGCACCGGCTCCGAACTTGGCCGGCTGGCGCGCCCTCGCATTGGCCTCGATCACATGGCGCGGGAGGGACGTAGCGGCCACCCGCTCGGGAAGAACCCAACCGATGTCTGGGTTCTCTCGCCCGGGCGACGGGTTGAAGGCCATCAGGCGACCTTCCCTGAGGCGCTCGCCCGACGCCCGATCCTCGCCACGACGCCACGGCATATCTGCGACCACTGCGGCCAGCCCTGGAGGCGGTCGGCTCGCCGCGTCCAGTTCCTCGAAGGCGCTCCGCAGCCCCGCGCTATCGAGCCGTGCGGATGCGGTGCGCCAACGACACCGGGTCTGGTCCTTGACCCGTTCGCCGGCAGTGGCACGGCGTTGAAGGTCGCTCGCGATCTGGGCCGCGACGCGGTCGGGATCGAGTTGAACCCTGTGTTCGCCGACCTCGCGCGACGCCGGGCAGGTCTGGAGGCGGTGGCATGAGGAGGAGCCGCTGGATGGCGGTACGGCCGGAGGGAGAGGCGCGCGACTCTCGCTCCGGCCGCCAATGCCATCCACAACTCACGGAGGTAGCGATGACGAAGGCTCAAGAGGTCTTCGAGAAGGTCGAGGAGCTGAAGGCAGGCGGCATGGAACAGGCCGACGCCTTCAAGCAGCTCGCCGAGGAATACGGACAGCCGGTCAACTCGATCCGCGGCTCGTACTACACGCACAGCCGTGCGGCGAACGGCGGCAGCACCCGGACCCGACGTCGCGAGACGACACCTGAGGATGCCATCGCTGACGCCCGCGCCACGCTCGAACGAGCGATCGAGAGCGTCGACCGCGAGGTCACCGTCGCCGAGGAACGCGCCAAGGAGGCCAAGGCCGAACACGAGGCCCTCAAGAAGTCCGCGCCCGAGCGCAAAGCAGCGATCGCGGCACGACTGGAGGCCCTCAAGTAGCGGCCACTCATAGCGGGTCGATCTGGGCAGATGCTCGGATCGGCCCGCTCGTCAATTATCAACTTGTATAACAACTCGCATAGCGAGAAAATGGATACCGAAAGGAGTCATATGACGGTCTTAGTCGCCAACGCTCCAGTCGTGGGGCAACTCAACCCGATCACCGCTGTCATCTACCTGCGGGTGTCCAGCTCCGGCCAGGTCAATAAGGCGTACGACCCCGAGGGCTACTCAATCCCGAGCCAGCGCGAAGCCTGTCGACGACATGCCGAACGACTCGGCGCTCAGGTTGTCGCGGAGTTCGTAGAGCCAGGGCGCACGGGCACCAACATGCAGCGGCGTGGACTTCAGGAGTTGTTGACCGCGCTGCCTGGGCTCAAGCCGACCTACGTGATCGTCTATGACCTATCGCGCGTGGCCCGCGACGACTTCGACGCGCTCTGGCTTCTCCGCGAGATCGAGGGACACGGCGCGAAGCTTGAGTCGACCGTCGAGCGCGTCGATGACACGCCCGCCGGGAAGCTGCTCTACACCGTGATGGCTGGCGTCAATGCGTTCCGCTCTCGGGGTGATGCCGAGAAGGTCAAGATGGGCCTAGAGCGCAAGCACTTGTCGGGCGGCAGCAATGGCCCGGCCCGCATCGGCTACCTCAACGTCCGTGAGGAGATCGCCGGACGGAGCATCGCCTCGATCGCGGTCGATCCGGTCCGCTCGGACTTCATCAAGTTGGCCTTCGACATCTTCGCGACTGGCGAGTACACCCTCACCACGTTGGTCGACCTGCTGGACGAGGCCGGTCTGAGGACGCGGGCAACCCCGAAGCGGCCGAGTCGACCGCTCACCCGCAGCGCGCTCCATCGTCTGTTGCGCGACGACTACTACATCGGGATCGTCACCCAGAACGGCGTGAAGCTCCCAGGTCGTCACGAGCCGCTGATCTCCGAGGAGGTCTTCGCCCGGGTGCAGTCCGTGCTCGATGGGCACCGCGCCAGCGGCGACCGATCCCAGAAGCACAGCCACTACCTCAGTGGCTCCGTCTATTGCGCGTGCGGACGCCGGCTGGGCTACGGACGCCACCGCAGCAAGAGCGGGGCCTACTACGAGTACTTCAGCTGCCTCAGCCGCACCCGACGCGGCGGACGTTGCGATGCCCCGTACTTCCCGGTGTCGGCGGTGGAACGAGCCGTGGAGCAGTTCGTGGCCCACGACCTGCTCACGGACGAACAGCAGAAGCGAGTGCGTCGGGCGATCCACGAGCATGTCGAGCCGAAAGCCGCCAACGCCAAGAAGGAAGCCGCCCGGCACCTGCGTCGCCTCGACGAGCTGAACGCCGAGCAGCAGAAGCTCGTCCAGCTCTACTACCGCGACCTCGTCTCCGAGGAGGTGCTGGCCGCCGAGCAGGCAAGGATCGAGTCGGAGCGCGTAGACGCGCGCGTCTGGACCAAAGCCGCTAAGAGCGATGCGACCGACGTCCTGGAAGCCCTCGACAAGGCGCTCGCTCTGGTATCCGCCACCGCGGACCCATACGCACATGCGAGCCCCACAGCGCGGCGTCTGCTGCTTCAGACGGTCTTCGAGCGCCTGACCATTACCGAGGATGACGTCAGGGCGGTGCGAACGCCCCTCTACACCGAACTACGGATCCTGACCGAGGACCTGGACCGGAATCGTCGGGCGGCCCGCCACGGGACCGAATCACGGGTCCGTACAACGAAGAACACCGGCCCCGTTTCTCGGGACCGGTGTTCGGACTTCGTAAATATGGCGGAGAGGGAGGGATTCGAACCCTCGATGGGGCTCTAAACCCCATACTCCCTTAGCAGGGGAGCGCCTTCAGCCACTCGGCCACCTCTCCGAGGGAGGTCGCGGAAGTGTAAGGGTTCCCGGCGCGAGAGCCGCGTAACGTTCTGCCGCCCGGCAGATACCGAGAGCTACATGCTTTTCTCGAACCGCAACAAGCTGACCCTGCCGGGCGCGGAGCACGCGCTGCCGGGTCGATCCACGACGATGCCGGTGCCCTCCCTCCACACGGTCCTCGGCACCCCGCTGACCCCGCCGTTCCCCGAGGGCATCGAGGTCGCGTACTTCGGCCTCGGCTGCTTCTGGGGCGCCGAGCGCGCCTTCTGGTCGCTCCCCGGCGTCTACACGACGGCCGTCGGCTACCAGGGCGGCGCGACGCCCAACCCGACCTACGACGAGGTCTGCTCCGGCCGGACCGGCCACACCGAGGCCGTCCTGGTCGCCTTCGACCCCGCCAAGATCTCCTACGACGAGCTCCTCAAGACGTTCTGGGAGGTCCACAACCCGACGCAGGGCATGCGCCAGGGCAACGACGTCGGCACCCAGTACCGCTCCGCGATCTACACGATCGGCGACGAGCAGGCCAAGGCCGCCGACCTCTCCGCCCGCCGCTACGGCGACGCGCTCGCGCGCGCCGGCAAGGGTGAGATCACGACCGAGATCGCGCCCGCCGGGCCGTTCTACTACGCCGAGGACTACCACCAGCAGTACCTCTCCGACGCCAAGAACCCGCGCGGTTACTGCTCGATGAGCGGCACGGGCGTCAGCTGCCCGATCGGCGCCGGCGTCTCCGCCGCCTAGGCAGCGTCACAACTCCGCGGGCCGCGCGAAGATCCTCGCGTGGCCCGTCTCGACGACCAGCATCTCGCCGCCGCGTATCGCCGCGATGCGCGGCGCCTGCTGATCTGGCTGACCCGCCGGACCTACGACGGCCAGCTCGCCGTCGACCTCGTCGGCGAGACCTACGCCCGCGCGTGGGAGTCGCGCCGCCGCTTCCGGGGCGACCCGGAGGACGCGGAGGCGCTCGCGGCCTGGACCTACGGGATCGCCCGCCACGTCCTCGCCGACGCGCTGCGCCGCGGGCGCTCCGAGCGCGCCGCGCTCCAGCGCCTCCACGTCGAGCCGCCGCACCTGGCGGCCGACGAGATCGCGCGGCTGGAGGAGCTCGCCGAGCTCGGCTCGCTGCGCGCGACGCTCGCGGTCGCGCTCGAGGACCTCTCCCCCGAGCAGCGCGACGCCGTCCGCCTGCGCGTCGTCGAGGAGCTCGACTACCCCGCGATCGCCCGCCGCCTCGGGATCTCCGAGGACGCCGTGCGCGCCCGCGTCTCGCGCGGGCTGCGGACCCTCGCGCTCTCCGTGGAGGTCCCGGGCGCATGAGCGGCCGCGATCCCGACGCGATCCTCGACGAGCTCGGCGCCGCCCTGGAGGGCGCGTGGGTGCGGGACGGCGCGCGCCGGCGGCTCGCCCTGCCGCGCCCGCGCCCCCTGCGCGCCGGGCGTCGCGGGCTGATCGCCGCGGCGGCCGTCGCGCTGGCGCTCGTCCCGACCGCGATCGCGACCCGCGACGCCGTCTGGGCCCCCGACCCGCCGCCGCTGCCCGCGCAGCTGCGCCCGCGCGACGCGGTCGTGCCCGGGACCGCCGGGACGCCCGTCTACGTCGGGGCGGGCACGCAGCGCGACGTCGCCTGGCGCCTCAGCGCGACGACGTGCCGCTACGGGACGATCGAGGCCGTCGGGCTGTTCCTGAGCGTCCCGGGCGGCGGCGCGGGGGCGCGGTGCGACGTCGCGGCGCGGACTCCGGGCGCGTCGCCCGCGGCGCTCGCGGCGCGGCGCGTGCAGACCTACTACGACCCCGCCTCGAACCTGACCTGGGCGTTCGGCGCGCTGCCCGCCGGCGCCCGCGCGGTCGACGTGACCTCGCGCCCGTACGGCGGCGGGACCCCGGCGACCGCCCGGATCGCCGCCGCGACGGTGGATCCACGCGCCGTCGAGCAAGGGCACCTGCCGAGTGGTGTGCGGGTCTTCGTGATCGCGCTGGCCGGTGGCCGCGACGTGGCGCGGGTGCGCGTGAGCGACGCGGCGGGCGCCCAGCTGCTGAGCTGCGAAGGCGGGCGCTGCGACCGATGAGCATCTTCAAGCGAAACGACGACCGGAGCATCATGATCTCCCGCCGCATCACGTTCCCCGCCCTCGCCGTGCTGGTCCTCGCCTCGCTCGCCCTCGGCGTGCTGGCGGCGCTGGCGGACGGGCGGGACGCGGCGAAGCCCACGCCGCGCGCGCTCGTCGTCGCGCGGCCGGGGCACGCGCCGCTGACCGTCACGCGCCTCACGGCGGCGGCCCGGAGCGCGCGCGTGCTCCGCGCGCTGCGCCCGGTCGCCTTCGCCTGCCCGGCGGCGCCGTCGCCGGCGTCGACGCCCAAGGCGGAGCCCGTCCCGCAGTCGATCCTCGACGCCTTCGGGGTCCTCCGGCGCGACGCCACGGACGCCGACGCGCTGCCGAAGGCCGCCCTCGACGCGCTGCGCGCCCGCGGCCTCGAGCCCTTCGACCCCGCCGCCGCCCGTCTCCTGCGCACGACCGCGGCCGGCGGCCACGCGTGGGTCGTGCCGGTGCGGGACGTCGGCGACCAGCGCCTCGCGGTGCTGCGCTGCGCGCTGCCCGCGGCGGCCGTGCCGGCGCCGGTGCCGGTGCTGCCGAGGGCCGCGCGGCGCGCGGCCCGGAAGGCCTTGCGCGCGGTGCCCGCGCCGGGCGTGCGCGCGCCCCTGCCCGCGCGCCCGCGCGCGGCGACCACGCCCGTCCCGCCCGCGACCGAGCCCGCCCCGGCCGTGACGACGCCGCCCGCGGCCACCGCGCCCGCCACGCCGACGGCCCCCCAGCGCCCGCTCACCGCGACCGCGCCCGCGCCCGCCGCCCCCACGCCCGCCAAGGCCACGCCCCATCCCGGCCTCGCGGTCGTCGCGCTCGACGGCGCGCCCGCGGGCGCGGGCGGCCGCCTGGAGGACCTCGTCCGCGGCCGCGAGCCCGTCGCGATCGACCCGTGCGGCGGCCCGAACCGCGACATGCTGTCGGTCTCCGGCATCGTGCCGGACGGCGTCGCCGCCGCGTTCCTGACGAGCCCGGACGGCACGGCGGTGCGCGCGGACGTCACGGACAACGCCTACGCCTTCGTCGTCCCGCGGGCCAAGACGCCCGAAGAGCGCTACGTGGTCTGGACCGGCGGCGACGGCACCCCGCACGTCCAGCCGCTCGGCGCCCCCGTCTTCGTCGCCCGCGCCCGCTGCGCGAGCGCCGGGCACGCGCCGCCGACCGTCTCCCCCGACGGATCCGGCCTCTGCGGCCACTTCACCCGCGCCGCCGTGCCGGCCATCCCCATGACCCCGAGCCCGCTCCTCTACCGCGCGCCCTGCGCCATCGCGACGCCACTCGCCGTCACCCCACCCAAGAGGCACGGCTAGCCTTCACCCCTCCGGAGGGGTGGCAGAGCGGTTGAATGCACCGGTCTTGAAAACCGGAGACGGCGCAAGTCGTTCGCGGGTTCGAATCCCGCCCCCTCCGCTGAGCGTCCATCGCACGGCCCCGCCGCGCACCGTCGATGTCGGCTGTTGAAGCCGACGTCCCGGCGCGATCTTATTGATCAGCGCTGACGACCGGTCGCCGCGTCCATGACGCGCGTCTGCAACTAGCCTGAGCGCCATGGACGACTCGACGGCCCGCTTGCTGAGCGCCGATCTTCTCGTCGAGCTCGACGAGCGGTTGCGCCACGCCGACGCCCCCATCACGCGGTTCTGGCGCTCAGGCCTCAGCGACGATCAGATGGATGCCTCGACGTCCGCGATCGGGCTATCGCTGTCAGCGGAAGCTCGGGTCTGGTGGGGCTGGCACGACGGCGTCGACGTCGGAGCGGCTCGCTCGCAGGCGTCTCTCGGCCCATCTTGGGATGTGCTGTCGTTGGAGGCGGCGGTCCAGGACACCATCGCCAAGCGAGACCTGGCGGCGCGGGCGGCCGCGCAAGGTCGCCATGAACCCCGCGACGATTGGGCGGACTCGTGGATCACGCTCTGCGGAGACGTCTCCCATCCCCGTATCGCCTGCGACTGCGGGGTCCCACCCGGCGCTCCGTCGACGATCCACTACTTCGACCCCGAGTTCAACGACGAGCCCCGACGTCCCAAGGCGGCGTCACTCGGCGAGCTGGTGCGTCTCTGGATCGAGGCGCTGGACGATGGCACCTGGCAGATCGATCCGGCTGCCGGTGAGTTTGCGTCTCCGGATCCGAACGCGTTGGTGCAGGCCAAGGGGCGGGACGTCGCCGATCTGCTGTAGCCGCCGGGCGACCTTCCAGCCGTCTATGGTCGGCGATGTGGTCGCCGAAGCGCTGGTCGTGGAGTGCGTTGATCGAGCGTTGGCGCGCCCCCTCCGCTGATGCCCTCGCCCCTCGCCGCGCCGCCCCTCCGCGCCGCCGCCCTCTTCCTCGCGGGCGTGCTCGTCTTCGCCGACGACGGCGTGCTCGCCGGGGTGGGCCTGGTCACGACGTTCGCGCTCCTGCTCGCGCTCGGCTTCGCCGAGGGGCGGTGGTCGGCGCTCGCGTGGGCCGGGATGGTCGTCGTGAGCGCGATCGCGGCGGACGTCCTCTGGCAGCTGGACTGGGAGCCGTTCAACCGCTCAGACGACTACGAGGCGATCCCGCAGTCGCCCTTTGTCGTCCTCGCGCTGCCGGTGCTGCTGGCGGTCGTCGCGGTAGGCGTCGGCGCGCGGCTGCTCCTGCGCCGCCGCGCCTGACCCGACCTCCCGGACTCAGAGCCGACGATGTTTGCGATGTGCGACGGATCGCCTTAGAGTCGCTCGCGGCCGGCGTCGGCTCTCGGAAGCCGGCGGCGCCGTCCGCCATTTCTACAGGAGGGAATGCGATGAAGAAGGCAACGACACCTAGGCCGGTGCGGGCCTAGGATCCACGCGGCAGGACCCCGCCTGGCCCAGGCGGGTGATGTGTGTCGGAGTGAAGTCGAGCGTAGGCCCTCTGCGTCGTCGCACCGCGACAGCGGACGGCTCTCGGAGGCCCCGATGCCGCAATCCCCAACAGGTCCGTCGCCTGGGCTCATCGCCTGGCGCCGCTTCATCCTCGAGACGCTCCTCTGCTGCGTGCTCGTCGGCCTGATCGTCTACCTCATCGTCAAGCACCAGGGCATGTACCGGCTCCTCGGGGTCGGCACCTGCTGCAGCACGGTCCTCGCGATCCTCTGGCGCTCGTGACCGCATCACCCCGACCTACGCGAGGGAACAGGCTTGTCTCCTCCCGCTGGCGTCCGCGCCCCGCCGTCGTTACGCTGCCGCGGCGGCGCCAGGACGGCGCCCGCGGAGGAGCAGGAGGGAGCCCCACATGTCGTCGTCTCGCAGAACCGTCGCGGTGCTGGTCATCACCGTCGCGGCCGCGCTCAGCGCGGTCGTGCCCGCCGGCGCGCTCGCGGGCGTCCTCGGCGGCGGCATCGCCGGGTACGTCACCGACGCCGACACCGGCCTCGGCCTCGGCGGCGCCACCGTCACCTGGAACGGGACGACGTCTCCGCCGCCCGCGGCCACCACCGCCGCGACCGGCCGCTACCTGCTCACCGGCCTGGATCCCGGCAGCGCCGGCACGCTCCTCGCCGACGGCCCGGCGGGCTGGCAGGACGCCACCGTCACCAACCTCACGCTGCCCGCCGCCGACCTCGGCGAGCAGGACGTCGCCCTGCACCGCGACTGGTCCTCGACCGCCGGCGGCGCGTCCCCCAGCGCGAACGACGCCGGCACCCCGGGCTGCCCCGTCGCCGCGGCGACCGACGGCGACCGCGCCACCGGATGGTCGGCGACCGTCGCGTCCCACACCCCCGCCGACCCCGCCGCGCTCACCGTCGCGCTGCCGCAGACGATCGAGATCCGCCAGCTCGTCCTCGACCCGACCGCCGCCTGCGGCCACGTCCCGGGCGCCGCGCTCGGCGCTTTCCGCCTCGAGACCTCGCCCGACGGCGCCACGTGGTCGACGGCCGCCGAGGGCACGCTCGACGCCTCCGCGCGGAACGCCACCACCGCGATCGCGCCGACGGCCAACGCCACGGGCGTCCGCTACGTCCGGCTCCTCGCGCTCGCCCCTCAGGACCCCGCGACCGCCACGATCGACCTGCGCGAGCTCCAGGTCCTCGGCGTCGGGCCCAACGTCGCCCCGAGCGGCACCCTCGCCCCCGACGCGCCGCGCAACTACATCAAGAACGTCGTGCGCCTCCGCGCCGCGTTCACCGACCCCGACTCGACGATCCTGCGCTACCTCTGGGACTTCGACGGCGACGGCGCCTTCGACCAGGCCACCACCGGCCCCGCGGTCGCCCACGTCTGGACGCGCGCCGGCACCTACCACGTGACCGTCGGCGTCCGCGACTTCCGCGGAGGGCTCGGCACCACGTCGATCGACCTGCGCATCATCGACCCCAACGCGACGGTCGACCCGATCATCCAGCGCCGGCCGCTCGTCACCTTCGACCCGGTCGACGGCGTCGACCTCCCGGTCCGGATCGCGTGCTCCTCGACGTGCACCTTCACCGCTTCGCTGGTCCTCACCAAGCAGACGGCCAAGGCGATCAAGGCCAAGCGCCGCACGGTCCTCTCCTTCAAGGGCAGGACCGAGGGCCCGGGCCTCGGGAGCTGGACGCTCGAGCTGCCGACCAAGACCATCAAGCTGCTCCGCAAGGCGCACCGCAAGACGGTCACCGTCCGCCTCACCGCGAGCGCGGTCGACCAGCAGAGGCGCCGCACCACCGTGCGTCGCTGGGTCACGTTCCGCTGAGGCGCCCTCAGCCGCCTGACAGCGGCGGTTGACAGCGCGCCGCCGGAAGGACGACAGTAGGCGCGCCGTGTCCTTCGCCGAGCCCAGGTTCCGCATGCAGGAGCGCGACGTCGCCGGGCGCGCGACCGTCGTGGAGGTCGAGGGCGAGATCCACGTGAGCACGGCTCCTGAGTTCAGCGGGATGCTCAGCGCCGCGGTCGACGGCGGGCGCACCTCGCTCGTGCTCGACCTGACCAGCGTGTCGTTCATCGACTCGACCGGCCTCAGCGTGCTGCTCAGCGCGTCGCGCCGCGTGACGCGCGCCGGCGGCCGGATGGCGCTCGTCTGCTCGAACCCGACCGTCCTGCGCCTCTTCGAGATCACCCGCCTCGACACGACCCTCGACATCCACCCCGAGCTGGGCTCGGCGCTGTCGGTGGTTCAGGCGGGCGGCAGCACCGCAGGCGCGCCGTAGGCGCCGAGCACGTCGGGCAGGACGACGGAGCCGTCCTCCTGCTGGCCGTTCTCGAGCATCGCGATGAGCGTCCGCCCGACCGCGACGGCGGTGCCGTTCAGCGTGTGGAGGATCTCCGGCTTGGAACCGCCCGCCGGCCGATGGCGGATGTCGAGGCGCCGCGCCTGGTAGTCGGTGGTGTTGGACGTCGAGGTCAGCTCGCGGTAGCGCTGCTGGCTCGGCAGCCACGCCTCGCAGTCGTACTTCTTCGCGGCGCTGGCGCCGAGGTCGTCGACCGCGATGTTCACGACGCGGTAGGGGATCCGCAGCGCGCCCAGGATCGACTCCTCGATGGCGAGCAGCCGCTCGTGCTCCTCCACCGACGCCGACGGGTCGACGAACGAGAACATCTCGACCTTGTCGAACTGGTGGACCCGGAAGATCCCGCGCGTGTCCTTGCCCGCCGCGCCGGCCTCGCGGCGGAAGCACGGCGAGAAGCCCGCGTAGCGCAGCGGCAGCGTGTCGCCTTCGAGGATCTCGCCGGCGTGTAGCGAGGCGAGCGCGACCTCGGAGGTCCCGGCGAGGTAGAGGTCGTCGTCGGCCAGGCGGTAGATCTGCTGCTCGGTGTCGGGCAGGAAGCCCGTGCCGTAGAGCGCATCCTCGCGGACGAGGACGGGCGGGATCACCGGCTCGAAGCCCTGCTCGCCCAGATGGTCGAGGACCCACGAGACCAGCGAGAGCTCGAGCCGCACGAGCGCGCCACGGAGGTAGGCGAAGCGCGAGCCCGAGAGACGCGCCCCGCGCTCCATGTCGATGCGCTCGCCGGCGAGCGTGAGGTGGTCGCGGACCTCGAACTCCGGCTCCCACCGCTCGCCGACCTCCTTGACCACCGTGTCCTCCGGGGCCGCGGTCGGGTCCGGGAGGTTCGGGAGCTGCGCGAGCGCCGGCGTCAGCTGCGCGTCGACCTGCGCGAGCTCCTCGCCGAGCGCCTTCGCCTCGCCGGCCACGGCGCGCATTTGCGCGATCGCGTCCTCGGCGCCCTCGCCGGCCTTCTTGGCGGCGGCGATCGCCTGGTTGGCGGCGTTCTGCTCGGCGCGCAGGCCCTCGAGCCGCGGCAGGATCTCGCGCTTGCGGACGTCGAGCGCCAGGACCTGGTCCAGGACGCCGACGTCGGACTCCCCGCGGCGCGCCAGAGCGGCGCGCACGGCGTCGGGATCGCGACGGATGAGCCTGATGTCGAGCACGGCGCCGAGCCTACCCGGCGCGCGCGAACTCGGCGCGGGGCGCCGCGGCTAGTTCCGGGCGTTCTTGCTCTCGCCGTGCCTGGGGCGCGGCCACGCGGCGCCGCGGCTAGTTCCGGGCGTTCTTGCTCTCGCCGTGCCCGGCGTACTTCGCCAGGAAGTCGGCGACCTGCTCCGCTTCCTTGCCGACCACGATGTCCTGGGGCATGATGGCGCCCGAGAACCCGCCGTTGCGGATCGCGTAGAGGATCGAGTTGCGATCCTCCTTGCGGACGTTGAAGTTCGGGCCGTCCACGCGCTCGCGGTCCTTGACCTTGAGCGCACCGCCCTCGGCGCCGACGACGCCGAGGTTGTGACAGCCCGAGCAGCGGTCGACGAAGAGCTTCGCCCCCGCCTCGTACTGGGCGTCCACGGTCTTGATCGTGGCGTTCGGCTGCTTGACGTCGCCCTTCTCCTGGCCGCAGCCGATGGCGCCGGCGGAGGCGATCGTGAGGACGGCGAGGGCGATGAGAGGACGGCGAGCCATGCGGCCGGGCATCATACGGGACCCTTTCATGCGCAGGCTTGCCGCCCTCCTCCTTCTGGGCGCGACGACCCTCGTGGGGTGCGGCGGCGGACCGTCGTACACCCACGCCCGGGACGGCGTGCTGAAGATCAACCTCGACGAGTACCGCCTCCGCCCCGAGAACCTCGAGGTGACGGCCGGACGCATCCACCTGGAGGCCACGAACACCGGCCGCCTCACCCACAACCTGGCCATCGAGTCCTTCGACCACGAGGACGGCGAGGAGCCCACGCTCTACGGCCGCACCGACACGCTGCACCCGGGCGAGCACGGCTCCGAGCAGGCCCCGATCACGCTCAAGCCCGGCAAGTACCGGCTCACCTGCACGATCGGCAACCACGACGACCTGGGGCAGTACGGGGAGCTGAAGGTGGTGGCGAGGTAGTCACCGCGCGGACGCCGCCGGGCGTCCGCGGGGGCGAGCTCGCGGTCGATCGCACCTAACCCGCGATATGCGCGGGTTGGGTGCGATCGAGATCGGGATCCACGAGTTGGCGGCGCGCCAGCACGGGTTGGTGGCGCGGCGGCAGCTCACCCGTCTCGGGCTCGGCCAGGACGCGATCGACCATCGGCTCGCCGCCGGCCGCCTCGTGAGGGTCGAACGCGGCGTGTACGCGTTGGGGCACCGGGAGCTGCGGCGCGAGGGACGGATGCTGGCCGTCGTCCTCGCGGCGGGCGACGGCGCCGTGGCCAGCCACCGCAGCGCGGCCGCGCTGTGGGGCATCCGGCCGTGGAGCGGCACGTTCGTGGAGGTCACGGCGCCTGGCCGCGGCGGCGTCAAGCAGCGGCCGGGGCGGCTGGTGCATCGCTCGACCGAGCTCGCCGGCGACGAGCGCCTCACGCAACGCGGCGTCCCGACGACCACCGTCGCCCGCACGCTCCTCGACCTGGCCGCCGTCGTCCCGGCCCACCACCTCCGCCGCGCCGTCGAGCGCAGCGAGCTGGCCGAGCTGTTCGACCTCCGCGAGGTGCGCCGGGTCCTCGATGCCCACCCGGCCCGCCCCGGCCGGCGCGCGCTCACGGCGCTGCTGGCCGACATGCTGGCCCACGGCGAGACCGTCACGCGCAGCGACCTCGAGGCCATCATGTTGCAGCTCAGCCTCGACCACGGCCTGCCCCGCCCGCAGGTCAACCGCCACGACGGCGTCCGGGAGAGCGACTTCCGCTGGCCGGACCAGCGCCTCGTCGTCGAGGTCGACAGCTGGACGTTCCACGGCCGCACCCGCCGGGCGTTCGACCGCGATCGCGCCCGCGACCGCGCGCTCCTGACCGAGGGCTGGCGCGTCGCCCGCTTCACCGACCGCCAGCTCCTCGCCGACCGGGCCGCCGTCGCCCGCGAGCTCGCGGCGCTCCTGGCCTGAGCCGGCAGGACTCGTGCCGCCCGCCACGAACTGAGTGTCCGGACGCGGGCGCCGACCTCGACTTCGATCGCTCCATACGACGTACTCGCGATCGCTCTCGATACGGCGGCAACCTGGTCGGCGCCTGCGTCCTGACTAACCTGCCCGGCCATGGCGACGCCCGCAGTCGATCCGGCCCGGTACCGCGAGGTCATCGGGAGCTTCGCGACCGGCGTCGCGATCGTGACCGCGCACGGCGACGACGGGCCCGCCGGCCTGACCACCAACGCCGTCACGAGCCTGAGCCTCGACCCGCTGCTGCTGCTCGTCTGCTTCGACAACGGCTCGCGGACGCTCCCGATCGTGCAGGCCGCCGGGCGCTTCGCCGTCAACGTCCTGCACGCCGGCCAGGAGGAGCTCGCCCGCGTCTTCGCCTCCAAGCGCGTCGCCGAGGAGAAGTTCGGGGCCGCGACCCACACGGTCGCCCACGGCGTCCCCGTGCTGGACGACGCGCTCGCCTGGATCGCCTGCGACCTCGACTCGCTGACGCCCGCCGGCGATCACTCGATCGGCATCGGCCGCGTCACGCACATGAGCGCCGACGACGGACCGTCGTCGGACATCGAGCCGCTGCTGTTCTTCCGCGGCGGCTTCGGGCGGCTCGCGCCCGCCCCGCCGTCAGAACGCTGACGCGCGCGCTAGACCGTCCCGAGCGCGCGCAGCGCCAGGAACGCGATCACGAGCGCCGCCGCCGCCATCACGCCGAGCTCGCGGCGGACGATCTGCAGGACGATCGACTGCTGGTCCTCGGCCGGCAGCCGGCCGACGGCCTGGGCGTCCTCGAGGTCGCGCGCGTCGAGCACCATCTGCGCCGAGACGAGCCGCAGCTGCTCGGCCACGAACCCCACCGGCACGGGCAGCAAGGCGTACAACCAGTAGAGCGTGTCCTCCGGCTCGAGCCCCTTCGCGGCCAGGATCCCGGCGACGATCGCCTGTCCGATCGCGACGATCTGGCCGGCCCGGATGAGCAGCCATGCGGAGGGATGCGGCTCGACCTTCCACCACAGGTAGGCGGCGACGATCCCGGCGATCCCGTTCGAGATCGCCACGAGCGCGGCGAAGAGGTGTGCGACGTCGGTCATGGAGTTGCCCGCAAGTGCGGAGCGCCACTTTGTGGCAGCAAGTTACAAGTTGGTGATACAACGAGGGTCGAGTGCTCCGGACGTACCTTCCAGCCATCGTCTTCCTCGGACTCGGAGGCCTCGTCGGCGCGTTGTTCGTGACCGCCGGCAGCTTCCTCGGGCCGAAGCCGAAGACCCCCACGACCTACCAGGCGGACCCCTACGAGAGCGGCATGCCCTCCGAGGTCCACCAGGGCTTCCGCTTCGGGATCAGCTTCTACCTGATCGCGATGTTGTTCATCCTGTTCGACATCGAGGTGGTCTTCCTCTACCCGATCGCCGTGCAGCTGCGGTCCTTTGGGACGTTCGCGCTGGTCGAGACGGTGGTCTTCATCGGGCTGCTGGTCGTGGCGTTCGTCTACGTCTGGCGACGCGGCGCCCTTGAGTGGCGCTAGAACAGTAGGAACCTCATGGAGATCATCAAGCGGGAGAAGGCGGGCGATGCGGGGGACTTCCGCATCCGCCAGCTGCAGGCGCGCGACATGCTGCGCGGCGACCTCGAGGGCGACGACCTCGAGCGGTACGTGCAGGAGCGCGTCATCACCACGACGCTCGACCGCGCCGCCAACTGGGCGCGCGGCAACTCGCTGTTCCCGGCCACCTTCGGCCTCGCCTGCTGCGCGATCGAGATGATGTCCGTGGTCGGCGCGCGGCTCGACATCGCCCGCTTCGGCTTCGAGGCCTTCCGCGCCTCGCCGCGCCAGGCCGACCTCCTGATCCTCTCGGGCCGCGTCTCGATCAAGATGGCGCCGATCGTCCGGCGCATCTACGACCAGATGCTCGACCCGAAGTACGCCATCGCCATGGGCGCGTGCTCGAGCTCGATGGGCGTCTTCAACAACTACGCCATCGTCCCGGCCGACAAGTTCCTCCCGGTCGACGTCCACGTCCCGGGCTGCCCTCCGCGCCCCGAGGCGCTGATGCACGGGATCCTCAAGCTCCGCTCGATGGTCCACAGCGACCCGGCCATGGGCTGGCGCGAGCGCTACGGCGCCGAGCGCACCGTCGAGGTCCTCCCCGACGAGGGCGACGCGCTGCTCCAGCAGGAGGCCGCGGCCGCCGCCAACGCCGTCAACGTCCCGGGCGCCGGAGACACCGACGGTGCCTGACGCGCCGGGCACCGAGCTGCTGGCCCAGGAGCTGCGCGAGGCGCACCCCGACGCCGTCCTCGGCACCGAGTTCTTCCGCGAGAAGGGCGCGATCCGCGTGGCGCCCGAGGCGATCGGGGAGGTCCTCGAGATCCTGCGCGCCAAGGGCTTCAAGCACCTCATGTCGGTCCACGGGGTCGACTACTACCCCGAGGAGCCGCGGCTCGGCGTCCAGTACGAGCTGCTGGACCGCGACGCCCTCGACCGCCTGACGGTCAAGCTCCGCGTGCCGGTCGACGCCCCGAGCGTCCCGTCGGTCACCGCCCAGTGGCCCACGGCCGACCACCAGGAGCGCGAGGTCTTCGACATGTTCGGCGTCGTCTTCGACGGCCACCCGGACCTGCGCCGCATCCTCATGCCCGAGGACTACGAGGGCCACCCGCAGCGCCGCGACTTCCCGCTCGGCGGCGAGCCCGTGCTGTTCACGCACGACGAGTCGCAGGGCAAGGACTACACCATGGGAACGGACCGGCCGAACGCATGACCGAGGTCACCGACTACCGCGCCACCGAGGACCGCGTCGACGTCAGCCAGCGCGTCCAGACCCTGCCGAGCCCCGCGCCCGACCAGGAGCTGCTGACCCTCAACATGGGTCCGCACCACCCCGCCACGCACGGGGTGCTGCGCCTGCTCGTCACGCTCGAGGCCGAGATCGTCCGCGACCTCAAGCCGATCATCGGCTACGTCCACACCGGCATCGAGAAGACGGCCGAGGACAAGTCCTATTGGAAGGCCATCCCCGTCGTCGAGCGGATGGACTACCTGGCCTACTACTTCAACGCCATGGCCTTCTGCGGCGCGACCGAGACGCTGCTCGACGTCGAGGTCCCCAAGCGCGCCCAGTACCTGCGGGTCATCCACATGGAGCTCAACCGCATCATGAGCCACCTCGTGTGGCTCGGCACGTCGATGCTGGACCTGGGCGCCGTGTCGGTCTGGTGGTACTGCTTCCGCGAGCGCGAGACGATCCTCGACCTCTTCGAGCAGTCCTCCGGCCAGCGCATGCACACGCGCTACTTCCAGGTCGGCGGCGTGATGGAGGACGTCCCCGTCGGCTGGGACGTCAAGCTCCGCCAGTTCCTGAAGAAGATGCCGTGGGCGGTCGACCAGTACCTCGACCTGCTCAACCGCAACGAGATCGCGCTGCGCCGCCTGCGCAACACCTGCCCGCTCGACGAGCAGACGCTCCTCGACCTCGGCGTCACCGGCCCGCTGCTGCGCGCCGCCGGCAACCCGTGGGACCTGCGCAAGGCCATGCCCTACTCCTCCTACGAGGACTTCGACTTCAAGATCCCGGTCGGCACCCGCGGCGACAACTACGACCGCTTCGCCGTCCGCATGCAGGAGATGAAGGAGTCGGTGAAGATCATCGAGCAGGCGCTCGACGGCCTCCCCGAGGGCCCCTACATCACCGAGGACCGCAAGGTCGCCCTCCCGCCGCGCCACGAGCTGGCGACGTCGATGGAGGCGCTCATCCACCACTTCAAGCTGGTCACCGAGGGCTTCCGCGTCCCGCCGGGCGAGGTCTACTACCCGATCGAGGGCCCGCGCGGCGAGTACGGGATGTTCATCCGCTCCGACGGCTCGAGCAAGCCCGCCCGCGTGCACATGCGCGACCCCTCCTTCGTGAACCTCCAGGCCACGCTGCCCATGGTCAAGGACGCCTACATCGCCGACCTCATCACCACGCTGGCGATGATGGACCCGGTGCTGGGCGGAGTGGATCGGTAGAGCACCATGTCGATGCCCGACGTCAAGCGCTTCTCGCACGGCTCGCGCGTCCCCGGCTGGGACGAGAAGGTCGACCTCAGCAAGGACCCGCAGGAGATCCCGGACCCGGCGACCACGCCGGTGCCCGCGGAGCTGCGCGCCGAGATCGAGCACCACATCGCCAAGTACCCGGACCGCCGCAGTGCCGCGATCCCGGCGCTCGCCGCCGCCCAGGAGCTGCACGGCTGGTGCTCGCCCGAGGCGTTCGTGCAGGTCGCGTGCGTGATGCGGCTGACGCCGGCCTACCTGATCGCGGTCGCGTCGTTCTACGACATGCTGGACACGACGCCCGCCGGCCACAAGCGCGTCTACGTGTGCACCAACATCTCGTGCTCGCTGCGCGGCGGCCGCAAGCTGCTGGGCGAGCTGCAGGACGCGGTCGGCGACGACCCCGACGTCCAGGTGCGCGGCTTCGAGTGCCTCGGCGCCTGCGACATCGCGCCGATGGCCTCCATCAACGGGATCTTCGTCGGCCCGATCGAGAGCGGCGAGGTCGCCGAGCTCGCGCAGCAGGTGCGCGACGGCGCCGACCCGCTCCCGGCCAAGCAGCTCCTGAAGCGCCCCTCGGCCGACCCGCACGCCAACAGCAAGGCCTACGAGACGGCCGGCACCGACTTCGCCACGACCGAGGCCGAGATCGACCGCCCCGCGCCCGGCGGCTCGCCGCTGCCGGCCGAGCCGTCGTCCTTCGGCACGCCGATGGGCCACGAAGACCCCGAGGACACCCCGTGAGCACCCAGCAGCCCCTCATCTTCAGCGAGATCGACGAGCCCGGTCTCAACACGATCGACGTCTACCGTCGCCGCGGCGGCTACGGCGAGCGCCTGCGCAAGGCGCTGACCATGCCGCCCGAGGCGCTGGTCGAGGAGCTCAAGGCCTCCGGCCTGCGCGGCCGCGGCGGCGCCGGGTTCTCGATGGGCATGAAGGCCTCGTTCATGCCCAAGGGCACGATGGACAAGTACCTGGTCTGCAACGCGGACGAGTCCGAGCCCGGGACCTTCAAGGACCGCGAGCTCATGCAGAAGATCCCGCACCTGCTGATCGAGGGCATGATCATCGCCGCCTACGCGGCGGGCGCGAACCGGGCCTTCATCTTCATCCGCGGCGAGTACGTCCAGCAGGCCGACATCCTCGACGCCGCGCTGGTCGAGGCCTACGACGCGGGCCTCCTCGGCGAGAACATCCTCGGCACGAGCTTCGGCCTCTCGCTCGCGGTCCACCGCGGCGCGGGCGCCTACATCTGCGGCGAGGAGACGGGCCTGCTCGACTCGCTCGAGGGCAAGCGCGGCAACCCGCGCCTCAAGCCGCCGTTCCCCGCCAACCAGGGCCTCTACCAGGGCCCGACGCTCATCAACAACGTCGAGACGCTGGCCACCGTGCCGCTGATCGTCGAGATGGGCGGCGCCGAGTACGCGAAGATCGGCGCCGAGGGCTCCACGGGCACGAAGCTCATCTCGATCTCGGGCAACGTCCAGCGCCCGGGCAACTACGAGATCGAGCTGGGGATGTCGTCCCGCGACATCATCTACGGCCTGGCCGGCGGCCCGGACGAGGGCCGCGAGATCAAGCTGTGGTTCCCGGGCGGCTCGTCCTCGCCGGTCCTCACGGCCGACGACCTCGACCTCCCCTACGACTTCAACACGCTGGCCAAGGCGGGGTCCATGCTGGGCTCCGGCGCGATCATCGTGGTCGACGACACCAACTCGGTCGTCGACGTCTGCCTCTGGCTCGCCGAGTTCTACCGGCACGAGTCGTGCGGCAAGTGCACGCCGTGCCGCGAGGGCACCAACTGGACCGTGAAGATGCTCGAGCGCATCCAGTCCGGCCTCGCCACGCCGATGGACCTCGACATCATGGCCTCGGTCCAGGAGCAGATCATCGGCAACTGCCTCTGCGTCCTCGGCGACGCGATGGCGATGCCGGTCGGCTCGATGGTCGCGAAGTTCCGCGACGAGTTCGAGGCCCACATCGAGGCCGCGCGCGCCGCCAACGAGCTGGTGCCCGGCGACGAGCCCGCGCCCGAGCTCGCCCTGCTCCAGGGAGCCGTGGCCTAAGACATGCCCCGCCCCGAGACCAAGATGGTCACCTTCTCGATCGACGGTCGAGAGGTCACCGCACCCGAGAACATCATGTTGGTCGACGGCGCCAAGTACGGCGACGTCGAGATCCCGGTCTTCTGCTACGAGCCCAAGCTCGGCCAGCCCGTCGGCGCCTGCCGCATGTGCCTGGTGGAGATCGAGGGCATCCCGAAGCTCCAGACCGGCTGCTCCACGCCGGTCAAGGACGGCATGGTCGTCCACACGCAGACCGACCGCGTGAAGACCGCCCAGCAGGCCGTCGTCGAGTTCTTGCTCATCAACCACCCGCTCGACTGCCCCGTCTGCGACAAGGGCGGCGAGTGCCCGCTGCAGGACATCTCCTTCGGCTGGGGCGGCGGCCGCTCGCGCTTCATCGAGCCCAAGCGCCACTTCGAGAAGCCGCTCGAGCTCTCCCCGCTGGTCGCGATCGACCGCGAGCGCTGCATCCTCTGCTACCGCTGCGTGCGCTTCTCGCAGGAGGTCAGCGAGGACTACCAGCTGGTCTTCCAGGAGCGCGGCGCGCACACCTTCGTCGGCACCTTCGACGGCCACCCCTACGTGGCGCCGTTCAGCGGCAACATCGTCGAGCTCTGCCCCGTCGGCGCGCTGACCTCGCAGCCCTACCGCTTCCGCGCGCGGCCGTGGGACATCGAGGGCGCGGGCGGCGTCTGCACCCTCTGCCCCGGCCAGTGCAACGTCACCTTCACCGTCCGCGACGAGCGCGTCCTGCGCGTCCTCGGCCGCGACCACGCCGAGGTCGACGACGGCTGGCTCTGCGACCGCGGCCGCTTCGGCTACCAGGCGATCCACGTCGACGAGCGGATCACGCAGCCGCTCGTGCGCGACGGCGGCGAGCTGCGCCCCGTCTCCTGGGACCGCGCGCTCGACGAGGCGGCGGCGGGCCTGCGCCGCGCGGGCGGCCGCGTCGGCGTCCTGGCCGGCGGCGGGACCTCCAACGAGGAGGGCCACCTCCTCCAGAAGATCGTCCGCGACGGCCTCGGCACCAACGACCTCGACTCGCGGACCTTCGACGTCAGCGACCGCGACGCGACGCTCGCGCTCCACGACCCGGCGCTCCAGGCGACGGTCCCGGACCTCGAGTTCGCCCACACCGTCCTCGTCCTCGGCACCGAGCCCGTGGACGACATGCCGATCCTCGACCTGCGCATCCGCAAGGGCGTCCGCCGCCACCGCGTGAACCTCGCGGTCGCCACGGCGCGCCCGTCCTCGCTGGACGCCAACGCCAAGCAGGTCGTCCGCTTCGCCCCGGGCGACGAGGCGCGCGCCGCCGCGCTGCTCGCGGCCGCGCTGGCCGACGGCGCGGACGTGCCGGAGCAGCTCGCCGAGCTCGTCGCGCAGCTGCGCGACGGCGGCGAGGACGTCGTGGTCCTCTACGGCGAGCGCGTGCTCGCCGACCCGGCCGGCGCCGCCGCGCTGGTCGCCATCGCCGACGCGCTGGGCCTCCGCGGCCGCGACGGCGCGGGCCTCCTCGGCGTCCCGTCCGGCGCCAACGGGCGCGGCCTGCGCGAGGCCGGCGTCCTGCCCTTCGCGGGCCCGGGCCTCGCGCCCGTGGAGCGCCCCGGCCGCCGCACCGCCGAGATCGCCGCGGCCGCCGCGGCCGGCGAGCTCGCCGCGCTCTGGCTCGTGGGCACCGACCCGCTGGAGACGCACCCCGAGCGCGCGACGTGGGACGAGGGCCTCGAGCGCGCCTCGACCGTGGTCGCCCACGCGGGCTACATGACCGCGGGCGTCCTCGAGCACGCCACCGTCGTCTTCCCCACCGAGTCGCACGCCGAGCACGAGGGCACCGTCGTGCACCCCGACGGCCGCGTGCAGCGCCTGCGCCAGGCGATCGCCCACCCGGGCGAGACCCGCGCGGGCTGGTGGATCCTCTCCGAGCTGGCCAAGCGCCTCGGCGTGGACGTCCGCGTCCTCACCGGCCCGATGGCCTCGACGCAGCTCTTCGCCGCCGTGCCGTTCTACGCCGGGCTGAGCCTCGACCTGATCGGCGGCAAGGGCCTGCGCTGGCCCGCCGAGGCGAGCGCCGCGGCCGCCTGGCCCGCGCCGGCCGCCGTCCCGGGCGCGCCCGCCGTCCCGGCGCCCGCCGCCGGGGACGACGCGAGCCGCCTGCGCCTCGGGACCTACCGCTCGATCTGGGCCGGCCCCGAGGTCGCGGCCTCCCCCGCCCTGCACTTCCTCCGCGCCCGGACGCGCGTGGAGCTCTCGCCGCACGACGCGCAGCGGCTCGGGCTCTTCGACGGCGACAAGGTCGCCATCGGCGACGGCGACGGCCCCGCGGTCGACGCCACCGTGAGCCTCCGCGCCGCGATCCCGGCGGGCAGCGCCTTCCTCGAGGGCAACGGCGTCGAGGGTCCCCTCGTCGACATCCGCAAGCGGACGGCCGCCGCGCCGGCCGCCCTCAACCAGTAGCGCCGAGCTGAGCTTCCCTTGATCCTCGCGAACGTCCTCTACTACGAGCCCTGGTGGATGCAGATCGCCAAGGCGGTCGTGATCTTCGCCGTCGGCCTGCAGATCGTCCCCGTGGCGCTCATGGCCGACCGCAAGGTCATGGGCCGGATGCAGAACCGCTACGGCCCGAACCGCGTCGGCCCGTTCGGCGCGCTGACGCCGATCGCCGACATCGGCAAGCTGCTCTTCAAGCAGCAGTTCCGGCCGCGGACCTCGATCGGCTGGCTCTTCGCGATCGCGCCGCTGATCTCGATCATCACCGCGGTCGCCGCGCTCGCGATCGTCCCGTTCGGCGACGTCCAGGACATCTTCGGGACGAAGACGGGGCTCTACGGCGTCGACGCCTCGATCGGGCCGCTCTACCTCTTCGCCTTCGGCGCGGTCGCCTTCTACGGGATCATGCTCGGCGGCTGGTCCTCGGGCTCCAAGTACTCGTTCCTGGGCGCGATGCGCGCCGCCGCGCAGCTGATCTCCTACGAGGTCTCCCAGGGCCTGGCGCTCGTCGGCGTCGTCATGACCGCGCAGTCGCTGTCGCTGGTCGACATCGTCAAGGCCCAGGCGGGCATGTGGTACATCGTGCCGCAGTTCGTCGGGTTCATCATCTTCCTGGTGGCGTCGTTCGCCGAGACGAACCGCCCGCCGTTCGACCTCGTCGAGGCCGACGGCGAGCTGGTCGGCGGCTACAACACCGAGTACGGCGGCGGCCGCTTCGCCACGTACTACTTCGCCGAGTACCTCAACATGATCGTGGCCTCGTTCATCATGGTCACGGTGTTCCTCGGCGGCTGGTGGCTGCCCTTCGGCATCCACCCGCCCGGCTGGGTCGAGCCGATCGTCGTGATCGGCAAGACCATGGTCTTCATCTTCATCTTCGTCTGGGCCCGCGCGTCGTTCCCGCGACTGCGCTACGACCAGCTGATGTCCCTGGGGTGGAAGGTGCTGCTGCCGCTCGCCACCCTCAACGCACTCGTGACCGCGATCATCGTGGTGGTGACCGACTGATGTCCCCCTGGCCTCCCTCCGCGGAGGAGCTGCATGTCGTCGACGGACCCGACCCGGGAGGCGCTGGTGGCTTCTACCGCGCCTTCGGCGAGACCCTCCGCGGCCTGAAGACCACGCTGCGCCAGTCCGTGGCGCCGATCGAGACGGTCGCCTACCCCGAGGAGAAGATCCCGGTCTACCCGCGGTTCCGCGGGCGCCACCGGCTCCACAAGTTCGAGGACACCGGCCTGGAGAAGTGCGTCGGCTGCTCGCTGTGCGCCGCCGCGTGCCCCTCGGACTGCATCCGCGTCGTCGCCGCCGAGAACACGCCGGAGAACCGCGTGTCCGCCGGTGAGCGCTACGCCGCGGTCTACGAGATCAACCTCAGCCGCTGCATCTTCTGCGGGTACTGCGAGGTCGCCTGCCCGTTCGACGCCATCACCATGGGCAACGACTACGAGATGAGCGACTACAACCGGCACGACCTCATCTTCACCAAGGAGATGCTGCTCGCCGAGCCCTTCGAGCGGACGCCGCTGCGCGGCGAGGGCGAGTAGCCTCGGCCGCTGGTCGGCCAGGTCCAACCTTCTCATGGCTGCTGTCTTCTTCTTCATCGCAGGGATCGGCGCGATCGCGGGCGCGATCGGCGTCGCGACCGTGCGCAACCCGTTCTACGCCGTGCTGGCGCTGGTCTCGCACCTGCTCTCGCTCGCGGCGCTCTTCCTGCTGCTGCGCGCGGAGTTCATCGCCGCGGCGCAGGTCGTCGTCTACGCGGGCGCCGTCATGGTGCTCTACGTCTTCGTGGTGGCCTACGTCGGCAGCCAGGACGAGCCGGTCCGCCCTGTCGGCGGCCCGGGCCTGCGCCTGGCGAGCATCGTCTTCGCGGTGCTGATCGCCGTCGAGCTGCTGATCGCGGTCCTCGGCTCCGGCCTGAAGGGCATCGACGGGCGCGGCGCGCCGTACGAGGCGGGCTTCGGCTCGCCGGCGGCCATCGGCGAGCTGCTGCTCACCCGCTTCCTGTTCCCGTTCGAGGCCGCGTCCTTCCTGCTGCTGATGGCCGCCGTCGGCGCCGTCGTGCTGGCCCGCCGCCGCGGCGGCCTGGAGGGCGGCGAGGACGAGGTCCTGCGCGCGATCCCGACGCGGCTGCCCAAGGGCGCCGGCTCGATCGCCGAGGGCGTGGGCGACATCAACCCGACCGGCGACATCGGCCGCCCGGCGATCGGCGCCACGACCGGCGGCGACGGCAAGGAAGAGGGTGGCTGGTAATGGACATCGGCTGGTACCTCACCGTCAGCGCGATCGTCTTCTGCATCGGCGCGGGCGGCGTCATGGTGCGCCGCAGCCCGCTGGTGATCCTCCTTTGCCTGGAGCTGATGCTCAACGCCGCGAACCTCGACCTCATCGCGTTCAGCCGCATGTGGGGCAACGGGGACGGCCAGATCTTCGCGATCATCGTGATGGTCGTGGCGGCGTGCGAGGTCTGCATCGGCCTGGGCCTGGTGGTGGCGATGTTCCGCCGCCGCCTGCCGATCGACGTCGACGAGATGCGGGAGCTGCACGGCTAGATGAGTCCCACCACCGCCGCCTGGCTGGCGCTGGCGTGTCCCCTCGCGGGCACGGTCGTCAACGCCCTGGGCTTCAAGGTCATCAAGGGGAAGCTCCCGGGCGTCATCGGGACCGTCGCGCTGGCCGCGGCGTTCCTCTTCGCCCTGATCGCGCTCTTCTCGCTGCAGGGCCGCGGCGGCGAGCACCGCCAGCTCGTCTCCTCGCTCTACGACTACGCGGTCACCGGCACGGTCGACGCCAAGCTGTCGATCCTCGTCGACCCGCTGAGCATCCTGATGATGCTGGTGGTGACCGGCGTCTCGACGCTGATCCACCTCTACTCGTTCGCCTACATGAGCGGCGACCGGGGCTACACGCGCTTCTTCGCGTACCTCAACTTCTTCGTCTTCTCGATGCTGCTGCTGGTGCTGGCGGGGAACTTCTTCCTGCTGATCGTCGGCTGGGCGTTCGTCGGCGCGGCGTCCTACCTGCTGATCTCCTTCTGGTACCGCCGCACCACGGCGACCTCGGCGGGCATCAAGGCGTTCGTCATCAACGTGGTCGGCGACATCGGGCTCACGCTCGGCGCGTTCTTCATCCTCAAGAACTCGCACACGCTCGACTTCCTCGGCACGTTCTCGCAGGCCAAGGAGCTCGGCGCCGACCACCACGGCGACCTCACCGCGGGCCTGATCCTGCTGCTGGTCGGCGCGTTCGCGAAGTCCGCCCAGCTGCCGTTCCACACGTGGCTCCCGGACGCGATGGAGGGCCCGACCCCGGTCTCCGCGCTGATCCACGCGGCGACGATGGTCACCGCGGGCGTCTACCTGATCGCCCGCATGCACCCGCTCTTCGAGCAGTCGGTCGCCGCGGCCGACGTCGGCACGATCATCGGCGCCGTCACGCTGTTCGTCGCCGCCACGATCGGCATGGTGGTCACCGACCTCAAGCGCGTCATCGCGTACTCCACGATGTCGCAGATCGGCTACATGATCATGGGGGTGAGCTCCGGCGCGTACGTCGCGGGCCTCTTCCACCTCATGACGCACGCCTTCTTCAAGGCCCTGCTCTTCATGAGCGCCGGCTCGCTGATCAGCGCGATGGGGTCCAACCAGAACCTGAACGACATGCGCGGCTTCCGCAAGGCGATGCCGTTCACGTTCGGCTGCTTCGTCATCGGCGGCCTCGCGCTCGCGGGCGTCCCGCCGTTCTCCGGGTTCTTCTCCAAGGACGAGATCCTGCTCTTCCAGGCCGAGACCGGCGGCTGGCACTGGGTCCTCTACGTGGTCGGCTACATCACCGCGCTGATGACCGCGGTCTACACGTGGCGGATGATCTTCCGCGCCTTCTGGGGCGAGCCCGTCGAGCAGGCGGTCGAGCTCGAGCACGGCCACCTCTGGCACGCGCCGCAGCCGACCAACCCGGCCAACGGCGAGGTCGAGGACACCGACGTCGGCTTCCCCGGCCCGGAGCACCACATCGCCGAGTGGGCGCTGCCCATGAAGATCGCGATGGGCACGCTCGCCGTGCTCGCGACCGTCGGCGGCGTCGTGCTGATCCCGAAGACGACGACCTGGCTCGACACGTTCCTGGAGCCCGTCTTCAAGGACTCCACCGTGCAGCCCGCGGGCAGCGACGGCCTGCTGTGGTTCGGCCTCGCGCTCGGCGCGGCGCTCGGCGTCCTGGGCATCTTCATCGCCTACACCATCTGGGGCAAGGCGAACGGCGAGGTCGCGACGCGGCTGCGCGAGCGCGTCCCGGCGCTGCACCGGTTCTTCGCCAACAAGTGGTACTTCGACGAGCTCGTCGACTTCGTGGTCGTCCGCCCGTTCGGCTGGTTCGGCCGCTTCGGCCAGCAGACCTTCGAGCGCATCTTCGTCAACGGCACGCTGATCGGCGGTCCGTCGACCCTGGTCCGTGCCGGCTCGGCCGCCGTGCGCGCCGTCCAGTCCGGGTTCCTGCGCGCCTACGCGGCGCTGCTGCTGGTCGGCGCGGGCGCCGTGATCCTGTACTTCCTGATCCAGTCCTCGTGAGCCTCCCTCTCTCCATCCCCCTCTGGCTGCCGGCCGCCGCCGCGTTCCTCGGGCTGTTCCTGCCCGGCGTCGCCTCGCGCGTCCTGGTGATCCTCGGCGCCCTCGCCACGCTCGCGTGGTCGATCTGGGCGATCGTCGACTTCGAGCGCTCCGCCAAGGGGCTGCAGGACGTCACCGACGAGATCTGGGTCAAGCAGCTCGGCATCCACTACAAGCTGGGCGTCGACGGGCTCAACCTGTTCCTGATCGCGCTCGCCGCGTTCATCTTCCTCGCCGCCCTCGTCTGGGCGGCGATGAACGAGTGGGAGAACGCGAGCCTGTTCTTCTTCTTCCTCGGCGTCGCCGAGAGCGCGGTGCTCGGCGCGCTGATGGCGCAGGACCTCGCGCTGTTCGTCCTGTTCTTCGACCTGATGCTGCTGCCGTTCCTGTTCCTCGGCGGGATCTGGGGGCCGGAGGCCACGCGCGTCGCGGCCATCACCAAGCTGTTCATCTACACCCTGGTCGGCTCGCTGCTGATGCTCGCCGCGGCGATCGCCACCGGCGTGCTCGTCGCCCAGCACTCGGGCAACGACCTCTCCTTCGCCTTCAGCGACCTCGCGAAGACGCCGCTGCCGAAGGGCTCGCAGGAGTGGATCTTCCTCTGCTTCGCCGCCGCGTTCCTGGTGAAGATGCCGGCCTTCCCGTTCCACGGCTGGATGCCCGACGGCTATCGCAACCTGCCGCTGCCGGTGCTCGCCGTCTTCTCGGCCGTGCTCTCCAAGGTCGCCGCCTACGGCTTCCTGCGCGTCGTGCTGCCGATCTACCCGGACGCCTCCGCGCACTTCCAGGACCTGATGCTCGTCCTGGCGCTGGGGTCGATCCTCTACGGGTCGGCGATGGCGTTCACGACGTCCGAGTCCCGGCTCGTGCTGGGGTACTCGTCGGTCGCGCAGCTCGGCTTCATCGTGCTCGGGATCTTCGCGCTCAACGGCGACGGCGCCCAGGGCGCGATCCTGCAGTCGGTCAACCACGGGCTCGTGGTCGCCCCCGCGTTCGTGATCGTCGCCTACCTCGCCGAGCGCACGCACGGCTCCGAGGACATCCGCGACATGGGCGGGATCGCGTTCCGCGCGCCCGTGCTCGCCGCGCTCTTCCTGATCGTCGCGCTCGCGAACCTGGCGATGCCGGGCTCGTCGAACTTCGCCGGCGAGTTCCTGATCCTGCTCGGCGTGTTCCACACCAAGCTGGTCATCGCCGCGATCGCCTTCACCGGCGTCGGCATGGCCGCGGTCTACTCGCTGCGCCTCTTCATCCGGACGATGCACAACCGCGTCGGCGCGGACGTCACCTCGCGCGACATCAGCTTCCGCGAGGGCCTCGTGCTCGTGCCGCTCGTCGCGGTGATCGTGGCGCTGGCCTTCGTGCCGCAGTTCGCGCTGAAGAAGGCCGCGCCGACGATCAACCGCGCGGTCAGCACGGCCGGGGCGATCTCCGGATCCGACAAGGCCATCGCCACCCACCCCGAGATCACGGTGATCAAGTAGTCATGGTGCTCGCAGCCATCTCCAAGCCGACGATCGACTGGGCCGGCGTCTCGCCGATCATCGCCCTGCTGGGCGGGTCGATCGTCGTCCTGCTCGCGGGCCTGCTCCGCGGGCGCTTCATCCGCGAGCAGCTGGTCCCGTTCCTGACGGTCGTCGCGTTCGGCGCGACGATCGGGCTGGGCATCTGGCAGTGGGACGAGGCCAAGGACCTGTTCGTGGCCAAGGGCTCGCAGGGCGCGCTGCGCCTCGACGACCTGACGCTGATGATCACGTTCATCGTCGCGGTGACCGGGATCGGCGCGGTGCTGCTGTCCTGGCGCGCGCTGGCGCCGCGCGAGGCCGCGCACGGCGAGTACTTCGCGCTGATGCTGACGAGCGCCGCGGGCATGGTCATCCTGGCCGCCGCGCAGAACCTCGTGACGGTGTTCCTCGGGCTCGAGCTGCTGTCGGTCCCGCTCTACGTGCTGTGCGCCACCGAGATGCGGCGCGAGCGCTCCCTGGAGTCCGGCCTCAAGTACCTCATCATCGGCTCGGTCGGCTCGGCGACGTTCCTGTACGGGTTGGCGTTCATCTACGGCGGCACGGGCGCGACGGACTTCCGCGACATCGCCACGGCGATCTCCGGCGGCGCGGCGCACGACTCGCTGCTGTTGACCGGCATCGCGCTGACGCTCGTCGGCCTCGCGTTCAAGGCGTCGGTCGCGCCGTTCCACCAGTGGACGCCCGACGTCTACGAGGGCGCCCCGACGCCGGTGACGGCGTGGATGGCGGTCGCGACGAAGGCGGCCGCGTTCGGCGGGCTGCTGCGGATCATGGACGTCGCGCTGATCGACTCCCACACCGACTGGGCGCCCGCGGTCGCGGCGCTCGCGGCGATCACGATCGTCGTCGGCAACGTCGGCGCGCTGTCGCAGTCCTCGCTCAAGCGCCTGCTCGCGTGGTCCTCGGTCGCGCAGGCCGGCTACCTGCTGGCGGGCGTCGTCGGCGCCTCGAAGCTCGGCGTGCAGGCGACGGTCTTCTACCTGTCGATCTACCTCTTCATGAACGTCGCGGCCTTCGCGGTGATCATCGCCCGCGAGCGCGAGACGCCGTTCGGCGACGACCTGCGCGCGGTCGCCGGGATCGGCACCTCCCGCCCGCTGCTCGCCTGGCCGCTGACGCTGGCGATGCTCTCGCTGGCCGGCATGCCCGCGACCGCGGGCTTCATCGGCAAGTTCACGCTGATCGACGCGGCCTCCAGCGCGGGCTACACCTGGCTCGGCGTCGTGATCGTCATCGGCTCGATGATCTCGCTGGCCTACTACCTGAAGGTCGTCGCCGCGATCTGGATGCGGCCCGCGACCGCCGCGGAGGTCACGACGACCGCCGACGGCTCGCCGCGCCTCGCCGGCGCCGACCCCGCCACCGAGCGGGCCGACTGGGAGGTCACGCTCGTGGCCGTCCTCGCCGGCGCCGCGATCGTCGTCTTCGGCGTGATCCCGTCGCCGCTGCTGAACCTGGCGGCGGACGCGGGCCGGTCGCTGGGCCTGCTGTAGCGACCAGCGCGGGCGGCGCGCCCGCGCGATCGGTCTCGACCGAAGTACCTCCTGGGTCCTTTTCTCGAGACCGTCTCGAGGAATCGGGGGCCTGGGCCGCTGCGCGCGCCGCCTACGTCTGCGCGGCCGGAGGCGCCACCGGCGCCTCGGCGGCGACGGCGCCCGTCACGAGCGCCTGGCCGCACTGCCAACAGAAGGTCGCGCCGCGGGAGTGCACGGCGCCGCAGGAGCGGCAGGCGCCGACGACGCCGTCCTCGGAGGCGGCCAGCAGGCGCTCGACCTCGCCGAGCTCCGCGTCGGCGACCTGCAGCTCGGCGGCGCGGCGGGAGAGGACGTCCAACCGGTAGTGGTCGCGCGTCGCCATCTCGTAGGTCAAGCCGCCGAGGTCGAACGTCAGCGCCGCGACGCGGCGGGCCAGCTCGCCGCGGCGGCGGCGGAGGTCCTCGAGGGACGTGGGGCCGGGGAGCGCGCTCATCCGATCGTCTCGAAGCTCGAGCCGCCGCCGGCCGCCTTGTCGTCCTTGGGCGGCAGCTTGCCGGTGCCGGTCGAGATCGGCTTGCCCTTCTTCACGGCGTCGTCGACCGCCTTCTTGCTCGACAGGCTCTTCACGGACACGGCGTTCTTGTCCACCTTGGCCTTGGTGGAGGCCGTCGAGGACTTGGACTTCGAGGACTTCGAGGACGACGACGAGGACCCGCCGCCGCCGGTCGTCTCGCCGCCCGTCCCCGCCGTGCTCGACGCGCCGGCGGTGGCCGGCGTCGTCGTCCCCTCGACGCGGATGACCTGCGGCGCCGGCGTCGCGGCGCTCGGCGCGGAGTCGGAGCCCGTCGCCCAGTGCCCGAGCAGCAGCCCGATCAACAACGTCAACAACAGCAGCGCGGCCAGCGCCAGCAGGCCCGCGTTGGCCTGCAGGCGACCGTTGAGCCCGCGCGGCGGCGGGGGCGGCGGCCCGGCGAAGCCCGCGTACGGCGCGGCGCCCGCCACGACGCCCGGCGGCGGCAGAACCGACCGCGCGCGCACGTCGGCGTCGAGCACGTCGAGGAACTCCAGGCGCGCCTCCGGCCGCCGCGACCCGCAGTGGAGGCAGTAGCGCTGGTCGCCGGCGAGCGGCGCGCCGCAGGCCGGGCACGGCTCGCCGTCCCGTCCGAAGACGGGCACGGGCTCGGTGGACTCGATGATCACGCGTTGCTCCTTCACGACGACGATCCTGCGTTGGGCGCGACGGTCAGCACGACCCGCGCGCCGCGCGGGTCGCCGACGAAGAACAGGCGGAAGACGACCTTCTTGGCCGCGCCCGCCGCGGGCAGCTTGGGCACGAGCGCGCGGCCCGCCGCGACCACGCGCTTCCCCTTCAGCGCGACGGCGAAGATCGGGATGTCGTGCAGCACGCTGCGCGACGGGTTGACGACGGTGCCCGTGAGGTAGCGGCCGGTGTCGTCGCCGTCGAAGTGCGGGTCGCGCACGCGCACGGCCGGGATCTTCGCGGCCGGCGCCGCGGCGCCGACCCGGGCGGCGACCGACCTGGGCGCGCTGGCGGTCGTCACCTGGTCGTTGACCCACCACGCGTTCTTGCGCGCGCCGACGCTCGCCAGCCGCTGGAGCGCGGGCTGCAGGCCGACGGTGTCGTTCTTGTACAGCGACGCGCCGCCCGCGCCGCGCACGTCGATCAACACCGGGACGTCGCGCTGCGCGCGCGCCCCCGCGTTGCGGACCTCGACCGCCGCCGCGACCGCCCCACCCGTGCCGCGGACGACGACCGCGCGCGAGACGTGGACCGACGCGTTGCGCGTGATCTTCAGCGTCCCCGTCGCCTGCACCGCCTGCTTGCCCTCGGCGGCGATCCGCGCGCTCTTGTCCGCGGTGCTCTCGCACGCCGACAGCCCCGCCGCGGCGAGCACCACCAAGGACAGGGCGGCCGCTCTCACCCGAAGGCCCCCGCCACGTAGTCGCGCGTGCGCTCCGCGCGCGGGTCCTCGAAGACCTGCTGCGCGTCGCCGAACTCGACGAGGTCGCCCAGGTACATGAACGCGACCTTGTCCCCCACGCGGTGCGCCTGGGCCAGGTTGTGCGTGACGATGACGACCGCGAGCTCGCGCCGCAGCTCGCCGATCAGCTCCTCGATCACCGCCGTCGAGCGCGGGTCCAGCGCGGAGCACGGCTCGTCCATCAGCAGGACCTCCGGCCGCGTCGCGATCGCGCGCGCGATGCACAGCCTCTGCTGCTGGCCGCCGCTGAGGCGCAGCGCCGGGCGGTCGAGGTCGCCCGCGACCTCGTCCCACAGCCCCGCGCGGCGCAGCGCGTCGGCGACCTGCGGCTCGAGCTCGCGGCGCCCCGGGCGCTTCTTGTTCTGCACGCGGATCGCGTAGGCCACGTTGTCGAAGATCGACATCGGGAACGGGTTGGGCTGCTGGAAGACCATCGCCACGCGGCGACGCAGCGCGGTGACCTCGAGCTGCTCGACGTCGACGCCGTCGAGCAGCACGCGCCCCTCGCGCGTCGCGCCCGCGGTCGTCTCGGTCAGGCGGTTCAGCGTCCGCAGCAGCGTCGTCTTGCCGCAGCCCGACGGGCCGATCAGCGCCAGCGCCTCGCCCGCGTGGATCGGGAGGGAGACGTCCTTGACCGCGGGCTTCTCGCCGTAGAGGACGCTCAGCCGCTCCACGCGCATGCGCTCCGGCCCGCCCGGCCCGCGCTCGCGGACCGCGGAGCGCCGCGGCGCGTCCTGCGTCTCGGGCACCGGGACCGGCGTGCGGTCCAGCCGCACGCGCCGCCGCGGCGGCGGCAGCGAGGGCACGGCGTCGTCGAGGAAGGGGTCCACCACGCGGTCGTGGGCGCTCATCGGGTCTCCTTGCGGCGGCCGAGGTAGTCGACCGCGAAGTTCAGCGTCAGCACGATCAGGAGCAGCACGAAGGCCGCGGCGTAGGCCTTCTGCGGGGCGTTGCCCTCGCCCGCGGGCGAGGCGCCGTAGACGTAGCTCGTCAGCGTCGAGCCGGTGCCGCGCAGGTTGCCGAGGATCGGCACGTCGCCCTGGGGCTCGAGCTGGAGCGTCGCGCCGAGCAGCACGACGACGACCGCCGTGTCGCCGACGATCCGCCCCATCCCCAGCGCCGCGCCGGTCGCGACGTTCGCGCGCACCTGCGGGAGCAGGATGGTGCGGATGGTGCAGATGCGCGTCTTGCCCAGCGCCCACGAGGCCTCGCGCACGTGCGTCGGGATCGACATCAGGCCCTCGCGCGTCGCGCCGAAGACCATCGGCAGCGCGATCAGCGACATCATCGCGCCGGCCGCCAGGAACGAGCGGCCGAAGACGCCGCCGCCCGAGGCGGTGAACGAGAGCGGGGCGAGGATCGGCAGCTGGAAGATCGCCAGGCCGAAGATCGCGATGACGATGTCGGGCGTGCCCGCGACGACCTCGATCCCGGACTCCACCGCGCGCGCCAGCGGCGCGGGCTTGCCGTACTCCACGAGCCAGACCGCGCTCGTGACCGCGAGCGGCACGGCGATCGCGATGCCGATGATCGTCAGGATCACCGTGCCCATGATCGGGTCGAGGATCCCGCCCGTGGTGTGCTGCTGCAGGCCCGGCGTCGGGCGCGTGAAGAGCAGCTCGGGGTTGAGGTACTGGATCCCGCGCACGCCCATGTAGACGACGATCGCGAGCGTCACGGCGCAGAGCGCGATCCCGCACGCCCAGCAGGTCAGGAACGCGAGCCGGTGGCTCCACTTCCAGGAGCTCAGCCGGTCGCCCCGCGGCGCGGGGCGCTGGTGCGGCGCGGGCGCGACGGGCGCCGGGGCCTCGATCGTCGCCGCCATCAGACGCGCAGCCCCTGACGGCGCATCGGGAGCTTCGCGACGTAGCCGCCGATCGAGAGCACCAGGCTGGAGAGCAGCAGGAGCAGCGCGAACGCGTAGATGGAGGACTTGACCGCGGGCGCGTTGATCGCGTCCACGTTCTCGACCATCGACGCGGCCAGCGGCCGGATCGGCTCGAAGATGTAGGTGATGCCGTCGACCGGGTTCGGCGAGAAGCCGCGCGAGCCCGAGACCATCGACAGCGCGACCGCCTCGCCGAGCGCGCGGGCGCAGGCGAGCACCGCGGCCGCGACGATCGCCGGGCGCGCGGCGCGCACCGAGACCGTCCAGATCGCCTCCCAGCGGTTGGCGCCGAGCGCGGAGGCGCCCTCGGTCCACGCCGGCGGGATCGCCCGCAGCGCGTCGACCACGATGGCGATCATGATCGGCGTGATCATCACCGTGAGGACGACGATCGCGACGAGGACGCCGGTGCCGTCGAGCTGGACGACGTTCTGCACCGAGTCCTTGCGGCCCGGGCTGATGAGGTGGTTGCCGACGAACGGCGCCAGCACCAGGATCCCGATCAGCCCGTAGATGACCGACGGCACCGCCGCGAGCAGCCGGACCGCGGGCACGACGACGGCGCGCACGCGCGCCGGGGCGAACTCCACGATGAAGATCGCGCTGAAGAGCGAGAAGGCGAGCCCGACGAGCACGGAGACCGCGGTCGTCAGGATCGTCCCGTAGATCAGCGGCCAGGCCCGCAGGTGGTACGCGGCGGTGGGCGGGTCCTGGCCGGTCTTGATCATGTCGCCGAGCTGGCGGTCGACGCTGCCGCCCGACCCCAGCCAGGAGACCCACCCGTTGGCCTGCAGCGTGGGCCATGCGCGCACGGCGACGAAGCCGACCATCAGCACGATGGTCAACAGGACGAGGGAGGCCACGGCGCCGAGGCGCCACGAGGCCTGCCGATCCGTCCAAGGCTCACGTCGCCGCGCGAACACGATGCCTAGCTGTCGAGCGGGATCGCGATCGACGCGATGATCTTGCGCGCGACCGGGCTCTTCTGGATCCAGTGGATGAACGCGGACGCGGCGCCCTGGGCCTTGCCGCGCGTCACCTCGTAGTAGTTGCGGACGCCCGGGTACTGGCCGGACTTCGCGTTCTGGAGGTTGCAGGCGACGCCGTTGAACGACACCGCGTGGACGTCCTTCTGCGACGCGTAGTACCCCGAGTTGAAGCCGATGGCGTTCTTGTCGGAGGCGACCGACTGCTCAACCAGGCCGTCGGACGGCTTCAGCGCGGCGAGGTCGGAGATCGTCTTGTTGCCGAGCAGCAGCTGCTGGACGAGCGGCGGCAGCGACGAGGCGGCGGTGCGGCCGATCAGGTCGATCGTGCCCGTGGCCGTCGCGCCCGGGACGTCCTCCCAGTTGCGGACCTGGCCGGTCCAGATCGCCTGCGCCTGCGCGAGGGTCAGGTTCGGCAGCGGGTTCGACGGGTGCGTGTCGAAGCAGAAGAAGTCCTTGGCGATCGGGTAGAAGACCAGCCCGGCGGGATCGCTGGCGCGCGGGTCGCGCGCGGCGTTGCCGATCGTCACGCGGCCGGCGGCGGCGTCCTGGATGCCGACCTCGCCACCACCCTGGGCGAGCTTGAACTTCACCTTGCCGGGCTTGAGCTTCACGTACTTCTTGGCCAGCAGGGCCACGAGGGGCGCAGAACCGGTGGCGCCGGAGATCGTGATGGTGCTGGCGGCCGAGGCGCCGGCGGGTGCGGCGACGGCGAGAACGCCGAGGGCGGCGAGGGCTGCGATGAGGCGTCGAGAGCGGGTCATCTCCGCGGAACTCCATTTCCCAGTTTGCATGGTCGGTTGATGGACAATAGTCTAACCACATAATTCTGATCGGGTTTGCACAGATCGAGTCCGGGGCATGACGCCTGGGTCCTCCACGGCCGCCGCCTGCAGCGCGTGCGGCTCGCCGTTGCACGCCGATCAGCGCTACTGCCTGCGGTGCGGCGCGCGCCACGGCGCGCCGCGCGTGGACCCGCTCGAGGCGCTGGGCTTCCCGCTGGCGGCCGTCGCGGAGCCCGCGTCGGCGCCCGAAGAGGCCCCTGCCGCTCCGGCAGGCGCACGCCGCGTGCCCTCGCGGCGCGTGGCCGCCGGGCTCGCCGCCGCGACGCTCGCGCTCGGCGTCGTGGCGGGCGCGGCGCTCGGGCCGGGCCCGTCGCCGTCGGTCGCGGCGGCGCCGCAGCGGCTCGTCGCGCTGGTAGTGCCGAGCGCCGCGCCCCCGCCCGCGACCACGACGCAGGACCCGCCCACCGAGCCGGAGGACGACGGCTCTTCGGACACGCCGAGCGCCTCGGAGGACGACCCGTCGAGCGACGACGCCGCGTCCGCGAGCGACGACTCGTCCTCCACGACCGACGACACGACCGACACGAGCGCCGGCGACACCGACGACACGCCGGCCGACGACGACACCACGACCACGCCCGCCGCGAGCGACGACGACGCCTCGTCCACCTCGCCCTCCTCCACGACGACGCCCGCGGCCACCGTCCCCGCCCACGTCTTCCTCATCAGCCTCACCGGCCTCGACGCCACCGCGTTCGCCCCGGCCTCGCCGCTCGCCGACCTCGTGGCGCAGGGCACGTTGTTGTCCAACTACACCGCGGCCGCCCCGTCGGCCGCCGCCAACGAGATCGCGCTGCTCGGCGGCCAGGTCCCGACCGCGGACTGCAACGCCGACCTCGCCGCGTGCGTCCTGCCCGCGGGCGAGACCTCGCTGCCCGACCAGCTGGCCACCGACGCGCTGACGTGGCACGCCTACGTCGCCGACCCCGCGCAGCGCTGCGCGCCCACGCCGAGCGCCCGCGTCGCCGTCTCGCTCTTCACCACGCTCGCGTCCCGCAAGGACTGCGCGAGCAACGTCGTCGACCCCGCGACCCTCGACGCCGACCTCGCGAAGAAGACCAAGACGCCGGCGCTCAGCCTCTTCGTGCCCGCGCCGCCGGAGGACGGCAGCGCCGGCCTCGACGCCGTCTCCGCCCCGCTCCACGCGCTCGTCGCGAAGATCACCGCCAGCGCGGCCTACAAGGCCGACGGCATCCTGGTCGTCACGAGCGACGCGCAGGCGCCGGGCGCGGCGCCCGGCCCGCTCGGCGCGCTCGTGCTCTCCCCGCGCGCCACCGCCGCGCGCACCGTCGACGCCGCGACCGGGCCCGTCGCGCTGCTGCGCTCGCTCGAGGACCTGTTCGGCCTCGACCCGCTCGGCGCCGCCGCGCAGGTCACGGCGCCCGCGCTCGACGGCGTGCTCGCGCCGCCCGTCGCGACCGCGTCGGCCGCCTCCATCTTCCCCCATCCATCGCATCCAACGAACACGACACGGAGGTCAACTTGACCACCCTCGCCCGTCCCCTGCTGGCCGCCGTCCTCGCCCTCGCGGTGTGGGCGCCGCTCGCGGGCGCCAGTGCCAACCCCAACAACTACGACTGCGGCGGGCACATCGAAGCCGGCAAGCCGCAGCCCGGCGACGACAGCACGCAGGTCCAGTACGTCTTCGCCTGCGGCGGCCCGATCACCGGGTACCAGATCCAGCCGCAGATCAGCGACACCGGCTTCTCCACCGACGTCTCCGTCTTCGAGAAGGTCACCAACAACCCGGTGACGACCGACTCGTTCACCTGCAACGGCGACTTCCCCGGCTACGGCATCAACTGCATCGGCAAGTACACCGGCACGACCTACGCCAACATCGTCGGCACGTTCTCGATCGACGGCAAGCTCTGCGACGAGCCGCGCGTCGACCCGCTGCTGACCGTCGTCTACGCGACCGCCGACAGCAAGGGCGTCGTGACGCAGGCGATCTCCGGCCCGTACGACCTCGGCCGCCCGCGCGGCTGCCCGAAGTCGGCGCTCGGCGGCAAGACGCGGATCCCGTCCGACGAGTCCCTGAAGGACGACGCCGCCGCCAAGCCCAAGGCCACCAAGAAGACCACGGCCAAGAAGAAGGCGGCCGCCAAGAAGAAGAAGGTCGCGGCCGCCAGGAAGTAGCCGCCCCGGCACGCCGGGCCGCCGCCGCGGCAGACGCGGCGGTGGCCCCGCTCCCGGCCGGGTAGGACCCGGGCATGTCCCAAGACGAGCATGCCCACGACCACACCGAGGACCCGCGCAAGCAGGAGCAGGGCTCCGGCGGCTACCCCGAGAGCACGCCCGGCGGCAGCGAGGGCGGCGGCGAGCGGGAGCGCGAGGAGGACGGCGCGAGCGGCGACGCGCCGAGCCAGTCCACCGACAAGGAGGCCGACCGCGACAGCTCGACCGGCAACCCGGACGCGGCCGGCTGAGCGCGCGGCTGCGCGAGCTTCCGGCGGGTCTGGAACGATGGCCCCGTGAGGATCTCCGCGAAGGCCGACTACGCGGTGCGCGCAGCCATCGAGCTGGCCGCCGCCGGAACCGAGCGCCCGACCAAGGGCGACACTGTCGCGCAGGCCCAGGGCATCCCCCTGAAGTTCCTCGAGAACATCCTGGCCGACATGCGCCACGCGGGCCTGGTGACCAGCCGCCGCGGCGCCGAGGGCGGCTACTGGCTCGCCCGCCCGGCCGAGGAGATCACGGTCGCCGACATCATCCGCGCCGTCGAGGGCCCGCTGGCCTCCGTGCGCGGCGGCCGGCCGGAGGACGTCGACTACGCGGGCAGCGCCGAGCCGCTGCAGCGCGTCTGGATCGGCGTCCGCGCCAGCCTGCGCGCGGTCGTCGAGCACGTCACCCTCGCCGACCTCGCCTCGGGCAAGCTGCCCAAGGACATCGAGGCGCTGGCGAAGGACCCCGAGGCCTGGATCACGCGCCGCTAGGGCGCAGCGCGCTACGCCGCGCTCGGCAGCGACTTCACGCCGTCGCGCCGCACATAGACGATGTCGCCCTCGTGCAGCTCCAGCTGCTCGGCCTCGTGGCGGGTCAGCTGGGCGTAGACGGAGCCCTCGGCCTCGCCGGCGAGCTCGAGCTCCACGCGGACCTCGAAGCCGAGGTGCACGATCCGCGAGATCTGCGCCTCGACGCCGATGCCGTCCGCGTCGGTGCGCAGGACGAGGTCGTGCGGGCGCACGAGGCCGTCGCCCAGCCGCGCGACCGGCCCGAGGAAGCCCATCACGAACTCGTTCGCGGGCGCGTCGTAGAGCTCGCGCGGCGCGCCGACCTGCTCGATGCGCCCGGCGTTGAGGACGACGATGCGGTCGGCCAGCTCCATCGCCTCCTCCTGGTCGTGGGTGACCAGGACCGTCGTGACGTGGACCTCGTCGTGCAGCCGCCGCAGCCACGCGCGCAGCTCGGCGCGGACGTTGGCGTCGAGCGCGCCGAACGGCTCGTCGAGCAGCAGCACCTTCGGCTCGACCGCGAGCGCGCGGGCGAGCGCCATCCGCTGGCGCTGGCCGCCGCTCAGCTGCGACGGGTAGCGGTCCTGGTAGCCCGCGAGCCCGACGATGCCGAGCAGCTCGTCGACCTTCGCCGCGATCTCGGCCTTCGGGCGCTTGCGCACCTTGAGCCCGAACGCGACGTTGTCGCGCACCGTCATGTGCTTGAACGCGGCGTAGTGCTGGAAGACGAAGCCGATGTCGCGCTGCTGGGGCGCGAGCCGCGTGACGTCGCGGTCCTCCAGGATCACCGTGCCCTCGTCGGGCACCTCGAGCCCCGCGATCACGCGCAGGAGCGTCGACTTGCCCGAGCCCGACGGGCCGAGCAGCGCGGTCAGCGAGCCGGACTCGACCTCGACCGAGACGTCGTCGAGCGCCGCGAAGTCGCCGTAGTGCTTGGAGACGGAGGAGACGGAGATCATCGGGCATCACCCTTGCGTTGCAGGAGGGTCATCGCGAGCAGGACCGCGAGCGCGATCACGGCCATGAGCGCCGAGGCGGCGTAGGCGCCCGCGAGGTCGAAGTTCGAGAAGCGGTTCTCGACGAGCAGCGGCAGCGTGATCGTCTCGCCGGAGATCTTCCCGGAGACGACGCTCACCGCCCCGAACTCGCCGATGGCGCGCGCGACCGACAGCACGACGCCGTAGGCGACGCCCCAGCGGATCGCCGGGAGCGTCACGCGCAGGAAGGTCTGCCAGCGCGAGGCGCCGAGCGTCGAGGCGGCCTGCTCCTGCTCGTCGCCGATCTCGCGCAGCACCGGCACGACCTCGCGCACGACGAACGGCAGGCAGACGAAGATCGTGGCCAGCACCATGCCGGGCACCGAGAAGATGATCTGGATGCCGGCGTTCGTGAACGTCGGCCCGAGCCAGCCCTGGCGGCCGTAGAGCAGGAACAGCGCCAGGCCGATGACCACCGGCGAGATCGCGAACGGCAGGTCGATGAGCGCCTCGAGGAAGCGCTTGCCGCGCACGCGCGAGCGCACCAGCGCGAGCGCCGCGACGATCCCGAAGATGGTGTTGAGCGGGACCGCGATCGCGGTGATCTCGATCGTCAGCCAGAACGCGCTGACCGCGGCCGGCGTCGTGATCGAGTCCCACACCGCGCCGACCCCGGGCTCGAAGGTCCGGTAGAGCACGACGCCGATCGGGACCAGCAGCAGGAGCGCCAGGTAGCCGAGCGCGAAGACGCGGATGCCGTAGCGGCTGACCGAGCTAGTGGTCATGGCGCGCGCCCCAGTACTCGATGAAGCGCAGCGCGATCAGCATCAGCAGCGAGACGCCGAGCAGGACGACCGCGACCGCCGCGGCGCCGCGCGAGTTGTCGCTCTCGATCTGCTTGAAGATGAAGACCGAGGAGACCTGGGTGTCGAACGGCTTGTTGCCCGAGATCAGGATCACGGAGCCGAACTCGCCGACGGCGCGCGCGAACGACAGCGCGGCGCCCGAGAGGATCGCCGGGATCAGGTTCGGCAGGATGATCCGGCGGAAGGTCGTCAGCGGGCTCGCGCCGAGCGAGGCGGCGGCCTGCTCCATGTCGCGGTCGAGCTCCATGAGCACGGGCTGCACCGCGCGCACGCCGAACGGCAGCGTGACGAAGAGCAGCGCGAGCGCGACCGAGAGCTGCGTGAACGCGAGGTTGACCCCGACCGGGCTCGTCGGCCCCCAGAGCGCGAGCAGCGTGATGCCGACGACGATCGTCGGCATCGCGAACGGCAGGTCGATGACCGCGTTGACGACCTTGCGGCCGGGGAACTCGTCGCGCACGAGCGTCCAGGCGATCGCGAGGCCCGCGACCGCGTTGACCGCCGCGACGATCACCGAGACGATCAGCGTGAACTTCAGCGCGGAGACGGCCTGGCGGCTGGAGACGGAGTCCCAGAACGCCGACAGGCCGCCGTCGAGCGACTTCGCCGCCAGCGCCGCCAGCGGCAGGAGCACGATGACGCTCAGCCACAGCATCGCCAGCCCCATCCCGAGGCCGCCGACGCCGCCCGCGCGGGCGGAAGCCCGGGGGCGGCGGTTGCGCGGCCGCGCGGCGGGCGCCGGCGCGGCGGGGGTGGCGGCCTGCGTGCTCACTTCGCGGTCGAGACCCCGTTGTCGTCCTCGATCTTCGCGACGGAGCCCTTCTCCGGGTCGAACAGCTCGTCGTTGACCTTCGACCATCCGCCGTAGTCGTCGATCGTCTTGACCGTCGCGGGATCGGGGAACTTGGACTTGTTCTTGGCCAGGATCTTCGCGTTGACCGGGCGGTAGCCCCAGTCGGCGAAGTGCTGCTGCGCGGCGTCGCCCAGCGCGAACTTCACGAAGGCCTGGGCCTTGGCGCCGCCCGCGGTCGTGGCCGCGATCGGGTTCTGGATCAGGAACGTGTCGTCGGGCTGGACCAGCTCGATGTCCTTCTCGCCCTTCTTGACGGCCGTCGCGTACTCGTACTCGTAGGAGATGAGGACGTCGCCCTCGCCGCCGGTGAAGGTCTGCAGCGCCTCGCGGCCGGACTTCGGCTGCACCGGCACGTGGCCGCTCAGGAGCTTCTTGACGTAGTCGATCCCGCCGTGCTGGTAGGCGCCCATCAGGTTCCACTTGGCCGCGCCCGAGGTGAACGGGTTCGGCGTGACGACCTTGACGCCGGGCTTCAGGAGGTCGTCCCAGCCCTTGATGCCCTTGGGGTTGCCCTTGCGCACGACGAACGAGACGAGCGACGTGGTGACGAAGCCGCCCTTGCCGCCGGCCGCCTCGGTCTGCTTGACCCAGTCCTCGGGGACGAGCTTGTCGGGCGTGAGCTTGTCGACGTCGGGCGCGAGCGAGAGGGCGACGACGTCGGCCTTCTGGCCCGCGAGCACCGCGCGGCTCTGGTCGCCCGAGGCGCCATAGGAGGTCTTGAACGAGATGCCCTTGCCCGCGTCGGTCTTCTGGAAGTCCGGGATGATCTCGTCGTAGACGACCTCGGGGGTCGAGTAGGCGACGAGCGAGAGCGAGCCCTTGGACCCGCCTCCGCCGCCGGAGGAGGCCGAGGAGCCGCCGTCGCTGGAGTCGGAGGCGCCGCCGCAGCCGGCCACCGCGAGGGCGGCGATGACGAGCGTCGAGAGCAGGATCTTGGGCTTCACAGGCAGGGCTCCTCCGAAAAGGGGTAAACACAGTCGGGATTCAGAGGTTCGGCAGTGTACAGGAACACGATCGGGGAGATCGGGATACTGCGCTTCATGCGCGAGACCACCCCGCAGGTGTTCCTGATCGCCCGTCCCGCGCTGGATCCCGAGGGTCTGCGCGGGTACCTCGAGGCCGTCGGCGGGGCGTCGTGGCTGGCCTCGCGGGAGGGCGCCAACCCCGCCGAGACGCTCGTCGAGTTCGCCGGTCGCGCCTGCTACCGCTCGTGGGAGCCGGGGCTCAACCCCAACGTCACGCGGATCCGGACCGACCCGGTCGCCTACCTCGACAACGTGCTCGCCTCGGGCCACGGCTCCGTGCTGGAGCACGCGAGCTACACGTTCGCCTTCCGCGACGTCTCGCGCGTCTTCACCCACGAGCTCGTCCGCCACCGCGCGGGCTCGGCGTTCTCGCAGGAGAGCCTGCGCTACGTGCGCCTCGCCGACATCGGCTTCCGGATCCCGCCCGCGCTCGAGCCGCTGCGCGATCAGGTGATATCGATCGTCGAGCAGCTCGAGGAGCTGCAGGCCGGCGCCGCGGCCGCGCTGGGCCTCGACGACGAGGGCGTCCCGTTCGCGGTCAAGAAGGAGGCCACGAGCGCCCTGCGCCGCCTCGCGCCGCTCGGGCTCTCCACCGACATCGTGTGGACCGCGAACGTCCGGACGCTCCGCCACGTGATCGCGCTGCGCACCGCCCCGGGCGCCGAGGAGGAGCTGCGGCTCGTCTTCGACCTCGTCGCGCGGATGGCCCTCGCCGAGGCGCCGGCGCTCTTCCAGGACTTCACGCGCGGGGACGACGGGACGTGGACGGCGGGGCACGGGAAGGTCTGACGAACCGGCCTAGCAGGCTTCCCCGCACCTGAACGGGCCCCCCATGCCCGATTCGACACTCTCCGCACCGTGTGTCGAGATCGAGAAACCATCGCGCCCTCGCACGCTAAGTGTGAGCAGTGCCTTCGATTGCCGCGATCTTCCCTGGCCAGGGAAGCCATGCGCCCGACATGGACGAGCCCTACCGCGGGCTCCCCGCCTTCGAGCGCGGGCTGGAGCTGCTCGGCTTCGACCCCTTCGAGCGCCTCGACGAGGGCACGCGCTTCCAGCAGCCCGCCATCTTCCTGTGCAGCGTCACCGCGTGGGACCTCTGGCGGGCGGAGTCGCCCGAGGACTTCGCGCAGGTCCGCGCCGCCGCGGGCCACTCGCTCGGCGAGTACGCCGCGCTGGTCGCCGCGGGCGCCCTGGCCTTCGAGGACGCGGTCAGCCTCGTCGCCGAGCGCGCCGCCGCGATGGCCGACGCCGGCGACCTGCAGTCCGGCTCCATGGTCGCGATGCTCGGCGGCGACGACACAAGGTCCGCGCGCTCGCGACGCGCCTCGGCCTGACGATCGCCAACGACAACGCGCCCGGCCAGCTCGTGCTGAGCGGCGCCACCGACGCGATCGCCGAGGCCGAGGAGCTCGCCCGCGAGGAGACCGGCGCCCGTGCCCGGCGCCTGCCGGTCTCCGCCGCCTTCCACTCGCCGCTGATGCAGCCCGCCGCCGCGCGCCTCGCCGAGGCGCTCTCGCGCGTGGAGATCCAGCCCGCCGCGTTCCCGGTCTACGCCAACGGCAGCGCCGCGCCGTTCGTCGACGTCCGCCGCGAGCTCAGCGAGAACCTCCTGCGCGCCGTCCGCTGGCGCGAGACGATGCTCGCGCTGCGCGCCGCGGGCATCGACCGCTACGTCGAGCACGGCCCCGGCGCCGTCCTCACCGGCCTCGTCAAGCGCACCCTGGCGGCCGCGTGATGCAGGCTGCGACCGTCACCGACACACCCGCGCGCGAGCGGATCACGCCCCGCACGCCGGCGGCCGCCCCGCGCAAGCGCAGCCGCCGCCCGCTGCCGCGCGGCCTCACCGCGGGCCTCTTCGGCGTCGGCGCCGCCCTGCCCGCGCGCGAGATCGACAACGCCTACTGGGAGGCGCGCCTCGACACCGACGACGCGTGGATCGTCCGGCGCACCGGGATCCGCACGCGCCACTGGCTCGAGGCCGACGAGCCGCTCGCGCCGCTCGCCGCCCAGGCCTGCGCCGCCGCGCTGGCCGACGCGGGCCGGACCGCCGACGAGGTCGACCAGATCATCATCACCACGATCACGCCGGACAAGGTCACGCCCGGCCTCGCCCCCGAGGTCGCACGGCTGCTCGGCGCGCACGGCGCCGCCGCGGTCGACCTCAACGCCGCCTGCGCGGGCTTCCTGTACGCCTTGGACCAGGCCGCCGCGCTGGTCGAGACCGGCCGCGCGCAGGTCGTCCTGGTCTGCGGCGCCGAGGCGCTCAGCCGCCTCACCGACACCGAGGACCGCGGCACCGCCGTCCTCTTCGGCGACGGCGCGGGCGCCGTGGTCGTCGCCGCCGGCGAGCTCGACCGCGGGATCTCGCGCTTCGTCCTCGGCTGCGACCCCGAGCAGGGCGAGCTGCTCTACGCCGACACGACCGACCGCAAGCTGCGGATGCAGGGCCGCGAGGTCTACCGCCACGCCGTCGCCCGCATGGCCGAGGCCACGCGCGAGGCGCTCGACGCCGCCGCGCTGACCGTCGCCGACCTCGACCTCTTCGTCGCCCACCAGGCGAACTCGCGGATCATCGAGTCCGCCGCCAACGAGCTGGGCCTGCCGCACGAGAAGCTCGCGCTGAACGTCGACCGCGTGGCGAACACCTCCAGCGCGTCGATCCCGCTGGCGCTCGCGCAGGCCGAGGCCGACGGGCTCCTGAAGCCCGGCGCGACTGTGGGCCTCGCCGCCTTCGGCGCGGGCTTCGTCTGGGGCGCGGGCGTCGTCTCCTGGAAGGAGCGCCAGGATGTCTGGGCCTGAGGGCGCGGTCGCGCTCGTCACCGGCGGCACCCGCGGCATCGGCGCGTCGATCGCCGAGCGGCTCAAGGCCGACGGCTACCAGGTCGCGACGCTCGGGCGCAGCGGCGGCGACGTCCAGGCCGACGTGGGCGATCCCGCCTCCGTCCAGGCGGCGTTCGACGAGGTCCGCGAGCGCTTCGGGCCCGTCCTCATCCTGGTCAACAACGCCGGCGTGACCGCCGACGGGCTGGCGATCCGGATGCCCGACGACGACTGGAACAGCGTCATCGACACCAACTTGACCGGTGCCTTCAACTGCACCAAGCGCGGGCTCGAGGACATGTTGAAGGCCCGCTGGGGCCGGATCGTGAACGTCTCCTCGGTCTCGGCGGAGCGCGCGAACTCCGGCCAGGCGAACTACGCCGCCTCCAAGGCGGGGCTGCTCGGCTTCACGCGCGTCGTCGCCAAGGAGATGGGCAAGCGCAACATCACGGCCAACGCCGTGACGCCCGGCTTCATCGCCACCGACATGACCGCCGAGCTGCCGCAGAAGGAGATCGCCGCGGCGATCCCCGCCGCGCGGGTCGGCCGGCCCGAGGAGGTCGCCGCCGCGGTGGCCTTCCTCGTCTCCGACGACGCGGCCTACGTCAACGGCGCCACGCTCGCCGTCGACGGCGGCCTCGGCGCGTAGCACCAGCACTTCCCCTGACCAAGCACACGAAGAACCAGGAGCACACCACCATCATGGCCACAACGCAGGAGATCCTCGAAGCCATCCGCGCCGAGCTCGCCGCGATCAAGGTGCCCGACGCCGAGACCGCGCAGCCCGACACGACGTGGGAGCAGCTCGACGTCGACTCGCTCGACCTCGTCGAGCTCGTCAAGGCGCTGGAGGACCGCTTCGAGGTCCAGATCGCCGACCCCGACCTCAAGGGCATCGCGTCGGTCGGCGACGCGATCACCCTCGTCGAGCGCCTCCAGGGCGCGGCGGCCTAAGCAGCTCACATGGACGGGATCGTCATCACCGGACGGGGCGTCGTGTCCCCGGTCGCCACGGGCGTCGACGCGTTCTTCGACGCGCTGCTCGGCATGGAAGGGGGCATCACCGAGGACGGGATCGCCCCCTGCGGCGAGTTCGACCCCGAGGTGGTGATGACCCCGAAGGAGGCGCGGCGGATGGACCGCTTCGCCCAGCTCGCCGTCGCGGCCGCCGACCAGGCGGCCGACGAGGCCGGGCTGCTCGGCACCGTCGACCCCGCGCGCGTCGGCGTGATCGTCGGCACCGGCGTCGGCGGGCTCACGACCCTGCAGGCGGAGTGCAAGACGTGGCTGGAGGAGGGCGACCGCGCGGTCTCCCCGCTCTTCGTCCCGATGATGATGCCCAACGCGGCCGCCGGCCAGATCGCGATGCGCCGCGGCTTCCACGGTCCCGGCTTCTCGATCGCCAGCGCGTGCTCGACGGGCGCGCACTCGATCGGCGAGGCCGCGCGGATGATCGCGCGCGGCGAGACCGACGTGATGGTCGCGGGCGGCACCGAGGCGGCGCTCGTCGGGCTCTGCCTCGCGGCGTTCAAGCGCATGGGCGCGCTGTCGCGCGTCGGCGAGTCGCGGCCGTTCGACACGCGCCGCGACGGCTTCGTCATGGGCGAGGGCTCCGCGGTCCTGGTCCTGGAGCGCGAGGAGCACGCCAAGGCGCGGGGCGCGCGGATCTTCGCGCGCGTGACCGGCTACGGCGCGTCCAACGACGCGTTCCACATCACCCAGCCCGAGGCCAACGGCCGCGGCGCGGTCGAGGCGATGAACGCCGCGCTGCGCGACGCCGACCTCGCGCCGGAGGACGTCGGCTACGTCAACGCGCACGGCACCTCGACGCCGATCAACGACCGCGTCGAGACGCTCGCGCTGCGCCAGGTCCTCGGCGAGGACGGCCCGCCGGTCTCCTCGTGCAAGGGCGCCGTCGGGCACACGCTCGGCGCCGCCGGCGCGATCGAGGCGCTCGCCTGCGTCGAGGCCCTGCGCCGCGGCGCGCTGCCGCCGACGCTCGGGCTCGAGGAGATCGACCCCGAGTGCGCGGCGGACCACATCGCCGGCGCGCCCCGCGAGGCGCCGGACCTCAAGGTCGCCCTGAGCAACTCGTTCGCCTTCGGCGGCCAGAACGCGACCCTCGTCCTCCAGGCGGCCTGATCCATCCATGAGCGCAGTCTTCGACGTCCTCCCTGAGCAGCTCGCCGCGCGTGCGCGCCTGGAGCTCCTGTTCGACGCCGGCACGTACCGGCCGATCCGCTCCGCGGTCGGCGACGGCGTGCTGTCGGGCAGCGGGCGCGTCCAGGGCCGCGCGGTGGTCGCGTGGGCGCAGGACGGGACGTTCAAGGGCGGCTCGCTCGGCGCCTCGGGCGGCGAGACGATCGCCCGGACGATCGAGCGCGCCGAGGCGCTCGGCGTCCCGGTCGTGGGCTTCCCGCACAGCGGCGGCGCGCGGCTGCAGGAGGGCGTCGCGGCGCTCACCGCGTACGCCGCGATCTTCCGCGCGCAGGCGCAGGCGACGGTCCCGATGATCAGCGTCGTCTCCGGCCCGTGCGCCGGCGGCGCCGCGTACTCGCCCGCGCTGGGCGACTTCGTGGTGATGACGGCCGACGCCGTGATGTTCCTGACGGGGCCGAAGATCATCGAGCGGGTGACGCGCGAGGTCATCAGCGCTTCGGATCTCGGCGGCCCGAAGGTCCACGGCGCCAACGGCGTCTCGCACCTCGTCGCGCGCGACGACGTCCACGCGGCCGAGCTGGTCCGCGAGCTGCTGACGTTCCTGCCCGACCGCCTCGGCAAGGGCACGCCGCTGGTCCCGCCGGCCGACGCGCCGGGCGAGGATCCGGGCGACGTGCTGCCCGAGAGCGCGCGCAAGGTCTACGACGTGCGCGAGATCGCGCAGCGGATCCTCGACCGCGGGACGTTCTTCGAGCTCTCGCCGCGGTGGGCGCGCAACCTCGTCGTCGGCTTCGGCCGGGTCGAGGGCCGCGCGGTCGGCGTGATCGCCAACCAGCCCAAGCACCTCGGCGGCTGCCTCGACGCCGCGTCGGCCGAGAAGGGCGCGTGGTTCGTCGACCTCTGCGACCGCTTCGGGATCCCGCTCGTGGTCCTCGCCGACACGCCCGGGTTCCTGCCGGGGGCGACGCAGGAGCAGGCGGGCGTGCTGCGCCACGGCGCGTCGTTGCTGCGCGCGTTCGGGCGCGCGTCGGTGCCGCGGGTCACGGTGACGCTCCGGCAGGCGTATGGTGGGGCGCACATCGTCATGAACTCCCGCGATCTCGGTGCGACCCTCACGCTTGCCTGGCCCGGCGCCCGGATCGGCGTCATGGGCGCGCGCCAGGCCGTCGAGCTGGTCCGCCGCCGCGAGATCGAGGCGGGCGCCGACGCCTCCATGCTGGCCGACGCGTACGAGGCCGAGCACCTGCCGGTGCGCGTCGCGGCCGCCGCGGGGTTCGTGGACGAAGTCGTCGCGCCGTCGGAGACGCGCGACCGCATCGCCCACGTCCTCGAGCTGGCCCAGACGTGACCTCAGGCGGCGAGCCGCTCGGGATCAGCGAGTCGCGGAACGCGACCGAGGAGGCCATCCTCGACGCTGCCCGCGACGCGCTCGCCGACACCGAGTACCGCCGCCTGACGATGGACGTGATCGCGAAGCGCGCCTTCGTGTCGCGGACCGCGCTGTACTTCTACTTCCCGAACAAGCGCGCGCTGGTCGACCGGCTGATCCTGCGCGCGTTCCTGGACATGTACGAGGCGGCGGCGCCGTATCTGGACGGCGCCGGCGACCCCCGCGCCGAGCTCCGCCGCGGGCTGGCGCGGACCGTGAAGGTCATCGACCGCGATGCCCACGTGCTGACGCTGGCCGCGATGCTGAGCGGCGAGGAGGACCGCCTGCCGCCGCAGTGGGCGCCCTACGTCGTGCGCTTCGTCGAGGGCGCGACCGCTCGCATCGCGCGCGACCAGGCCCGCGGGATCGCGCCGTCCGACATCCCACCGCGGCTCGCCGCGCAGGCGCTCCTGGCCATGGTCGAGCGCCACGTGACGCTCGAGCTCATCATGGGCGGCGGCGACGCCCACCAGTCCATCCGCGTGCTCGCGGAGCTGTGGTGGCGGGCGGTGTACTCGAAGCCCGAGACGCCGCCGCCGAGCGACTAGCGGTACGCCGGACGCACCACGTCCATCGGCGTGTCGCCGCGCCGCGGCCACAGCTCGACACGGAAGCGCTCGTCGCGGACGGCGGAGTCGCCCGCCGCGCCGGTGCCCGCGACGCGCATCCGGTACCGGCCGGCCGGGAGGTCCACGATCTCGCCGGCGACGCCCTCGTTGCTGAGCGCCAGGCGGCCGTGCGGCAGGTCGAGGTCGAGGTCGGTGACCTGCGCCCAGGGTCGCGGCGACGGCGGTCGCGGCGGCGCCGTGGTCCGCAGGACGAGCGTGACCGGCGCGTCGTTGCCCTCGCAGCAGGCCAGGACGCTGACCTGGCCCGGCGGGCCGCCCGCCACCGATCGCCGCTGTTGCGCCTCCCCGACCCCCGCCTCCTCGGCGCCCGGATGGCGCTGGTCGGAGAGGGTGAAGAAGCCGTCGGCGTAGCTCGCGACGGCACGCAGCGCGCCGGGCCGCGGCAGCGTGACGTGTCGCGTCCCGCGGTAGGTGTCCTCGGTCACCTCCTGCTGCCCGGGCGGCAGCAGCGGCTCCGCCCCGCGCATCACGCGGATCTCCGCCTCGCTCAGGTGCGGCACGCCGCCGCCCACGAAGGAGACCTGGGCCATGTGGTCGAGCACCTGGTCGCGCGACGGATGGCGAGCGGCGTAGTGCCACACCGGGAGCATGACCGCGAGGACGGCGACGACCTGCACGGCGAAGCTGTGGCGGCGGAAGAAGCGCGGCACGCCACTCAGCGTCGGCATCCGCTCGCGCGGTCTTGAGCGATCGACATGCGCGCTCAGCGACCGCGCGCCGCGTCCTCGCGGCTCGCCCGCTCGGCGAAGCGCCGGGCGAGGGCCGCGCGGATGGAGAGGACCATCGAGTCGAGGGTGTCGCGGGCGGCGGGGTCGATGTCGGTGAAGCGGATGCCGGTGCCCTCGGGGAGCGTGCGGACGATGATGCCGCGGGCGTGGACCTCGCCGCCGTCCTGCGGCATCTGGATCGCGACCTCGACGGCGCCGTCGCGGGGGCCGAAGGTGCTGCCCTCCAGCAGCGCGCCGCCGGCGGAGACGTTGATCGTGCGGGTCTCGACGGTGCTGCCGCCGGCGCTCACGCGCACGGTCAGCTGGACGTCGAGGCGCGGGCTCTCGCGCAGGTTGTCGATCCGGCCCTCGCGGTTGGCGTGGAACGCGACGCAGCCCTGCTGCGCCCGCTCGGCCCGGCCGTGGAGCACGACCAGGTGGCCCTGGTACTGGAACGAGAGCTGCGCCGGACGCGGCAGCAGGCTCGGCGTCCCGTCGCGCGGGTCGCGCGGCAGCAGCCAGGCGACGTCCCGCGAGGTGGCCGCGACGATGCCCTGCATGGGTCGCACGCCGACGCTGAGCGTGGCGGGCATGAAGTCGCGAATGCGTCGCACCGCCACGCATCGTCCCAAATGCTGCGCCCGACTGTCCAAACACCGGCGTTCGGTCTGTAGGCGTACCGACCGACCGCCGCCGCGCCGCGGCTCAGCCGCCCGCTGCCGCGGCGCCCGCCGCCGCCGCGGCGGCGACCGCGCCGCCGTGCACGCCGAGCGCGTGGAAGCCGCCGTCGACGTGCAGGATCTCGCCGGTGATCGCGCGCGCGAGCGGCGAGAGCAGGAACAGCACCGCGTCGGCGACCGGCGCCGGGTCGTCGAGGTCCCACGGCAGCGGCGCGCCCTGCTCCCACGCCTGGGCGAGGAGGTCGAAGCCCTCGATCGCGCCCGCGGCCATCGTCCGCAGCGGCCCCGCCGCGACGAGGTTCGAGCGGATCCCGCGCGGCCCGAGGTACTGCGCCAGGTAGCGGTTCACGGACTCCAGCGCGGCCTTCGAGACGCCGGCCCAGTCGTAGATCGGCCACGCCTTCGTCGCGTCGAAGTCGAGGCCGACGAGCGACCCGCCGTCCTCCGCCTTCTCCAGCAGCGGCGCGAACGCCGCGCCGAGCGCCTTCAGCGAGAACGCGCTGATCTCGAACGCGGCCGTCGCCGACGCCTTCGGCGCCTCGAGGAAGCGCCCGCCGAGCGCGTCGCCGGGCACGAACGCGATCGCGTGCAGGACGCCGTCGACGACGCCCCAGCGCTCCTCCAGCTCGGCGGCGACCGCGGCGATCTGCGCCTCGTCGGTGACGTCGAGCTCGAGCACGTCCGGCGGCTCCGGCAGGCGCTGCGCCATCCGCTGCGTCAGCCGCAGCGCGCGCCCGAAGCCCGTCAGCACGACCTCGGCCCCCTCCTCCTGCGCGCGCCGCGCGACCGTGTAGGCGATCGAGCGATCGGTCAGCACGCCGGTGATCAGGAGCTTCTTGCCGTCCAGGAGAGCCATCTCCCCATCCTTACCGACGCGGGCCGCGGAGGTTCCCCCGGTTCGACGGAGTCCACGGAGATGTCGAGCCTGGACGTGATGGGACGCCGACTTCCGGGCATGATGGGCGCGTGGATGCCCGCGTCGTACGCCGGAGGCGCCTCACCGCCCTCGGCGCGGTGGCGCTGCTGGCCGTGGTCGGCGGGGTCGCGGCGGGCGCGGGCGGCGGTGAGGACGGTGGTGGCGGCAAGGGCGCCGCGACGAGCGCCGGCGGCGGGAAGGCCACGAAGGACCAGCCGCAGCTGCCCGGCGGCGGGCGGCGCCTGTTCCCCGACCGGCGCGTCGTCGCGTTCTACGGCAACCCGCGCGACGACGAGCTCGGCGCGCTCGGGATCGGCACGCCCGCGCAGGCGGCGCGCAAGCTCGTCGCGCAGGCCAAGCCCTACACCCTGAAGGCGCGCCCGGTCCTGCCCGCGATGGAGCTGATCTCCACGGTCGCGACCGCCGCGCCCGGCGAGACCGGCCTCTACCGAGACCACCTCTCGTTCCCAAAGATCCGCAGCTACCTCAAGGCCGCGCGGAGGATCCACGCGCTGCTGATCCTCGACATCCAGCCCGGGCGCGGCGAGTTCGGCCCCGAGATCACGCGGCTGGCGCGCTTCCTGCGCGAGCCGGACGTCGGCCTCGCGCTCGACCCCGAGTGGCACGTCCCGCCCGGCGCCCTGCCGGGCAAGGTCATCGGGTCGACCGACGCCGACGTCGTCAACGCCGCCGCGACCTACCTCGCGAAGATGGTGCGCGAGCGCGACCTGCCCGAGAAGCTGCTGATCGTCCACCGGTTCACGGACAACATGATCGCCCGCGCCGACCGCCTGCGGCAGGTCCCCGGCGTCCAGACCGTCGTCAACGTCGACGGCTTCGGCTCCAACAGCGTCAAGATCGCCAAGTACCACGCCTTCCTCCACACGACGCCGACGATGCGCCGCGGCTTCAAGCTCTTCTACAAGGAGGATGTGAAGACGATGTCACCCAAGGCCGTGATGGCGCTCTCGCCGCGGCCCGACGTGGTGGTCTACGAGTAGCCTGGCGGGCGTGTCCCGCCTCCTGCCCCGCGCGCTCGCGCTCGCGCTCCTGCTCGCCGTCGCGGCCGCCGCCGTCGCGTCCGCCGCGACCGTCCGCACCGCCAAGACCCCCGCCGAGCTGCGGGCCGGCAAGGCCGCCTACGAGCGGTCCGTCACCGCCGGCTTCGCCAAGGCCACCAAGCTGCTCGACGCGCAGCTGAAGCAGGACCCGCGCAGGCCCACGGTCGTCCTCGACATCGACGAGACCACCATGTCGAACTGGGCCTGCTTCGACGCCGTCGACTTCGAGCTCGGCGGCCTCGCGACCTGCGTCGTGAACGGCAGGTCGGTGGCCTTCCCCGCGGCCAGGGCCTTCGTCCAGCACGCCCGCGCGAAGAAGGTCGCGATCGCGTTCATCACCGGCGCGCCGCAGGCGCTCTGCGCCGCGCGGAAGAAGAACCTCGTGGCCCAGGGCATCAAGGGCCCGTTCACCATCACCTGCCGGCCCGCGAGCGACACGCGCGACTCGCTCGTCCCCTACAAGTCGGCCGCCCGCAAGGCGCTGGCCAGGAAGGGCGCGAGCATCCTCGTGAACATCGGCGACCAGAAGAGCGACCTCGCCGGCGGCTCGGCGCGCAGGACGGTCCTGCTGCCGAACCCGATCTACGTCAGCGCGTAGGCCCGAGGTGGGCCAGCTTGTCGGGGTTCACGACGGAGCTGATCCCGGCGACCCGGCCGCCCACGATCTCCAGCGCCATCACGACCAGGACCGCGCCGCCGGGATCGTGCGCGATCCACCCCGGCTGCCCGTTGACCGCCGCCGGCGTCACGGTCGCGCCCATCCGCGCGCCCTGGCGGAAGAACGCGCGCAGCGCGTGGGCGACCTTCTCGCCGCCGTGCAGCGGCGCCGGGAACGCGGCCGCCTTGCCGCCGCCGTCGCCGGTCAGCACCGCGTCGTCGGCGAGCAGCGCGAGCAGCCCGTCGAGGTCGTCGCCGCGGGCCGCGGCGAGGAAGCGCGCCGCGAGCTCCTCGCGCGCCGCCCGGGAGGGCTCGAAGCGCGGCCGCTCGGTGACGACGTGGCGGCGCGCCCGCGCGCCGAGCTGCCGGCACGCCGCCGGGCTCTTGCCGACGATCTCCGCGATCTCGCCGAACTTGTAGTCGAACGCCTCGCGCAGGAGGAAGACCGCGCGCTCGTCCGGCGTCAGCCGCTCCAAGACCACCAGGAACGCGAGCGAGAGGTCGTCGGCGCGCTCCGCGTCGGCGGCGAGGTCGCCGTCCGCCCCCGCCGTCTCCAGCAGCGGCTCCGGCAGCCACGGCCCGACGTAGGCCTCGCGCCGCACGCGCGCGGAGCGCAGGTGGTCGATCGAGAGCCGCGTCGCGATCGCCGTCATGTAGGCCTTGGGGTGCGCGATCTCCGTGCCGCCCGCCAGCTCCCGGTGCGCGCGCAGCAGCGTCTCCTGCGCGATGTCCTCGGCCTCGGCGACCTCCCCGAGCATCCGGTAGGCGATCGAGAAGACCAGCGGCCGCAGCTCGGTCAGCGTCGTCGTGTCGGTCATGGTCTCCGAGACGATCCTGCCCTCTCGAGCGTGACATGTCACACCCGGGCGGTCGATCTCGTCAGAGGGCCCATGCGGATCTTCCTGGCGGGTGCGACGGGTGCGGTGGGGCGGCGGCTGGTGCCGCGGCTCCTGGAGGACGGCCACGAGGTCGTCGCGATGATGCGGACGGCGGCGAAGGCCGACGGGCTGCGGGCGGCGGGCGCGCTGCCGGTGGTGGCCGACGCGCTCGACCGCGAGGCCGTGATGGGCGCGGTCGCGGGCGCCGAGCCGGACGTCATCGTCCACCAGATGACCGCGCTCGCGGGCGCCACCGACTTCAAGCGCTTCGACCGCGTCTTCGCCACGACCAACCGGCTGCGGACCGAGGGCACGCGCCACCTGCTCGACGCCGCGCGCGCGGCCGGCACCAAGCGGCTCATCGCCCAGAGCTTCACGGGCTGGCCGTTCGCGCGCGAGGGCGGGCCGGTCAAGGGCGAGGACGCGCCGCTGGACCCGGCGCCGCCGCGCGCGCAGCGCGAGACGCTCGCGGCGATCCGCGCGCTCGAGGAGCTCGTGACCGGCGCGCCCGACCTCGAGGGCGTCGTCCTGCGCTACGGCGGCTTCTACGGCCCGGGGACCAGCCTCGGCCGCGACGGCGAGATGACGCAGCTGGTGCGGCGCCGGCGGATCCCGGTGGTCGGCGGCGGCGACGGGCGCTGGTCGTTCACGCACGTCGACGACGCGGCGGGCGGCGTGGTCGCGGCGCTCGCGCCCGGCGGGCCGGCCGGGATCTTCGCGATCGTCGACGACGAGCCCGCGCGGACCGCCGACTGGCTCCCGGCGCTCGCGGCCGCGATCGGCGCGCCGCCGCCGCGCCACGTCCCGGCGTGGCTCGGCCGGCTCGCCGCGGGCGAGGCCGCGGTGCGGATGATGACCACGAGCCGCGGCGCCTCCAACGAGCGCGCGCACGACCTGCTCGGCTGGCGCCCGGCGTGGCCGTCGTGGCGCGAGGGCTTCCGTCACGCGCTCTGAGGGCGCGCGGCCTCGGCCTCGCGCTCGCGCAGCTCGATCCGGCGGATCTTCCCGGTGAGCGTCTTCGGGAGGTCGGCGACGAACTCGACGCGCCGCGGGTAGGCGTAGGCCGAGAGCCGGTCGCGGACGAAGGCCTTGATCTCGTCGCCGAGCGCCTCGGAGGGCTGGTGGCCCTCGGCGAGCACGATGAAGGCCTTGACGATCGTGCCGCGGCGCTCGTCGGGCGCGGCGACCGCGGCCGCCTCGCGGACGGCCGGGTGCTCGATGCACGCGGACTCGACCTCGAAGGGGCCGATCCGGTAGCCCGCCGAGATGATGACGTCGTCGGCGCGGCCCGCGTACCAGATGTAGCCGTCCTCGTCGGCGGTCGCGGCGTCCTTGGTGTGGAACCAGCCGCCGCCGAAGGTCTCCTCCGCCGCCGCGTCGTCGTTCCAGTACCCGAGCGGGTAGTGCGGGTTCGACCGCGCGCGCAGGCAGATCTCGCCGCGCTCGCCCTGGGCGACCTCGCGCTCGTCCTCGTCGAGGATCCGCACGTCCCAGCCCGGCATCGGCCGCCCCATCGAGCCCTCGCGGACCTCCATCCAGGGCATGTTCCCGCACAACGGGTAGGACTCCGTCAACCCGTAGTAGTCGAGCACGGTCAGGCCGTACTGGTCGCGGAACCAGCGGATCGCCTCGGGGTTCAGCGGCTCGCCGGCCGAGCAGACGCGGCGGAAGTCGCACGGGTAGCGCGTGGCCGCGTCCTCGATGGCCATCATCGAGCGCATCGCGGTCGGGGTCGTGAAGACGTTGGTCACCGCGTTGCGGCTGAGGAAGTCGAGCTGCCCGTGCGGGTCGAAGCCGCCCTGGCGCTGGAGGACGACCTGGACCGCGCCCAGGCGCCACGGACCCAGCAGCGGCGCGATCCCCGCCGCCCACGCCCACTCGCCCATGCCGTGGAAGCGCTCGCCGTCCTGCACCTCGTGGCAGAGCTCGAACTCGTTGTGGGCGAGCAGGTAGCGGTGCGCGTGGACGATCCCCTTCGCGAGCCCCGTGGTGCCCGAGGTGTAGTACAACTGCGCGGGCTCGTCGGCGGCGCTGTCGTAGGACACCATGTCGGTCGGCGCGCCGGCGAGCAGGCCGTCGCCCTCGTCGATGACCAGCAGCTCGCCGACCGTCTCCCCCACGTGCTGCGCGAACCGCGCCGCGTTGGCCTTGTCGGTGACCAGCACGCGCGGCTTGGAGTCCTTCAGCCGGTGCGCGATCCCGTCGTCGCCGTAGAGCACCGACATCGAGAGCAGGATCGCGCCGCGCTTCCACGTCCCGAAGAAGATCGCCGCGGTCTCCGGCGTCGGCGGCAGCACGACCGCGACCCGCTCGCCCGGGTCGACCCCGTGCTCGCCGAGCACGTGCGCGGCCTGGTTGGCGAGGTCCTGCAGCTCGCCCCAGTCGAGCTCCCGCCGCTCACCGTCGAAGCGCTCCCACACCATCGCGGCCTTCTCCCGCGGGTGCTTGTCGCACACGTCCTGGACGATGTTGTAGCGGTCGGGCACGTCCCACGCCCAGCCCGCGACCAGCTCCTCGTAGCGACCCATCCGGCGAGCCTCGCAGAGCGGGCGCCGCCGGGGCAACTCACCAGGTCTTCGCGCGCTCCCACGGCGCCGGCGCCGCCAGGCGCACGCGCGCGCCGCCCACGGTCACGCCGTGCGCGCCGACGAGGACGGGGTCGAGCTCGGCCTCGGCCAGCTCGGGCAGCGCGTCGGCCAGGGCGGCGAGGCGCAGGACGACGTCGCGCAGGCCGGCCGCGTCGTGGTCGCCGCCGGCGAGCGCGGCGCGCAGGGCCTGCGGGCCGTCGACGAGCTCCTCGGCGTCGACGTCGGTCAGCGGCGCGAGGCGGAAGACGGCGTCGCCGGGGATCGGTCCGGCCCAGCCGAGGCCGCCGCCCGGCGCGACGCCGACGACCGGCCCGAACTCGGCGTCGTTGACGGCGCCGACGAGGACGGCGACGGCGTCCGGCTCGGCGTCGGGCTCCGCGGCGCCGTCGTCGCCGCCCAGCTCCAGCCCCGCCGCGCGCAACAGCGCGACGGTCTCCGCGCCGCCGAGCCAGCCCTCGCCGGCGTCCGCGACGACGGCCTGCGCGGCGGCGGCGGCGAAGCCGTCGGGCGCCATGACCTGGCCGAGCCGGCGGCCGAGCCAGTCGCGGCGGTCGGCCGCGATCGCCAGCGCGCGCACCGCCGCCTCGGGGAAGCGGTAGTTGGGGACGCGGCGCACCTCGCGCTCGGGCAGCCGCCCGTCGCCGCCGACCACGCACGCGACGACCGGCTTGCTCGCGCCCTCGACGGCGGCCTCGAGCGCGCCGAGCCGCGCCTCGGGGTCCTCGCCGCCGAGGCCGACGTGGACGACGAGCACGCCGTCGACCGCCTCGTCCTCCAGCAGCGCGAGCACCGCGCGCCGCTCGTCCTCCGCGCTCGCGCGCACGCCCAGGTCGATGGGGTTGCCGAGGCGGTCGGCGTCCGGCAGCCCGGCGGCGAGCCGCGCGCGCGTCGCCTCGGAGACCCGCGCCAGCGACAGGCCGCGCGCCGCCGCGGCGTCCGCCGCGACCGTCCCGAGCCCGCCGCTGTTGGTGACGATCCCGAGGAAGCGCCCGGCGGGCAGCGGCTGGCGCTCGAGCAGCTCGGCGGCGTCGAAGAGCGTCTGCGTGCTCTCCACCCGCAGCACGCCCGCCTGCGAGAACAGCGCCTCCGTGAGCGCCGCGTCGGTCAGCGCGGCCGCGATCCGCAGCTTGCCGGGCGTCGCCTCGCCGTCGCCGCGCCGCGAGCCCTTGACCGCCAGGATCGGCTTGCGCCGCGAGACGCGCCGCGCGACCTGCGAGAAGCGCCGCGGGTTGCCGAAGGACTCCACGTAGAACGCGACGACCGTCGTGCGGTCGTCGTCGGCGAAGTGCTCGAGCACGTCGTTGGTCGAGACGTCGGCGCGGTTGCCGAGCGCCAGGAACGACGAGACGCCCATCCGGCGCGCGGCCGCGTGGCCGAGCAGCGCGAGGCCGAGCGCGCCCGACTGCGAGGAGAGCCCGAGGCCACCCGCGCGCACCGGCACGCGGCCGATCAGCGCGTGCAGCCCGACGTCCGGGTCGGTGTTGACGACGCCGAGCGCGTTCGGGCCGACGAGGCGCAGGCCGTGCGCGCGGACCTCGCTCAGCAGCGCCTCCTCGCGCGCGACGCCCTCGGGCTCGTCGGTGTCGCCGAAGCCGGTCGAGACCACCAGCAGGGCCCGGACGCCCGCGGCGGCCGCGTCCTGCGCGACGGCCAGGACCTCGCCCGCGGCGACCGCGACGACGGCCAGCTCCGCGGGTTCGTCGAGGTCGCGCAGCGAGGCGACGGCGCGCGTGGAGCCGACGACGCCGAGGTCGGGATGGACGGGCGTCGCGACGCCGCGGAAGCCGCCCTCGACGAGGCCGCGGAAGATCGCGCCGCCGACCGAGCCCGGCCGCGCGCTCGCGCCGACCACGGCGATCGAGGCGGGCGCCAGCAGCGCGCGCAGCGACGCGACGGTCGCCGCGTGCGTGCGGTCGTCGATGCGCTCGGCGAGCGTGACCGTCGGGCGCAGGTCGAGCGCGAGGTGGACGATCCCGCCGGTCGCGCCGCGCCGCACGCCGAAGCCCGCGTTGCCGAAGACGTGGAGCATCGGGCGGTTCTCGCCCATGACCTCGGCGTCGAAGCGCGTGATCCCGCGCGCCGCCGCGACGTCGGCGAGCTGCTCGAGCATCCGCGTCGCCAGCCCGCGGCCCTGCTGGTCCTCGGAGACGGCGAAGGCGACCTCCGCGGCGTCGGGCTCGTTGAGGCGGTCATAGCCCGCGACCGCGACGACGCGGTCGCCCAGGTGCGCGAGCAGCGGCACGCGGGCATCGAGGTCGGCGTTGGCGTAGTCGCGCGAGATCAGGTCGGAGCGGCCCGCGCCGTGGAAGCGCAGGTAGCGGCTCTCGAACGTCAACCCCTCGAAGAACGCGCGAATGCCCGCCTCGTCCTCCGGCCGCGGGGAGCGCAGCCGGAGGGCGGAGCCATCGCGCAGGATGACGTCGCGGACGATGGAGGAGGGCACGCCGTCCCAGGCTAGCCCTCAGTCCTCGCCCGCGGCCGCGCGCTCCTTGATCTTGCCCTGGAGCTGCGCCATGACGTCCGGGTCGCGGAGGGTCGTCACGTCGCCGAGCTCGCGGCCCTCGGCGATGTCCTTCAACAACCGGCGCATGATCTTGCCGGAGCGGGTCTTGGGGAGGTCGTCGGCCCAGATGATGCGCTTGGGCCGGGCGAGCTTGCCGATCCGCTGCGCGACGTGGTCGCGGATCTCGTCGACGAGCTCGTCGGTGCCCTGCAGCTCGCCGTCGAGGGTGACGAAGGCCGCGACCGACTGGCCGGTGTCCTCGTCGGTGGCGCCGATCACGGCGGCCTCGGCGACCTTCGGGTGCGAGACGATCGCCGACTCGATCTCCGCGGTCGACATCCGGTGGCCGCTCACGTTGAGCACGTCGTCGACGCGGCCGATCACGCTGATGTAGTTCTCGTCGTCCTGCTTGGAGGCGTCACCGACGAGGTAGGTCTCGGGACCCCACTTCTCCCAATACGTGGAGACGTAGCGGTCGTCGTCGCCGTACAAGGTCCGGAGCATGCCGGGCCATGGCTTCGACAAGGACAACAACCCCTGCGTGCCGCGCTCGACCTCATTGCCTTCCTCGTCGAGGACGGCGGCGAAGACGCCCGGTAGCGGCGTGCCGGCGATCCCGGGCTTCATCGCCTGTGCCCCGGGGAGGGTGGT
>Ga0247768_1000016_pt1 | contig 168636 bp, 163 predicted proteins | sample UWRJL016104C6_FD_179944 | JGI IMG/M metagenome (GOLD analysis project Ga0247768, IMG submission 179944) | Plant litter microbial communities from Arlington Agricultural Research Station in Wisconsin, United States - UWRJ-L016-104C-6 | ecosystem: Environmental > Terrestrial > Plant litter >... | reverse complement strand
CCGCCCAGTTTCGCCACCAGGTCTGGCAGCGGGTGATTCGAGCTACGCAGGTAGACCGGTCCTGAGAGCGGTTTGTCGAGCAGCGGCGTGATCGCCTTGGCCTTGCCGTAGACGGACTTCTTCGGGCACTTGTCAGCGGCGAACTGTTTGCGGGTGCAGATCGTGCCGATGTGTTCCTGGGCGAGGAACTCCGAGTGCGGCAGGGCAACGGAGGCAAAGGCGATGTTGGCATCGCCTTTGCGGGCCTTGAGGATCGCCGTCAGCGCCGGGTAGTCGGCGCGTTTGGTCCCGCCCTTGAGCTTCAGCGAGAGCTTGGGCTTGAACTTCAGGGCTTTGCAGCCGTCGACCTGGAAGCGAGCCTGGGGGTGGGCGACCGCCCCCTGGGTCGAGGTGACGTCAGAGGTCACTGCCATTTCCCGGCAGTCGGTCGGGTTCAAGCTGAATTCGGGACGGTCGACTACCGCGTGGAGGTTTCGGTAGGCGATGCCGACGCCTTCGAAGAACTGGGGCAGCGGGTCTGCTTTGACCACCGCCCTGCCGGTTTCCGGTTCGACGTCGAGGCCGGAGCGCACCGCCAGGGTGCCGAGGTCGAAGGGGCCGGCTTGGGCGGGGACCTCGGTGACGATCGAGAAGGGGGCGTCTTTGTAGGGGCCTGAGAGGTAGATCTGGGGCTGGGGCTTGCCGGGCTGGGGCAGGGTGAAGGGATCGGGTCCCGGGCCGGTGGTGGCCTGCAGGCTGCCGATCCGCGAGCCCTGCGGGCAGTTGGCGGCTGCGGCATCGGCGTCAGAGCAGAGCGGGACGCCCTTGATCTTCGCGAGCTCCCCGTCGGGGAGCTTCAACTCAAAGCCGCGTAGCGCCTGGTTGCCGTCGGGGCGGGTGAGGTCAAAGACGAAGGGGCTGTATTTGCCGGCTACGGGTTCGGTGACGCCGGCGTGGAGGGTGGGATCGAAGCCCTGGTTGCAGCCTTCGTTGATCTGCATCTGGCTTTGGCCGGTTGCGGCCGGGTCGTTTGAATGGGGGCTGAAGGAGAAGTCGGTGGTGAAGGTGCCGCAGTGGTCGGGGTTCTGTAGCGGCGCTCTTGGTCCACCCCAGACGTTCAGGTCGATCTCTTCCACGGGGACCTGGGGGAGGTCGGTGAACACGGCGGTCAACCTGCCGGTGGTCTTGTCGGGCTCGAGAGAGCCGGGGAGCTTGATGTGGAGGCCTAGGGCGTCGGCGGTGAGCCAGAGGCCGAGCTGGCGGCCGGGGCTCGGCTCGCGCTGGTAGATCGTGCCTTCGATCGGGACCGAGAGCGCTGGGGAGACGATCGTGGCGGTGCCGAGCTTTGAGTTGTCGGGGCAGTGGGTGTCGACTTCTTTGTGGAATCCGACCTGATCGTCTGAGCAGGTGCCGATCCAGTTGGCTGCTCCTGCTGCTACCTGCATGCCCTCGGGGAGGGTGACGCGGGCTTCGCGCATGGTGGCGGTGGCGCGTTCGTTGGCTAGAAGGTGCTGGGGGAGCTTGAGGACCGTCTTCAGGCCGGTGGGGGCTCCTGCCTCGTGGCTGGTGGGGTCGGTTTCGAAGGTGGGCGCGAAGGGGAGACCGGTGCAGTCGGTTATTGGGGCTAGGGGGGCCTGCGCGGTGAAGGTCTGGCCGGGGAGCTGGTAGGTGCGGGCAGCGAAATCGACCCTTCCTTGCTGGCAAGCCGCGGGGTTGGTCATGAAGGCGAGGCCGGTGCGCGCGACTTTGCGTTTCCCTTCAGGAGTCAGACACGCGGTGCTGCCACATTCCAGTGCTTCTGCTGCGATCAGCCGCTGAGGATCGTGGATTTCATCGGTCGGATTTCCCCACAGAATCGTCTTTGCCCTAAGTAGGCCGGCCTGCGCTGGCGAGCTATGGACGGTGGCGGTGACTCCGTAGTCGCCTGCGGTTTGCACGGCGATATCGATGAAGACCGGATAGAGGACTGCCTGGAAACCGAAGCGAGCGACTTCCCGATCAGGGTGTGGCGGCTCGAGGTTGTAAATCGGCTCTACGATGCCTTCTTTGGGAACCCCAATTTCAATCGGGATGACCTTCACGATCCCGATCTGGGACTCGATCGGACAGTTGGCGAAAGCGAGAAATTCACCGGTGGCACAACGCGGAAACGCCTTGGGATTAGCGGTGAGGCCAGGGGGCACAGACACGGCGATTTCCTGCGTGCGGGCAGACGAGTTGTAGTGTCCGGTCAGCGCGTCGTATCGGGAGTTAAGTTCGATCAGGCTCGTGAAGTCAGGGTGCGCGCTTGCAACCTGAGTCGAACCTTCGGCGGCTACTGCCTTGATCCCAAATTCTTCGAAAGCCGTTTCGCTGGAGGCTGCAGAGGCAACAGCTGAAGACGAAGTGCCTGCGATCTGACCTTCTGCAGGAGTCGCCGCAGTCCCTTCCGTTTGCGACTGATTCACCTGCGAGGCCCTTGCCCCGGTATTGGGCCTAACCGAACGATGCCGTTTAGGAAGGTGTCGATGCTTCTTCGGGCAGCGTCCAGTCACCCTTGCCCGTCCACGACGACGATGATGACGGCATCGATGTTTTTTACCTTTGAGGTTGCCTCCGCCCCTCGTGACTTCTGACCGGGAGGCAGTCGCCGTATGGAAGCCCACACTCTCCTCGGCGCCACGGCATTGTTCCTCCGAGCAGGTAGCCGGCGGCGCAGGCGCCGAGAAGCCCCCGTCGACTCGGGCGTCGTATAGAGCGGGGGTCCCCCCCATCCCCGCACCCGGCACCAAGGGCTCCAGAGCTAGAAAAACAACGTCCTTGCCTTCTGGAGAAATGGCGTAAAGATCGTTGGGCAGCAGTTCAGCGAATTCCTCTTGCCCTGGAGGCGGGGGGAACTGAGTGGAGCCCCCTGAGGAGATCAACTCGACGGGGCCACCGTCAAACCCCCCTGCTCGCCACTCGTAAATGTCGTTTACGCCGTCGGTGTCACGCGGGACCAGGGCTTCGGCCGTTTCGAAGAAGACTCGGTCGCCAGCATCCGTCAGGTTGTTGATCACTATGCCCGCAGGTACGAGTCTCAATTCCTGGAGCTGAGCGCTCGCCGAAGCCACCGCACCAGACGGATTACAAGACACACAGACCAAGCTCTGATCACCATCGTCATATCGGTAGATCTCGGTGCGGGTGGCATTGTTGTACGGAGTCAGCTGGGCACGGGACTCAAAGACGAAGATCGAGCCATCCGGAGTGGTGCGAGAGGAGTCAGCACCAGGCCCCTTCTCCAGTCCCGCCACCTCATCGATAGGAGAAGCGACCCAGTCGGTCCAGTTCGTCAGGGCGGGGCGCCCTTCAAGAGTCCCCGAGGTCCGGACTAGATCGCTAGGAGCAACGGTCGTGATGTAGCGAACGGCTCCGGCACTCCAAACGTAGAGGTTCGGCACTGCAGTGCCCCCTTCGCCTCCAATCGCTTCATCTGCAACGAAGTAGACGTGAGAGCCGTCGTCGGAAACGTTGACGATTTCGCCCACCGCGGTGGGATTAACTTCGACATCTTCTTTAGTAGTCGTGTCAAATCGATGGATCGTTCCTTCTTCGCCGCCGACCACGTAGAAGAGATACCGACCTCCGTTGGACAGGCCGGCATAGGCCGGGCTTCCTTCAGCTACCTGCAAAGTCTCTTCGACCCCCGGCACGCCATTGTGGACGCGGACATAGAGGACGCCGTCTACTTCGAAGGCGACACTAGAGGCGTTTGCGGAGGTCCCCTTATAGAAAGCCTGTTGGCCAGCAGTCAGAGGCACATCGCCGGGCAGCAGGGAAATGACATGGGTAGGACCGTCCGCCTGCCTATCGTAAATCGCGCCAGTTCCGGTCGGGGGGGCATCGCTCTCCAGTTGAAGAACTTTGCAATCGGACTCCGCTCCCTTGCACCAGAAGCTCTGAGAGACCGATTTCCCAGTCGAGAAGATGACATGCTGACCGCCATCGGAGATGTAACGACCCTGCGCCAAACGTTCAAGCCCAAGAGTGCCGATACCGACAGGCTCGAAAGAGCCGTCGGGCCCGCTCAGGTAAGAAGTACGGCCTTCATCCCCCAAGCTTCCACCCGGCCCACCCGGTTTTGGCCCGACGCTCATGAAAGCATAGCGATGTTCGGGAGAGGCTCCACCAATCGTGGGACTTATCGCCTGCGCCCCGGAGGGGCTGAGGCGGCGCACGGTCATCCACCCGTTGGAAGTTCTGACCGTTTCGAACAGATCAGAATGCCCGTTAGGTTGGGTCTCCTCGAGAGGCGGTGAGTTGTGAGTCATGTACAAGTAGCTGTCACGTGAGGGCGACAGAAGACTGGTGGGAAATATTTCGAGATCCCTAGGCGTTTCGAAATTGTGACTTGGCAATGGCACCCGACCATTCAGGTCACCTGGCGTAACCAGCTCGTACGCTCGGCAGTCGGGGAGAGCTACAGAGGCGCCGGTGCGAAATGCTGCATTAGGACAACTTCCTGCGTTGGCATCGGGCGCGACTTCAGTGAGCATGCCGAAAGCGGTAAAGAGCACCGCCATACCGACAGCTAATACCGCCGCGTAGGGGCGGTGAAGACCTGCTCTGACCATCGTCCCTGCCTCCAATCCCTGAGTCCCTTGTCCCAAGTCCCCTTGTCGAAGCACCCATACGCTCCGAGCACGCCAGGTACGTTAAGGGTTTGGGATTGTCTTTTTGCCGTCTGCCCAGTGACAACATCCGCGCATCAGTTGCTCCGACCTTGACGCTCTTCTCCACCCGAGTGCTCCCGCCATTAGAGCCTTGGAGCTATGAGAAATGGGGCCGCAGATGCGGCCCCATTTCAGTCTGATGCAGTCCCTGGAGGGGATGGTCAGGTAGTGCTCAGGTCGAAATGTAGACCGGCGAAGCAGGCGACACATCTGTCTCGAGTGTGAATTCCATGTCGAGTTCGCCTTCAGACGGACAGCCGAATCCGCTAACCCGGGTGAACTTTTGACCCGAGTTGAGTTTGGCAGTGGCGTCTTCGCTGCCGGTGAGATCTGTGCGGAAGGTTCCGGTGAGGCCGCCGGTCTTTTCGTAGGTGCAGGTCACAAGACCTGTCAGATCGAGGCCGAACCGAATGCCCCTGGTGAGACCCCCACAGGCGCCTCCATTTAGTTCGAAATTGTCTCCCGCCGCCGCATTTTTGATGCACCACGGCAGGCCGTTGGTGCCGGTTTCCGGTGTAGCAGCCGCCGACCCGGTGAAGAACGTCCCGGTCGCTGTGCAATCTTCTTCTTTGCCGGTACCTTTGAACGTTGCGGTCGAAATTTCGCCTTCGAACCCGCCGCCCGTTGTGGTGTTCTTGACTAGGGTGCCTGTCAATGTTGCGGTGCTGCATTCGGTGTTGAGGGTCGATGATGTGAACTTCGTGACACCGATATTTGTTGCCTCAATTTTCGTACCAGTAGCGAGCACCGTCCCTGTCGGATGTGTGATGACCGGTGAGGCCGAAGACACTGCCGGCATCACGGCGAAGGCAACAAAGGCCGCCAACGCCATGCAGGCTGCAATGAGCTTGCTTTTCATGTGAGATAATTCCTTTCCCGTCCGAGCGTTAGCTCGGTTCTTGCTCCCGGGGCACCTCTAATGCCTCGGGAGTTTTTGTTCGCTCAGAACTAAGCGAACCTTTCGGTACGGGCTTTTATCTCTTTGGTACGGACGATGTCAAGACGCGTCCACGCTCCAACAGGTGACCTAATCTGCCGGGTGACAAACGTCGCCTGCCGGCTTGCCCAAAAAAAAGTCCGGGGCCGCCTCGGCCCCGGACCCTTATTGATCTCTATGAAATGAGATCAAGTCTTGTTCAGGAGGAGATGTAGGCAGCTCCGTTCGCAGTCTCCTCTGTGAATTCCATGTCGAGTTCGCCTTCAGACGGGCAGCCGAAGCCAGAGATCCGGGTGAACTTCTGTCCCGAATTCAGTTTGCCCGTGGCATCCCCCCCGGCAGTGTCTGTCGTGAACGTGCCGGTGAGGCCGCCGGTCTTTTCGTAGGTGCAGGTGACGAGGCCTGTTAGGTCGAGGGCAAAGCGAATACCCCTGGCAACTCCGCCGCAGGCGCCTCCGTTGATTTCGAAGTTGTCCCCAGCAGCAGCGCTTTTGAGGCACCACGGAAGGCCGTTGGTGCCGGTTTCCGGTGTAGCAGCCGCAGAACCACTGAAGAACGAGCCGGTAGCTGTGCAGTCGCCGCTCGTGCCGGTACCGCTGTAAGTGGCTTTGGTGATTTCGCCGGAGAAGCCGCCAGCTGTGCTGTTCGATTTCAGCGGCCCTTCGAGTTTAGCCGTGCTGCATTCGGTGGTGAGAATCGACGATGTGAACTTGGTGATGCCGAGGTTTGTGCCGATGACGTTGGTACCCGTTGCCAGGACGGTCCCTGTCGGCTGTGTGACGACCGGTGCCGCCGAAGCGGTCGAGGCCATGGCGAAGGCCGCAAAGGCCGCGATCGCCATGCAAGCTGCAATGAGCTTCTTTGACATGTGAGATACTCCTTTTTCCCATTCCGGGCCTTGCGGCTCGGATTGAATTTGCTCCCGGGGCGCTGTCTTTGTCGAGAGGCGCCTCGGGAGGTTTTTGCTCGCCATTGATCAGCGAACTTTTGTGTAGGGAGCTTCTACAGTCGGGTACGGAGAGTTGTCAAGGCGCTCCTCGGCGATTTATCAAGACAAGTTGTCTGGTTTAGGTGTGCCCTGTTCTACAGACGGGTTCTTTGTCCCGCAGTCAACGGGTGACACAGCCAATGGGTGACAGCTCGCACTCGTCAGCACTTGTCACCAGACAGTGCAGCATTCGGCGCGCGGATCACATCCGGTAGACGGGTGCTGACGGCTCGGCCAGAGGGGCGTTGGTGCAGGCGGCTAGGGCTTGGCTGAGTACCTGGCGGGTGTGGCGGGGGTCGATGACGCCGTCGTCCCAGAGGCGGGCGGTGGAGTAGAAGGGCTTGCCTTGCTCTTCGTATTGGTCATGGAGGAGCTCGGCGGTGTCGGGTTGGCCTACCTCTTTCATCACGGCTGCGGCCATCTCGCCGCCCATCACGGAGATGCGGGCGTTGGGCCACATGAAGAGGAAGCGGGGGGAGTAGGCGCGGCCGCACATGCCGTAGTTGCCTGCCCCGAAAGAGCCGCCGACTATGACCGTGAGCTTGGGGACTCGGGCGGTGGAGACGGCGGCGACCATCTTGGCGCCGTCCTTGGCGATGCCACCCTGCTCGTACTTGGAGCCGACCATGAAGCCGTTGACGTTTTGGAGGAAGAGGAGGGGAATCCGGCGCTGGTCGCAGAGCTCGACGAAGTGAGCCCCCTTGAGGGCGCTCTCGCTGAAGAGAATGCCGTTGTTGGCGACGATCCCGACCGGGTGGCCGTCGAGGCGGGCGAAGGCGCAGACCAGGGTTTTCCCGTATTTCTCCTTGAACTCGCGCAGCTCTCCCCCGTCGACGATCCGGTTCAGGACCTCGCGGATGTCCCAGGGCGCGCGGGAGCCGATCGGGACGACGTCGAGGATCTCCTCCGCCCTGCCGGCCGGCGGGCGCGCCTCGATCCGCTCCCAGGGCGGCTCCGGACTCGGCGGCAGGGTGGCGACGATTTCGCGCAGGATCTCCAGCGCCTCGGCGTCGTCCTTGGCCAGATGGTCGGCGACGCCGCTCTTGCGGGCGTGGACGTCTCCCCCGCCGAGCTCCTCCGCGGTCACCTCCTCCCCGGTCGCCGCCTTCACCAACGGCGGGCCTCCGAGGAAGATCGTCCCCTGGTGCCGCACGATCACGGTCTCGTCGCTCATCGCCGGCACGTAGGCGCCGCCCGCCGTGCAGGAGCCCATCACCGCGCTGATCTGCGGGATCCCCTGTGCCGACATCGTCGCCTGATTGAAGAAGATGCGACCGAAGTGCTCCCGGTCCGGGAAGACTTCGTCCTGGAGCGGCAGGAAGGCGCCGCCGGAGTCGACCAGGTAGATGCAGGGCAGCCGGTTCTGCAGCGCCACCTCCTGCGCCCGCAGGTGCTTCTTCACCGTGATCGGGTAGTAGGTGCCGCCTTTGACGGTGGCGTCGTTGGCTGCGACCACGCAGCGGCGGCCGCTGACCGTGCCGACGCCGGCGACGATCCCCGCCCCCGGCGCCGCCCCGTCGTACATCCCGTGCGCGGCCAGCGGCGAGAGCTCGAGGAACTCGGTGCCGGGATCGCAGAGGCCGGCGATACGCTCCCGCGCGGTCAGCTTGCCGCGGCCGCGGTGCCGCTCGACCGCCTGGGTGCCGCCACCCGCGCGCACGCGCTCGAGCTCGCCCTCCAGCTCGGCGATCAGGGCCAGATGCTTCTCGCGGGCGCTCTCAACCGTGGTGCTCATCGCGGCGGGTTGTCCTTGAAGGGGTCGCGCTCGGAATGCCACTCGACCGGGCCGGCGATGAGGGTGTGCGAAGCGAGCGGGCGGCCGAGAACGTCTTGCGCCGCACGTGCGGCGTTGAGCAGCTCAGCGAGGTCGACGCCGGTCTCGATGCCCATCTCGTGCAGCATCGAGACCAGGTCCTCGCTGGCGACGTTGCCGGTGGCGCCGGGCGGGACCGGGCAGCCGCCGAGCTGGCCGAAGCTCGACTCGAACGAGTCGACGCCGACCTCGAGCGCCGCCAGCACGTTGGCGAGCGCCTGACCGCGGGTGTCGTGGAAGTGGGCGGTCAGCTCGGCCCCGACGATCTCCTCGTGCGCGCGGCGGAAGAACTCGCCCACCTGAATCGGGTTCGCCATCCCGGTGGTATCGCCGAAGCCGATCTCGACCGCGCCGGCGACGGAGAGCCGCTTGGCGATCTCGAAGACCCGCTCGAACGGGACGTAGCCCTCGTAGGGACAGCCGAAGCTGGTGCTGATCACGCCCTCGCAGCGCAGCCCCTCCTCGGTCGCGCGTGCCAGCACGTGTTCGAGGCCTTCGAGCGACTCCTCGACCGAGCGGTTGACGTTCTTGCGATTGTGGGTCTCCGAAGCGGAGAGGAAGACGTTGACCTCGTCGATCCGGTCGCGCACTTCCAGCGCCGCCTCCAGCCCGCGCATGTTCGGGATCAGGACCGAGACCGAGACGTCATCAGGAATTTGAGCCCGTTCGAGCACCTGGCGCCCGTCGGCCAGCTGCGGGACCACATCGGCGCGGACGAAGCTCGTCACCTCCAGCCGCCGCAGGCCGGTCCGCGCCAGCATCTCGATCAGCCGCACCTTGTCCTCGGTGGCGATCGTCTCCGGCTCGTTCTGGAAGCCGTCGCGCGGCCCAACCTCGCGGATGCGGACGGCCTTCGGGATCACCTCACGCTCCGAGGGCTCGCGCGATCACCATCTGCTGGACCTCGTCGGTCCCCTCGCCGATCGTCAGGATCTTCGCGTCGCGGTAGAAGCGGCAGACCGGGTACTCCTCAATGTAGCCGTAGCCGCCGTGGATCTGCACTGCCTCCTCGCAGCAGCGCACCGCGAGCCGGCCGCTCTTCAGCTTCGCCTGGGCGGCGGTGAGGCTGAAGTTTTCGCCCCGGTCCTTCATCCGCGCGGCTTTGTAGACGAGCAGCCGGGTCGCCTCGATCTCGGTCGCCATGTCAGCGAGCTTGGCCTGGATCGACTGGAAGCGGGAGATCGACTGACCGAACGCCTGGCGCTCCTTCGCGTAGGCGAGCGCCTCGTCGAGCGCGCCCTGGGCGAGGCCAACACCCATCGCGGCGACGCCGATGCGGCCGATGTCGAGCACCTGGAGGAACTGGCGGAAGCCCATCCCGCGCGGGCCGAGCAGGTTCTCCTCGGGGACGCGGCAGTCGGTGAAGGTGAGCGGGCGGGTGTCGGAGGCGTTCCAGCCCATCTTGCGGTAGGGCTCCCCCTGCTCGTAGCCGGGGGTGCCGTTGGCGACGATCAGGTTGGAGATCTCGTCATCGCCGGTGCGGGCGGTGATGCAGACGACGCCGGAGATCTCGGTGCCGGCGTTGGTGATGAACTGCTTGGCGCCGTCGATCACCCATTCACCGCCGTCGAGCCGTGCCTTGGTGCGGACGTTGCCGGCGTCGGAGCCGGCCTCGGGCTCGGTTAGGCCGAAGGCGCCGAGGATCTCCCCAGACATCAGCCGCGGCAGCCACTCCTCTTTCTGAGCGTCATTCCCGAAGAGGTAGATCGGCTGCGTGCCCAGAGAGGTGTGGGCGCACAGAGTGATCGCGACGGAGGAGTCGACCCGGGTCAGCTCCTCGACCGCCAGCGCGTAGGCGAGTGAGTCCCCTCCCCCGCCCCCGTACTCCTGCGGGAACGGGATCCCCATCAGGTTGAGGTCGGCGAGCTTGCGGACGATCTCGTAGGGGAAGCGCTTCTCGCGGTCGAGCTCCTCGGCGACCGGCGCCACCTCGCCGACGGCGAAGTCGCGAACGGTGCGTTGAATCAGGCGATGCTCGTCGCCAAGCTCGAAGTCCATCCGTACAAGATACCGAATTAGCATTCTAAGTTCGAGGGACTGTTCGGTTTTTGGTCTACCCTTCCCAGGATGCCGGTGCCCTCTCCCCCGACCCGCCCCGCCCTTCGTGCCCGCTACGAGGCTCGCCGCAGCGAGGTGGTCGCGGCCGCCGCTGAGCTCTTCGCCGAGCGCGGCTACGACGGCACCTCGATGGCCGAGCTGACCGAGGCGACCGGCCTCGCCGCCGGCGGCATCTACCACTACATCGAGGGCAAGGACGACCTCCTAATCGCGATCTGCGACGAGCTGCTCGAGCCGTTGCTGGCACGCGCCCGAGAGATCGTCGGCACCGAGGCGCCTCCCGTCGAGCAATTGCGCGAGCTGGTCGAGGCCTGGGTAGCCCACGTCGTCGCCCACCGCCACCACATGCTCGTCTTCACCCAGGAGCGCCAGGCGATCGAGCGCCAGCCGCGCTGGCGCCACGTCCGCGCCCAGCGCAGGGCGTTCGAGAAAATCCTCGACGAGATCCTGGCCCGCGGCGAGGCCGACCGCTCGATGACGTTCGCCGACCGCCGCCTCTCCCTCCTCGCCCTGCTCGGGATGGTCAACTACACGCCGCAGTGGGTGCGGCCGGGCGGCCGCCTATCGCCGGCGGAGATCGCCGACGGCTACTGCGCGTTCGTGCTCGGCGGTTAGTAGGGCTGGGGCGCTACCGCGACGGCGATGGCGACCACAACCGCGATCGCGAAAGCGAGGAACGCGGTCTTGAAGGGTGCGGGTGGGGCTGAACGGATCATGCCCCAGAAGTTAGGGAGTTATTTGTGATCTACCTGTGCAAAAGAGCACAGTCGGATACCTGTCACATTGAGCAGGTCTTTGACCCGGGGATCGCGAAGCGTCTCCAGCTCTTTCTGGCGCTCGGCGTTGTACGAGGAGGTCGGAACAGGACCGGCGGCGGGATGGCAACCGATCTCGGTCCAGCCGGGCGGCAGGTTGCCGATCAGGTCCATCAGCGCCTGCGGCGTGATGCCGTCCGGGAACGGCTCGCCCTTGCCGCTCTGGCCGTAGAAGCCGCCCTCGTAGGGGATCGCCCGGTTGCGCAGCGGCACTCCCAGCTCGGCAGCGAGCGCCTCCGCCACCCCCTTTGCCGGCTCTTGTTCGTGCACGTGCTGGTGGGAATCGAGGTGGGTGGGGTCGCGGCCGAGCAGGGCACTGAAGCGCTCGAGCTGCGACCGACACTCGGCCTCGACCGCTTCCGGGTCGTCGCCGTCGCAGTGCGAGTAGGCGAGCTTCCACTCGCCCTCTTCGTAGTTCCACTCCCCCAGGTCGATGTGCAGGCCGATTGCCAGCTCCGGAAACTCGGGCCCCCGCTCGGCCGCCGCCGGGGCCGCCCCCTGCCGCACCATCAGGCTGGCGCTGGTGACGACGCCTTCGGAGTGCGCAGCGAAGATCCCCTCGTTGACCGCCGCGGAGAGGCCGAGGTCGTCGGCGTTGACGACGAGGAAACGCTCCTCGCTCAAAGCTCCAGCTCCTCGGCAAGCTCGACGGCCTCGGCAAGCCAGTCGTGTCGGTGTTCCTCCGGCGGCTCCCACTCCGGCGGCGCCCAGCCCAGCCACTGGATCGCGACCTGGAGGCGAGCGAGGTCGAGATCGCGCTGGGCGAAGGGCGGGATGCCCGGCTCCGCTGCGTAGGCGGCCGCGATCGCGCCCCGTTCCTCCCTGGACCAACCGCTGACGAGAGCAGCCAGGTCGCTCAGGCCCGGCCCAGCGGCAGCGAGCTCCCAATCCACCGGCGCCACGCGCGCAGCCGATTTTCGACCCACCGGGCTGTGTTCGGAACCGGATGCGACGAGCACGTTGGAAGCGTAGAACTCGCCGTGGAGGACGGTGCGCGGCATCGCGCACAGGGCCTCGACCACCTGCTCGTGGCGTTCGCGCAGCCAGGCGACCGACGCGGCGGAACCGTCGGCGCGCTCGGCGGCGAACTCGCCTGCTCGCTCGATCCAGCGGCGGTAGAAGGGGGCGTCGTGTTCGATCAGTCGTCCCTCCCGACGATGACGATCGAGATCGGGCGCCATCGCGGCGTGGAAGCGCGCCAGCCAGCGGGCCGCCTGCTCCCAGAGCTTGCGCTCGCCGATCTGGAAGAGCTCCCGGCCTTCGACCCACTCGAGGAAGAGCCAGTGACGATCCGACTCGACGAGGGCGCCGAAGCATCGCGGCGGTCCCGCCGGTGCCTGCGGCAGCAGCTCCACGTAGACCGCGGGCTCGCGCTCGGGGTCGTGGAGGAAGCGCGGCTTGGCCAGTCGGGCCTTGGGCTCGAGCGCCTCCCAGTCGAGCTGCTTGAAGAGCAAGGTCACCTCCCCCTCCCCCACTAGCTCCACCCGCAGCACCTCCAAGGGAAAGCTGGTGCGGTAGGCATAGGGACGGCGCTCGACAGCGCTCGCCAGCTCGAGACCGGCCTCCGCGAGCGCCCGCTCGAGCGCCGAGCGCAGGTCCGAATCTGAAGGCCCAGACGTCACTGCACCAGCTCGTGGATCGCCGCCCGCGTCGCCTCGATCACGCGCTCGACCTCGTCCTCGCGGAGGTCGGCGAAGAGGGGCAGCCGCACCAGGCGCGCGGCGGCGTCTTCGGTGTGATCGAGGGAGCCGACGACGCGGCCGAAGCGCTCGCCGGCCGGGGCGCTGTGGAGGGGGACGAAGTGGAAGACGGTGGCGATCTCGCGCTCGCGCATCCGCTCGATGAAGGCGGCGCGGGCCTCGCCGCTCGGCAGCATCAGGTAGTAGACGTGGCCGTTGTGGACACTGCCGGGCGGGGTCGGCGGGCGCTGCGCCAGCCCCTCGCGCTCGAGGTCCTCGAAGGCGCCGTGGTAGCGGTCCCAGATCGCCCGCCGGCGGGCCGTCACCGTCTCGGCGGCCTCGAGCTGGGCGAGCAGGAAGGCGGCGGTGAGGTCGCTGGCGCCGAACGAGGAGCCGACGTCGACCCAGGTGTAGCGGTCGACTTCGCCGCGCAGGAACTGCGAGCGGTTCGTGCCCTTGTCCCAGATCACCTGCGCCCGCTCGGCCAGCTCCGGGTCGTTGACCAGCAGCACCCCGCCCTCGCCGCTGGTCACGTTCTTGGTCGCGTGGAAGCTGATCGCGCCGAGGTCGCCGATCGAGCCGAGGGCGCGCCCGTCCTGCTCGGCCAGCAGGCAGTGGGCGGCGTCCTCGACCAGCGCCAGGTCATGGCGCTCGCAGATCGCCCCGAGCCGCTGCATGGCACAGGCAACGCCGCCGTAGTGGACGGCGAAGATCGCCCGCGTACGCTCCGAGACGGCCGCCTCCACCGCCTCGGGGTCGACGTTCAACGTCACCGAGTCGATCTCGACGAAGACCGGCGTTGCCCCCTGCCGCACCGCCGCCGTCGCCATCGTCGGGTAGCCGAACGAAGGCATCACCGCCTCGTCCCCCGGCCCCAGCCCGGCCAGCATCGCCGCGGCCTCCAGGGCGCCGGTGGCCGAGTGCGAGAGCAGCGCCAGCGGCGACCCGGTCGCCTCCCGCAGCCACTCCTGGCAGCGCTCGGTGAACTCGCCGCCGCCGGCAAGATCCCGCCGCCCAATCGCCTCCTGCAGATAGCCAAGCTCGCCGCCGGCGACGAACGGGCGGTTGAAGGGGATCGGCTCGCTCACCGGCCGGCCTCGGCTCAGCTGGAGAGAGCGGCTGCTTTGCCCAGCTGGTCGAGCGGACGCAACCACTCCGGCGCCGGTCCCAGCGGCTCGGCGCCGTCGGCCGTGTCGCCGTAGACGGTCCGCTCGAGCGCGGCCCAAATCGGGTTGCGGAGGTACATCAGCCTGATGTGAGCGGAGGTGAACCAGTGATCTAGGGCCTTGTCGTAGGCGACCTCGTTCACCCGCGGCAGATTCCGGACTTCTTCTTCTCTCTCCGGAGTCAGCTCAACGTAGTTGCCGATGAAGGCGAGGAAGTCGTCGATCATGTTCTCGGTCCGGATCCAGACGTCGATCTTCGGTTCTTCCGGCTGCATGTAGCGAATCAGGAAGGCATCGGCGATGTTGGAGTCGGCGATCTGGTGGGGCGAGAGCATCGGCGCTTTCTCGAAATCCGGCAGGACACCGACGACCGACTTCCAGATGTGGAAGCTCAGCATCCACTTCGGCAGCCGCCTGATGTTGAGGACACGCAGCTTCCCCTCCACCTCCTCCGGGCGATCCTGGAAGGCCGTGTGCTGGGCGACCGTTTCTGCGGGATCGGCGAACTCGATCACCTCAGGGAAGAGGCGGAACAGAGCGTGGGTCATTTCGCCCCCCGCCTTCGCAAGATGCGCCCAGGCGAAGTCTTTCCCAATAACCATCGCTGGAGTCTATGCACCGCGTCCGGCGGCTGATGAAGGGGGCGGGGAACTGGACGCGAGTTCGACCAGCAGGCGCGACAAAACTGTGCCCGCGTCGAGGTGATCCTCCGCAATTTCTCGCGCGCGAGCCCTGTGCAGCTGCGGCTGAGCCTTGACCGCCTCGACCCCGGCAGCCGCCTCGTCAGTCGTCGCGAACGAGAGCAGGCCCTCGCCGACGGGGAGCACCTCCTCGAAGCCGGTTGCCTGTGCCACCACGGGCCGCCCACTGGCCAGATAGCAAGCACTGCGATCGCTGAACCAGCCGCTGCGGGAGTCGACGTAGCCGCTCTTGGCGATGCCGAGCTCAGCGAAGGAGCTGCGCACGTAGCCCGCGTATGCCTCAGGCGTCCCCGCTGCCCGATCGGGATCGACGATCCGCCAGCCGTTTTGGGCGAGCGCCGCGAGGTCGTCCTTCTCGTCCGGATGGATTCCCAATGCCAGCTCCAGCGGCGCCGACACCCGCCGCGGCAGCCCGAAGAAGCGACGGAGGGAGTGTGCGCGCTGCCCGTAGTCGACGCCGTCGTATTCGGTCGAGCCGTAGCTGCGCCAGTGGCCGATAGTCGTGAAGGCCTCCCTGGGCGGTAGGCCGGCCGCAGGCCATCGGTCGAGGACCACCGGGGGCAGCGTCTTGATCCAGTTCCGGCCGCAGGTCGGGACGCGGCAGCCGGCCTCGCCGAGCAACTGTCCAACAGTGACGAAGTGGGTGTGGCGGTCGAAGCCCATCGCCTCCCCGGTCAGCTCCCACACTTGGTTGAAGCCCGGGTCGAGGTCGAGGAAGGCCCGGACCGGCGGGCCTTCGAGAATGCGCTCGTCGGTGAGCATGCCGGAGATATTGAGCAGGAGGTCGGAGCCGCGGGCAAACTCGACGATCTCCGCGTACGACATGCCGATCGTCTCGCCCGGCGAGGCTGCACACAGAAGCGCCGAGCGACTCTCCGGCAGGCCGAGGGAGCGGAAGTAGGCAACGAGGACCGGGTCGACCGTACGCCGGAGCGGCTCGACCACGGCCACGTCGTGCCCAAGATCTCGCAGCCCGTGGAAGTACTGCAGCACCGCCCAGGTCGCTCCTCCTTGGTGCGGATCCCCCGCGATCATCCCGCTGAGCAGGATCCGAAGTCGGTCAGCCACCGGTCACGTCTCCTTTTGAGATCTTGAGCCGCACCCGCATCAGATCTCTGTTCAGGGTCTTCCGGCAGCCTCGGTAACGAAACTTGGTGAAGTAGAGGAATGGGTGTCGGCCGCTGGTCGCGAAGTTCCGCCCCTGGCTTGCAGGGTCGATGATCGAGGGATAGGCGATCGGGGAAGTGCCGCCACACCTATATGAGTGCAGGGTGGCGGCGCGCAGCAGCAGCCGGCGCGACGACCAGTGGACCAAATCCTCGGAAGTGGAGAAGTAGACGCCCCGCTCGGCGGCGGGGCCCTGCTTCGCCGGTCCGGCGATACCGACCAGGAGGTAGCGGCCAAGGACCTTGTTGAAGGTGAGGCTCTCGGTCATTTCGGAGATCTGATCCGGAGAGATGCGCTGGCACCGCGGTCCTGCGTGCCGCGCCCGGTAGGGATTCCCGAACGAAGCGCCAAACGACCTGCCGTCCCAGGCTCGCCACGAACGCGGGGACCCGATCTGGTTGGACCTGATCAGGCAGTCCCCCGAGGGCCGGCCGGGCTCCCGCACCCGCACAAGGGCGTAGAGATAGCTGCCGCGCTTGACCAGGTTGCTCGGCGCGAAGACTCCCGTCGGCCCGAGTCCATGCCGGTAGCGGCGCGAGGAAGCAGCGACGAGCTGTCGCGGGGGCGGCGCCTGGCGGTATGAGCGCCCGCCGTCCGAGGAGCGGGCAAGGGTAATCGCGTTGTACCAGCACGGGTAATAGGCCCGCTCCGGGCAACGGCCCGCGTGCCGATTGCCCTGATACTCCTCGTGAACCAGCGCCCAGATGTGGTGCCCGTCGCGCGTGTAGGGAGAGGCCACCCAGCGGCGGTCTTGGAACCTCACGGGATCCGACTCTTCGAGCGAGGCCATGACCGGCTGGCAGACTGGCCGAAGACGACCGAGCGAGGGGCCGATCATCCGGTAGCTCTCGTAGTGGGAGAGGAGCAGCTGCACCCGGCCGGCTGCGTCGCGAAAGGCACGCGCGGGCAGATCCGGCTCCTCCGCTGGAGAGCAGGCTTCCCGGCTCCAATCGAAGACGACCTGAGGCCGCTCCATGGCCGTGACCTCGGCCTCGGGCGGGACGACGGCTGCCCCTCCGCCGGGGACCACGGCGGCAGCGAGCGCCACCGCTGCCGCCAGCGCAAGCAGCCCCGAGGACACCGCTCGCCTCAAGCGCCTACCCCGATCTCTTCCAGCAGCCGGCCCAGAACTCGACCCGAGTCGAGGTGCTCCTCGGCGATCTGGCGGGCGGCGACAGAATGTGACTCCGGAGCCGCAGCAATGCTCTTGACGCTTGCGGCCGCCTCCTCCGGGGTCGAGAACGTCAGCAACCCCTCGCCGATCGGCAGCTGCTCGACGAGGCCGGTTTCCTGGATGAGGGCCGGTCGTCCAGATGCGAGGTAGGCGGCGGTGCGATCACTGAACCAGCCGGTCGCCGCTTCGACGTATACGCCCTGGGCGACCGAGAACTCCGCGGCCGACCCCCGCACGTAGTCGCGAAAGGCAGCCGGAGTCCCGGCCGCAGCGACCGGGTCGACGACCTGCCAGCCGTTCTCACGCAGAAGCTCGAGGTCGGCGGCGTCGCCGGGGTGGATGTCGAGAGCAAGCTCGAGCTCGACGTCCGGGACCAGTCGCGGCAGCTCGACGAAGCGGCGGAACTGATGGTGCTTGAGGCTCATCGTCCGTCCGCCGATTTCAAGGCCGCCGTAGGGGCTGCGCCAGGTCGCCACGGTGGTGAAGCGCATCCGCTCGGGCGCGGGCTCCCACTCCTCCAGCAGCACCGGCGGCAGCGTCGCCACCCACTCGATTCCGGCAACCGGGACCGGACAGCCGGGCCGACCGATGTTCTGGCCGACGGTCAGGTAGCGGTCGTAGCCGGCGATGCTGAACTTGATCTTCGGATCGGCGTGCCAGGCCTGGGTAAAGCCGGGATCGAGATCGACGTAGGCACGTAGCCGCGTCGCGTCAGCGATCGCCCCTGCGCCGAGGTGGCCGCTGATGTCGAAAAGGACATCAGCCTCGGCGGCGACCTCCGCCAACTCCGCCTCGCTGCTACCGAAAAGCGCCTCGTTGCCCGCTCCGAGCAGGGCCGCTCTCTCGCCCAGCCCGAACTCGCTGAGGACTTGCCCGAAGTACCGCTGCCCCGCCGGCTCGGCGCCAGGCAGGCGCTCGACCAGCCAAACGTCAAAACCCAACCGCCGCAGTCCCAGCACCCACGAGAGCCGCACCAACGCCTCGCCGCCGCTGTTCGGCTTGTTGGCAAGCGCGCCGGCAACGATTGCGACGGGCACGCTCAGCTCAGGCCGCCGCCGCGTCTTCGGAGCTGAAGATCCGCGGTAGTGCGCCTGGACGGTGGCGCGCCAGCTTGGCCGCGGCCCGAATTGCCTCTCCCCAGTGGCCCTCCCGCCGCGCCCGCGCCGCCTGCGTCGCCAGCAAATCTCCCCAGTAGCGCTTCCAGTACCGCATCCCGTCCCGGTAGGCGCGCTTGCGCTCCTGCTCTCCCCGTAGGTAGGGCTTCTGCTTGCGCATCGCGATCAGCGTCTGCTCCAGCATCTTCCCGGCGTCGTCGCTCATGTTGCCCGAGTGTTCGCGATGCTCGGCTACGAGGGCCTCGTGGCTGCAGATCGGGAACTCCCGGGCGACCGCGAGGTTGAGGTCGAAGTCCGCGGCCCCTTCGATACTCGTATCGAAGCCGCGGACGTGCTCGAACAAGGAGCGCCGGTAGATCGCGCGAGCCGGAAATCCGGCCCAGTTGTTGCGCATCAGCTCCTCGTATTGGTGCTCCTCGACCGGCGGCTGGTCGTGCGTGACCAGGGGGCGGTTGTCGAAGGTCGCCCGACGGAAGGTTCCGATCGCCGCCGCGCACTCCGGCCTGGTCTCCAGCGCTCTCAGACCGGCTCCAACGCCGTCCGGCAGCAGCCGGTCATCGGCGTCGAGGAAGACGAGGAAGTCGCCGTTGCTGTTGCGGATGCCGGCGTTGCGGGCCGCCGCCGCGCCCGAGTTCGGTTCGCGGATGCAGCGCACGCCGGGGTAGCGGGAGGCGATCGCCCCGACGTTGTCGTTCGAGCCATCGTCGACGACGACGACCTCCAGATGGGGGTAGGTCTGAGCGAGCACGCTCTCGATTGCCTCGCCTAGGTACTGGGCCTGCTGGTAGCAGGGGATAACCACCGAGACGAGCTCGGCGAAGGCGGGCGAGCGGTCGCGGCGCCATTTGTGGCGGCCGCGAATCGTTGCGATCGGGACCCGCTGCTGCCCCTTCAAAACCGCCGCCACCTCGACCTCGAACTCGGCTGCGGTACCGAGCAGGTTCAGGGTCGTGCGAAAGCCCGCCCGCGCCGCCTCCTCGCGCTCGGGGAAGGCCTCGGCCAGGTCGGGGCGCTCCGATCGGAGCCCCGCCCGCCAGAACGGCTGGCCGTCGTAGGAGAACTCGACCGCGACCGCCGGTCGGTCGGAGCCGATTGCCCAGCCGATCACGTCGACCGCCTTGGCGTCGAGCACCGCCCCCGCCTTCGGTTCGTCGACGAAGCAGCCGCGCAGGCCCTCGGGCGGCGGCTCGACCCGCGATACCTCAGCGATTTCAACCAGCGCGCCCATCTCTCCCCCAACGTCCTCTCGCCGACCGGTGGAAGCGGGGGAATCTACCGCGACCTCCCAGATCCGGCACCACTCGTCGCTCCAAATCGGCCCCTTTTCCAGCAGAGAGGAAAGCGGCGCTCCCGGCGGAATCTCGACCGATCGCGGCATCGCGACCGCGCAGACGCGGCGATCGGCCGGCCGCGGCTCGACCTCGGGGACGGGATAGTGCAGCTCCAGCTCGGCCTTGTCGGCTCGGTCAAGGAGACCGGCGATGTCTGCCTCGGGATCGGCCGCCCCGGCGCTCAGGGCCGTGGCTTCGCGGCCGTTGAAGTAGACGAGCTGCTCTTCGCCCGCTGCCGTCGACTCGACCAGCGCTACCGGGGTCGACGCCGGCACCCCAGCCGCCTCGACGGCGATCTGGCAGCGGCGGTTCTCGGCGCAGCGCTCGATCAGCTCCCGTCTCTCGGGGATCTTGACGGCGAGGCGGGCATAGACCGCAAGGTCTTCCTCCAGCTGCGTTAGCCGGCTCCGCGCCGACCAGTTTCCGCCGGCGTGCACCCGGTACGCGGCCATGTCCTCCTCGAGGAACCCGATCGCTCCGCTCTGCGCGCAGCGGATGTGGAAGAGCCAGTCGAACCAGCGGTAGCCGAAGATCCAGTCCGGCACCGTTGCCAGAACGTTGCGGCGGAAGACGACGGTGAGGAAGGGGATGAAGCAGGCACGGAGGATGTCGTCGAGCCCGAACTCGGCCTTCGAGAACGCAGGGGTCGCCGGACGCGAGGGCTGGCTGCCGTCATCGAAGAACAGGGTCGCGCGGTGGAAGCAGGTGCTCCAGTCGGGGTTGGCATCGAGCGCGGCCACCCCCTTGGCGAGCTTGTGCGGAGAGGTCCAGTAGTCGTCGCCCTCGAGGATCGCCACGTACTCGCCCCGGCACGCGCGCGCCGCCTGCAGCCAGATGCCCTCGATGCCGAGGTTGCGATCGGGCAGAAAAGTGCGGATTCGTTCCGGATACCGGGCCGCGTACTCGAGCACCCTCTCGCGGGTGCCGTCGGTGGAGAAGTCGTCGGCGACCAGGAGCTCGAACTCGAACGGCGTCTCCTGCGCGAGCGCGCTGTCAAGAGCCTGGCCGATCCAGTCGACGTGGTCGTGGGTGAGGACGAAGACGCTGGCCCGCGGCGCCTCAGGCATCGCCGCCGACCTCGGCCGGGTCGCCACCGCCGGGATCGCCGAGGGCGAGCTCGCCGATCGCCACCCGTCCGCCGTCGGCGAAGACCGCGTGAACGGTGACGACGGCGTCCACCGGCAGATCGCAGGCGTTCAAGGTGGTCTGGAAGCCCGGCCGCCTGGGCTCGGCATTCGGAAAAGCCTCGACGACGTCGGCGCGCTCGCCGCCCACCGGCGCCCGCCAGACGACCTCGCCCTCGTGCTCGAACTCGATCGCGGCGGCAAGACTGCCGTCGCCAACCACCCACCCCGAGACCATCAATGCGTGCGCGGGCAGGAGCGCTCCATCGCTCGGCGCCTCGAAGAAGGCCGCGGGCAGCTCTGAGGGCGAGATGCCGACAAGCGGTTTGAGGTAGGCCCGCCGCGTCTCCCGCGCCTTGCCCCGGCCGCCATCGGCCTCCAACGGCGGCAGCTCGTACACCGCCACCCATTCGTCGTCCCAGGCAACCCGCCCCTCTTTCGCTAGGTAGTCGCAGAGGTCCTCGTGTTCCTCCAGCCAGGCGCGGGCCGGCGCGGGGACGACGACGAAGCACCCCCGGAGCCCTTCGGCGAGGGTGCCGCCGGAGCTGTAGTCCTCTACCGCCGGCGGCAGTGTTGCCGCCGCTTCGCGGATCGCCTTCAGCTCGGTCACCTCCATGCCATCTCGCCTGGGCAGGGCCCGGGCATGGCGGCCGTTGAAGTAGGGCCGGAACTCGCGCCGAGGGTCGACGAGGATGACGCAGGCCTCGAAGGGCACTCCCAACCGCTCGATCGCCAGCTGCGCCTTGCGGTGGGCCAGGCAGCGTTTGATCAGCACTCGCTGGTCCGGCAGCTGCGGCAGCAGCCGGGCGTAGAAGTAGTCGTCCTCTTCCAGCTGACTGACCCGATCGAGGGCGGAGAACATGCCGCCGCGGTGAACGCGATAGGCAGCAAGGGTCTGGGGTAGGTACCCGAGTGGCCCATGAGTGGCGGCCTGCACGTGGATGATCCAGTCGAGCCAGGCGGAGTCGAACGCCTCCCGCTCGAGCTCCTCGAAGATATTGCGGCGAAACATCATCGAGGGAGCGGGCGGAAAGCACTCCATGACGATCTGCTCGAGCCCGAAGTGTTCCTCCGCGAACCGCGGCGACACGTTTCCCGTCGGCACCCCCGCTTCGTCGTAGACAAGGCTGACGTCGTGAAAGCAGTCATGGCAGTCCGGGTTCGCCTCCAGGAAGGCGACCTGCTTCGCCAGCTTCTCGCGCGAGGTCCAATAGTCGTCGCCGTCGAGATAGGCGATCAGCTCCCCGCGCGTGGCTGCCAATGCCTGGCGCAGCATCTCGCCGTGGCCGAGGTTGCGCTCCGGCAGCACCGGCCGGATGATCTCCGAATAGCGCCGCCCGTAGCTTTCGACGATCTCCCGGGTGCCGTCGGTCGAGCAGTCCTCCCCGATCACCAGCTCGAACGGGAAATCGGCCTTCTGGATCAGCACGCTCTCGATCGCCTGGGCGATGAACGGCGCGTGCCCGTAGGTGCGCAGGACGACGCTGACGAGGGGGGTCTGGTCGCTCATGCTGCCTCCAGGAAGTAGGTGACGCCGTGGGGGTCGTGGCGGATCAGGGTGCCGACTCCGTGCAGCGCCTGTCGTCGCCTTCGCCGTGCCCAATCCTCGGCGATTTGTCCGGCGAGGGCGCGACCGTGCTCGTGCCGCGTCTTGCGGATGCCGCGGCGCCGCGCCTCCCGCTCGCGCCGGTCGTGGACGCTGGCGCGCTGGCGGCGCAAGACCTCGAGCTGCGAGTCGAGGACCACCCCCGGATCGCGCGTGGTGTTGGTGCCGTGCCGCCGGTACTCAGTCACCACGGCCTCGTGGCAGAAGATCGGAAAGCGGCGAGCCAGCCGCAGGTAGAGGTCGAAGTCGTCGCCGGCTTCCAGGCTCTCATCGAAGCCCCCCACCGCCTCCAGCGCCGCCCGCCGGTAGACAATCGACGAGCCCGACCAAATAAAGCAGTCTTCGAGCAGGCGCAGGTAATGGTCCTGGGTGACCAGCGGCTGACGCAAGCCCGGCAGGACCCTGCCGTCGTCTCCGATATCCCGCGAGACCCCGGAGACGAAGGCGACCTGCGGCCGGCGCTCTAGGGCGCCGGCCCCCACCTCGAGCGCGCTCGGGAGCAGCCGGTCGTCGGCATCGAGGAAGACGACGCGGTCCGCCCCCGATGCCCCGAGCCCGGCGTTCCTGGCGGCGGCGACGCCGCGGTTGCGCTGACGCATCCGGGTCACCTCCTCGTAGCGACCGGCGACTTCATGGGAGTTGTCCTCGGAGCCGTCGTCGACCACCACCACCTCCGCCGGCGGCAGGGTTTGGGCCAGCACGCTCTCGATCGCCTCCGCCAGATAGTGCGCCTGGTTGAAACAGGGGATGACGACCGCGACGGCGGGCGGTGGGTCGCCGGTCATCGCATCCGGCCGAAGAGACCTCTCCGCGCGCGCCGGGTGGGCTGACTGCTGACCACGTGCACCTCGCCGATCGAGGCGCGATCGCCGTTCTCGAGCGCCGCCTCGATTTTGAGCAGGCTTTCCCCGTTCCCGCTGGGAGCGATGACCATCTGGAATCCCGCCGTCTTGGCCTCGGCCACCTGCGGAAATTTCTCGGCGATGTCGGGGCGCTCGATCGCGACCGGGGCGCGAGCCACCGTACTGCCACCGGCCAGGATCTCCACCTGGGAGACCGGGTTCTCGGTCCCCAGGGCCCAGCCGATCAACTTCAACCCCTCCTCTGAGTCCTCGACGCGGAAATGCCCTCGCACGAGGTCGTTCGGCGTCGAGTGCACGACCTCGAGGATCTTCACCCCGGACGGCTGCGGCATCGGCGGATTGTATTCGCCGTCAGCGACATCTTGCGGACGAGTGCCCTCGATGAAGAAGCTCTCCTGCTCGCGGTTATCGAGCTCGACGATCTCGGCGAACTCGCTTCCGGTCTCGCCGAAGCGGCGCTCGGCGACCTCGACGAACCCAGCCTTTGCCAGCAGCTCAGCGGCGAAGTCGGGCGTGAACAGAGAGCGCGAGTAGCCGTACCAGAGCATGTGGGTGATGAAGCGCCCCCCCATGCTCGAAGCAGCCGCGTCCTCGACCTTGAAGTACCCGCGGTCGCCACGCAGGTAGGCGTCGATGCCCTTGCCGAGGTCAGGCAGGGCGAGCCGTAGGGTCCCTCCGGGGCGGAGCACCCGCAGCAGCTCCTGCAGGACGGGGACCTGTTCGGGCAGGGTCAGCTCGGGCAGAGCGTGGATGCTGACCGCGTAGTCGAGCGCTCCCGAGGCGATCGGCAGCCCGTCGCGGATGTCGGCGACCAGGTCCACCCCCTCGTTCTTCTTGATGTCCGTATTGATCCAGCCGGGGGCGATGTGGCTCCCACACCCCCAGTTGAGCCGGCGGATCGAAACCTGCTCAGCCTGCATCGATCTCTCCCAGCATCTCGGCGAGCACCTTCCTTGCGTCGAAGAACTCTTCCGCCAGGGCCCGAGCTTCCCGCGAGTGGCGCGCCTGATCCGCAAGGATCGCTTCGACGCCGGCGACCGCCTCATTCATGGAGCCGAACGAGATCAGCCCCTCCCCCACCGGCAGATCCTCCCCGAACCCGGTGTTCTGAGCCAGGACCGGCCTGCCGCTGGCGAGGAAGCAGGCGCTGCGATCGCTGAACCAGCCGCTGGCGGTCTCTACATAGATGTTCTTGGCGATCCCGATCTCGGCGGCGGCACCGCGGACGAAGCGCTGGTAGCCGGCCAGGGATCCGGCCGCCGCCTCGGAGTCGGCCAGTCGCCAGCCGTGCGCCTCCAGGCTCTCGATGTCGGCCGAGTCGGCGGGGTCGATATCGAGGGCCACCTCGAACGGCGCCCCAACCCGTTCCGGCAGCTCGAAGAACCTGCGGAATTCGTGCACCCGCAGCCCCATCACCCTGCCTTCGTATTCGATCGGCCCATACGGGCCGCGCCAGCTGCCGACGCTGCGAAATGCCGAGCCCGGACGCTCTGCCGTCGCGGTCCAGCGCTCAAGGCTGACCGGTGGCCGGATCGCGGTCCATTCCAGCCCGCCGGTCGGTATCAGGCACTCCGGCCGGCCGACATTGGCGCCGACGGTGACGAAGCGATCGTGACCCGCAAACGGCTCGGCCAACCCGAGCTCGTTCCAAATATGGGGAAAGCCGGGATCGACGTCGAGAAAGACCCTCTGACTGGCAACCTCAAGCAGGTCCTCCTCCTGCAGGAACCCCATCACGTTGATCAGGGCGGGAGCGTCGGCGATCGCCTGCTTGACCTCGGCACGGCTCACTCCCACGGCCTCATCCCCCTCGAGCAGGAGCGAGTAGGAGCCTTCGAGCCCAGCTTCCTTCATCACATCGAGGAACCAGCGAATCGAGGTCTCCTTAGCGCGGCGCGAGGGGGCCCCATCCTCACCCATAACCATCTCGTCGCTCAACCGGTCGATCAGCAGTGGCCGGTAGCCGAGCTCGGCGAGGCCCCAGGCGAATTGCAGGAAGGCGCAAGCGTGGCCTCCGTACCCGGGCCGCTGCGCGATTGATGCCGCAACTGGGAACGGGGTCTTCAAGCGCCGGCGGGTCCGTCGAACGGGTCGAACTCGGCCATCAGCTCTTCGATCCGGTCTCCCCAGATCTCGCTGTGGAGCCACATGTTGTACTCGCTGGGAACGCGGCGGGTGTCGGCGATATAGGACTGGCCCTCGAGGTGGTAGAGCTCGACCTCGGGGAGGTACCAGTTCTCGTAGCCGGCCTTCGCGAGGCGCAGGCAGAGCTCGGAGTCCTCGTAGTCGCCCTGGACGTAGTGGATTGGCAGGCCGCCAGCCTCCTCGTAGCGCTCGCGGTCGACCAGCATGCAGGCCGCCGTCACGGCGGGCACGGGTCGGGCGACGTTGGCGGCGGGGAAGTCGCGATGCAGGCCCTTGAAGCAGTGGGCGTTCTCCCATAGCTCCGAGCCGGGGGCGCGGTGGAAGTAGAGGCCGGCGTGCTGGAGCGAGTCGTCCTCGTAGAGCAGCTTCATCCCCAGGGCGCCGAGATCCTCGTGGGACTCATAGAACGTGCGCAGCGCGGAGAGCCAGCCCGGGCGGTCGGGAATCACGTCGGAGTTGAGCAGCAGCAGCTGCTTGCCCTGGGCGACCTCGATCCCGTGGCGGTTGGCGCCAGCGAAGCCGGCCCCGGCGGTCAGATTGACGACCTTGAACGGCAGCCCGTAGAGGGCGAAGAGTTCCCGCGCCGTCCTCTCCAGCTCCTCTTTCTGCTCGACTGAGTCGAGGACGTAGATCAGCTCCGCCTCGGCGAAGTCGGGATCGGTCGAGAAGTGGAGGAGTTGGTGCTCGATGAAGTCGAGGCGCTTATAGAGCGGGACGACGATCGAAACCGCCGGCGCCGCCGGGCCCTCGCCGTAGGCGACAACCGAGTCGACCTCTGACTCGGTGACGATCCGTTCCTGCAACCGGGTCAGTGCGTAGCGACCGTGGTCCGAGGCCAGCGCACCTCCCACGGGCCCGCGGCTGCCAAGTTCGCCGAGGATCCTGCCGCGGACGGCCTGCGGGTCGAGGACCGGGTCGGGGCAGCGGATCTCGACCACCACCCCCTGGGAGGTGCGCAGCTCGGCGATCCAACCGCTCGAGAGCAGGCTCGGGGCCGGCAGCTCGAGGAAGGCGGTGAAGCCGTGGTCCTTTGTGCGGTTGCCCTGCAGGCCGGCGTAGAACTGGACGACGTCGGGGCGCTCGAAGCGGAAGGCGGCCTCGCCGATCGGCACCCGCGCCCCCTCTGGCGAGACGAAGGTGACCTCACCCTCGCCGTCCTCGTCGTGCATCCAGCCGCTGACCCAGAACGAGCGCTCGTCCACCGCGAGGATGTGTTCGACCGCGAGCCCGACCGGCTGACGGGGGTCGACCGCGCAGGCGGGCAGCCGCTCGCGCAGGATCTCGCGGATCTCGTAGAGCGAGGCGCTCAGCTCGAGCGAGCCCTGCTCCTCCAATAACGGCGAGGACGCGAGCTCGGCGACGATCTCGTTGCGGCGCTCCGCGTCGAAGCCGGCGAGGTGCTCGCGCAGCAACAGCTTCAGCTGCCCCTCCGCGGGACCGTCGCTCGCGCTCGCCTTCAGCTCCACCCGGTCTGACTCGACCGCAAGCTCGACCTCGGCGGAGAGCGGAGCCGAGTGGAGCTCGACGTCACGTGCCCGGCGCCGTGCGGCGCTCTTCTCCCTTACCGCTTCGGCTCCTTTAGGCATTGAGGGCCACCCCCTTCCGCTGCTCGGTTACTTCTCCGTACAGGTCCATCAGCCGCGAGACGTGCGCCTCCATCGGATAGGGATCGCGGATCCCTTCCCGCAGCGAGCGCCAGAGCCGCGGGTTGGTCGTCGCCTTCTCGATCGTTCGCGCCAGGCTGTAGGGATCGCCGACCCGGAAGTGCAGGCCGTCGACTCCATCGCGGACTTTCTCGGCCATGCCGCCGACATCGCTGGAAATGATCGGCCGCCGGTGGAAGAACGCCTCCTGGATCACCAGCGGCGAGTTCTCCCACCAGATCGACGGAATCAGGACCCAGTGCAGGTCTTCCATCAGTCGCGGCAGCTCGTGGTGTTCGTAGGGCCCGCGAAAGGTGACCCGGCCGCGCAGCTGCTCCTGCAGGAGGGCGAACTCCGCCTGGAACTCCTCCGTCTGCAGCTCCAGGTTGGCGCCGTTCAGCCAGAGGTGGGCGTCGACTTCGGGGTCGAGCTGCGCCATCGCCTCCATCATCACCTCAGCGCCCTTGAAGTGGCTGAGCTGGCCGAAGAAGCCGATGTTGACCGGCGCCTTCGTCTGCCTGGGATCGCCGGCCCGGCTCGCCGGGTCGAGCCGGCGGCCGTACTCCTCGACTTCGATCCGCTCCTCGCCGATCCCCCAGCGCAGATACTTGTCCCTCAGCTGGGCGCTCGGGGCGAGGAACCGGTCGACGTTGGCCATGTGCCCCTTGACGAACCGTTCGCGGAGGAAGAACGACTGCGGGCTGATCTCCGGGAAGCATTCATTGCAGCGGCGCGGCGAGGCTTCCGGGCAGAGCTCGTCGCTGAAGGTGCGAACCATCTGCCCGTCGCGGTGGCAGATCGGCAGGAACTCATGCAGCGTGTAGACAATCGCCGCTTCCGGCAGCACCCGGCGGATCTGGCTCAGCAGGTCGACGCCGATGAAATGGGTGTGCTGGAGGTGGACGACGTCGGGCCGTAGCGCGAGCAGGAAGTCGGTCAGGTGCCGCGAGTAGAGGCCCTTGTCTCGTGAGGTGAGGGTGAAGAAATCGAAATGGTCGGTCTCGGTGAAGATGAAGTGCTGGTTCGGGTCGCCGTTGACCGACATGAACGGCGTGCCGGGGTGCGCCGTTCGCCGGCGGGCGACGTTGGAGCCGATCCGGGCCATCAGCGTCGGTTCGACTCCCGGCTGCTCCCGCATCGCTTCGTAGAGCTCCAGCGAATACGCCTCGGCTCCGCCGGGGTGCAGCGTCGGGTGATTGTGGGCCACGTACAAGACCCGTAGGTCGCTCACGGCTTCTCTCCCATCGTTTTGTCTCCCTCTCCCAACTCGTTCAGCTCGTAGACGCGGCAAAGATGACGCTGGTCCGCAATCTTTCGGCAGCTCTCTTCTATTTCTGCAGCGACGTTCTCGTTTTCGGTAAGCCATCCATCAGCGCTGCGCGGCACCACCAGGTATTCGGCGCCGACCAGAATCGCCCGCCGCAGACTGCGCAGCGCCTCGCCTTCGGCGAGTTCGGCGACCCGCAGGCCGTTCGCCCGCAGCGGCGCCAGGGCCGGCGCGAGGCCGCCCTCGACCTCCAACACCGCCACCCGCGAGTCCTCGTCGATCAGGCTCTCCAGGTACTCGCGGACCTGATCGACCGAGGCCCGCGGCCGTTCGGCCAGCGGCGGCCCCGACTGCTGCGCCGGCCGACCGCCGAGGCCGAAGATCAGACAGGCGCCGGGAGCGTCGGCGAGGAGCTCGCCGTGGGTGGCGAGGTGGGTCGCGAAGTCCCCGTAATAGTCAAGCCACCAGCGCGCGGTCTCGGGCAGCACCAGGTATTCGGCACCGCGACGGCGCAACTCCTCCAGCTCCGCCGTCGCCGCGGCGCTGTCGTGGGGATGGTGACCGGCGTAACCACCCGAAGCGTCTTGGGGGAAGTGCGCCGCCGCCAGCCCCGGCATCTCGACCAGGGCGGCATCGCCCTTGCTGACGACCAGGACCGAGGCGCCGGGCGGGATGTGCTCTGTGATCGCAGCCTGGATTCGCCCGACCAGGTCGGCGTACTCGGCGGTGTCGAGCCTGCCGTTCTCGCTCATCCGACCTTCTCCCGGACAGCGGCCTCGGGCGCGGGCGCCAGCTCGTAGATCTTGCAGGAGCCGAGCTCGGTCACATCGCAGCGAGCGCGCAGGTGCTCGCCAAAAGCCCCGTAGTGGTCCAGCCACCAGTAGGAGGTGGTCGGGATCACGAGGTAGTCGGCTCCGCGGCAGCGCAGTTCCTCCAGCTGGGCGAGTGCGTCCTCGCCGTCCTCGGGATGATGGCCGCGGTAGCGACCCTCGGCGTCCTGAGGGAAGTGCCCGCCCTCGACCGCCCCGAGGTCGACGAGCTCACGGTCGCCGCGGCTGACGACGAGGGCCCACTTGCCAGCGGGGACGTGCTGTTGGACCGCGGCGCGAACCTCTTCGACGAGGCGGCGGTAGCCGAGCCCTTCGGTCGGGACCCCGAGTCGCTCCTGCAGCAAGCGCGCCTCGACTTCGAGCCTGCTCGCCTCGGCCAGCAGCGCCCCGTAGTCGCTCACCGGCCTGGCCGTGGGCTCCGCGGAGACTTGGGGCGTCACCCCGGCGAGCGCCGACAGCCGCATCACCTCGGCGAGCAGGTCGGAGACCTGGCCGGAGTAGGCCGCAAGTAATTTCTCGATCTCGGCTTCGCGACCGTCGCCGATCGCGGCGAGCCGCGGCGAGATCGAGAACCGCAGCGGGTAGGAAGCCGGGTACTCGACCTCTAGCAATCCGTCTTCGGCGTAGATCGAGAGGTCGTCGCGTCGGACCGACTCGCGCCAGCGGCGGCGGTAGAGCTCGACGCTGCGGGCGAAGCGGTCGCGGCGGCCGCGCGAGGCCGACTCCAGGTGGGTGACGACCGCCTCGTGGCAGTAGTGGACCTCGCCGCCCGCGACGCCGATTCGCAGGCAGAGATCGACGTCCTCGAGCGAGTTCTCATAGCCCGCGTCGAAGCCACCGGCCTGCTCGAAGGCCGCTCGGCGGACCAGCATGCAGGCGGCGGTGACGGCTTGCAAGCGGCGCGAGCGTTCGACGGCGGGATGGTTCTCTGGCAGTCCCGCGTAGAGGTTGTGCGGGTAGCCGTCCTGACCGAAGACGACGCCGGCGTGCTGGACGGTGCCGTTCGGGTAGACGAGCTTGGCGCCGACGATCTCGGCCTGCGGCTGCCCGTCGGCGCAGCGGAGGAGCGCGTCGAGCCAGCCCGCCCGCGGCTCCGTGTCGTTGTTGAGGAAGACGAGCAGCTCGCCGGCGGCAGCCTCGGCGCCGGCGTTGCAGGCCCGGGCGAAGCCGACGTTCTCGGCCAGCGAGAGCGTCCGGATCCGGTCGTCGAACTCGCGCAGCAGCGCCGGCGTCTCGTCGCCGGAGGCGTCATCGACGACGAGGACCTCACAGCCCGGCGGCAAGTCGGGCAGCAGCGCCTCAAGACAGCGCCTGGTCAGCGCCGCCTGGCCGTGCACCGGGATCACGATCGAGACGCGGCTCATCGCTGCGCCTCCTCGAGCAGGAAGATCTCGCCGGTCTTCTCGTCGGAGTGGACGGACTGGTAGCGGCTTTCGAGGTGGTCGCGGAGGCCCCCGTAGAAGCTCAGCCACCAGCGGTAGGTCGGCGGGACCACCAGGTAGGTGGCCCCGTTTCCGCGCAGCGTCTCGAGGTGGACGATCGCCTCTTCGCTGTCGGCGGGATGGTGGCCGGCCCAGCCGCCTCCCTGCGCCTGTGGGAAATGCTCGGCTGCCCGCCCGTCGAGTTCGAGGAGGGCGTCGTCGCCGCGGCTGACGACCAGGACGGTGGCGTCGGGTGGCACGGTCGAGCAGACGACTTCGCGCAGGTGCTGGGTCTCGCGCTCGTAGCGCGGGTTCGGGCGGCGTCCGTAAGGCTGCCAGCTCTTCCCCCACTTTTCCGCGTAGCGCTGCTGGTTGGCGCGGAGGATGCGGTGGTACTCGCCGTCGCCTACCAGGCGGCCGAAGGAAGCCTCGCCGAAGTGGTGGACGACCAGGTCCTCGATGCAGCGCAGCTCGTGCCCGGCTGCGCGAGCGCGGTCGGCGTAGTCGTCGTCCTCCAGCAACCCGACCTCGTAGCGCTCGTCGAGGCCGCCGAGGTGGAGGTAGGTCTGCCGCCGCATCGCTAGGCAGAACATCGCCGGCGAGCGCAGCTCGATCCAGTCGCCAGCGTGCTTCTCGGCGCGGCGGGCAGCGAACTCCAGGAAGGCACCCCAGGTCCGGTAGTCGGTCTCGATCTCAGCCTCGTTGCCGATCCGGTTGGTGACCGGGCCGACCAGGCCGACCTCCGGGTTGCGCAGGTGCGCGGTCAGCTTCGCTAGCCACCCCGGCGGCACCATCGTGTCGTTGTTGAGGAGGACCAGGTGGTCACCCTGGGCGAGGCTCAGCCCCTGGTTGCAGGCAACCGCGAAGCCGGCGTTACGGCCGTTGAGGAGGACGCGGACCCGGGCGTCCTCGCGGGAAAGGCGGGTGAGGTACTCGGGGGTGCCGTCGCTGGAGCCGTTGTCGACGACGATCAGCTCGAAGTCGGCCTCGCCGCCATGGGCCAGCACCGTCTCCAAGCAGAGCCGGGTGAAGGGCAGGCCGCCGTAGGTGACGACGACGACGCTGGCGCTGCCCTCGCCCATCCGCGGCGGCTCGGGGTGGCGCGAGGTCCGCTGCCGCTGCGCGGCCTCGATCGTCTCCCGCGGCAGCGTCGTCGGCCGGCGCGAGACCGGCTCGATCACCAGCTCCGGTGGGAACACCGTCTGGGCCCGGCGCGGGCGGGCGTGCGCCGGACGCACGTCGAGGTGCTCGAGCAGCGGCCCCAGCACCGCCTCGTGCCCGAAGTACTCGCGCCCGATCTCGCGGGCTGCGCCGGCGTGGCGGGCGTAGTCGGCGTTGATCTCCTCGACCGCCGCGGCCGCCGTCTCGAAGGCATCGAAGGCGAAGAGGCCCTCGCCGGTCGGCAGGGCGACGCCGAAGCCGGTGTCCTGGGTCACCGCCGGGCGACCCGAGGCGAGGTAGGTCGCGGTGCGATCGCTGAACCAGCCCGTCCGGAGGCGCACGTTCTGGTCCTTGGCGACGGTGAACTCGCCCCGCGAGGCGCCGACGTAGTCGCGGTAACGGTCGATCCCGCGGGAGATCTCGAGCCCATCGCGGACCCGCCAGCCGCGCTCGCGCAGCATCTGGCGTTCGGAGTCCTCGCAGCTGCTCAGCGCCAGCTCGAAGCCGGCGCCGGTGCGCTGGGGCAGGTCGAGGTACTTGAGGAACTCGTAGTGCTTGCTCCAGGTGTAGCGCTCGCCCTGGAAGGTGACGTCACGCCAGTCCTGGCGCCAGTTGCCGATCGTCGTGAAGAGCTCGGCGGGCTGTGCGGAGCGGTCGGGCCAGAGGTCCGTCACCACCGGCTGGCGCGTTGGGATGAACTGGTAGCGATCCTGGACGGGCAGACCGCAGTCGGCCTGACCCCAGTTCTCAGCGAAGGTGAAGAAGGCGCAGTGCGGCTCGAGAAAGTCGAGCGTCTCCTCGACGCCGTGGCGTAGCTCCAGCTGCAGCTGGACCGGGTCGGTCTCGAGGTAGACGAGGCGCCCCGTCGCGGTCAGCTCGGGGAACGGCATCGTGCCGCCGTGCAGGTTGATCAGCAGGTCGGCCGAGCCGTAGAGGCGTTCGAGCTCGCCCTCGCTCATCCCGAAGCAGCTGCCGTCGTCATGCAGAGCCCGGAAGGCCCAACGGTCGGCGAGGCCGAAGCGACGCATGATCGCGGCGATGAACTCGGCTGCCAGGGCCGAGCTGTCGTCCTCGGCGTCGGTCATCAACATCGACGGCGTCCGCGCATGCGTCTCGACGTAGTAGGCCTCGCAGCCGAGGCGCTCGAACCCGAGCAGGTAGTGCAGGTTCTGCCAAACGACGCCCGCGACGGGCATCTTGGTCATCATCCCCAGGAGGACGACCTTGGGCCGGGAACCGCTCACTACCCCTCACCTCCCACCTGGCGCCAGCTGATCGTCTCCCGCACCGATCGCGGCACGCTTCTCGTGCCGTTCCCATTGCCATTGCCGGTGCCGCCGTCCACCCCGCTTCGCACCCCGCGGCGCTTCCGCTCCCTGGTCTGGGCCAGATAGAGCTGGTGGTAGACGCCGTCCTCGGCGACCAGCTGATCATGGGTGCCGCGCTCGACGATCCGCCCCTTGTCGAGGACGAGGATCTGGTCGGCGTGGCGGACGGTCGAGAGGCGGTGGGCGATCATGAAAGACGTTCGGCCCACCATCAGGTCGTCGAGAGCGTCAAGGATCACCCCCTCGGTCCGCGAGTCGATCGAGGAGGTCGGCTCGTCGAGGATCAGGATCGGCGCGTCCTTGAGGAAGGCCCGGGCGACCGAGATCCGCTGGCGCTCGCCACCGGAGATCTGGGCCCCACGCTCCCCCAGCACCGTCTCGTAGCCCTTTGGCAACCCACTGACGAAGTCGTGGGCATTGGCCGCCCGGGCCGCCGCCTCGATCTCCTCGTCGGTGGCGTCGAGTTTCCCGTAGCGGATGTTGTCGGCGATCGTGCCGGAGAAGAGCAGCGGATCCTGAAGGACGACGCTGATCTGGGCGCGCAGCGAGTCGAGCTGGAGGTCCCGGAGGTCGACGCCGTCAATCGATATCGAACCGGCTTTCGGATCGTAGAAGCGGATCAGCAGGCTCATCAGCGTGCTCTTGCCGGCACCGGTATGGCCGACGATCGCCACCCGTTCGCCCGGCTCGGCCCGGAAGGAAATGTCGGCCAGCGTTTCCTGGCGGGTCGGATAGTTGAAGCTGACGTTCCGGGCGGTGACCCTGCCGCTCGCCCGTCCGAGGTCCACGGCGTCGGGCTTCTCTTTCACTTCCGGCTCGGTGTCGAGGATGTTCAGGGAGGCGTTGAACTGGACCAGCTGCTCGTGGACGGTCCCGATCGTGCCGCTCACCTGCTCTAGCGGCTGGTACACGGAGACGATGTAGGTGAGGAGCACGATCAGCTCCCCGATCGAGAGCTTCCCCTGGATCACGTGCCAGGCGCCGAAGCCGAGCACCAGGGAGGCGCCGGCCGCGGTCGCCGTCTGCACGCCGAGGGTGTAGAGGCTTTGGCTGACCGTAAGCTTCACGCGTTCGTCCACCGCCGCCTGCCCCTGTTCGCGGAACTTCTGGTGCTCGTATTCCTCGCGCCCGAAGGAGACGATCACCCGCAGCATGGACATCGCCTCGTGGACGATCGAAAGCGAGCGCCACTCGAGCCGTTGGACCTCCTGGATCCGAGGCACGATCCGCCTCCCGTAGACGCCGAAGGACCAGTAAAGAAGGGGGACGACGACCAGCGACAGCAGGGCCAGTTCCCAATCAACCAGCGCGGCGATCGCCAGCATCCCGCCAAGGGTGACCGTCGCCTCCATGATCGGCGGGATGACCATGACGATGTTTCCGATTGCGGCGGCCTGGAGGTTGATCTGGCTCATCAACGCTCCGGTCTGCTTGTGGTCGTGGAAGGTGAGTGAGAGCCGCTGGACATGGCGAAAAAGATCGCTGCGGAGGTCGAGGATCATGTTTTGCTCGGTGCGCGCACCCAGGTAGTGGTTCATGACCGTGAAGGCATTGCCGATCACCACCGTCATGAAGCGGAGCAGCAGCATCGAGACCAGGACGACCCACAACGTCGGGTTCGGTCCGTAGACCCATTCGACGAATCCGCTCGGGTTGCTGTCGTGGAGGACGTTGTTGAGGATGACCGCCAGCGGCCAGGGCTCGGCGAGGCCCATCGCAGCGGCAAGAAAGGTCAAGACGACGACCCAGACGAGGGTCCGCTTATAGGGCGCCAGGTAGGGCTTGATCCTCGGCAGCGCCTTCCAAAGCTCCCAGGCATTCCGCTTGGCCTCGGAAGGCTCCTTCGCCTTCCGTTTGCTCCGCATCCGGACCGGCCCCATGCTCGGGCTCATCGCCGCTCCTCCATCGCCGCCAGCCCGAGGCGGGTCTCAGCGCGGGAACCGGGGGTGGCGACACCGGACTCGGCCTCCGCTCCCGCCCCGTCATCCCCCAGCCCCTCCAGCTCCGCCTGGGCCAGGCGGGTTGCCGTCGCCATTCCCTCGATGCCGAAGGTGATGACGAGGACCGCGAGGACGGCGACGGCGATTGCGATTGCCGGGCGGTGCTGGTGGACGGCGACCAGGGCGAGGAGGACGAGAAAGAGGACGAGGATGCGGCCGGGGGCGGTAGTGCGGGGCCAGATCCGGGCCCGCAGTAGCTGCTTGCCATCGCCATGCTCCTCGACCGCGGTGCGGATCTTGACCCCGCCGAGGGCGCTCGCGCGCAGGTCGAGGTCCCAGCGGTCGAAGGGGCCGCCGCTGCGGACGAAGCCGCCGGCGGCGGCGAGGCCGTCCTGCAGCTGCTCGATCCAGGCGCTCGGGTCGCGCCAGTGCTCGCTCCAGACCGCGACCGTGCGCGGCCAGGGCAGGGTCGGCCCGACGCTGACCCGGCGGCGCCAGGGCGAGAGGCCGTTGCGGAGGCGGCCGGCGAGGCGAGCGAAGGGCTGCAGGAAGAAGAGCAGGGAGGTGACGGCGCGGCGCTTCAGCGTCTCGCCGCGGGACCGCCCCGGGACCGGGTGGTGGGCGCGCCAGCCGTTGGCGACCGCCGCCGCGAGGATCCAGGCGAGGGCGGCGAAGAACAGCGGCGCCGCCACCAGCAGCGGCCGCCAGAGCAGGCCGAGGGCTGAGATCTCGCCAAGCAGCGCCACCAGCAGCAGCCCCTCCGGCGCCTGCAACATCCCGGAGAGCATCCGCGGCGGCTCGTAGATCGACTGGAAGAGCCCGGTTCCCCAGGTTCCGTAGCGGACCATCGCTCGCCGCCTCGGTGTCTGCCCCGCCGAGCCCTCGTAGATCCGCCCCGACCAGCGCGAGGAGCCGGCGCGGTTGTAGTGGGTCGGCCACTTGCGCTCGAGCAGCGCCTCGGCCTTGCCGTAGCCGTACTGCTGGCGCAGGTAGCGGCGGATCGAGTCGCGGCGACGGTGCATCACCACTGCCCCGGCGCTGAAGCCGAGGGTGCGGTTGGCCTTCTGCAGCCGCCAGCAGAGGTCGACGTCGTCGCCGGCGACCCGGAAGCGCTCGTCGAAGCAGCCGACCTCTTCCAGCACGTCCTTGCGGAAGGCCATGTTGCAGCCGGGCACGTGCTCGGCCTCGCGGTCGGAGATCAGGACGTGGATCGGCCCGCCGGGCGCCGCGGCGACGCATTCGGCGACGAAACCGTCGTCGCAGGGCGGGATGTTGGGGCCGCCGACGCCAGCGTGGCCGTCGGCCCGCAGCAGCGCGGCGACATAGTGGAGCCAGTCGGCGTCGGGGTAGGCGTCGTCGTCAAGGAAGGCGACAATCTCCCCGCGCGCCGCCTCGATCCCCTTGTTGCGGGCGTGGCCGAGCCCGCGGTGGTCGGTCTCGACCAGGGTCGCGCCGTGGCGGCGGGCGATCTCGGCCGAGGCGTCGCTGGAGCCGTCGTTGACGACGATCACCTCGTAGGCGGGATAAGTGAGGGCACCGAGCCGGGCCAGGCACTCGTCGAGGGTGGCCTGGCCGTTGTGGGTGCAAACGACGACCGAGACCGGCGGCCAGGGGCCGCGAGCGGTGAACGGCACCTCGGCGAAGGCGCGGCGGACCGCCTCCAGGGCCGGCTTCGGCTCGCGGTCGCGGCCGACCAGCCCGAAGTCCCAGTCCTCGACGTCGTGGCCGCCGCGGTGCCACTCGTCGGTCCAAGAGAAGACGAAGGCGCCGGCGGCGCCGCTGGCGAAGGCCTGGCGGACCTGCCACTCGAGCGTCCGCGCCTGCGCCTCGGCGCCGTTGCGGCGGCTGTCGAGGCCGACCTCGGTGATCAGCAGCGGCCGGTCGCCGGCGAGGTTCTGCAGCCGCGCCAGGTAGGCCTCGTAGCTGCCTTCCTGCTCGAGGAAAACGTTGAAGGCGAAGACGTCGAGGAAGGACAGCTCGAGGTACTCGGTCGAGGGGTAGTTGACGTAGGTGACAAGCCCCTCGGGATCGGCCGTCTTCGCCTCCCAGTGCAGGCGCTCGAGGAAGCGCTCGACCGGCCGCTTGCCGTGCCAGCGCACGATCGAGGCCGGGATCTCGTTGCCGACCGAGTAGAAGAGGATCGCCGGGTGCTGCTCGCAGGCGCGCACCTCGTCGCCGAGCCGCGCGGCGATCCGCCGCGCCCGCTCGGGATCGTCGAGGAAGGCGACGTGCTGCTCCCAGCCGAAGCCGACCATGACGCGGATGCCGTTGGCGAGCGCGGCGTCGAGCAGCCAGGTCGGTGGCGGCACGTAGGTGCGGACCGAGTTGATCCCCGCAGCAGCCATCGCCGCGAAGTCCTCGCGGACCCGCTCAGGGGTTGGGAACGACGATCCTTCCGGGCCCCGGAAGGTGCCGTAGGTAACCCCGCGGATGTGGAACTTCTCGTCTCCGACCAGCACAGAGCGCCCGTGGATCCGGGCACGTCGCTCTGAAATTTGGGTTGGAGTAACGGTCCTTCGCTCCTGCCTGGGGTTCGAAAGAGATGTCGGCCCTGCCGGTCGATATGTCGGAAACTGCGAGACTTTTCCCAGAATCTCGCTGACACCGATTTGTGTTACGCACCTTCATGTTAACCCGCCTGTACAGGCCGTCCAGTGCCGTTGGACAGAGATTTCAACCCGAATTTTTGACTGATGGCCTGCTTCAGCCGGCCGGCGTGCAGGTAAAGACGTGGGTAAACCCGATCCGGGTCTGATCGCTGAAGAGGACAGTCCCCTTCGTCGCCCAGGCCCCGGTGGGACAGCTTGCCCTCAAAAAGCTCTTCTTGCGGCCCTTGTAGGTGTAGCGCCGTCCGATCTTGAGATCGAAGGCCGTCGCCGAGCCGGCACCTCCCGCGACCTTCGGGATATGCGCGTTCAGACGCAGGCCGAAGCGACCCTTGTGGATCCGCTTGACCGTCGCCGGGACGATGACCGCGGTCGGTGCCGGCACGTCGACGTATGCGTGGAGGAAGACGGTGGTGGTGCCGCCGTGGACGCCGCCGTTGAAGAGGACGAGCGGCCCGGTCGAGCGGAACGGCGCCTGTTCGGGGAACGCGACCTCAACTTCGGCCTCGCCCGAGCCGACGATCGCGTCGCCGCAGATCTTCTTCGCGGTTGCGCTGCTGGTCGCCTTCAGCTGGTTTTCCCGGCAGGTCGGCAGGCCGACGGCATCGACCTTGATCGTGTGATCGATGTCGGCCTGGACTTCTTGGAGAGCCGGCGGGTGGCTGCCGTCGCGGGTGCTGATTTCCCCATCGATCCGCGCCGTCACCGGGGCGCTCCCGTGCTTCGGCAGTTTGGTCGGCGAGATGCCGCCGTTATCGCCGACGCAGAGGACGCCGAGGCAATGTTCCTGCCGGGTGCCGCGGTCACCCAGCGCCGCCCCCGCCGCGACCGTCGCCAGCGCCGCCGCCAATGCGGTGATGCAGATCAGCTTCCCCTTCATGCTCCCGCCCTCCCGTTCGTAGTCTGGGCTCGATCCTCGCCGCGCGGGAGCCACCGGCGCCTCCCCGATTCGAGCCCTAAGGCGACGCCAAATGTCCAACCTGGGAAGTGCTCCCCACCTTTGTCCCGCTATCCGGAACAAACGTGGGGCGCACTCGGCTCAGTCGTCGAGCCGCAGGGCGATCTCGAGGTCGGCGAGCGAGCCGGTAAGCGGCCGGCCGAGCAGCTCCTCGATCGCCCGCAGGCGGTTTCGCACCGTTCGGCGGTCGACGCCGAGGGCCGCGGCGGTCGAAGAGATGTTGCGCTCGGCGTCGAAGTAGGCCCGCAGCGTCTCCCGCGCAGCGCGGCCGCCGTCCCGCGAGCTCGCCAGCGGCTCCAGGTAGAGGTGGCGGAGTGAGGTGGCGAGGAGATCGTCGCGGGCGATCGAAGCGAGGACGGCGACGTCGGCGTAGCGGAGCACTGCCTCCCCCCTGCGTTCGGCGACCGGTAGCGCTGCCTTCGCCTGGCGATGGCTGAGCCGCCAACCCGTCAGTCCCTCGGCGGGCTCGCCAACCGACACGACCACCCGCTCGGAACCGGCCGCGACTCGCGCCGCCACCGCTTCCTCGGCCGCAAGCGGCCGCATGCCGCCAAGCCAAGCAGCAACGATCGGCTCCTCCTCCCGCTGCACCGCCAGCAGCCGTCGGTCGAGCCGCTCGGCAACCCCCCGCATCAGCTCCCCCGCCCCATCACCCTTGGCCAGAAGGGCGAGATGGTGCCCGTCGAGGTCGTAGCCGAGCTCGGAGTAGTCGACCAGCTCCCCCGCCAACAGCGCTTTCACCGCCTCGCGCCGCCGGTCCGCCGCGCTGCGAGGCCGGTTCTTCGCCTCCTTGGCATGCTCCTCGGAGACCGCGGCGATCAGCCGATCCACATACGTGGCCTGAGCCGCCAGCAGCGGCCGCAAAGCCGCGCTAGGCACCTCGGCCCGCTCCGCCTCTTCGACCAGAAAGTCCCCGAACAAGGCATTGCCGGCGAAGTACCGCCGCAGCACCGTGTCCAGCGGCACCCCGTCCCGCGCGTCCAGCCGCGCCTGGGCGAGCAGCACCGCCGGCACATCAGGAGCCTGCCGCTCCCCGCCCTCAAGCACCCCCAACCGATACTCGATCGCCGCATTCACCGCCTCGTTCAACCCATGCAAGTACCCCGGATCCGCCACCTCCCGAGGATCGGCAATCGCGTAGATCCGGGTAGCCACCGCCCCCTGCAGCTCCGGCAGCCGCTCGCGAAGCCGGCTCGCAAGCGCGGCCCGCACTTCCCGTCCAGCCAGAGGAGCTTGAACCTCGCTTGATCTCTTCCCGCTCACAAAATCACCATATAAGTAGGCATCAAGCCAGATGAAGCGGGACGGGTCCTCTCCGGCGAGCCGGCGAGGACCCGTCCCTGAGTCTGCCTGGTACGTCATCGACTGACAGGTAGACCAACTGCTCTCAACTATTTAGAGGGTTAACCCATCTTCGTCGTCTGCAAAGCGGGGATTGCTGCGGACACGTTGCTGATCTTCACCGTCTCACCTCCCTGGGGCGTGTTGGCTTATGCCCCAGTTTTGCTCGACGGTTCCTTTAGCGGTAGATATGACACTTACTTAATTCCGGACCTTGCGCTTGCAATCAAGCGAACGCTCAAATACTCTCGCGCCACTGAAGGTCCTCACACGAAAGAACAGGTGATGACTATGGCGAAACGGCGCAAGGTGAGTAAGGGGGAGCGCAGTAACACCGTCGGCGAGAAAACGCTGGACGAAAAGCTCGCCAAAGCGATGGGGCACCCCGTCCGAGCCCAGATCATCTCCTACCTCGAAAAGAACGGTGTCTCCAGCCCTAAAGAAATGGCGCAGGCAGGTCTGGCAGAAGAAAAACTCCCTAACGTCGCTTACCACGTGCGGATCCTCGAGGAGTATGGATGCGTCGAGCTGGTGGAAGAAGAATCCGTTCGCGGCTCAACCGCGCACTTCTACCGAGCGACGACCAGGATGCTTCTGGATATCGACGCTTGGCGCAAGCTCAACAAGAGCACGAAGAAGGCCGTCAGCATCGTTGCTGTTCAAGAAACCATCGAAGGTGTCTCCGAAGCGATGGAGCAGGACACCTTCGACAGCTTCGACGAGCGCAACGTGATGAATCTGCGGCGGCAGGTCGACAAAAAGGGTTTCCTAGCCGCCTCTCAAAAAATGCACGAGTTCATGGAATGGTTCGATGAGCTTGAGGAGGAATGCCTCAAACGGAGCCAAGGCGACGAAGGCGAAGACCTCTTCCCTATGTCGGTGAACATGCTTCTCTACGAGGCGCCAAGGGCCAAGAAGAGCTAACAGCTCCCCTACCCCGCCATCGAGCGGGCGATTACTACGCGCTGGATCTCGTTGGTGCCCTCGTAGATCTGGGTGATCTTGGCGTCTCGCATCATTCGCTCGAGGGGGTACTCGTTGACGTAGCCGTAGCCGCCGAGGACCTGGACGCCCTCCACGGTCACCTTCATCGCGTTGTCTGACGCGATCAGCTTGGCCATCGAGGTCCACTTGGGGAGATCGGCGGGGCGGTCGGGGCGGTCGGCCATCGAGCAGGCTTTGTAGAGGAGCTCGCGCGCCGCGGCGGTGCCGGCCTCCATGTCTGCGAGCTTGAACTGGATCGCCTGCAGGGTGTTGATCGGCTTGCCGAAGGCGACCCGCTCCTTCGCGTAACCGTTGGCGTAGTCGGTCGCCCCCTGGGCGATCCCGACCGCCTGGGCGGCGGCTCCGAGGCGGGTGCGCTCCAGCGTGCCGAGGGCGACGCGGAGGCCGTTGCCCTCGCCGCCGATCATGTTCTCGCGCGGGACACGGACGTCGGTGAAGCTCGGCGCCCCGGTCGGCGAACCCTTGATCCCGAGCTTGTGCTCGAGCTTGCCGGGGTCGAAGCCGGCCCGGTCTTTCTCGACCACGAAGGCGCTGGTGCGCCGGTTCTCGCGGTCGGTGGTGGCGAAGACGACGTAGAAGTCGGCGACGGTCGCGTTGGTGATCCAGGCCTTCTGGCCGTTGATCACCCATTCGTCGCCGTCGCGCACGGCGCTGGTCCGCATCGCCGCCGGGTCTGACCCCGCCTCCGGCTCGGACAGCGCGAAGGCCGGCGACCACTCGCCGCTGGCGCATTTCGGAAGCCACTTCTGTTTCTGCTCCTCGCTGGCGAAGAGCTGGATCGGCAGCGTCCCCAGCTCCTGCACCATCAGGATCAACGCCGAGGAAGCGCAGGCGCGGGCGATCTCCTCGACCGCCATCTGCAGGACCAGCGTCCCCGTCCCGGTGCCGCCGTAGGCCTCGTCGAAGGGCAGCCCGAGCACGTCGTGCGAAGCGAGCAGCTCCCGCACATCCCACGGGTATTCGCTCTTGCGGTCGATATCCCCCGCCCGCGGCGCGATCTTGTCCTGCGCCAACTGCCGCACCATGTCGCGCAGATCAAGCGCCTCCTGCGGAATCTCGTAGGCGGGGGTGACGGTGTCGACGCTCATTTCTTCCTCTCGTATCTGCTTCGCCAGGGGCGGGGTTCGCCGGGATGTCTAGCAGGCCGGCAGCGCCTCAAGCGCGGGCAATCGCGGCATCTGAAGTCCGCGCATCGTGGAAGGCGATGACGACGACGCGCCCCTCTGCCTCGATGAACATGTAGACGACTACCAGCCAGCCCCACGGGCCGATTAGCGCTCGGCAGTCCCGCCAGAGCCCAGAGAGCTGCTTGCCGGCACGCGGGAACTCCTCCAGAGTGAGCAGTGAGCGTGCTACTCGCTGCCGCGTATCGGCCGGAAGCTCACGGCTCTCGATCAACGCCCGAAGCTCATCACGCGCCTGGCGCGTGACCTCGACAGTCGACACCGCTTACAGCTCAGAGAGTGGGATCGTTTCGCCGCGCCGAGCCTGCTCAATAGATTGCTGAGCCCTCTCCCAAGCACCGGGAATTCCATCGAGAAGCTCAGTGATCCGGGAGGCATCAGGATCGGCTTCATCGAGGGCGCTGGATAGAAGGGAGCGAGCCAAGGTCCCCTCCTGCACATGCGTGCGCTCTGCCAAGCTCGCCAGCTTTTGCGCGTAATCCGGCTCCAGGGTGACATTGATTCGGCGACTCGGCTCAGCCATGACTACAGGCTACACGGATTGACACAGGCCGTACGGCCATCCCTTCTAGAAAACCGGGGACTCGGTGTAGGTGCCGAAGACCTCTTGCATCGCCGCGATCATCTCGCCCTCGGTGGCTTGGGTGCGGGCTGCCTCGATGATCGGGGGCATCAGGTTGGCCTCGGTGGCGGCGGCGCGCTTGAGCTCGGCCAGGGCGGACTCGACGGCGGCGGCGTCGCGGGAGGCTTTGGTCGCCGCCAGGCGCTCGGTCTGCTTGCGCTCCAGCGCCGGGTCGATCTTCAGGATCGGGGTCGGTTCTTCGTCGTCCTGGGTGAAGTCGTTGACGCCGACGACGATCCGCTTGCGCTCGTTCAGCTCCTGCTGGTAGCGGAAGGAGGCGTCGGCGATCTCGCGCTGGGGAAAGTTGCGGCGGATCGCCTCAACCATCCCCCCCAGCTCGTCGATCCGGGCGAAATATTCATACGCTGAGCGCTCCATCTCGTCGGTCAGCTTCTCGACGAACCAGGAGCCGCCGAGCGGGTCGGCGGTGTTCGGGACCCCGGTCTCGGTGGCGATGATCTGCTGGGTGCGCAGCGCCACCCGCACCGCCTCCTCGGTCGGCAGGGCCAGAGCCTCGTCGTAGGAGTTCGTGTGCAGGGACTGGGTCCCGCCCATCACCGCGGCCAGCGCCTCCAGCGCCGTGCGGACGATGTTGTTGAGCGGCTGCTGCGCGGTCAGGCTGACGCCGGCGGTCTGGGTGTGGAAGCGCAGCCGCATCGACTCCTCCCGGGTCGCGCCATAGGTCTCGCGCATCTCCCGCGCCCAGATCCGGCGCGCCGCCCGGTACTTGGCGATCTCCTCGAAGAAGTCGATGTGGGAGTTGAAGAAGAAGGAGAGGCGCGGCGCGAAGTCATCGACGTCGAGGCCGCGCTCGATCGCCCGCTCTACATAAGTGAAGCCGTCTTTCAGCGTGAAGGCGAGCTCCTGCTGGGCGGTCGATCCGGCCTCGCGGATGTGGTACCCGGAGATCGAGACCGGGTGCCAGCGCGGCATGTTCTCCGTGCACCACTCGATCATGTCGGTGACCAGCCGCATCGCCGGCTCGATCGGGAAGCACCACTCCTTTTGGGCGATGTACTCCTTGAGGATGTCGGTCTGGATCGTCCCGCCGAGCTGCTCGGCCGGCACTCCCTGCTTCTCCCCCACCAGCACGTAGAAGGCGAGCAGGATCGCGGCCGGCGCGTTGATCGTCATCGAGGTGGTGACGCCGCCGAGCGGGATCCCCTCGAACAAGCGCTCCATATCGGCGAGGGTGTCGACGGCGACGCCCTCGCGGCCGACCTCGCCGAGGCTTTTCGCGTGGTCGGAGTCGTAGCCCATCAGGGTCGGCATGTCGAAGGCGGTCGAGAGCCCGGTCTGCCCGTGGTCGAGCAGGTAGTGAAAGCGCTCGTTGGTCTCCTCGACCGTGCCGAAGCCGGCGAACTGGCGCATCGTCCACAACCGCCCCCGGTACATCGACTCGTAGGGCCCGCGGGTGAACGGATAGGAGCCGGGCGCCCCGACCCGCTCCTCGAGCTCCTCGCCGACGGCCTCAGGCCCGTACAGCGGCTCGATCTCCTGCCCGGAGATCGTCGAGAACTCGGCCTCGCGTTCGACCCGCTTGTCGCCGGCGGTTTGGCTCACCGGCCAGGATTGTGTCAGCCGGCCGCGACCGCTCGCAGATCCGGCGCCCAGACCTCGTCGAGGAAGGCGGTCAGCTCGGCGTTGAGGCGCTCGGGGCGCAGGCGCCACTCCATGATCGAGTTGGCCTCGACCAGGCGCGCGTTCGGCAGCTCTTCGAGCAGCATCCCCGAGTCGCTGAAGGGATGCAGGGGGTCGCGCGGGTGGCCGACGACGAGGGTCTCGTGCTCGATCTTCACCCGCTCCTCGCGGTGCGGCGCCGTCTCCCCCAGCAGCAGCCCCTCGAGCACCGCCTGCGAAGGGCCGGGACGCTGGCGGACGAAGTCGAGCCCGATGTCGAGCAGGTAGTTGGTGCGAGGGAGCGGCCGGGTCGCCAGCGAGAGGCCCTCGAAGATCGGCCGGCCGAATTTGAGGCTGAGCAAAACCGGGGCGAAGAAGCCCGCGACGGTCGCAAGGGCGTTGTCGAGCACCGGCATCTCGATGAACAGCGCCCGCGCCCGCTCGGGGTAGTGGACCGCCAGCTCCAGGGCGATGTTCGCCCCCAGCGAGGTGCCGCCGATCACCGCGCTCTCCTCTTCGAGATGGTCGAGCAGTGCCACCGCCTGGCGCGCGAACAGCGGCATCGAGTAGAGCCGCAGGTCCTCGGGCCGGTCCGAGCGCCCGTGACCGAGCATGTCGACCGTCACCACCCGGTTCCCCCGCGCGGCCAGCTCCGGCCCCAGCCGGTCGAACATGTGGCGGTTCATCAGCAGCCCGTGCGTCAGCACGATCAGCCGCTTCCCTTCGCCGTAAACGTCGTAGGAAATCCGGTGGCCCTCGTAGCGGAACTCGCCCATCGCCGGATCGTAAAGGGAGCCGAGGCCGTTCGCCACAGCTTCTTCATGAACACATGCGCGTTCGTTGAACCGGTGGTACGGTCATCGCTGAGGGATACCTAACTAATCAGGCAGGGTTAGGGAGGTGCATTGTGTTCGTAAGGAGTGAGGCGCGCAGTCCCAAAGGACAGGAAGCCCTGCAGCACTACGCAGCCGCTGTGGGCGCGATGAAAAAACGCGAATCGAGCAGCCCGACGAGCTGGGACTACCAAGCCGCCATCCACGGCACGGAATCGAGTCCGCTTTCGTTGCAGAAACAGTGTGAACACGAAAGCTGGTACTTCTTTCCCTGGCACCGGATCTACCTCTTCTACTTCGAGGAAATCGTCCGCCAGGCGGTGGTCGAGACCGGTGGCCCCGAAGATTGGACGCTCCCCTACTGGAACTACGACCTTGGCGGCGAATTCGCCTCGCTGCCCGAACCGTTCCGTCAGCCCGCGGACGAAGGGGAAAACCCCCTCTACGTCGGTGTGCGCCGGCCGTACTACAACGCCGGGGGGCCGCTCCCGGAATTGGTGTCGACCGAAGAAGCGGCGCTTGCCCTGCGCGAATTCATCGGCAACGCGATGTTCGGCGGCAACAACAAATCTCCCCACAGACCCCGCTTCTGGGGACAATCCGGACTGCCCGAGGAAACCCCCCATGGGACGGTCCACGTTCAGGTCGGCGGCTGGATGCGCAACCCTGAAGAAGCGGCCTGGGACCCGATCTTCTGGCTCCACCACGCCAACATCGACCGGATCTGGGCGGTCTGGAACGAAAAGGAAGGACTGCCGAACCCGGTTGAAAGCGGCTGGACCGACCACCCCTTCGAATTTTTCGACGCCGCCGGCAACCCGGCGAGTAAAACCTGCGGGGAAGTGACCGAAACGGCCCTGCTCGGCTACACCTATGACCCTCCGCCCGGTGGAGGTACGGTGGAAGAAGTGGTTCCCACGCCTACCGAACCGCCCGAACCCGAAGCCGGGGCGCCCACCGAACCGAAATTCGTTGGCGCTACCGAAGGGACGACGATCCTCGAAGGCGAAGCGACCGAAGTGCCGCTTGAAATCGATCCAAACGGCCAGGAGGAAGTGCTGGAATCGGCTGAACCCGACGATCCTCGCCACCTGTACATCAACATCGAGGAGATCCGCGGGGATTCGACCCCGGACACCGTCTACGCGACCTACCTGAACCTGCCCGAAGAAGCCAGCGACGCCGACTACGAAAACCGCTACCTCACCACGCTCTCGTTCTTCGGGCTCGAGCGCACGACCGAACCGGCCGAGGACGAGGCGCCGCACGGGATGCGGGTTAGCGCCGAGGCCACCGAGATCATCAGGAGGCTGCGCGACGAAAGCGACTGGGACCGCGAACGCCTGCGGATCTGCTTCCGGCCGGTCGTCCCGGAACCCTCCCTCGATATGCCCGAGGAAGCGCGCGAGCTGCTCGATACCTCGCACGCGTCCCGGCACTCCCCGATCGAGATCGGCCGGGTCAGCCTTTCGATCGACGCCTGAGGGCGCCGGTGCCGGCGCTGCGCTCCCTCGCCCGCCGCCCGACGCTCTGGGTCGAGGCGATGATCGCCGCGGCCTGGTTGGCGCTGCTGCTGGGAGAAGGCGCCGCCCGCGCCTCCAGCACTTCGAGCAGTGGCGGTAGCTGGGAGAGCGGGCCACTGTGGATCTGCACCACCGGCTTGGGCGGGCTCGCCTCCCACGGCCCCCACCAAGCCGCTACCACCGCCCCGCTCCAAGCCGCCTCCCTCGCCGCCGGGACGCCGATGTGGGCGCTGATGGCGGTGGCGATGATGGCGCCGACGGCGCTGCCCGCGGTCCGCCACACCGCCCTCACCAGCCTCTACTGGCGCCGGCGTCGCGCCGCCCTGGAGTTCCTGGTCGTCTTTCTCGGGCTCTGGACCGCCTTCAGCGTCCTCGCTCTCGGCCCCTTGATGACGCTCGACCCCGTCGGTTCCTCCTTCGCACTGCCGATCGCCCTCGCGGCGGCGGCGCTCTGGCAGCTGACCCCGCTGAAGCTGCGCGCCCTGCGGGCCTGCCATCGCAGCCGTCCCCTGCCGCCGCGCGGCTGGCGCGCCAGCGCCGGGGTCGCCGACTTCGCCTTCCACAACGGCGCCGCCTGCCTCGTCTCCTGCTGGGCAATGATGGTCGCGGCCGCCGTCTCCGGCCCCGGGCGGTTGTTGTGGATGGGCGCGATCACCGCTGCGATCACCGTCGAGAAGCTGGACGAGCGGCCGCGAACCGCTTCGCGCCGTCTGTCGGCACTGCTCGCCGCGGCCGCGGCTGGGGTCGCGCTGGCAGTTCTGCTCGACTAGCGGGCGCCGCTCAGCTGTCGACCGCAACTTGCGATGGGAGCTCCTGCAGCCGCGGCATCGGCGAGGGGAGCAGCCAGAGGACGCCGGCGAGGGCGCCGATCGCGGTCACCCACATCGTCGTATGGAGACCGACGGCGGCGGCGAGGAGGCCGCCGGCGAGCGCCCCGATCGGGCGGATGCCGTAGTTGACGAGCAAGAAGGCACCGGAGACCCGCGCCCGCAGCTGGTCGGGGACGAGGGCGGCGTAAAGGGACCCGAGGCCGACGTCGAGCACCATCACCCCCATGCCGTTGAAGAACTCGGCGACCGCGACCAGGAGCACGGGCACGTGGCTGCCGGCAGCCATCGGCACCAGCAGCAGCGGCGCCGGGGTGAGGACGAAGCCGAAGACGAGCGCCCGGCCGAAGCCGATCTCCCTGCTGAGGCGGCGGACGACCAGCGCGCCGAGCAGGGAGCCGATGCCACCGATCGCCAACGCCAGCCCGATCGCCCCCGCCGACATCCCCAGGTTCCTGGTCGCGTAGAGGACGAGCAGCGCGTAGAAGCCGGTGTTGAAGAGGTTGAGGGTGGCGGATGCCAGCAGCGCCGCCCGGATCAGCGGCGAGCGGGCGATGAAGCGGCCGCCAGCGGCGAGGCTGCCGCCCTCGCCGGCCCGGGCCGGCGTCGACTCGACCGCCCCCGCCCGACCGATGAAGAGCGCCGAGCCGAGGTAGGAGAGGGCATCGAGGAGCAGCGCGATCGGTGCCGTCAGCGCCTGGACCAGGACCCCGGCGACGCTATTGCCGGCGACGATCGAGGCGGCGCGGCTGCCGTTGATCAGCGAGTTGCCTTCGATGTAGTCCCTGCGATCGAGCAGGGCGACGAAGACGATGTCGTAGGCGACGCTGAAGACGACGCCGAGCGAGCCGGCGGCGAAGGCGACCACGTAGAGCTGGGTCAGCGAGAGGACGCCGAGCGCCCAGGCCAGCGGGATCGTCAGCAGCAGCAGGGCGCGGCCGACGTCGGCGCCGATCAGCAGCTCGCGGCGGCGCGGCCGGCGGTCAGCCCAGGCGCCGAGGTGGATCGAGAAGAGCAGGTTGGGGGCCAGAGCGGCCGCCGTCAGCAGACCCATCTGAGCGGCACCAGCGTTCAACTCCAGCGCGGCCAGCAGCGGGATCGCCAGCAGCGAAACCTGGTCGCCGAAGAGGGAGACCGTTTGTCCTACCCAAAAGTCCCGGAACGCTCGGTTCCTTTGCAGGAGTCGTCGCATACCCAGCCATGAACTATGGCGGGTGGGCCAGTTAGTTAGAAACGGCTTCTTTTTGTGCCAGCTGAGAGGGGCGATCGAGGGCCGGCACGACCTTCTCGACGAAGGTGCGGACGAGGCCGGGATCAAACTGGCTGCCGGCACCGCGGCGGAGCTCCTCCAGCGCCTCCTCCCGGCTCATCGCCGAGCGGTAGGAGCGGCCTTCGGTCATCGCGTTGTAGGCGTCGCAGATGAAGATCGCGCGGGACCCGAGGGGGATGTCCTTGCCGGCGAGGCGGTCGGGGTAGCCGGCGCCGTCCCAGCGCTCGTGGGTCGAGCGGATCAGGTCGGCGACCGGGCTCAGAGCGGGCGCGGCGCCGAGGACCCGCTGGCCGATGATCGTGTGCTTGCGCATCAGCTCCCACTCCTCGGGGCTGAGGTCGGCGCCCTTGTGGAGGACGGCGTCGGGGATCGCGACCTTGCCGATGTCGTGCAGCTCGGCGGCGCGGACGATCACGTCCTGTTCCTCGGCGTCGAGCGCCAAGGCTTTGCCGAAGGCGGCGGCGAGGCGGGCGACACCGTCGAGGTGGCGCTCAAGGTCGGGCTCGCGCTCATGCAGCATCCGCAGCAGGACGCCGCGGGTCTGGCTGCGGGCGGAGTCGGCGCGGCGTCCCTTTTTCGCGTACATCCGCCGGTCGGCGACCCGCAGCGCGTCGGTCGAGGTGGTCACCTCGACCGGGATCAGGACCTTGCCCCAGGAGGCGGTGATCTTGAAGCCCTTGCCGCGCTCGCAGAGCGCCTGCTCAGCCGCTTCGCAGATCGCTTCGGCGGCGAGCTCGCGGGTGCGGGCGAGGACGCAGAACTCGTCGCCGCCGAGCCGGTAGGCGCGCCCGTACGGTTCGACCGCGGTCTGCAAGTGGGTGCCGAGGCGCCGCAGCAGGTCATCGCCCGCCGGGTGGCCGAAGCTGTCGTTGTAGGCCTTGAAGCCGTCGAGATCGAAGAGCGCCAGCACCATCGCCTGCGGTGGCGAGGCCGAGACCGCATCGTCGAGGTCGGCCATCAGCCGGCGGCGGTTGGCGAGGCCGGTGAGCGCGTCGGTGACCGCGCGGGTCTCGGTCACCCGCAGCATCCGCGTGTTCTGTTCGAAGGTGATCAGCAGCCGCATGAGGACGGCGACGAGACAGGCGACGCCGCAGACGACCGCGGTCGCGCCGATCGGGATGAAGCTGCCGACCGCGAGCAGGCCGACCCCGACCATGCCCATCGCGATCGGGACGAGGATCCGGCGCCCCTCGGTTCGGCTGGGTGCCACTCCCCTAGCCGTGGCCGGCAGCCAGGAGGCGGCGGCGAGCAGCAGGAAGGCGAGCGGCCAGCCGACGCTGGCGATGTTGAGGGCGGCCGTCGACTGGCCGGCGACCGAGAGATAGACGACGTCGCAGGCGGCGAACAGCAGTAGCGCCCCGGCGATCAGCAGCCAGGTTCCCTCGGTCCGCCACTTCGAGGCGGCGAAGGCGCCGCTCAGCAGCCCCAGCAGGACGAGGTCGAAGCAGGGGTAGGCGAGGCTGACCGCGACCCCGAAGGCGCTGCCTTCGAGCGCTTCCAGGACCGGCGGGAAGATCAGCGCGCCGGCGACGCCGGCGACCGCGAGCGCCCCGATTAGCCCGTCGACCCAGGCCAGCCGCTCGAGGTGGGCGACCCGGGCCCGCAGCAGCAGAACCAGGGCGAGGTAGCTGAGGGGGTAGAAGGCGAGGAAGCCGAAGTCGGCCGGCGAGGGGAACGGGGCCGGGCTCGCGTAGTAGAGGACGGCGGAGTAGTAGGTCTGCCCCAGCGCCCACAAAAGGAGGCCACAACCGAGCGCCAGCCAGGCGCCCCGCTCAGCCGTGACCGTCGCCGCCCGGGCGAGCACCAGCAGGGCAGCGCCGAGGACGACGGCGTCATAGACCCAGCGCCCGACCGCGTCCTGCAGCGACGCGTCACCAAGCGTCCAAATGATTACTGCGGCATAGAACGCCAGGAGCGCCGTGAGGAACCCCAGCGCGGGGAAGACAAAATGGCGCGGTGCGAGCGATCGCTTGGACGTCCTGTCCATACAAGGGGCATCGGCCGCGGCATCTTCATCCTTTAGGAGACGGGGCCTTTGCAAAAGCGTCGCGGCGCTTGATCAGCAGCCATTGCGGCTTCTCGCCGCGGCGAGTGCGCTGGAGGGCGAAGCCTCCCTGTAGCTTCTCGCCGTGAAGGACGAAGACGGCGTGGCCGCGCTCCAGCGCCTCCGGCCAGGGCACCCGGCCTCCCTGCTCGTAGCTGCCGCGGTCCCAGATCTTCACCCAGCCGCCGTCGAGCTCCCCCTCGAACTCGTTGTGGGCGAGCGAGTGGTCCTCGACCTGGATCGCCAGGCGCTTCACCGCGGGGTCCATCGAGGGCTCCTTCGGCACCGCCCATGAGCGCATCGTCCCGTCAACCTCGAGCCGGAGGTCGTAGTGATGGGCGGTCGCCTGGTGCTCTTGGACGACGAAGACGCCGGCGCTGACCCCGCGGACGGCAAACTGCTCATGCCCCTCGACCTTGACGTCCTCGACCTCGACGCTCTCGACCGTGGCCGCCGGAGGGCCCTGCTCGAGAAAACTAAGAACCGGGGTGACAGCTTCTGCAAGACCCTCAATGTGGGCGAGGACCGAACCATCCTCGGCGTTGCGGACCCAGCCGAAAGCGCCGCTTTGCTGCGCCTTTGCCAGCGTCGCTTCGCGGAAGCCGACGCCCTGTACCCGCCCCCGCACAACTGCCCGAACGGCCCGTTTCCTCTCGCTCATCGACCCGAAGGTTGTCATCTGGCAAACCTTGCGTTTAGCCGCAGCAGGAATGGCAACAAGGGGATCAAGTCATTGATCCCGCTGCCAGAGAGGTCACCCCCTTGTCAGATCGCGTTCTCATCACCGGCGGCGCCGGGTTCATCGGATCCCATCTGGCCCGGCTCCTCCTGCGGCAGGGGCACGAGGTCAGGGCGCTGGACCGGCTCGATCCCCAGGTTCATCCCACCCGCGAACGGCCGGCCTATCTAGACCCTGAAGTCGAGCTGATCCAGGGCGACGTCCGCGATCCGGCCGCCGTCGCCGAGGCGCTTGAGGGGGTCGACGCGGTCGTCCACCTCGCCGCCCGGGTCGGGGTTGGCCAGAGCATGTACGAGATCGCCGACTACTGCTCGGTCAACACGGTCGGCACCGGCGTCCTGCTCGAGGCGCTGACCGAGCGGCCGCTGCGCCGGCTCGTCGTCGCCTCCAGCATGAGCATCTACGGCGAGGGGCTCTACACCACCGCCGAGGGACGGATCGCCGAGGCGGTCGAGCGGGACCGGAGCGCGCTCGAGCGGGGCGAGTGGGAGCCGGTCTCCTCCCACGGGCGGGCACTGAGCCCGGAGCCGACGCCGGAGAGCAAGCGGCCCAGCCTCTCTTCGGTCTACGCCCTGAACAAGTACGACCAGGAGCGGATGTGCCTCCTCTTCGGCTCCGTGCCGACGACGGCGTTGCGCTTCTTCAATGTCTACGGGCCCGATCAGGCGCTGTCGAACCCTTATACGGGGGTGTTGGCGATCTTTGGTGGGCGACTGCTGAACGGGCGGCCGCCGCTGATCTTCGAGGACGGCGAGCAGCGGCGGGACTTCGTCAGCGTCCATGACGTTGCCCGCGCCTGCGCCCTGGCGCTGGAGCGGGGCGAGGCCGCCGGCCACGCGATCAACGTCGGCAGCGGCGAGAGCACCACGGTGCGGGAGATCGCAGGGCGCTTGGCGCTGGTGATCGGCCGCGAGGAGATCGAGGCGGAGGTGACCGGCAGGTACCGGGTTGGCGACATCCGCCACTGCTTCGCCGACATCGCGATGGCCCGGGAGGTGCTCGGGTACGAACCGCAGGTCGCCCTGGATGACGGGATGGCCGAGCTCGCGGAGTGGCTCGAGGGTCAGACCGCTGAGGACAGGGTCGATTCCGCGCACGGTGAACTTGTCGCGCGAGGTCTTGCCCGATGACGGGGGCGCTCGCCAGTAGCGGCCGCGCCGCGGCCTAGGAGCGGTCGGTGGCACGCGCAGCCGTCATCCGCGAAAGCCGTTCGGCCCAGCTGGTCGAGGTGCCGGTGCCCGAGCCGGGGGCGGGCGAGGTGCGGCTGCGCCTGGAGGGCTCGGGTGTCTGCGGCTCGGACCTCGCGGTCTGGACCGGGCGGCCGTGGTTCGAGTACCCGCGGCCGGCGGGGGCGCCGGGCCACGAGGGCTGGGGGATCGTCGACGCCGTTGGCGAGGGGGTCGAGGAGCTAAGGGAGGGCGACCGGGTCGCCGGCCTCTCCTACAACGCCTACGCCGACTACGACCTCGCCCGGGCCGAGGACCTAGTGCCGCTGCCGGAGGGGGTCGAGTACTTCCCCGGTGAGGCGCTCGGGTGCTCGGTCAACGTCGTGCGGCGGAGCGGGATCGAGACTGGCGACACGGTCGCGATCGTCGGGGCCGGGTTCCTCGGCTGCGTGATCGGGCAGCTGGCGGCGGACGCGGGGGCGCGGGTGGTTGCGATCTCGCGGCGGCGCTCGGCGCTGGAGACGGCGCGCGAGATGGGTGCCAGCGAGACGATCGCCCTGGAGGAACCGGTGCTGGAGCGGGTCGAGGAGCTGACCGGCGGCGAGCTCTGCGACGTCGTCATCGAGGCGGCGGGCGTGCAGGGGACGCTCGATCTGGCCGGACCGCTGACGAAGACGCGCGGGCGTCTGGTGATCGCCGGCTTCCACCAGGATGGCTCGCGGTCCGTCGACATGCAGCTCTGGAACTGGCGCGGGCTCGACGTCATCAACGCCCACGAGCGCGACCCGCGGGTTTACGTCGAGGGGATCCGCGAGGCGGCGCGCGCGGTCAGCGAGGGGCGACTCGATCCCTCGCCGCTCTACACCCACCGCTTCGGCCTCGACGAGGTCGACCGGGCGCTGGAGACCGCGGTCGAGCGGCCGGAGGGCTTCTTGAAGGCGCTGGTGATCGCGTGACCGTGGCAACCCTCCCCCGCCTCGGGTTCCTCGGCATCGGCTGGATCGGCCGCAACCGGATGGAGGCTCTGGCACGCGACGGGCTGGGACAGGTGGCCGCCGTCGCCGACCCTCAGGCCGAGGCGCTCGCGGCGGCGGCCGAGGTGGCGCCGAGCGCGGTCCAGGCTGAGTCACTCGAGGAGCTTCTCGAGCACGATCTCGACGGCATCGTCATCGCCACCCCGAGCGCTCTCCACGCCGACCAGGCGGTGGCGGTTCTGAACCGCGGCCTCGCTGTCTTCTGCCAGAAGCCGCTAGCCCGGGATGCCGAGGAGACGCGCCGGGTCCTGGGGGCGGCGCGCGCGGCGGACCGCCTGCTCGCCGTCGACCTCTCCTACCGCCACGTCGAGGCGCTGCGGGCCGCCCACCAGCAGGTCGCCAGCGGCGTAATCGGCCGCCTGCACACGATCGACTTGGTCTTCCACAACGCCTACGGCCCCGACAAGCCCTGGTTCACCGACCCGGAGCTGTCCGGGGGCGGCTGCCTGATCGACCTGGGTACCCACCTGGTCGACCTGGCGCTGTGGTTTGCCGATTCAGCTGTTCCTTTTGGTCGTTCAGCGCCCATAAGGAACAACGGAGTTGGCGTCGAGACCGCCCGGGCGCTCTCGCTCCACGGCCACGCGGTCGAGGACCACGCGGCGGCCGAACTGTCGCTCGGCGCCGAGGTGCGGGCGCGGGTGGCCTGCTCCTGGTTCAGCTCGGCGGGGCGGGACTGCGTCTTCGAGTGCACCGCCTGGGGCGACGAGGGTACGGTCTCGGTCCGCAACGTCGGCGGCTCCTTCTACGACTTCCGGGCCGAGCTATGGCGCGGTACGAGCTCCGAGACGCTGGTCGAGCCCCCCGATGAGTGGGGCGGCCGCGCAATCGCCGCCTGGGCCGAGCGCCTGCGCGGCGATCGCTCCTACGACCCGGGCGCCGACGAGCTCGAGCTGGTTGCGGAGACGATCGACGCCATTTACGCGCAAGCGGGTAGGGACGGGTAGATGAAGATCCTGATCAGCACCGACACCGTCGGCGGCGTCCTCACCTACACCGCTGACCTGGCCGCCGCCCTGGAAGCCGCCGGCGACGAGGTTGTGGTCGCGACGATGGGCCCGCGGCTGCGCCGGTCGCAGCGGGAGGCGTTGCCCTCCCGGGTCCGCGAAAGCGGCTTCCGACTCGAGTGGATGGAGGACCCCTGGGACGAGGTCGCCGCCGCCGGCGAGTGGTTGCTGCACCTCGAGGGCGAGGAGCGACCCGACGTCATCCATCTCTGCTCGTACTCCCACGCCGCCCTCCCCTTCCAGGCCCCGAAGGTCCTGGTGGCCCACTCCGACGTCCTCTCCTGGTGGCGCGCCGTCCACGGCACGGAGGCCCCGCCGAACTGGAACCGCTATCGCGACGAGATAGCCACCGGCCTGGAAGCCGCCGATGCCGTAGTAGCCCCCACCGCCGCAACCCTCGCCGAGCTGGAACAAGACCACGCCCTCAACCCAGAGCGCACCCAGGTAATCCAAAACGGGTCCGCCACCCCGAACCGAACCACCTCAGCCGAACTGCATCAACTTCTACACCCAGCAGAAGTAGAAGTTGATGCAGTTCGGGATGGTGGGCCGTTCGTCCTGGGTTCAGGACGGTTTTGGGATGCGGCAAAGAACTTGGCGGCGCTGGATGCTGCTGCGGAGGGCCTCGCTTGGCCGGTTGTGGTGGCAGGCGAGCTTGGAGACGGGCCGGCGCCCCGGCACGCTCGCGCAACCGGCCAATTGGACCGCTGCGCGCTCGCGGCATTGCGGCGTGAGGCTCCGATCTACGCGGCGCCCGCCCTCTACGAGCCGTTCGGGCTCGGGATCCTCGAGGCGGCGCGGGACGGCTGCGTGCTGGTCCTCGGTGACATACCTTCGCTGCGCGAGCTCTGGGAGGAGGCGGCGATCTTCGTCGACCCGCACGACTCGAGCGCCCTGCACGAAGTCCTCGCCTGCCTGATCGAGGCGCCGCGGGTGCGCGAGGATCTCGCCGCCCGGGCTCGAGAGCGAGCCGCCGAATACATAATCGAGCGCACCGCGGCCGCCTACCGCCGCCTCTACCGGCAGCTCTTGGCAATCGAACGCACTTCCCCCCGCGTTCCGGGGACTACGGCGTCCGGTTGGCAGGTGACCGCATGAAAATCGTCGTCTTCTCCCACTCGCTGGTCTCAGACTGGAACCACGGCAACGCCCACTTCCTCCGCGGCGTCGTCACCGAGTTGCAGGAGCGCGGGCACGAGGTCGTCGTCTACGAACCGGCCGACGGCTGGAGCCGCGAGAACCTCCTTCGTGAGCAGGGCGAGGCGCCGCTCCACGACTTCGCCCGCGCCTTCCCCCACCTCCAGGGCACCCCCTACGACCCGCGGGACTTCGACCTCGACAGCGCCCTCGACGACGCTGACCTCGTCCTCGTCCACGAGTGGAACGAGCCCGACCTGGTCGGGCGGATCGGCGCCCACCGCGCCCGCCACGGCGGCTACCGCCTGCTCTTTCACGACACCCACCACCGCGCCGCCACGGCGCCGGAGGAGATGGAGCGCCTCAACCTCGCCGACTACGACGGCGTCCTCGCCTACGGCGAGGTGATCCGCCGCATCTACCTCGAGCGCGGCTGGGCCGCCCGCGCCTGGACCTGGCACGAGGCCGCCGACACCCGCGTCTTCCACCCCCTGCCGGCCGTCGAGCCCGAGGCCGACCTCGTCTGGATCGGCAACTGGGGGGACGGCGAGCGCTCGGAGGAGCTGCGCACGTTCCTGCTGCGCCCGGCCCGTCGCGCCCGCCTCCACGGCTCCATATATGGAGTCCGCTACCCGCGCTCGGCGCGGCTGCGGATCGCCCTCGCCCGCCTCCACTACCGCGGCTGGGTCCCCAACCACCGCGCTCCCGAGCTCTTCGCCCGCCACCGCCTCACCGTCCACGTCCCGCGCCGCCCCTACGTCGAGGCGCTGCCGGGGATCCCGACGATCCGCCCCTTCGAGGCGATGGCCTGCGGCATCCCGCTGATCTCCGCCCCCTGGGACGACTGCGAGGGCCTCTTCCGCACCGAGCAGGACTACCTCGTCGCCCGCGACTGCGCGGAGATGCGCGAGGCGATGGAAGCGATCCGCGACTACCCCGAGCTGGCCGAGAGCCTGCGGGCGAGCGGGCTGGAGACGATCCGGACCCGCCACACCTGCGCCCACCGGGTCGACGAGCTGCTGGCGATCGACGCCGACCTGCGGGGTGAGCCGGCGCTGGAGGTGGCGGGATGAGGATCGCCTTCTTCGGCTCGAGCCTCGTCTCCGCCTACTGGAACGGCGCCTGCACCTACTACCGCGGCATCGTCCGCGCCCTCGACGCCCGCGGCCACCGCGTCACCTTCTACGAACCCGACGCCTTCGACCGCCAGGCCCACCGCGACATCGACCACCCCGCCTGGGCCGAGGTCGTCGTCTACGAGCCAAGCGACGAGCGCGCGGTGCGAGAGGTCGTCGCCGGCGCCGCCGAGGCGGACGTCGTCGTCAAGGCCAGCGGGGTCGGCGTCTTCGACGCGGTCCTGGAGGCGGCGGTGGCGGAGCTGGAGGGACCGGAGGCGCGGATCTTCTGGGACGTCGATGCGCCGGCCACTCTCGGCGCGATGGAGAGCGACCCGGGGAACCCGCTCCGCGAGCTGATCCCGGCCTACGAGATGGTCTTCACCTACGGCGGCGGGCAGCCGGTGATCGACCGTTACGCCGCCCTCGGCGCCCGCAGCTGCACGCCGATCTACAACGCCCTCGATCCCGCGACCCACCACCCCGAGCCGCCGCGCCCCGAGCTCGCCTGCGACCTCGCCTTCCTCGGCAACCGCCTGCCCGATCGCGAGGCCCGGGTCGAGGAGTTCTTCTTCCGCGCCGTCGAAGCGCTGCCCGAGCGCAGCTTCTTGCTCGGGGGCAACGGTTGGGAGGACCGCGTCGCCGGCCTCGGCAACCTACGCAACCTCGGCCACGTCCCGCCCGGCGACCACAACGCGCTCAACCGCAGCGCCCTCGCCGTCCTCAACGTCAGCCGCGAGAGCATGGCGGCGAACGGCTGGTCGCCGGCGACGCGGGTCTTCGAGGCGGCAGGCGCCGGCGCCTGCTTGATCACCGACGAGTGGCAGGGCGTCGAGGACTTCCTCGCGCCGGGCACCGAGATCCTGGTCGCCGGCGACGGTGCCGAGGTCGCCGAACTTCTCGCCGGGCTTGACCCCGAGCGCGCCCGGGCAATCGGCGAGGCCGCCCTCGAGCACATCCTCGCCGAGCACACCTACGACCGCCGCGCCAAGCAGGTCGAGACGATCCTCGAGGGGGTGCCGGCGCGATGAAGATCGTCTTCTGCGGCCTCTCGATCACCTCCTCCTGGGGCAACGGCCATGCGACCAACTACCGCGCCTTGGTCCGCGAGCTGACCGCGCGCGGCCATGACGTCCTCTTCCTCGAGCGTGACGTGCCCTGGTACGCCGCGCAGCGCGACCTGCCCGAGCCGCCCTGGGGCCCGACCGCCCTCTACGGCTCGCTCGAGGAGCTGGAGGACCACGCCGCCGACGTCGCTGCCGCCGAACTCGTCGTCGTCGGCTCCTACGTCCCCGAAGGCGTCGCCGTTGCCGAGTGGGTGCTGGGGCGCGCCGAGGGAGCCGTCGCCTTCTACGACATCGACACCCCGATCACCCTCGCGAAGCTGCGCGCCGGCGACGCCGAATATCTCTCCCCCGCCCTGGTCCCTCGCTTCGACTTCTACCTCTCCTTCACCGGCGGCCCGACCCTGCGGGTACTGGAAGAGGAGTTCGGGGCGCGGCGCGCGATTGCCTTCTACTGCCTGGTCGACCCCGAGGTCTACCGGCCGCTGCAGGAGACGCCCTATTGGGACCTCGGCTACCTCGGCACCTACAGCGACGATCGTCAGCCGCTCCTCGAGCGACTGCTGATTGAGCCGGCGCGGCAGTTGGAGGAGGCCGATTTCGCTGTCGCCGGGCCGCAGTACCCCGAGGAGATCGAGTGGCCCGAGAACGTCGAGCGGATCGAGCACGTCGCCCCCGCCGACCACCCCGGCTTTTACGCCTCGCAACGCTTCACCCTCAACGTCACCCGGGCGCCGATGCGCGCGTCCGGCTGGTCTCCGAGCGTGCGCCTTTTCGAGGCGGCCGCCTGCGCGGTGCCCGTGATCTCCGACCGCTGGGACGGCCTCGACCGGATCTTCACCCCGGGCGAGGAGATCCTCGTCGCCGACTCCACCGAGGACGTCGTCCGCTACCTGACCGAGACCGGTGAAGACAAGCGCCTCGCCCTCGGCGAGCGGGCCCGCGCCCGGGTCCTCGCCGAGCACACCGCCGAGCGCCGCTGCGAACAGCTGGAGACGGAGGTCGCGGGGGCGGTGGCGGCGTGACGCTCCAGGTCGAAGGCACGATCGTCGAGCTCGGCCCCTGGTTCCACAACCTGCACCTGCCCGACGGCCGCGAGACCGCCCCCGACCACCCCCTCGGTGACTTCCCGGCGTTCAAGTGGCAGCAGATCGAGGGCTGCCTGCCGACCGACCTGAGCGGCGCCCGCGCCCTCGACATCGGCTGCAACGCCGGCTTCTACTCCTTCGAGCTCGCCGCCCGCGGCGCCGAGGTGCTGGCGCTCGACCTCGACGAGCACTACCTGCAGCAGGGCCGCTGGGCGGCGCAGTTCCTCGACCGGAAGGGCCGGGTCGAGTTCCGCCAAGGCTCCGTCTACGACCTCGTCGACGTCGCCGGGACCTTTGAGGTCGTCCTCTTCATGGGCGTCCTCTACCACCTCCGCTACCCCCTCCTCGCCCTCGACGTCGTCGCCGAGAAGGTCGGCGACACCCTCGTCCTGCAGACCCTGACGATGCCGGGGGAGGAGTCGCCCGGGACCCCCGAAGACATCGCGATCGGCGAGCGCAACCGCCTCCTGGAGCCCGAGTGGCCGCGCGCCGCCTTCATCGAGCACCAGCTCGCCGGCGACCCGACCAACTGGTGGGCCGCCGATCAGGCCTGCGTCGAGGCGATGGCCCGCTCCGCCGGCCTCCGCATCGCTAGCCACCCCGCCCACGAGGTCTGGATCTGCAAGCGCGACCGCGATCACGACCACGCCCGAGCCCTCCGCACCATCGAGCTCCGCGCCGCGACGCGCATGTCGCCTTAGTGGCCCTCTAGTCCACTAAGGCGACACGGCCTTTGTCCACCTGTATATCCTCCCGAAACTCTTCGAGTATTGAAGAGGTACTGGCTGATTTAGAGAAGGGGTTGGGGAGATGCGGAAAGCTGTATATGCAATTGCCTTGGTGGCTGTCTTCGTCCTAGGGATCTCTTCCTCGGCAACGGCTTTCGAGGGCGGTGGCCGTAGCCCCAGCCAGGCGCCGAACATCGTCGTCGGCCAGCATTACACCGGTCAGCTCAATAACCATCGCGACGACGCCAACTACAGCGACTACGCCGAGGTGGCGTTCTGGAGGCTGCCGCCGCTCTCGACCCGGGACGTGGTGCCGATCGACTGGCACGGCGCTCCGTTCACCAGCGATCCCGGGGACTTCCCGATCTGCATGACGCTGACGCAGGGCGTCGACGACTTCAACTGGGGAAGCGTCTTCGAACACCGCGGCTCCTGCAACCCCTACGGCCCGGTCTACGAACTCGCGGGGAGCGGGACGGCACATAGCGAGATCACCGTCCAGGAAGCCACGACCAACTCGAGCTACCTGGAGTTCTACGCGTACACGAACACCAGCAACCCGCAGTACTACGAAACCTACCCCTACGACTTCACCGTCGGCCCGATCCTCCACTACCTCGACGCCGCCCTGAAACCGGTCGAACGGGTGAGCGCCACCGGCGTCATCCGCGTCACGGCAAACCTCTCGACCGGGCAGCCGGCGCCGGATGGATTGACTTTCAACCTCACCGTGACCTGGGACAACGGCGGCATCGCCACTTACAGCGCGACCACCAGCGGTGGAGTGGCCACCTTCCAGCTCGCCCTCCCCGAAACCGCCTTCGGTAAGAACGCGACCTTCGCCGCCTCTCATGCCGCCGACGGCAACTACCAGAGCGTGGAAACCAGCAAGCTGACGGTGAAGGTGGCGAAGCCGAAGGCGCCGCCGCCGTCGGCCTGCGAACTCGCCGAAACCCGCGCCCTCGTGCTCAAGCGGCAGTTCAAGCGCCTGAAGCACAACGCGCGCCGGGCGATCGGCCCGGGGAAGCGTCGCCTGAACCGACGGGCGAAGCGCGTCAAGCGCCGGCTGGGTGCCGCTCGGCGCGAAGTCGCGACGCTCTGCGCGTAGCGAGCACGGTCCGACGCGCGAGACCGCGCCGGATCTATTCCGACAGCCAGCGGAAGTACACCCCGTAACGCAGGGCGCCGGTGAGGTTGACGCCGCCGGAGTGCGGCAGGTCGGGGGACATGACGATCGCGTCGCCGGGATCGGCCTCGACCGGCGCCGGTCCGTCGGCGGTCTTCACCAGCAGCCCGCCGTTATCGCCGCGCCAGGGACTCAGCGGCACCCCGACGATCCGCAGGTAGGTGCTGTCGCCAGCCCAGGGCGGCTCCTGGTCGAGGTGGAACTCGATCTCCGGCGCGGGCCCTGTGTGTGGGAACTGCAGGAGGATCTGGGGCTCGCAGGGTCGCCCCGTCCGCCATTCCTCAGGCAACGATTGGGCGAGGGCGAGGATCTCCTCCCGTTCCTTCAGGTGCGGGAACCAGTGCATCCCCCACAGCCATTCGCCGAGCTCCTCGGCCGAGGCGCCGCGCTGCAACAGGTCGAGGTGGAGCAGCCGCAGCGCATCGTCGATTCGCTCCTGCGGAATCACGCCGCGGGCTACCTCGAAGGAGCCCTGTACCGGCTGGGGTGGCACCCCCAGCATCCTACGACCGGGCTATCTCACGTACTCGCAGCGGCGGGCGCTGTCGCGGCCGTTGCCGCCGATGCAGCGGTCGTCGCGGCCGCGGCCGTCGAGCCGGTCGGCGCCGCCACGGCCGAGCAGGGTGTTGGCGCGGGCGGAGCCTTTGAGGATGTCGGGACCGCTCGAGCCCTCGATCTTCTCGGTGCTGCGGGAGATGCGGCCGACGGCGCAGCCGGGAACTTCGGGGTCGAGGACCGCCCCCCCGATCGTCGCTTCGACGACGATGCCTTCGTTGCGGACCCGGGCGAATGAGGCGCTGTCGTTGGCCCCCGGCCCGCCGTTGAAGAAGTCGCCGTCGCAGGGCTGACCGCCGACCATCAGGTCGTTGCCGCCGCCGCCGAACATCGTCGCCGGCCCACTTGGTTTGCGCGGATGGAGGACGTTGACGCCGAAGAGGGCGTCGTCGCCACCACCGCCCTGGAGGACATCGGGGCTGGCGTCATCGCCCCCGTAGAGAGTGTCGCCGCCGCGGCCGCCGCGCAGCCAGTCGCTGCCCGGCCCGCCGTCGATCGTCACCGAGACGTTGGGCGAGAGCGAGCGAGCGAAGGAGATCTGGTCGTCGCCGGATCCGAGCACGGCGCTGATCGAGGTGACCCGGCCGCCCTCGACCCGCACCGGGGTGCCGGCCCCGGCGGAGACGGTGTAGCGGGAGTTGCTGAAGCCGACGGCCGCGGCATCGGCGCCTTCGCCGCCGGTGATCGCGAGGCTCGAGCCGGGTGCCCCCCTGCCCAGCTGCACCCGAACGCCAAGACCCCCGGGGCGGCCCTCCGGCGCCGTCAGCACGTCCTCGACCCGGACCAGGCGCTCCTGTTCGGCGCCGCGGACGGTCCCGCTGGCCAGATCGACCGTGACCGGTCCCCCGGCGCTCATATAAGAGGCGATGTCGCGACCGCCGGGTCCGCCGTCCACTCGGTCGTGGCCGACCCCGCCGACCAGCACGTCGGCGTTGCCGCGACCGCCGTCGACCTCGTCGTCGCCGAGGCTGCCGTTGACCTCGTCGTGGGCGCCGGGTCCGCCCTCCACCGTGTCGTTGCCGCTGTCGCCGAAGACGCGGTCGCGACCGGCACCGCCGTCGACTTCGTCCGACCCGCGACCGCCGTGGACGAGGTCGGCGTCCTTCTTGCCGTCGATTGTGTCTTTGCCGCGGCCACCGTAGATCCGGTCGCGCCCGTCGCCGCCGCAGATGGTGTCGTTGCCGCCAGCCCCGTAGATCATGTTCGGCCCGCGGCCGCCGACGATCACGTCCGGCCCGCGGGTGCCGTGGATCAGGCGGTCGTTGGAGGAGATCGTCGCCTTGCGGCCGCCGCAGAGCGCCTTCTTCGCCCCGATCGAGCCGGCGAGGAGCATGCCGACGAAGCCGAACGCGGCCAGCGCAAGCGCGATCCGTTTCCCTGCTCCGCCCATCGATTCCCTTCCGAAGCTTTCTCCTTCCTCACTACCCACCTGGGCGCCGGTGCAATACTCGCCGCAGGTGGAGACGCACGACTACGTGATCGTCGGCGCCGGCTCGGCCGGCTGCGTGTTGGCCAACCGGCTCAGCGAGGACCCCTCGGCGCGGGTGCTGCTGATCGAGGCCGGCAAGCGCGACCGCCATCCCAACATCAAGATCCCCGCCGCCTTCGCCAAACAGTTCAAAACCAAGCTCGACTGGGACCTGGCGACCGAGCCCGAGCCGTTCTGCGACAACCGCTCGATCTACATCCCGCGCGGCAAAGGCCTCGGCGGTTCGAGCTCGATGAACGCGATGCTCTACGTCCGCGGCAACCCGCTCGACTACGACGGCTGGGCCGAGGTGGGCGCAAGCGGCTGGAGCTGGAGCGAGGTCCTCCCCTACTTCCTCCGCGCCGAGGACAACCAGCGCGGCGCCTCCGAGTACCACGCGACCGGCGGACCGCTGCGGGTCGAAGATGAGCGCTCGCCGCGGCCGCTGACCGGCCGCTTCCTCGCCGCCTGCGCCGAGCACGGGATCCCGCGGATCGCCGACTACAACGGCCCCGAGCAGGACGGCGCGGCGCTGGTCCAGGTGACCCAGCGCAACGGCAAACGCTGGAGCTGCGCCGACGCCTATCTGCGCCCGGCGCTGGAGCGGCCGAACTTGGAGGTGGTGACGGGGGCGCTGGTCTCCGGCGTCGAGATCGAGAACGGCGTCGCCATCGGCGTCCGTTACTCGCGCCGCCGCGGCGGGCCGCAGCTGGCGCGGGCCGAGCGCGAGGTGATCCTCAGCGCCGGCGCGATCGGCTCGCCGCAGTTACTGATGCTCTCCGGCGTCGGCCCGGCCGAGCAGCTCCGTGAGCACGGCGTCCAGCTGCGCCACGAGCTGCCTGGGGTCGGCGAGAACCTCCAGGACCACCCCTACGTCTCCTGCGTCTGGGACGTCCCCGGTGGCGGCTCGCTCGCCGACGCCGAGACCCCGAAGGCGCTGCTCGAGTACCTGCTGCGCCACACCGGCCCGCTGACCTCCACGGTCGCCGAGGCCTTCGCCTTCGTCCGCAGCCGTCCCGGCCTCCCCGGGCCCGACCTCCAGTTCCACTTCGGCCCCGCCTACTTCGTCAACAACGGCTTCGACGAATACGACGGCCACGCCCTCACCAGCGGCCCGGTCCTGGTCAAACCGAAGGCGCGAGGCTGGGTCCGCCTGCGCTCCGCCGACCCGGCGGCCAAGCCGCGCATCCTCACCAACTCGCTCTCCGAGCCGGAGGACGTCGACGCCCTCGTCGCCGGCGTCCGCCTAGCGCGCGAGATCGCCGCCGAGGGCCCGCTCGCCGAGGTCGTCGGCCGCGAGCTCTTCCCCGGCCCCGAGGTCGACACCGACGAGGCGATCGCCGCCGACGCCCGCCGCCGCTGCGAGCTCCTCTACCACCCGGTCGGCACCTGCCGCATGGGAACCGGCAACGACGCCGTAGTCGACCCCACCCTCCGCGTCCACGGCCTCGAAGGCCTCCGCGTAGTAGACGCCTCAGTGATGCCCCTAATCGTCTCCGGCAACACCAACGCCCCGACGATCATGATCGCCGAGAAAGCCGCCGACCTGATCCGGGGCGTGTCGACTTAGTAGTCCCATAGGGCCACTAAGTCGACACTGCCGCTAGGCGCGGAATGGCCGTGACAATCCGGTAGGCCGGAGCGATTCGGGGATCGCGGCCCGTACCTCGGTTCCCCGTCCGCGGGCCGAGCTGATCTCCAGCGACCCGCCGAAGAGCTCGACCCGGTCGCGGATCCGCTTCAGGCCGAAGCCGCCGCTCGCTGCCATCGGGTCGAACCCCTTGCCGTCGTCGCGGACCGTGATTCGCACGCCGGATCCATCGTCGACGACTTTGATCGCCACGCAGGAGGGGTAGGCATGCCGGACGGCGTTGGCAAGCGCCTCTTGGACGATCCTGTAGACAGCCGTCATCAGGTCCTTGTCCTGTCGGGTTTCGACCCGCTCCTCCTCGAAGGCAAGCTCGATCCAGGTCTGGATTTCCAGCGCCGGCGATTCGACCTCGTCGGCGAGCGCTTCGATTGCCGCGCCGACCCCTAACTCGTCGAGCACCGGGGGGCGGAGCTCCGCGATCAGCGAACGCAGCCTCCCGGTCGCGACGGCCGCGGCGGCAATGGCAGCGAAGATCTCGAGCGTCTCCTCGTCCTCGACCGAGAACCCCGCCCCCAGGGCTACCAGCGCCCCGTAGGAGCGACCCCCCAGGGACAGCGGAATCATCAGCCGCGCCTCAACCGCAAGGTCGGGCATGCCCCCGACACTCCGGCCGATCAGGCCCTCGGGGAACTCCCCCGCAGCAGCCGCCACCACCATCTCGCCACCTTCTCTGAGCTCGACGACGATCGCCCGCGCCGTCACCAGGGCTCTCCCGCGCTTGGCGACGAAATCGAGGATGGCCTCCAGATCAGCCTCGGTCGCCAGCATCCGCGCCAGGGCCAGGCTGGCGTCGAGAGCCACCGCATCCCGCGGTGTCCCCGCCTGAACAACGTCGGTTCGGCTACTGCTGGACGACACGTTCACTGCTCCCGGCGAGAGGGCGGGACGAGCCGCGGAGGGCCTAGCCAGCCCCTCGGGATGCTCATCGCTTCAGGCGGGTCCCGCCGCTGACTCACCAGAGGACCGCAGGACCGCTCCCCAAAATACTGCAATCTTTTGCAGCGAACGGAAAGTGACTCACCATCCAGCTTCTTCTTGCCTCTCACTCGATAGCATTACTGGAGACTCCGTCGTACCCCATTTGGGGCCTTGCGGCAGGGTTGGCCGCTGGTCGATGGGCGCGGTAGGGCTTGTGAGGCCCGAATCGGCTCGTCGCGACCGCTCGTCAAGAGCGCAGACCTGAACAGCCTGTCTATGTCCGATTCACAACCGCTGCGCGGCGGGGAGCTGAACGCCGCGGTCACGCGCGAGGTCATACGCATCCAGAGCGAGAGCCACGGCCGTGGGCCGAAAAAGGCGTTCTCGTTTCACAACGGCAATGTCCTCGTCACGGTCCTCGAAGAGGTGCTGAGCCCGGCGGAGCGCAAGCTCGCGGATAACGGCCAGGGCGAGGCGGTGCTGAAGATCAGGCGCCTCTATCAGAGCACCGTGGCTGCGGAGATGAAGGAGAGGATCGAAGCCGTGACCGGGCGGCGCGTCACCGCCCTGATGAGCGACAACCACGTCGAGCCCGATATGGCCGTAGAGGTCTTCATCCTCGACCGACCATTGGCGTAGGCCAGGACGAGGCGGCCCGTTCAGCCCTTGCGGTTCGCCATTCGCTCCAGCTGCTTGCCGAGGGCGCGCTCGACTTCGTCGGCGAGGGTCATCCGGTGCAGGGCGACTACGGCCTGCTGGGAGAGGGGGCGCATGCGGTCGAGGGCCTCGCGGACCTCGGGCCAGCGCTCGTCGGGGTAGCCCTCTTCTTCGAACGGCTTCCAGACGTCCTGGAGGAAGAGGCGGACGAACTCCTGCGAGATCGACTTGCAGCGGCTGCGCACCTTCTCCAGCACGGTGAGGGCGTGGTCGAGGGAGACGCCGGTGGCGACGATCTCCGCGGCGGCCTCCAGCAGCGATGGATAGGGCGCCTCGTAGCGGTCCTCCTCGACGGCGACCAGGGCGCCGACCCCGACCGCCCGCTTCAGCGCCTCGTCGATGTCCTCGCCGAAGCGTTCGGCCAGCTCGTCGCGGGTGAAGGTGCTCGGTTGCTCACCGTCGAAGCCGTCGAGCTCGCGGCGGAAGGAGAGGAACCGCTCGGCGGCGCTGACGTTGCGGTTCAGCAGCTTCTCGATCCCCTTGAGGTTGAAGCCGTCGGCCTGCAGCTCCTGGATCATCCGCAGCCGCGCCAGGTGCTCGGGTCCGTAGTAGCCGACGCGGTCCCGCACCTCCGGCGCCGGCAGCAGGCCGCGGGCGCGGTGGGAGCGGATGTTGCGGACCGTCATCCCGGTCTCGGCGGCTAGCTCTTCGATCGTCAGGCTGTTCTCGGTCACCGGCACGGCGGCAAAGCTACCACTGTGTGACGGTTCGCTCCTTGACGTGACGTCACTTGGTGTTACCTTGCTCATGTCATGCCGCCGCGGCTCCTCTCCCGTCCCAACCTTCGCTTCCTCGAGGCAGTGGCGACGCCGCACGGGGTCGACTCCTACCTGGAACAGATCGACCCGCTGCTGGTCACCGGCGAGTGCCGGGCCGAGGTCGTCGCGGTCGAGCGCGGGACCGAGGAGAGCGTGACCCTGACGCTGCGTCCCAACCGCGCCTGGCAAGGCTTCCGCGCCGGCCAGTTCGTCAACCTCGCGGTCGAGATCGACGGCGTCCGACATCAGCGCTGCTACTCCCCCGCCAGCGTCGAGGGCTCCGGCGCGACGATCGAGATCACGACCAAGCGCCACCCAGGGGGGCTCGTCTCCAACTTCCTCGTCGACCGCGCCCGGCCGGGGATGGTGGTCGGCCTCTCCGCCGGCGAAGGCGACTTCCAGCTCCCCCACCCACGTCCCGACTCCGTCCTGCTGATCGGCGGCGGCAGCGGGATCACGCCGCTGATGGCGATCCTCCGCACCCTGCTCGACGAAGACTACGAGCGCCCGATCGCCCTCCTCCACTACGCGCCCGATCGCGCGCGCTGCATCTACCGCGACGAGCTCGAGCGCCTCGCCGCCGCCCACCCGAACTTCACCCTCGCCCGCTCCTACACCCGCGCGCCGGGCGCCGGCGAGCTCGACGGCCACTTCACCCCGCTCCACCTCCCCCAATCCGCTCTCGACTTCACCGAGGCGGAGACCTTCGCCTGCGGCCCGCCCGCCCTGCTCGACGCCGTCCGCGGCACCTGGGCGAACGGGCTCGAGCAGCGGCTCCACGTCGAGAGCTTCGTCCCGCCCACCTTCGTCCCCGTCGGCGAGCCCGGCGAGGGCACGATCGCCTTCGCCGATTCTGACCTCGAGGTCGCCAACAGCGGCGCCTCGCTGCTCGAGCAAGCCGAGGCCGCCGGATTGCGCCCCGCCTACGGCTGTCGGATGGGCATCTGCCACACCTGCACCTGCCGCAAGCGCTCGGGCACCCACAAGAACCTCGTCACCGGCGAGGTGTCCTCCGCCCCCGACGAGGAGATCCAGCTCTGCGTCTCCGCCGCGCTCGGCGACCTCACCGTCGAGCTCTGACTCCCACGAAAGGATTTCGATGAACCCAGCAACCGCAACCCCCGCCCCGCCCGCAGCGCCGGACATCACCCTCACCGCCGCCGACGGCATCACCACCAACCCCTTTGGCCTCACCCCCGCGCAGTTTGACGCCCTCGGCGAGGAGATGGACGCGATCCGCCAGCGCGTCCTCGCCGACCGCGGCCAGCGCGACGCCGACTACATCCGCGGCATCGTCCGCGCCCAGCGCGGGCTCGAGGTCGCCGGCCGCGGCCTGCTCTGGGCGGGCGTCGTGCCGCCCTTCTGGCTCGCCGGCACCGCCGCCCTCTCGCTCTCCAAGATCCTCGACAACATGGAGATCGGCCACAACGTCATGCACGGCCAGTACGAGTGGATGAACGACCCGAAGCTCTCGGGCAAGCAGTTCGAGTGGGACACCGCCTGCCCCGCTGATCAGTGGCGGCACTCCCACAACTACATGCACCACACCCACACCAACATCGTCGGCAAGGACCGCGACATCGGCTACGGGATCCTGCGCATGTCAGAGGAGCAGCCGTGGAAGCCCTACTACCTCGGCAACCCGCTCTGGGCGGCGCTCTTGGCGACTTTCTTCGAGTACGGCGTCGCCCTCCACGACCTCGAAGTCGAGCGGATCGCCGCCGGCGAAGCCACGCTCGCCGACAAACGCGAGCTGCTGCGGGGGATCGGGACCAAGGTCCGCGCCCAGGCGCTGAAGGACTACGTCTTCTTCCCCGCCCTGTCGGGACCGCTGTTCGTCTTCCCGCTGGCTGGCAATGCGACCGCCAACATCGTCCGCAACCTCTGGTCGTTCACGATCATCTTCTGCGGCCACTTCCCGGAAGGGACCCACGAGTTCGACGAGGCCGAGGCGGCGAACGAGACCCGCGGCCAGTGGTACCACCGCCAGCTGCTCGGCTCGGCCAACCTCAGCGGCGGCCGGCTCTTCCACATCCTCTCCGGCAACCTCAGCTTCCAGATCGAGCACCACCTTTTCCCCGACCTACCCGCCAATCGCTACAACGAGATCTCGGTCGAGGTCCGCGAGATCTGCGAACGCTACGGCCTCCCCTACAACGTCGGCCCGCTGCACCGCCAGTTCGGCAGCGTCGTCAAGAAGATCGGCCGCCTGGCCCTGCCCGACTCGACCACGTTCTCGATCGGCGGATTCGCCCGCGGCGTCGGGGCCGGCCTCGGCGGCGCCGTCAAGCGCGGGCTCAGCCTCGCGAAGCGAGCCCCCGGATTTGGGGGTTGATCCCACTTCGATACGGGTGGATATTGGGCAGGTCACCAACAAAAGGAGATTCGACGTGGCCCCCGATACCGACGCGCCCAGTCCCAGCCCCGAGCTGCGGCAGAAACACCGGAAGATGTGGGCCTCCGGCGACTACCCCTCGATGGTCGAGACCTTCCTCCTGCCGCTCGGCCCGCGCCTCGTCGAGGCCTGCGAGATCGGCCCCGGGGACCGCGTCCTCGACGTCGCCGCCGGCACCGGCAATGCCGCGATCGTCGCCGCCAAAACCGGCGCCGAGGTCGTCGCCAGCGACCTCACCCCGGAGCTCTTCGAGGCCGGCCGCGCCCGCGCCGAGACCGAGGGGGTTGAGCTGGAGTGGGTCGAGGCTGACGCCCACGACCTCCCCTTCGAGGACGACAGCTTCGACGTCGTCATCTCCTCGATCGGAGTGATGTTCGCGCCCTTCCACCAGAAGGCGGCCGACGAGCTGGTGCGCGTCTGCAAGCCGGGCGGCCGGATCGGCCTGCTGAGCTGGACGCCCGAGGGGATGATCGGCGGCCTCTTCCGCGAGATGGGCCGGTTCATGCCGCCACCGCCAGAGGGTGCGCAGCCGCCGCCGCTCTGGGGTGGCGAGGACCACCTGCGCGACCTGCTCGGCGATCGGGTCGAGCTGGAGCGGGTCGAGAAAGGCGTGCTCGAGGTGACCGCCTTCGAGCGCCCCGACGACTACGGCGAGCACTTCAAGGACCGTTACGGCCCGACGATCGCCGCCCGCGCCAACGCGGAGAAAGAGGGACGGGCGGACGAGTTCGACCAGGTCCTCAGCGACTTCTGTGCCGAGTGGAACCAGGGGAGCGAGGACGACGCCCGCTTCGAGATGGAGTACCTGCTGACTGTCGGGCGGAGGAAGGCCTGAGGACCGGCAATGTCGACTTAGTGATCTATATGACCACTAAGTCGACACGCCTGGGGCTCACCGGGCGAAGACGCGGTTCCCGATCGAGGTATCGCCGAGCTGTTCAAACTCGATCAGCTTGCCCTCGGCGCTGAAGGTGAGGACGTCGGCGGCCTCGGTTGACTCGCCGTCGAGCCCGGCGGTCGTCAGCACCACGACTTTGTCACCCTCGGCGATGAAGTCGTGGGGTTCAGTCCGCACTCCTTTTTCGGCGAGTTTCGCCCAAAGTTCACCGATCGCTTCTTTGCCGCGATAGGTGCCGGTGAGCGCGTTGTCGCCACCCACCTTCCAGGTGACCCCATCGTCCATATTCGCCATCGCGCCGGCAGCGTCGCCCTCGCTGAACGCTTTGTAGGCGGCTTCGGCCTGCTGCTTGTTCTCTTGTGCGCTCATGCGCAGCCCTCCTTATTACGTGCATGCACGTATGGCGAGGCTCCTTGGGAAGGCAAGGGCCAGCGATCCACCTCTCCTCGCTGAACCATCCCGACGCTAAATCGACTCGGCGCCGCGGGCAAGGGCCACATTGGCCAAACACGCCGGTTCATTTGTGCGAGTGGGCCGACGTGTCGACTTTCTCTCGGCATGGGAGACAAAGTCGACATGGCTAGGCTGCCGCGGTGACCACCGGCCCGGGAGAGAAGCCAGAGCAGCGGGACGACCCGCCCGCGAAGCGCTTCTTCGCTGCCGCGCGACGGCTCAATCGCCAACCGAGGTTGCTGAGGGCGGCGCGGGGGACGCGGGAGCGGCTGTTAGGTGACGAGGCGCTGGTCGACCACCTCTCCACCGCCCGCGGCCGTCCCTCCGACCTTGCCGCCCGGCAGCTGGTCGAGATGCGCGGCGACACGCCCGGCGTCCTCGGTGAGCTCGGACTGACGGCGCTGCAGGCGTGGCAGCGGCTGGCCGAGTCCCAAGACCGCGGCCGCGGCAAGGTCGACGTCGCGATCCTCTTCACCGACCTCGTTGGCTTCTCGAGCTGGGCTCTGGAGGCCGGCGACGAGCCGGCGCTACGGCTGCTGCGCGAGGTGGCGGCGGCGATCGAGCCGCCGATCAGCGAACGACGGGGCGAGGTGGTGAAGCGCCTTGGCGACGGATTGATGGGGGCGTTCTGGGATGCGCAGAGCGCGACCGAGGCCGCCTTCGCCGCCCACGAGCGGATCGCCGCGGTCGAGGTCGAGGGCTTCCGCCCGCAGCTGCGCACCGGCATCCACCTCGGCCGCCCGCGCAAGGTCGGCGACGACTACCTCGGCGTCGACGTCAACGTCGCCGCTCGCCTCTGCGACGCCGCCAAGCCCGGCGAGGTCCTCGTCTCCGACCGCGTCCTCCTCCAGCTCGACCTCACCACGGTCGCCTCGAAGAACCGCCGCTTCCGCGCCAAGGGCGCGCCGAAGGAGCTCGCCGTCTACTCGGTAATGCCAGCTGGCCCTGAAAATCGGAAATACTCATCATGATTTTGGTATTGACGGGTACCTGGGGCTCGTGGTTCACTCTCACCATGGAGGAGACGCCGGAACCCGGCCCGACACGCTACCTGCGCTGGTTCGGCCAGTGAGATGGAACCGCCGCGTTCACGCTTCCGGTACTTCCGAGTCCTCCGTCTGGTACTTTTTCGCGCCGCGTGCTCGTACACTCGGCGTCGCAGTCGAATGTGTGGGCAGGTGAACGATATGAACGAAGCCCCCCGCATCCAACCCGGACTCGACCAGCTGGAGCGCCACGCCGAGTCTCGCCTCAAGGCGATCGAGGAAGCCGATCGAACGGGCAGCTATGCGATCAGGCTGGGGGCATCGAACCCGCCCTTCGACTGCGAGATCTTCAGCCCTGACTATCGCTCGAGGCTGCCGAAAGCCGACTTGGACCGCGAGAGCAAGCCCCTTCGCGAGTACGGCACCAAGGCAAGCCTGAAGACGATGGAGGCCGCCCACGCGGCCTGCTTGAAGGTGCTGGGGATTCCGCAGGCGCGCTAAGCCGCCCCTCCCCGCATTGACTGACTTCTCTGCCGCCGACGACCTGAACGCGCTCACGGGTAAGCATCTCGAGACGCTCGGGATGCTGATCTTCCAACCGTCGCGCTACCTGCAGCGGGTCGTTGAGCACTTGAGCTTCCTGCCGGCCGGCGGCGAGCGTTGGCAACGGGATATCCAGCTGAGGATCCCGGAAACCGAATCGCCTGATCCGCCTCCCGGCGGGAGGTTCATCGTCTCGCTAGGGATGTTCAGGCGTTTCAGATTCCCTGACTTCACCGTCAAGGACGCGGCAGGAGAGCGCCTCACCCTGGTGACCCGTCGACAGCATCAGCACGCGATCACCCTTGCGACGATCCGACAGTACCTGGATGAGGATGATTGGCGGCACGCGGGTGAGACGGACGAGCTTCTCGTCCTCTACGAGCAGGTGGCGAGCATCATTACCGACATCCGTGGGCCCAATGCCTACTCCCCGGCCGATGTGGGGGTCAGCGCCAAACTCTTGATGACGAAACTTGAAAAGAGCGCCGCCGATGTGGAGCGGGTCTCGGGGCTGCTCGAGATCGCTGCTGAGCTCCTCTCCCGGTACACCCATTACCTGTGCTGGGTGCCTGCGGAGGCGGGAGCCACCCTCTCCCTCTCGGCCACCTACACGATGTCCGACACGGTTCGAGTCGCCGGCGAGAGGCGCAAGGCGCTCGATGACGAGGAGATGAACGCCTGGACCCATTACCGAACCCGCTTCTACGCCAGCCTCGGCCTTTTTCCCGTTCCCTATGAGCTGCGAGCACCGGCCCACGACCACGCTGGCAGCTATTACCTGACCATCGAGCCGCCCGAAGACGCGCATGTGTCGAGGCTAGCCTGGGGCCATGAGGAAGATCTCGACGCAAGCGCCCACGAGATCGACTGCGCCCATGTGACCTGTCACATCCACAACGGTGAGCGGCTGACTCCAGCCCTCCAGGGGCAGGAGGGCGATGGCAACAGCCCGCAGGGGGACGACGAGGCGGAAGATGAAGCGGAGACCGTCGAGAAGAAATCGATTGCCGGGGCGAAGATCTCCGCCTTCATGAGGGCCGACCCGATGGATCACGCCGCTCTGATCGCTGTCGCCCTACTCAACCTCGGATTGGCCTATCTCGCGCAACGAGGCGAGTTCAACTCCGCGGAAGGAGATAGTCAGCAGCAATGGCTGCTGCTTGCCCCCACCCTCGTTGTCGCCCTGATCGCTCAACATCGCCGCCGCTATTACTCGTCGGTAACTAGCTCGGTGCGGATCGGGCTGTGGATCTACCTCGCGATCAACGCCCTTTTCGGGGCCTCGGTGGCGTTCGACTTTTCCGGAGGGAATAAATTCGACAACGTGGCCTCCGGGGTGATGGCTGTCTTCAGCCTCATGCTTCTGGTGCTGCTGATTGCGACCGGCGGCCTCTTCGAGCGACTTACTACTCGGCTGTTCCGCTTCCTCTCCCAGATCGTCCCCTCCTTGCCGGAAGACAAAGAGGAGGAAGAAAAGGAAGGAGAGGACGAAAGGTACCTAACCGCGGTCAGGCTCTATGCCGACAGCACCATCGTCCTAATGGCCATCGTCGCCATATTGGGGCTCGCGGGAACGAAGATGATGGACTGGGGCGAAGGTCTCAACGAAGCGCAGCAGGAGCAGGAGGCGTCGAAGAAGGGGCGAGGGGATGGTGTCTCGGTACATGCGAAGAGCGTGAACGGGCTCGTGCTGCGAATTCCAGTGGGCCTGGGCCCCTCGCGGCATCACCCCTAATCATCGCTGTGGCCTGAGCCGGTCGACCACCTCGACCAGCTCGAGGTGGCTGTCGAGGACGAAGTCGGCCTCCACCCCGCTCGGGTCGGGGTCGTCGTGCATGCCGCGGTAGCGGGCGGTCTTCATCCCCAGCGCGGCGGCACCGGCGACGTCGGTGCGGCGCAGGTCACCGACGTGCATCGCCTCCCGCGGCGCCGCACCGAGGGCGGCCAGCGCCGGCTCGAACGCCTGCGGTGCCGGCTTGTAGTGCCCGGTTTCATCTGAGAAGGACCAGCCGTCGAAGTGCCCCAGCAGCCCTTCGCGGTCGAGCAGCTCGCGCAGCATCTCGCCGCCGCTGAAGCCGACGTCGCAGACGATCCCGATCCGCATGCCCCTCCCCCCAAGCTCCTGAAGGGCGGCGCCGATCCCGGGCGCCAGCTCGAGCTCGACTTCGCGGATCGCGCTGAGGAACGCGTCGGCGACCCGGGCACCCCCCTCGCCGTCGGCGCCAAGCGAGCGCAGGAGCATCTCCGCCCCGTCCTCGGGGTGCATATGAACCCCTTTACCCCAGGAGCTCTCCCACCGCAACCGCACTGCCTCCAAGCTCGCCTCAAGCAGCGCCGCCTCCACCGCCAACCCAGCCTCCTCGCAAGCAGACGCCACCGCCCTGCGCCGCGCCGCCACCATCGCCCCCTCGGGCACCTGAGCGATCGTGTTCCAGAAGTCGAAGGTGACGGCCGCGATCACCGGAGCGATTTTGCCGACTTGCCGACGCCCGCGACTACCCGCCCCGAAGGTAGGTGGCTCGGCGCTTGAGCTCGATCCGTTCCTCCGCTGCTATCAAGTACCAGCGCGGCACTTTCAGGCCTCTCGCCACCGCCTTCACGGTGCTGAGGCTGGGGTTACGGCGACCGGACTCGAGGTGTGAGATCTCCGTAAAGCTGAGGCCGCCGCCGTCCGCGACTTGCTGCTGAGTCAACCCCGCCTCTTCGCGAATTTCCCGGATGGCTCGCCCGAAATCGGGGTGGCGTCGCTCTGGAGTTGACATCAAGCCGGAGCCAAGCCGCTCAAGAATTATTTCTCCATAGCGGCGACTACAAGTTGGGGCGCCCGCAAAATGCGAATTGTGCATTTTCCGAGTTCCTTCAATTCCCAAGAACTTCCTGATTGGGACCGAAAACCTACGGAGACTGAATCAGATTTATCTGATAGCTTGTCCCCATGACTCGCCTCAGCGCCACCCAGGTTGCCCGCGAATTCTCGGCTGTGGTCAATCGTGTCGGTGCCGGCGAGGAGATCGAGGTGGTGCGTAATGGCGCTCCCGTAGTGGAGATGCGGCCAGCCAGCTCCCCTCGCTTGGTGTCCGCAGCGCGGTGGGACGAGCTCATGCGATCGATCCCCTCCCCAGATGAAGACTTTGCACGAGATGTCGAGGCGGCTCGTGACGAAGTCGGGCCTCCCCGCGACGCATGGCCCTCCTGATTGACACCTCGGTCCTGATCGACGCCGAGCGACGCGATCGATCGCTCAGCTCGAACCTCGGCACCGAAGACCGCGCGATCAGTGTGATTACCGTGAGCGAGCTTCTTCATGGCGTCCATCGCGCAGCGCACGGCAAGGCCCGAGCGCGGCGCGGCGCCTTCGTCGAGGGCCTCCTCTCAGCCATCGAGGCTTTGCCGATTACGACGGCAGTAGCCCGGATCCATGCGGAAACCTGGAGCGCACTAAAGGATGAGGGAGCCGTGATCGGGGCTCACGATCTCTGGATCGCCGCCACCGCTCTCAGCCAGAGCATGGCCGTCGCCACCGCAAACGCGCGTGATTTCGAACGGGTGCCCGGTCTGGACGTAGTTGTGATCTGAGTCGGGTGTAGTCAGTGGCAACATGGGTAATCGGCCGCCATGACCGACTACTCGATCGTCAAAGCGGACGAAGCCGAAGACTCCTATGCCGAAAGCGATGTGCCGGGGGAGTTCCGGTCGCTGACCGAGGCGCTAGGGGCTGAGCAGCTGGCCCTGACGCTGATGCGGATCCCTCCTCACTCCGACTTCGAGCAGGGGACGGGGCACCGGCACGAGGAGATCGAAGAGATCTACTTGGTCACACGGGGGACGCTGACGATGCGGTTCGGCGACGAGATTGAGACGGTGGGTGCGGGGACCGCGGTGCGGGTGCCGGCGCAGACGCTGCGCTCGCATCGCAACGAGGGCGACGAGCCGGTCGAGATGTGGGCGATCTCGCGCCAGAGCGAGAGCGACGGCGGCGAGAAGGTCGACGACTTCTGGGAGGCCTCCCCCGAAGCCTCGCAGCAGGGCTGAATCGCGCGTCTAGGAATCTGGCGCGCCGGGCGCGCCGGCGAAGATCTCTTCGAGGGTGAAGATCTGCGAGCAGGGCACGCCGAGGCCCTTCGCTAGCCGCTGCAGGGTCTCGTGGGTCGGGTTGGTCTTCCCTTTCTCCAACCGAGAGATCTCGGTCGCGTCGATGCCGCTGGCCACGGCCAGGTCACGCTGATTCATCTTCTTCGTTTCCCGCAGGAAGCGGACGGCTTTGCCGAGGCACTCGCGAGGGGTTTTCGAGGCGGAGCTCACCGGTCCGCCTATCGAATTGAGTTTCAACTCAGATTTGAATGGAGCAGAACTCAAGTCGCAGCGGGCGGTTGCGTGAACGCTGCTCCTTCGGGAGAACGATGCTGCCTCATGTCTGCAGTTTGCGTACGGCACTTCGGCGTCCTTCGCTCGGTCGCGAAGCCATAGAGCCGCATCGACCGCACTAAAGCTTGAGCTGCACCCCAACCGCTTACTGCCGCTCCCCGCCGGGTAGCAGCCGAACCGATGAGCTACCTCGCCTCCCCCGACCGCTACGAGGGCAAGATGCAGTACCGCCGCTGCGGCCGCTCCGGCCTCGACCTGCCGCTCCTCTCGCTCGGCTATTGGCACAACTTCGGCGACGAGCGACCCTTCGAGGTCCAGCGGGCGATCGCGCGCCGCGCCTTCGACCTCGGCATCACCCACCACGACCTCGCCAACAACTACGGGCCGCCCTACGGCGCCGCCGAGCTCAACTTTGGCCGCCTGATGCGCGAGGACTTCGGCCCCTACCGCGACGAGATGATCGTCTCGACCAAGGCCGGCTGGGATATGTGGCCTGGCCCCTACGGCCAGGGCGGCGGCTCCCGCAAGTACCTGCTCGCCTCGCTGGATCAGTCACTGAAGCGGATGGGCCTGGAGTACGTCGACATCTTCTACAGCCACCGCCTCGACGCCTCGACCCCGCTGGAGGAGACGATGGGCGCGCTGGACGCGGCGGTACGCCAGGGCAAGGCGCTCTACGTCGGCATCTCCTCCTACGACGCCGAGCGCACTCGCCAGGCCGCGGCGATCCTCGAGGACCTCGGTACCCCGCTACTGATCCATCAGCCCTCCTACTCGATGCTGAACCGCTGGATCGAGACCGAGGGCCTGCTGGAGGCGACCGCCGAGCTCGGGGTCGGCGTGATCGGCTTCACCGCCCTCGCCCAGGGCCTGCTCACCGGCCGCTACCTCGACGGCATCCCCGAGGACTCCCGCGCCGCCAAAGGCGAAACCTTCGACCGCGACTGGCTCAGCGAGGAGATGATCGAGCACCTCCGCGCCCTCAACGACCTCGCCTCCCGCCGCAACCAGAGCCTCGCCCAGCTCGCCCTCGCCTGGGCCCTCCGCGACGACCGCATCACCTCCCTGGTGATCGGCGCCTCCTCGGTCGAGCAGCTCGAGCAGAACGTCGACGCCCTCGACAACCTCGACCTCTCCGCCGACGAGCTAGCCGAGATCAACCGCCACACCGACGCCGGCGGCGCCGACATCGACCTCTGGGACAAAGCCCGCGCCGGCGAGTGGTAAATCTTTGGCCACTGGTCAGTTGAGCACAGCATTGTGTGCCCAACTGACCAAGCGGCCTCGCTTCCTCTTCTTCTAGCCCGTCACACCTTTCACGACGGGGTAGTAACCATCCGCATGGCCTGTGACCTTCGGGTGGTAGCTTTCGCCCGTCGGGTTGGAGAGGCCGTTGATCCACTCGGTCGATGAGCCGCCGCCGCCATCGCAGACCGCGTGGCCGACGAAGGAGGGGATCACGTCGCGGAAGATGAAGTTCGCGCCCGCGCGCGTCGCCGCGGCGCTCTCCGCGTTCTTCAGCATCGTTGCGGTTTCGTTCAGCCGCGTCTCCTCGCTGGGGCTGAACCAGGTGAGCGCGTTGCAGTCTTCGCCGTTGAACAGCTTCGGGTAGTCGAGCACGATCACTTTCGCGTTCGGGGATTTCGACTTGATCGTGTTGTTGACCAGGTCAAGCCGGCCCGGCAGCGTGTTCGTGATGTAGGACTGGGCGGTGTTGATCGCCCCATCACAGTTCGACGCCCACGACGGTTGCGCGCAGGTGGTGATCACGCTCGAGAAACCGGCGTCGTTGCCGCCGATCGTGTAGGTGACCCAGTTGGTGTCAGAGGTCAGGCTCGCCGCCTGAGTGTTGATCAGGTCCCCCGTCTTCGCCCCCGAGCAGGTCGCGTTGACGAACGTCCATTCTGGGTGGGCGTTGTGCAGCAGGTACGGGTACGCGTAGACCGACCGCTGGCAGGTCGATTCGTAGAACGTCCTCGTGCCGGTGCCTGACGAGTACGAGTCGCCGAGGGCGACGTACTTGGTCGCCAGAGCGGGGCTGGCGAGAAAGACAAAGAACGCCGCCGTACAAAGAACGGCCGAGATGATGCGCCTCCACTTCATGGTGCTCCTCCTTGAGATAAACCGGGAGCCCTTGCCGCGGAGGCTTTAGCCGTACGCTCAACCCGGCTGGTTGGCTGTCCAGCTTAGTCAATTTTTTCCGATCAATGGGAGGATTTGCGATGCCGAACATCTACAAGCCCACCTACGAGATGGGGGAGCGACCGGAGGGCTTCAAGTCGAAACGGGCCCGGATCGGCTACGAGCTCGGCACCGAGCTGATCGGCTGCAGCGTCTGGGAGGTGCCGCCGGGCCAGGCGGCCTACCCGTACCACTACCACTATTCCGACGAGGAGCTGGTGGTCGTGATCGAGGGCGAACCTAGTCTCCGCACTCCGGAGGGCACGCGCACGCTCGAGCGGGGTGAGGCGGTGCGGTTCGGCCTCGGCGAGGAGAGCGCCCACCAGATCTTCAACGCGACCGAGGAGACCGTCTCCCTGCTCGCGATCTCGAGCAGCGGCCGTCCCGACATCATCGTCTACCCCGACGGCGAGAAGGTCGGTATGGGCGAGCGCCTGCCGCAAGGCGGCGGGCTGCGGATGTTCTTCCGGCGCGAGGACGCGACCGACTACTTCGAGGGAGAAGAGTTTTCTCTCGAGGAGCAGCGGTGAGCGAAGGAACCGCGGGCGCCATCGCCCTCTCTTGGAGCGGCGGCAAGGACTCGGCGCTGGCGCTATGGGCGCTTCGCGAGGAGGTGGGAGCCGAGCCGGTGGCACTGCTGACCACGATCACCGAGGACTACGACCGGATCAGCATGCACGCGGTTCGCAGCGAGCTGCTGCGGGCGCAGGCGCGCGCAACCGGAATCGAGCTGGTCGAGATTCCGATTCCCGCCGACTGCGTCAACGTCACGTATGAAGAGCGGATGGAGGCCGCGCTTGGCTCTCCCCCGCTTGACGGAGTACCCGTGATCGCCTTTGGCGACCTCTTCCTCGAGGACGTTCGGACCTACCGGGAGACCCGCCTCACTGGCGCCGGCCGCAGCGCCCTCTTTCCCCTCTGGGGCCGCGACACCACTGCCCTGGCGCGGGAGTTCATCGAGGCCGGCTTCCAGGCAACACTCGTCAGCGTCGATCCCCAGCAGCTGGATCCGGCCTTCGTCGGCCGCCGCTTCGACGAGTCTTTCCTCACCGAGCTGCCCGATGGCGTCGACCCCTGTGGCGAGAACGGCGAGTTCCATACCTTCGTTCATGGTGGCCCGATCTTCGACGCTCCGATCCCGGTGGAGCTCGGCGAGGCCGTGACGCGCGACGGCTTCGCCTTCCAGGACCTGCTCTTGCGGTGACTTGGTGAATGTTCCACCCTTGTCGGTGGAACATTCACCAAGCGTCAGGCTGCGCGCTGGTGGTGGCGGTGTTTGTGGTGGTGCCGCTTCACCTTCTTGCACACCACCCGCCGTTTGACTTTCTTCTTCCTGAAGCCCTTGCGGCACTTGTGGCGTTTGGCAACGGGCGCTGCGGGTGCGGTCGTAACGCCTCCCCCGCCCACGGCGCCGGCCCCATTCGAGCCACCCGATGACCCCGGGCCGCCTTCTTCTGGCGAACCAGAGGACCCTGACCCGGCCGGGAGGTTCGTGAACGCCTGATAGTCGCGGCAAGGCTCGCCCCGCAGACCCGGACAGGGCGGTAGCTCGGCCGGGACGCTGACCCCGGGAACGACCGGTAGCAACAGGCTCGACGGCGTCGCGCCGCCGTAAGCGATCGCGACCTGGGCGGTGCCTTCCGGCTCGGCTTCGTCGAAGGCCCAGATCGGCTGGGTCCCGTTCGGGGCGGCGATCGTTACCCGGATCTGCGAGCCGGCGCGGTAGGCGTGGCCCTCGTAGTAGAGCGGGATCGTCACCGGGATGAACTGGTCGGTTGGCATCGGTTCGACGTCGGATTCACGCAGGCTCAGCACCGGCTCGAGCGGCGTGCTCTTGGCGCTATCGAGCTTGCGCTCGTTCGCGCGCACCCAGCCGTTCTGGACGAAGGTCTCCTTGCCGTCGGGCCGGACCTCGCTGATCGTCGCCTGCAGGTCGACGTTCGGGGTCGAGGAGCGAACCCAGACTTCGACTGCGCCGGCGCCAACCACGGTGGTGTCATCGCCGAGCGGTGCGGTCAGGTAGGAGACCGCGCTCCCCGCCGGGTTCTGTTCCCAATGGTAGTCAGGGGTCTGCGTCCAGAGGCCGCCGTCCTGGCTGCCGGTGCCGCCGCTGAAGTCGGTCTTCGGCAGCGCGTCCGCGTCCCAGGTGAATTCGTCGGCCTGCGAGCTTGCAGGGGCGGAATCGCTGAGGGCGCCGCCGGGGCCCAGGTACCACCGCGTCGCCTCGGTCCCGGGCACCGGGAACGCGTCGAACGATTCCTCGAAGCCGGGGTAGGGCTTACCGGGCGAGGACTGCCCGAGCGGATCTTTGCCGGCACCGTTGTCGAAGAGGACCCGGATCGGCTTCTGCGCTTCAAAGGCGGCCAGCGCTTCCCCGTAGGTCAGTTTTTGCTGGATCGGATCCGGCGGCAGGGTCACGCCCTGGATCCCCATCGCTTCTTCAAAGATCACCGGCGCCGCCGCCTGGATCGCCGCCGCGTTAAGGATCGGTGCCCGTTCGGCGACGTAGAGCTGGAGGAAGTCGTACCAGCGGTTGAACGTCTCCGGGTCGAGCGAGTCGATATGGGTCCCGTTAGTGAAGGTGAACCACTTTTTATCGGTCCCGGTCATGTGCTCGGCCAAGGTCGGGCAGTGGCCGCCGGTCTGCTCGTCGGTCCACTGGCAGGCCATGAAGGTCGGTACGTCGATCTTGTTTACGAAGGTGACGGGAGAGAGCGGGTCGGCGACCGCGGGGTTGTAGTGGTCGTTTTCCTCAATCTTCGCCAGCAGGTTGGCCGCCTCGGGATGCAGCGCCTGGTTGGCGGCGCAGGTCGTATCGCCTTCTTCGATCCGTTTGTTAGCCCAGGCCTGGCCGTGTCCCGGTGCCGCCGCTTCGGCGTTCTGGACCCGCTCTTTCGCCCATTCGAGGGCGAAGCCAGTGTTGAGGATGCCGCCGGGATAGAGCGTCGTCTGGGTGTTGTCGATCACCGAGAGCGGCGAGATCGCCGCCAGATCGGGCGGCTTGGTGGCGGCGGTAAAGAGCTGGGAGATGCCGCCGTAGGAGATCCCCATCATCCCGACCTTGTTGTGGAGGACCCAGGGCTGGTGGGCGACCGCCTCGACGACGTCGTAGCCGTCGAGGTTCTGCAGCGGCTCGAAGAAGTCGTAGGCGCCGCCAGAGCAGCCGGTGCCGCGCATGTTGACGTCGACGACGGTGAAGCCCATCAGGTTGGCGATGATCGAGATCCCGTTTTCGGGCCCGTCGGGGTTGGCGTAGCCGTAGCCGGAGTACTCGATCAGGGTCGGCGTCGGCCCGCTAGGGATCGGCGGCAGCTCGACGCCGGGCAGGACACCGGTGACGTCGCTCGGCGGGTGGACGTCGATCGCCAACTTGGTCCCGTCGCGGGTGGTCAGGTAGCCGTAGCCGTCTTCGGGGATCGACTGGCCGTAGAGGGAGTCGGGGTCGAGCGGGGCCGACTGGTCGGTGAGCACCTGCAGCGGTTCAGATTCTTCGCCGCCGGAGGCGACTTTGTACCCGGAGCCCGGGGCGACGTTGCGGAAGAGGGTGCCGCCGAGCTCGTTGGCGGTTCGCGTCTCCACCGTCTGCCCGCCGCTGTCGAGGAGCGATACCGAGGCGCTGGGCGCAAGACCGGTCGCGTAGACCTGTTCGACGCTGCCATGAGCGTCGAACGCCGGGTCGGCTACCGCACTCGGTGCTGCGAAAAGCGCTGCAAGCAGGCAACAGAACAGGGCCGGCCACAAGGGCCGACCCGATCGGCATCGACTGGTTCCTCCCTTACCTAAGATTAGGTAGACGTACCACGCCGCGCAGGTTCTAAAACATCCTCTTCCGTGGCTTCTGCTCGCTGCGACGGAGCGCGTCGCCCATCAGCCAGAACATCGGCGGCCAGAGGCCGACGAAGAGCGCCCGCCGTTCGGCGTTGCCGCGTTCGTCCTCGCCGATCGTCTTCGCCCGGATCCAGAGCACGATGCAGAGGCCGATCGAGCTCACCGAGAGCAGGTAGAGGTGGAGGCTGCGGGGGCGGAGCGGCGCCGGCAGGAACGAGAACATCGGAGCAGTGTGACGGATGGCCGCGGCCGCCCCGCGTTCCCGCTCCGCAGCTCGGGTAGGACGGGAGGGTGAGCACGAAGCTGCCCGCCCGCCGCCGCTGGTCGCCCGTCCTGCGCTGGCCCTACGGGGTCGCGCTGGCCTCCTGGCGCTACATGTGGAGCACGACGCCGGTCCACCGCTGGGTGATGACCGGCTCCTGGGACGAGGACGCGCCGCCGCACCTGCCGCCCGGCTTCGACCATCCCGACCTGCAGAGCTGGGAGGACGGGGTCGGGCCGCTCCTCCACCGCATTTACCGCACCCGCATCACCGGCTCCGCGCTGAGTGCCCGCGAGCTAATCGCCGCGCTGCGCGAGGACATCGACAAGGTCGCCCCGACCGAGTTCGCGACCTTCCAGAAGGCCGAGGGCGAGGGCGCGATGCGCGAGGGCGACGAGTACGTGGTGCGGATGCCGGGACCGTGGGACGGCCCGGTCGCGGTAGTCGAGCTAACCGAGACCTCGATCCGGCTGGCGACGCTGAAGGGCCACCTCGAGGCGGGCCAGATCGAATACCGCGCCCATGAGGACCACCGCGGCATCGCCTTCGAAATCGAGTCCTGGGCGCGCAGCGGCGACCGTCTCAGCGACCTCCTCTACACCCACGTCCAGATCTCACGCGAGGTCCAGCTGCACATGTGGTCCTCGGTCCTGCGCAACGTCGTCGAGCTCGCTGGCGGCAGGATGCACGGCGGCATCGTCATCACCACCCGCCGCGTCGACCCCGAGAAGATCCCGAGCGTCGCGAGACCGCGAAGAACCGGAACTATTCCGGTTCCTCGCGGTCTCGCGGGCCGATCCGACGAGCGCGCCCTCGCCGCGCTCGTCGACCGCCCTTTCAACCTCGAGCCCGGCTTCACCCTGCCGCCGGCGGACCGCTCGCGCTGGCGCGAGGACGACCTGATCGAACCGCTCCCCCACGAGGCCCCTGGCGACCCCGAGCCCAGTGGCAGCTGGGAGGTGGCGAAGCGGATGATGGACGACTACCAGCTCGCCGACCCGCGGATCGTCGACGGCGTCTTCGATCCCGCCTCCCCCCTCGCCGGCCGCAACATCCTGCTGAAGATCCACTACGGCCCGCTGCTCTTCCGGGTCGGTGCCCGCGTTGGCGATCCCGTCGAAGAGACGGTTGAGCTCGACGGTCGCCCCCTGCTCCGCTACGGCTGGTCCTACCGCACCCTCCAGGGCCATTTCGAGGAAGGCGAGATGCGCTACGAACTTCGCAAGTGGCTCGACACGGGCGACGTCGAGTTCCGCGTCCACGGCGTCTCCAGGGCCGCCCGCAGCGGCCCCCTCATCTCCCGCCTCGGCTTCCGCCTCGTTGGCCGCGCCCAGCAGCTCCGCTTCTACCGCCAGGTCTGCCGCCGCGCCAAACGCCTTACCGAGGCCCAGCTGGAGACCGAACGGGCGCAGGCCTCGCGGCGGGAAGTCGCCGCCTAGGGAAAACCGGCAGGATGCGCGGATGCCGCAACCACGCCGCGGGGCAAAACAGGAGCGCCAGGACTACGGCTGGGTGATCTCTTTCGGCTGCAAAACCACCGGCACCCTGCGCCGGCTCAAAGTCGACACCGACCCCTCCGCCGACACCAGCCCGATCGAGGTCCCCTGCCCCTGCGGCGAAAAGCACCGCGTCACCGTCTCCCCCTACCGGCGGCGGCGCGCAGCGGACGAGCCGTTCGACCTCGAGGTCAAATCGCTCGACGAGCTGCGCTGAGCGGCACGCCAGCCGGCCGTCTAGCGCTTCGCCTTTTTCTTCTTCTTGAGGACGAGTTCGACGACGTGGGTGTCGGTGACGACTCCGGCCTGTCCGGACAGTCGGGACTTCATCGTCACTTTGACCGTCAGCTTGCCGTGCTTTTTCAGGGCTGCGCGGCCGATCTTGGTCAGCGGCATGGCGATTTTGCGCGTCGCCCCGCCCGGGACCGTGGTCTTGCCCTTGCCGACGGTGACCAGCTTCGGGAGCTTCTTGGCGGCGCTCGCCGTCGCCGGCCGGAACCTGATCCCGGCGGCCACGGCACCCTTCGCGGTCCCCGTGGTCGAGACCGAGCAGCTCGGCGCGTTGCAGAAGTACTTGGCGACATAGGGCGGCGGGCCGCCGCCGACGAAGATCCGTTTGGTGATCCAGACGACCTTCGGCTTCTCGGCGCCGGGATGCGGCGGCGGCGCCTGCGGCGTCTGACCTGGTCCAGGCGACTGTCCCGGCGGCGCCGCAATCACCACGCGCCAGGCGGGGTCTTTGCTTTTTCCGTTGCTGGTCAGCGGCTGGGCGATGCCGGAGCCGTCGGAGTTGACGAGGTAAAGGTTGTTGGCGCTGTTGTTGGGGATCAGCGTGCCTGAGTAGACGATCCGCGAGCCGTCGGGCGACCAGGAAGCGTCGCGTGCATCGCCTTCGCCGGGACTCGCCAGCGGATGGTCGCCGCTGCCGTCGGCGTTCATCACCCGGTAGAGAGATTGCTCGTTGGACGGAGTCGAGCGGTAGGCGATCCGCCCGCCGTCGGGCGACCAAGCGTTGAAGGTCCACTCAGTCTGCAGGCTCGGCGTGACGATCAAGGGAGTGCCGCTGCCGTCGGCGTTGACGACGTGGAGGTCAACGTAGCTGGAGCTGAGGGACTTGTAGGCGTCGAAGGCGATCTTCTGGCCGTCGGCGACCAGTTCGGTTCGTGCCCTTTCCCGTTGGCGAGTGGCTGGCCGATGCCGCCCTGCGAGGAGGCGATGTAGATCTGTTCCGGTTCGTTTTTGACCACCGCGTAGGCGATCTTCGAGCTGTCCGGCGACCAGGTCGGGTGGCGCTTGGCGCCACCGCCGCCGATCTCCAGCGGGAAGGTCGTGGTCCCGTCGGCGTTGACGACCCAGACCTTGTCGTCGCCGGAGTTGTTGCCGCGGGTGTAGGCGATGCGGCTGCCGTCCGGGGACCAAGCGAGGTCGTCGATCTGCTTGCTTTCGGTGTGCGGGTACCTAGTGATCTGGGTGGCGAGGTTGATCTCGTCCCCAGTCCCCGCCGCCTGCATCACGAAGACGTTCCATTCGCCGTGTCCTTCTTTGGCGGTGAAGTCGCTGACGAAGGCGACCTTAGTCCCATCCGGCGACCAGATTGCTTTGCCGTCGTAGCTGGTGTCGCCGTTGTCGGTCAGATTGGTGACCGCCCCCGGGTTGGCCGGGTCCATCAGGCAGACGTCGAGGTCGCAGGTGTAGGCGATTTCGTTCTGCGCGAACGCCGCCGACGAGAAGCCGAAGGTGAAGGCTGCCGTGAGCAGCATCACTGCGAGCGTGGACTGGTAGCGCACAGCGCCACCCTACCGCTAGGGACTGGGATGTAGAACCGCTGCTGTCAACGCCTGCGGCAAAATCGCCCGATGCCGCCCCGTCCCGAGTTCGACCTCAGCGCCCGGCAGGCGCGGCGCCTTGCCCTCGCCGCCCAGGGCTTCGGCCGGGCCCGGCCGCGCGGGCGGGTCGACGCCCGGCACCTGCGGCGGGTGATCGACGACGTCGGCCTGCTCCAGCTCGACTCGGTCAACGTCTTCCTCCGCTCCCACTACATGCCGCTCTTCTCGCGGCTCGGCCCCTACCCGCGCGAGGCTCTCGACCGGCTCGCCTGGCACGAGGATGGGCAGGGGCACACCCGGCGGGCGCGGCGCCGGGACCTGTTCGAGTACTGGGGCCACGAAGCCTCACTGCTGCCGGTCGAGCTGCAGCCGCTGCTGCGCTGGCGGATGGCGCGGGTCGACCAGTTCGCCTGGAAAGGCGTGCGGCGGATGGCGGCGGAGACGCAGCTGCTCGAGTTCGTCCTCGAGCAGGTCCGGGAGCACGGGCCGCTGCGGGCCGCCGACCTGTCGTTGGAAGGACGGCAGCGGGAGCCCGGCGAGATGTGGAGCTGGAGCGAAGAGAAGACCGCGCTCGAGTACCTGTTCTTCTCCGGCCAGCTCTGCGCGGCGCGACGGGTCAACTTCGAGCGCCTCTACGACCTGCCCGAGCGGGTGCTGCCACCGCAGGTCCTCGAGGCGCCGACCCCGACGCAGGAGGAGGCTCAGCGCCAGCTGCTCCTCATCGCCGCCAAGCGCCTCGGCGTCGCCACCGAGCCCGACCTCGGCGACTACTTCCGCCTGCCGCGGGCCGAGTCGAAGGCGCGGGTCGCCGAGCTCGCCGAGAGCGGCGACCTGATCCCGGTCGCAGTCGAGGGCTGGAGCCAGCCCGCCTACCTGGCGACCGAGCGCCCGACCGGCCTGCGCCGCGTCGCCTCGGCCCGCGCCCTCCTCACCCCATTCGACTCCCTGGTCTGGGCGCGCGAGCGAACCGAGCGCCTCTTCGACTTCCGCTACCGGATCGAGATCTACGTGCCGGCGCCGAAGCGCGTCTACGGCTACTACGTGCTGCCCTTCCTGCTCGGCGACCGCCTCGTCGCCAGGGTCGACCTCAAAAGCGACCGCCAGGCCGGCGTCCTCCGAGTCCAGAGCGCCTTCGCCGAGGAGGGCGCCGACCCGGCCTACGTCGCCGCCGAGCTGGCCGAGGAGCTGCGAACGCTCAGCGAGTGGCTAGGTCTCGGCGGCGTTGCCGTAGGGCGCAAAGGCGACCTCGCGTCGCCACTTCGCAAAGCTCTTTCGTAGACGGGGTCGGCGCGTCAGCCCTGCTGCGAGCCGCCCGGCTCCCAGAGCGGCTCATCCGGCCCGTTCGCCTCTCGGGCGAGGATGAAGAAGAGGTCGGAGAGCCTGTTCAGGTACTGAAGCGCCTCCGGGCTGACCCCCTCGATCCGAATCGCCAGCCGCTCCGCCCGCCGGCAAATAGTGCGGCAGACGTGCAGATAAGAAGCCAGCAGCGACCCACCCGGGATCACGAACGACTTCAGCGCTGGCAGCTCCGCGTTCACCTCGTCGCAGGCCGACTCCAGCCACTCCACATAGCCGGCCTCGATTCGCAACCGCGACCGCCCCTCATCAGACGGCGGCGTCGCCAGATCCGCCCCAAGATCGAACAACTCGTTCTGAATCCGCCCCAACCACTCCCGCCGCTCCCCCGGCACCTCACAAGCAGCCAGCGTCAACCCCACAAACGAATTCAGCTCGTCCACCACCCCATAAGCCTCGATCCGCGGGTGATCCTTCGGCACCCGGCTCATATCCCCTAGATGGGTCTCACCAGCGTCGCCCAGGCGCGTATAGATGCGGGTTAGGTTAACCACGGAGGCCATTTTACCCGCGAGGAAATAGCTAAGGCTGTAAGCGCTGATGTGTCCAGACCGTGCCCTGCTTGACGTAGAGCAAGCGCCGGTGAAGGCGATCGGTGCTCCCGTGCCAGAACTCGATCATGTCGGGGTCGAGCCGGTAGCCACTCCAGTCCTGTGGACGCTGCACCCCTCCCGCATTTCCGGCAAGGTCGGCCGCCTTCGCGCGCAAGCGCTCCGGGTCGTCTAATCCCTGACCCTGCCGAGAAGCAGCGGTGGCAGCTTGCGCGGCTGGACGGCGCTCGGCAAAGAGAGCATCCGACTGCGCCTCGGTCAGCCGCGTGACCGGACCCTCGAAGACGATCTGCTGCATGGTCTCGCGCCAGTACAGCGTCCCGGCTGCTCGCGGGTTGGCATCCAGATCGCGGCCCTTCCGGCTCGCGGAGCTGAAAGCGAAGACGATCATCGGAGCGATCTGCTTCAGGAGGACGATTCGCGTTGACGGCCGACCACGCTCGTCGGCAGTCGCCAGGGCCAGCGCCCGTGGCTCCCGGACGCCCCGCTCGTCGGCCGCTTTAAGCCACTGTTCGAGCAACAGGAGCGGATCGGCGGGCGGCAAATCAAACTCGGGCAACTCGAGAGAGGAATCGCCGGAAAGCGTTTCAACCGGAGCCGCGGCGCGGTGATCGGTCACCGTCGCATCCTCTCACGCAATCTGGCCGACGAGGACGGCTGCGCTGGAAGAGGACGAGGCGCTGCTGGCAGGTTGACGATCGCGGTCAGCTTCGTCTTCGCCCCTAGAACAAGGAGGGAAATCACGGGCGGCGGGCGCTGCCCTCCTCCAGTAACTGCCGCCGGAACAGCTCGGTGCCGACGGCGAACAGCAGCGCGAAGATGAGGAAGCCGAGCGGTTTGTGGAAGGCGGTCACTGGGGCCCAGGCGATCAGGGCCAGGAAGATCACCAGCGCCGCGCCCCAGAGCCCGGCCGGGCTCCGCTCCGCATAGGGCGCGATGTGGCGGCGGAGGGAGACCGCGGCGCGGGTCGGCCCGGCGAGGACGGCGGCGATGGCGACGAGGAGGCCGAAGACGATCGCCGAGGTCGCGACCGTGACCAGCTCCGAGGTGCCGATGCTCCAGACCGCTCCGACCGCGGGTTCGGCGGCGGTCGTTTTGCTGAGGCCGCTGACTACATAAGTGCCGGCGAAGCCGCGGAGGGCGAACGAGAGCAACCCGGCGACGATGAAAGCGAAGCCAACCGAACGCAGCGCCTCGCGCCGGCGCGGCGAGAGGTAGACCGCGAGGGCGAAGCAGAGGAGCGCGGCAAGGGTCAGCGCGATCGGCAGTTTGCGCAGGAGGCTGGCGACGTCTTGGGCCAGGGACAGTTCGTCGGACTTGAGGATCGTGATTTCGCCGGCTTCGGGTGGCAGCTTCTTGGCGAGCGCTTCGCCGGCTCCCGAGCCTTCACCGATCTGGGCGAGGACGGCGGCGAGCTGCAGCTTCACTTCCCCGTTGCCGGTCGAGACCGCCGAGCCGCCGCCGTTAAGCACCTGCAGCAGCTCTTCGTGCGCTTTGCGGTTGGCCGCTTCCCACAGCGCCTCGAAGCGCGGCGTCGCGAAGAGCCGTTCGGCCGCCTGCGGCGCCAGCTGCTCGAGCCCGCCCGCTGCGGCGGTGGCCAGCGGCGCCAGTTTCGGCGGCAGCGCTTCGCGGAGCCCGCCTTCGATATCGGCGTTGGCAGTCAGTTCGTTCGCCAAGTAGTCGGCGAGCCGGCTGCGCACCTCATCGTTCTGGATCAGCCGCGTACTGGTGTCGACCCAGTTGTCGGTGTTGAGCGCCTGGCGATTGACCCAGATCGAAAAGATCGCCGCGAAAGCGAGGATCGTGCCGAGGACGAGGAGCGCGAGTGACCAGCGCGGGTGGCCGGTACGAGAGGAGTTCTTCATGCCCAGGAACCTAAAGGCAGAAATTCCTTTCTGCCTCATCTATTTCGGGTGACCCTCGCCGAATGGGCCTACGACGGAAGCGACGCCGCCCGCGAACAACTCTGGATCGACTACGGGTTCATGCTGGCCTACGGCACCTTCCTAGGCCTAGCCGCCGCCACAATCCGCGATCTCTGCCGAACCCGCGGACTACGCCGACTAGCCCGCCTCGGCACCATCGCCACCTGGCTAGGCCCCTCAGCCGCAGCCTTCGACGCCCGAGAGAACGCCTGCCTCCTCCTCACCCTAGGAGGCGCCGGCGCAGCATTCCCCTTCCTGGCCACCGCCTTCGCGATCTGCAAGTTCGTGCTGCTGGCAGCCGCCATCGCCTACCTGATCGTAGGCATCGCTTCGCTGCTCGGCAGACGCATTGCGGCAACGGCCTCGTAACGTCGTCCGCCTCACGGCGCCCGCTGCGCGTGTCTACAGCCTGTATTCAGCGGTCCGCAAGCAGCTTTACGAAATCCGATTCGCCAACGATTTCCATCGCATGGCCTTTAGTGACAAGTTCCTGCGCCTTTCTCAACTTGGCACTCTGATTCTGGCCTTGCGCCAGCCTGGTTAGATCTTGGAAACCGGTGACAAGCAGGTCCGTCTTCCGCGTTACCCCCTTGCCGGCGACACCACCGCAGTCGACGACCGCCTGCATCGCTTCTCGACGGGGAATAGAGAGGGCACCCGTGAAAGCGACAGTCTTTCCAAACAGGGGATGGTCCTCTCTCACCACCGCACCCGGAGAAGGCTCAGATGGGATGGCAAACCGAACGTCACGCAGATGACAGCCACTCCATTCTCTGCCGTCGATCGACCCCATTAGCGCTTGGACTGACGCGACCATTTCGGGAAGCGTGAATGCACGGGTTGCTTGAAGAGCCAGGCAGCCGATCTGCGCCGCCATTGTGGCGTCAGCACTCGGGTCATGGTGATTCCTCTCATCTATCCCGAGATGCCCCGCTAGGAAAGGCAAGCTGTAGCTGCTGAGCCCAGGCCAAACCCGCCTGCCGACGACCAAACTGCAGGCATAAGCAAGCTTGGGCCACGGCATCTCAGAGATGGCGCAGGCGTCCCGAATCACGCCGATGTCAAAGCCTGCGTTATGAGCTAAGACCGGCCGCCCTTCGCGGAACTCCTCGATCCTTACAAGGCTCTCTTCCCATCCAGGCGCATCCCTGCACATGTCGGGCGTTATGCCATGAAGGGCAACGTTGAAGGGTGAAAACTCGAAGATCGGCGGGCGAATCAACCAACCATCTGAACGACCGACGCTGCCACCGATGACCTCGACCATGCCAACTGCACATGGCGTACCGCGGACGGAAGCCGTCTCAAAATCAATCGCTATCCACTGATCCTCCAAGTATCAGCCTTCCATCATCTTGAAGGCTGCATCCCGCTCAGCTGAAGAGTCGATTAGTGCTGCCATGCAGCCCTCTTCAGCAGCAATGTTGAACGGTTCGCTATAGCCCTGCCCGTAAGCATGTCCGATGGCTGCCCAGTTCTGTTCCGTATGGAATTCTTTAGCGAGTTGCGATTCCGGCGTGACGGCACAGACCCCATAGGCGATTTCCCAATTGCCCTTATCCGTCCCCGCGAACTGTTCGAACTCTTCCGCAGTGACAGGGCTGACACCTGAGGACGGGGCAGACGGGCTTGCGTGGTCCTTCTGGGTGGCTGGCTTATTCGGCTCCGCCTTCTGCTTCTGCGAAGAATGTTGAGGAGCATGCCTGACGGTCGAAGTTCCAGCACTCGTATTTGACAACGAGCTTTGCCTCACTCCTTCGCCACCGCTCTGAGCTTCAGATGAGCCTCCTTCACCGCAACCGATCAATGCGATCAAGCCCACCAACGAGACAACAGCCAATACCTTCATGGTCTTCCCTCCCCATCGATTCAGGGAAGCCTACGGCAGGCGCGTACCCAAAGGCGAAAGTCAAAATTCCCTTACATAGAAGCAAGGCGTGACGACGAGGGGTGGCAGACCGGATTTGAACCCGCGACCGCCGGCACCACAATTAGGCGACCCTTGATTCGAGAAAGCCCGGAAACCGCATCAGCAAGCGGGTGCAGGCCGTCTTCAGATATAGAAAAGAACCTCGATATGCGTCGATATGCGTACTGGCAGAAATGCGGATTCTGCCTGATCGGGCCTACCCTCGGTTCAACGAGGTAGCAGACCCGATTCGATTTGCACTAGTGGTCACCTGGATCTGCAGGCCGCTCACCCTAGAAGTCCGCTGCTTCGGTACTCGGTGCTTGAGGTCTTGCCTCGCTGCTCCAGCGCTCCCAGCTCAACCAGGCGGTTCAAGCGCCGGATCACCGTCCGCTCACTCTGGCCACTTCGCTCTGCCGCAACCCGTTTTAACTCTCCAGCCGAGATCCACCCCGAAGCGTTGGCGAGGACGCCGGCCGTCACCTCGTCACCGACTCCGGCCCGCTCACGCGCCCCCTCGATATCTGCGGCGAAGCCGATTGCGAGCAGTCGCTCGATCCGAGCAAGCTGCATTCCGAGTTTCTCGAGCAAGCGGTCCTGCGAGGGCTGCTCACTCATTCAGCGCTCTCCGACCTGTTCCTTCGGTGGCCACTCGGGCCGTTTCTTCCGCTTCTGCTGGCTCACCGTATTAGCGGTAGTACCAAGCAACTGGGCGATTCGCGCAGGCGCCAATCCAAGCGCACTCAGGTCGTGGACCAACACCCCCTGGGGGGCGCCGCTATACCGCAACTGCAGGACGAGAACACGAACCAGCTCATCGATCGAGCCGGGATCAACACTCAGTACTGATTTCGCTTTACTCGGGATTGACTTACTCCTTTAGGTCGGCAAGTTGGCAAGCAGATGACCGAAGCCAGCGCTGAGCCCGGCAGTAAGCGTGCCGGCGAGGGTGCCAGCTCCGACTTTTTCGAGTAACTCGCGGACACGCCCGGGTGAAGCGTTCTCCTCAATGCCAATTTCGGCAGTCAAAGCGCGGACATCCTCGACCGTGAGGTCCTCCCGCTCGTCGATCAACCGAGCGAGGTCAGTAAGCGCCTCCTCATTCCAGTCGCCGCCGAAGGCAGCGACGAGGAGAACTCGCAACCCCGCGAGGACGTCGGCCTTCGAAGCACCCTCGGAAACGTTGATCTGAGGGCCGCCGACGTTAACATTCGAGCCCTCGATCTTGGCGTGGCCGGCCATATTGATCTGATAGCGGTTGTCGTTGACGACCACGGTCTGCGTGTTTGGGGCAGCAATGAAGGTGAGGCCGTTGACCTCGGTCAGAGCAGCGGTGAGCTGAGCACGATCGATCCCATTTCGATCTAGGTAATCGGCTGGTAGACGACTGGCAAGATTCCTGGCCTCCACCACAGCGCCAGGAGCGAGGCCAGCCAGCATCTGTTCGCCGAGCCGAGGCTCATACGGCCAACCCCGACGATCAAAGGTGTCGGCGATGCGGCTGCGCAGGGCGACTGGGCTGATATCGGTCATTTATTACGCCGCGTCCGTTTGCGTTGTTTCTCAGGCACCGTTTTCTGAGCGGAAGTCAGCCATTTGCGTACGCTGGCTGACAGATTCAGGACTTTCTCCATCGTCGGGTCCTTGTCGTAGACCTTGCTGTTACCGCCCTTGATTAGGTCGACCATCCCGTGCTCGCGTTCCATCTCGCTGAGGCGGCGCGAGACAGTCGCTGGGCTGGTCTCGATCCCAAACTCGGCAAGGTAGGTGATTACCTCGCCTTGGGTGCGGACTCCGTCGAGAGCTAGGTAGATCTGGCCAAGGATCGGTTGTTTTTCGACGCTCTTTCGCAGTAACTCACGGAATTGCTCCCGATCGACGCGAGCGAGGAGGTTGACCTTGCCTTCGATTGAGCCGAGCCGCGAGTGGATCGCCAGCAGATCGTCGTGGAGGGGATCCGCGTCGCTGCTCATCGAGAATCCGCTCCCCCCGCGGCCGGCTCTATCTCGACACCGAGGGCCGCCAGACTGATCAAATGCTTCACCTTCCGTTCTTCGACCTCATAGGCAATGCCGAGATTGCGCCAGGCAGAGGACCAGTTGGAAATCGACTGTTTGCTGACTCCGACCGCGGCCGCCACTTCGGTGCCGCTTCGGGTGCCATCGCAGAGCTCGAAGGCCCTCCGCTGCTCCTGTTTTGGCAGAGCTCTGACAATGGTTGCGCGCACACTTGGCATCGCCGCAGCGCGCAGCCAGCGGAGCTGCTCGGCGAGAAGCTGCTCGACCGTCGTCGGTGCCACCCCCTCGTTCATCCCTTCTTGCCCTTCGGGCCTTTGCCTGCTTTCGCTTTTCCCGACCCGCCAGCCTTCGCCCGCGTGATCTTCATCCTTACCGCGTCGGGGTTTTTGCCGAGGATTGCGGCGATCACGCCGTGGGGGAGCCCCGCCCTCGCAAGGACCAACTCGGTCGGGATCTTCGGCTCGGGCTCCCGTTCGGCCCTGTCGGCGGCAAGCAGAGCGAGGATGCCTAGGACGCCGGGGTCGAGTTTCGGTGCCCCATCCGCCATCTAGATCAACCCAGAGGAGCGGTACTCGGAAAAGCGTCTGCCACCACGCTGCTTGAGATGCCCGGCCGCCACTAGCTCTGCGAGGTGGGCCTGGATCGTCCGCTTCTTTGCCCCCGTCGTCGCCGTAAGGACCCGCTGCAGATCACCGGCAGAAACCCATCCATCTGCCGTGGCATCGAAGATCGCCGCGTCTAGCGGATCGGTGCGCAGTCGCTCACGCGCCACCTCCAGCTGAGGCGCCAGAGCCAGTTCAAGCATTGCGGTAAGCCGGTCGATTCGCTCAAGGAGGGGGTCGACCTCAGTCGTGGGCGTGGCATTCATGCGACGCCCACGACTAGACCTCTAGGGGAACGGGCAATTCTCCACATACCGGGAGATACTCCGCCTTCCATCGGACGCTAAAGAGGGCGCAAATATCGCCAAATTCCGGCTTTCTCCGCAAGTAGTTGACTTTCCGCTCGCGTGGGCCGGGCGATCAACCTCTCGATATCGATCCCGCCGTTGAGACAGCCTGACGATAACCGACTCAATCGGACGCTAAGTCGAAGATGGTCTATCTGGATCCTGCAACCAAATGAGAAAGCCCATTCCTAGGCTAGGTCCCATCAGGAGGCTCTCAAGAGCCGCAGCTATTCGAGCAAACTCCCAACTTGGGAAGCGCATTGGGTGGACGATCACGAGACCATGATGCTCGCGATCCATCTGCGTGTATTCGCGGATGATCGGTTCGAAGTCGACGCGGTTGTAGGTGACCAGAGCGCGGCCCTGTTCCTGGGCCACCTCGAAGAGGTCGGGGTCGCTCAGACCGCGGAGGCTTGGGTCGTCGGTGGCGGCGGTGACCTCATGGCCGCGGTCTCGGAGTCGTTCCGCGACCTTGCCGCTGATTTGCTCGTCGAGGAGGAGCTTCACGCCAAGGCGGCCTGTTCGCGCTGCCAGGCTGCTTCGGCTTCATTAGCGTCTGCGGTGTTGAGGGTGATGCGTCGGTCGATCTCGTCGGGGAAGGAGCTGTAGTAGCGGACCGCGGTCCGCACTTGGGAGTCGGTGAGATTGAGAAGCTTGGCGGTGGCGGAGATCGCCTCCTCCCCGCGCACCTTGCCGCTCTTGAGGGTGAACATGAGCTCCCATATGTCCGGGCCGCCGGCCAAGGCGGCGCGGCGGCCGGTGGGACCACCGCGAAACACGATGCCGGGGTGCTCGTCCATGCGGGTTCCCTCGTCTACGTAGCGCTCGGCGAGGCGGGATCTGTTGGTTCCCGCCGCTTCGCTGCGTTGCTTCAAGCGATCGAGCACGTCGGTGCCCCATCGAGCCGAGAAGGTCTGAGTGTCGCGCGCTGCCATTGTCTTACAGCGTATTACAGCAGGTGTTAACGGCAGGAATCAACGGCGATTACCGCATACCCCCGCGTATCGACGCCGATCAGGCAGAAACTGCCTGATCGGGAGCGAAATTTGGGTCCGGTTCAAACCGATCCCGCCGACCCCCGCATGCCGATTTGCAGGGGTTTCGATTAGGGGTGGCAGACGGGATTCGAACCCGCGACCGCCGGCACCACAAGCCGGAGCTCTACCAACTGAGCTACTGCCACCGCGCTGGGTTCAAATCTAGCGGGCGGGCGGGGCTAGGGTTGCGCGGGATCTAGGGGGTGCAGCTCGCCCTTCTTCAGGGCCTCGGTGCGGAGGTGGGCGATGGCTTGGTAGTCGGGGGACTGGATCATCTCTAGGAAGGCTTGGCGGGTCGGGTACTCGACCAGGAGGACCAGGTCCCAGGAGTGGTCGCCCAGGAGGACTGGGGACGCCGGGCCTTGGAAGAGGACCCTGCCGCCGGCCCGTTCCAAAAGCGGCAGCACAGCGGCGCCGTATTCGAGGTAGCGCTCGCGGCCGCCCTCGGGTTGAAAGGCCAAGAGGTTCAGCATCGTCACCGGGCCCTCCTCCAACCTGCCGAGGAGGTCGGCGAAGCCCTCCTCGTTCGGAGGCTCGGGCGCGCCCGAGGCATCCATCGCTTCAGGCACGGCGCTCGCTCATCACGACCCGCGCGCCGTGGCGCGGGATCATCGTCACGTTGCGGTGCAGGGCGCGCTCGGGCTCGGGGTCGACGGCGCTCAGGTCCAGCCGTCGCGCCATCGTCTCCAGGACCACCCGCTGCTCGGCCATCGCCAGCGCTGCCCCTAGGCAGCGGCGGATGCCGCCGCCGAACGGGAGCCACTCGTAGGTCCCCGGCTTGCGGTCCGCCCAGCGCTCGGGGCGGAACTCGTAGGGCTCGGGATAGAGGTCCTCGCGGTGGTGCAGGAGGAGGATGCTAATCAGGACCGGGGTGTCGGCCGGCACGGCGTACTCGCCGAGGCGCCAGGGGCGCTTGACCCGCCGGCCGACGATCGGCACCACCGGCCGCGAGCGCATCGTCTCGGTGATCACCGCCTCGATCGCCTCCTCCGCCCCGTCGCCGGAGCGCACCGCGGCGACTAGGCGCTCGTGCGCGCTCGGGGTGCGGACGAGGCGCTCCCACGCCCAGGCCAGCGAGTTCGCGGTCGTCTCATGACCGGCCAGCACCAAGGTCAGGAGCTCGTCGCGGATTTCGGCGTCGGTCAGCGGCTCGCCCTCCTCCCCGCGCGCCTGCAGCAGCAGCGAGAGGATGTCGCGGAGCCCCTCCAGGTCTTCGCGGCGCCGGTGCGCGATCACCGCGTCCATGCGGCGGTCGAGCAGGGACCGGCCGAGGCGGGTGATGCCTACCGGCTCCTCGCGGCGGACGTTCATCAGCTCGGCGACCTGGGCGATCGGCTTGGTCGAGAGTTCGACCAGCGCTTTGATCGTCGCCCGCAGCCGCCCCTCGGCGCTGCGCGGCGCCGGACTGCCGTCGATCCCGAAGATCCCGGCCATGATCACGTCGAGCGTGATCGCCTGCATCCGCGGCGCCAGCGCGAACGGCTCGCCCAGCGGCCAGCTGTCGATCTCGCGTTCGGCCGCCTCGGCGATCGCCGCCGTGTAGTGCTGGATCGCCTCGCCGTGGAACGGCGGCAGCAGCAGCTTGCGCTGGCGCATGTGGCGCTCGCCGAGCGAGGTCAGCACCGAGTCCGGCCCGACGATCGGCCGCAGCGGGCTCTCGGCCGCCAGCGAGGGCGCTTCCTCGGGCTTCGCGGTGAAGAGCGAGCGCACGTCCTCGGGCAGGCTCGTGATCACCAACGGCAGCGGTTCCGGCGTCTGCATCGCGAAGACGTCGCCGTGCCGGCGCCGCGCCCCGAAGACGAACTCGATCTGGCGCTGGTTGAAGCGCAGCAGCTGGACCGGCTGCGGAAGCTGAACGACCGGCGGTGCTGGCAGCCCGGCGGCCTCCCCCTCGGTGAGCGGGCCGCTGGCGGAAGCGATTGCCTCGGCGACGCCCATCGTCCCGGCCCCTACGCCACAACCTCGACGGGTGCCTGGCGCCGCGCCGCCGCCACCGCTCCCCGCGAGAACTCGATCTCGTCGTCGATCGGGCCCTTGCGCAGGAGGCGAATGTCCTGGGCGTAGTTCTGGTGCAGGCGCCAGGGGTGGGCGGCGGCCTGCTTGGGAAGCTGGTCGAGAGCGCGGAGGACGTAGCCGGATTTGAGGTCGATGATCGGTTCCAGCTCGATTGACGAGTCCGGCGCCTTCGGCATCGCGACGCGGTAGCCGTTGGCGTCCATGTGCTCGAGCAGGCGGCAGATGTACTCGGCGATCAGGTCGGTCTTCAGCGAGAAGGAGGCGTTGGTGTAGCCGAGCGCCATGTTCATGTTGGGGATGCCGCTGAACATCATCCCCTTGTAGCCGACGGTCTCCGACAGGTCTTTCTCCTTGCCGTCGATCAGGAGCTGCACGCCGCCGAGCACGAGCATGTTGAGCCCGGTCGCGGTGACGATGATGTCGGCCTCCAGCTCCTTCCCCGACTGGAGCCGGAGCCCCTTCTCGGTGAAGGTCTCGATGCGGTCGGTGACGATCTCGGCGCTGCCGTTTTTGATCGCTTTGAAGAGATCGGCGTTGGGCACGGCGCAGAGGCGCTCGTCCCACGGGTTGTAGCGCGGCTTGAAGTGGGTGTCGATGTCGTAGTCGGCGGGCAGCAGCGGCTCGAGCCGTTTGCGAAGAAGGCGTTTGGAGAAGTTGGGCCAGCGACGGAAGAGCGTGTAGCTGCCCTGCAGCACCAGAACGTTCTTCCAGCGCACCACGCTGTAGGCGAGCTTTTCCGGCAGCAGGCGCCGTAGCCGCTGCGCGAGCGGGTCGACAGCCGGCCGGGAGACCACGTAGGTGGGGGAGCGCTGCAGCATCGTCACCTTGCCGGCCCGCTCGGCCATCGCCGGCACCAGCGTCATCGCGGTCGCGCCGCTGCCGATTACGACGACGCGCTTGCCCTCGTAGTCGAGGTCCTCGGGCCAGTGCTGCGGGTGGACGATCTCCCCCTCGAAACGCTCCGTGCCCTCGAACTTCGGCAGGAAGCCTTCGTCGTAGCGGTAGTAGCCGGTGCAGCCGTAGAGCCAGTCGCAGGTCAGCTCGACCGGCTCGCCGTCGCGCTCAGCGCGGACGCTCCACTGCGAGTCGGCGCTCGACCACTCGGCGGCGATCACCTGGTGCCCGAAGCGGATCTTCTCTTCCACCCCGTACTCGCTCGCGGTCTCCTTTATGTAGTCGAGGATCGACTCGCCGTCGGCGATCGACTTTTCCCCGAGCCAGGGCTTGAACGAGTAGCCGAGGGTGAACATGTCGGAGTCCGAGCGGATGCCGGGATAGCGGAAGAGGTCCCAGGTGCCGCCGATCGACTCGCGCGCCTCGAGGATCGAGTAGCTCTTCTCCGGACAGTTCTGCTGCAGATGGACGGCGGCGCCGATGCCAGCGAGGCCGGCGCCGATGATCAGGACGTTGACGTGCTCGCGCTCCGAGGTGCTGCCGTTAGTGCTGGGCATGGGGGTCTCCTGGGGAAGGTGGCTCACGCACGGAACTTTATCAACACTGTGTCGAGAGAGTCAACTACTTGTTGAATTCGTCGACGCGATGTATGGTGGAAGGCATGCCAACCGTCGCCAAACCCAGTCCTGCCGTCAGCGGCCGCGGCCGCCGCGCCGCCCGCGCCAGCGGCGACGACCGCGAGCGGGCGATCCTCGAGACGACCGAGCGCCTGCTGGAGGAGCGGCCGCTGAGCGAGATCTCGGTCGACGACCTCGCCAAGGGCGCCGGCATCTCCCGCCCCACCTTCTACTTCTACTTCCCCTCCAAGGACGCGGTGGTGCTGACGATCATCGACCGCCTCGTCGCCGCCGCGGCCGGCAGCCGGGAGCAGGCGCTGAAAACTCTGGCCGGAGGCGAACCGCGCGCCGGCCTCCGCCAGGCCCTCGAGGACCTCTACTCCGCCTTCCGCGCCCGCCGCGCCGTCACCCTCGCCGCCGCCGAACTGCGGATGCGAAACCCGGAGGCGCGCGCCCTCTGGGCCGAGGTGATGGAGGGATGGGTCGCCGACGTCACCGCGGTGATCGAGGCCGAGCGCGCCCGCGGCGCCGCCCCTCCCGGCGAGCCCGCCCGCGACGTCGCGATCGCCCTCGTGCAGATGAACGAGCGCGTCCAGTACGCGAGCTTCGCCGACGAGGAGCCCTCGCTGGAGCAGGACCGCGTCCTCGACGTCCTCGTCGAGATCTGGCTGCGGGCGATCTACGGCACCGCCGAGCCGAGCTAGTTACTGCCAGCGACCTCCGGCGCGATCTCCCGACCCATCAGCTCCACCGCATCGAGGTCGCGGTGGAGCAGGTGCTGTCCCATGATCCGGGACAGGCCGGCCTGCTCGAGCTCGCGCAGCTGCTCGATCGCCTCCTCGACCGTGCCGAGGATCGTGCTCTCGCGCAGGCCGGCGATAAAGGCCTCGCCGTCGCCGCCCTCGCCTTTCCACTGCGAGAGGCGGGAGGCGCGGTCGACCAGGTCGGCGCGATCGGCGCCGATCAGCCAGCCGGTCATCATCGAAAGCGGCAGCGCCGCCGGGTCGCGGCTCTCGGCCTCGCAGGCCTCGTCGAGGCGGCGACGGATGTCGGCAACTTCCCCGGGCGTCGCCATCACCGTGTTGTACTCGTCGGCGTAACGGGCGGCGAGGCGCAAGCTGCGGGGACCGCCACGGCCGCCGAGGATCAGCGGCAGCGGCTGCTGGACCGGCTTCGGCAGCGCGTTCAGTTCGCGGGCCGAGTAGTGCTCGCCGTTGAAGTCGAAGGGGTCGGGTCCCCAGTGACCGCGGATGATCTGCATCTGCTCCTCGAGCGCGTCCATCCGCGGCCCCACCGGTGGCAGCTCGAACCCGTAGAGCTCATGCTCGCGCTCCCACCACCCGGCGCCGATCCCGACTTCGACCCGCCCCCCGGAGACGTGGTCGGCGGTCACCGCCGCCTTCGCCAGCACCGCCGGGTGGCGGAAGGTCGCCGGCGAGACCATCGTCCCCAACCGCAGCTTCTCCGTCACCGCCCCCAGCGCCGTGATCGTCCCCCAGGCATCGAGCGAGCCGCGCTCGCGCCGGTCGTCGACCGAGAGGTAGTGGTCGGAGCGGAACATCGTCCCCACCCCGTGCTCTTCGCAGGCTGCCGCCAGCGCCAGCCAGTCCTCCCAGGTCACATCCTCCTGGCCCTCGATCATCAGGCATACGTCCATGCGCCGAACCTACCCGGGTAGCTTGCGCCCATGCGAGGAGCGTCGAGGTCGAGAGCTGTTCCTTTTGGTCGCTATACGCCCATAAGGAACAGCTTGGGAGCACTCGCCGTCGTGGTGGGGGCGATCGCGCTGATTGTCGGCGCTTCGTCCGCATCCGCCGTCGGCCCCTACCCCGACCTCGGCACCTGCTCGGTCTTCCCGCAGCCGCCGGCATCGCTCTCGCCGCGCGCCCCCTCCCTCCCGACCGAGGCCGCCTGGAACCAGGACATCTCGAAGGCGCCGCGGGACCCGCGCTCCTCCGCCTACATCGCCTACATCGACTCCCACGGCGGGGACCACCTGCACCCCGACTTCGGCTCGCCGCGCGCCTACGGCTTCCGCTACTCGGTCGTCAGCACCGGGCAGCGCGAGTTGCCGGTCCACTACACCGCCTACGGCGACGAGAGCGATCCGGGTCCGTTCCCGGTGCCCCCACGGGCGCCGGTCGAGGGCGGCAACGGCAGCGATGGCGACCGCCACGTGCTCGTCGTCGACCGCTCCGCTTGCAAGCTCTTCGAGCTCTACCGCGCCTTCTACGTCGCCAAACCGCGCCCGCACTGGAACGCCGACTCGGGAACCGAGTGGGACCTGCGCTCGCCGGCACGCCGACCCGACGGCTGGACCTCCGCCGACGCTGCCGGCCTGCCGATCTTCCCCGGCCTCGTCCGCTTCGACGAGGTCGCCGCCGGCCACCTCGACCACGCGATCCGCGTCACCTTCGAGAGCACCCGCAACGCCTGGGTCCACCCCGCCTCCCACTGCGCCGGCGATACCTCCAGCCTGAGCGCGCCGCCGATGGGCCTGCGCCTGCGGCTGAAGGCCGGCTACGGACTCGGCGGCTTCAGCGGACCGGCGAAGACGATCGCGCTGGCGATGAAGCGCTACGGCCTGATCGTCGCCGACAACGGCTCCAACTGGTACTTCTCCGGCAGCAGCGACCGCCGCTGGGACGACGACAACCTCAACCAGCTAAAGCGGATCCCCGGCAGCGCCTTCGAGGTCGTGAAGAGCGCCGCAAGCGTCCATTCATGCTGATTTAGCCGCACTCAGCGTGATTTGCGCTCAATGGATTGGGTACCTGACCTAATAGGGAAACCCCCCGAGGAGAGAGGAAAATGGCGGAGACCAAATCCAAATCGAAACCGAAATCGCAGTCGAAATCGAAAGCCAAACCCAAAGCTTCGAAATCGAAATCCGCGAGTTCGAAATCGACGAAAACCAAAGCTTCGAAATCCAAATCGACGAAACCGAAAGCTGCGAAAGCGTCCAAACCGAAATCGTCGAGCTCGAAAGCTAAATCGAAACCGAAAGCCAAATCGCCCGGCTCGAAAGCTAAATCCCCGAGCTCGAACGGTTCGAGCAACGGCTCGAGCGGCGGCAGCACCCCGATCGAGGCGGTCCGGCACGCAGTCGGCGGCGTCGGCGACAAAGCCAAAAGCGCCGGTCAGGGCGTCGGCAAAGTGGCGAGCAAAGCGAAAGTGCCGCTCGTCGCCGGTGGTGCCGCAATCGCTACGGCAGGCGGGGCGATGGCCATCGCCGCCGCGTCCAAAGGCGGCCGCAAGAACAAAGTCGGCATGAAGAGCCTCAAAGCCGCGATGCCGAAAAAACCGAAGGTCAAGATCAAGTCGAAGGACTTGACGAAGGCGGCCAAAGAGGTTGGGAAAGTCAGCGCGCAGGTAAGCGAGATCGCCAACAGCATCTCCGGCGCTCAAGACTCGAATGGCGACGGCGGTAAGCACCGGTCGCCGGTAGAGGTCGTTCTACAGGGACTCACCGCGAGGCGCTAGCGCCGGGCTGGCCCTGAGGACATTGGCTGCGACCGCGCGTCTGGGACGCGCGGTCGCAAGCCGCTTCATCACTTCTCTGAATCCTCCGCGTTGTCGTCCTCCTCGATCGGGTGGACGATCCGCTGCTCCACCTTCCAGTCGACCTTGACGTCGCGGTAGGTGACGCCGATCTCCGGCTCCTCCGGGATGTTCTCCCGCTCGACCGTTGCCTCGGTTTCGTGGTCGGGTTCGCCGTAGTAGGTGACCTTCCGCTCATCGGAGAGCTTGCCGAAGGTCACCTCTTTGGCTTTTACGGACGTGGACCACTCGAGGTCGGGGCGGCCCTTCACGCGGCCGCCGCCGCTTTCTCGACGTCGTGGACGGTGACGCGGCCTTCGGCTCCGGTGCCCTCGACATCGTCGATGTCGACGCCGGCGTCCTGAGCCTTGCGCATCGCCGCCTCGGTGGCGTTGTGCTTCTGCGCCCGCTTCTGGCGGCGTTTCTCACCGATCTCCATCGCCTTGTGCGCGGCGCCCATGCCGATGTCTTTGACCTCGTCGGTGGCCGCGGCTTTGATCTCGGCGGCGACGATTTTGGCGATCTGTTTGGCGATCCCGCCGCCGGCTCCACCACCGCCTCCGTTTCCGCCGCCGTTGCCTTCGCCGCCGTTGCCGCCACCCCCGCCTCCGCCACCGCCGGCGCCGGCCCCGGCAAGAGCCCCAAGCGCCCCGGCACCCTGCCCGAGTCCGCCGACCGCCTCCCCGGCGCCTTCGCCTAGGCCGCCAGCGGCCTGACCCGCGCCTTTGCCGACCTCGCCGACGGCTTTGTTCGCGCCTTCGCCGACTTCTTCGACCGCACCGCCGGCCCCTTTGCCGACGTCTTTCACGGCCCCACCGGCACCCTCGCCGACATCTTCGACAGCTCCGCCCGCGCCTTCGCCGACGTCTTCCACAGCGCTCCCGGCGCCTTCGCCGATCTGGCCGACCGCTTTGTTCGCGCCCTCACCGACTTCTCCGACGGCTTTGCCGGCACCTTCGGTGACCGGCTGCAGCGCCTTGGTGATGTTGTTCAAGACATCCGGATTGCGGTCAAGCGTCGTCAGCACCCGATCGATGATCGCGGTCACGTGGTCGAGCCGCGCCCGCATCAGCGCCTGCGCTTCGACCCCTTTGATGTTGAGTTCGACCTTGCCGAGTTCGGCATGCACGCCGACGCTCAGCTTCACCAGGTCGAGGACCTCCGCGTGCAGCGAGACCCGCGCCATGAGATCGTCGAGCTCGAAGTGGATTTCATCGACCTTGAGGACGGGAACGTCGACGATGACGTCGGGCTCATCGGTATCGCTGATTTCGACTGGGTCGATGACCGTGTAGTCCTCGTACATCTGCTCGGGCCGGGTCTTTTTGCCGCCTTGGTTGCGGATCCCGGCCTGCCGCTCATCGCCCTGCTCTTTCGCGGCCCGCTCCTTCTTCGGGGTCGGGCTTTTATTGCGCCCTTTTCCGGACTCTTGGGAGTTCGACCGATTGCCGCTTCCCGAGTTCGACCGTTTTCGATTCCCCGAGCTCGACCGTTTGCGATCGCTTTTCGATTTCGTCTGCTGAGCCACGTGCTTCCACTCTCCTCGCCTGGCGTAGTTCCTCTTCCCAAAGGAAAACTTTCCCTTTGTGAGGGATCGCAAACGCTGATCGGGCCCGGGTTTGGACGCGGAGTCAGGCGCCGCGGGAGCGGCCGCCGGAGACCAGGCGCCAGGCGCGACCGAGCACCGCGAGGACGGCGAAGGAGACCGCAAAGCCGATCGCCCCGAGCACGAGCAGGAAGATCACGAAGGCGACGATGACGATCGGGACGAAGAGGACTTTCACGGCTCCGTAGTCTTCCAGTGGATGGGAGCGACGGCAGCACTGGCGACTCTGGCGATCGCCTTCGGCCAGGTAGGGATCGGCGTCAGCGGCGGACACCAGGCGATCAACTCGATCGGCGACAGCCTGGCGCTGGTCAGCGTGCAGCACCAGATCGAAGCCGCGCCCGCGAGCCCCGCGTCGAAGGTGGAGCCGGAAGCTGCCGCACCCGCCGTCCCAACCGCGGCAGAAATCGCCGCCGACCCCTCGAAGCTGCCCCCGGCCTCCGCCGGCAGCAACGGAACCGCTGTCCCCCACCACTCGAACCTCAGCCGGGAGCAGATCTTCGCCCACCGCCGCGGCGGTGACCCGGACGCGGCGATCCTCCTCACCGGCGTTGCCCTTCCCCCGCCCGCCGCTCCAGAAGCCGTAAAGGGCGTGATCAACGCCGCCAACACGATCGTCGGCCGGCCCTACGTCTGGGGCGGCGGCCACGCCTCCTTCTACTCCAACTCCTACGACTGCTCCGGCTCGGTCAGCTTCGCCCTCTTCGGCGGCGGCCTCATTCCCCGCCCCCTCACCTCCGGCGAACTCGAGCACTGGGGCGCCCCCGGCCCCGGCAAGTGGATTACCGTCTACGCCAACGCCGGCCACACCTTCGCCGAGATCGCCGGCCTGCGCTGGGACACGGTCGGCGACGAACAAGGCACCGGCCCCCGCTGGCACCTGGCGACGAACTCAACCGCCGGCTTCGTCGTCCGCCACCCGCCCGGGCTCTGACGAAAGAGGGCCGGCCCCCAGGCGGGACCGGCCCATCAGGTGGCGATTAGGCGCCCTTCGCGAACGAACTTTGGGGCAGCACGAACTCGGTGCGGATGTTCATCCGTCATCACCTCCTCCCCGGCTATCTACTTGTTGATAAACCGAACCGGCGATTGGTGGAGTCGGTTCCACCAATAGAAACCGATTCAGGAAAAGAATCCGGATTTTTGAACAACTTGTCCAGGAAACCCACTAGGATCAAGAAACCGGCACTAATCAGCTACCGATTAAGGGAAAAGCGATGTCAACCAAACTCGAGCGCCAGAAAGCGACTCAAAACCGGATCAAAGCGATGAACCACCCCCTGCGGGCGGCCCTCCTCCGGATCCTTGTCGAACGCACCTCCAGTCCGGCCGAAATGGCGCGCGAATTGGACGAGGATCTCTCCAACGTCAGTTACCACACGAAACAGCTGGTGGAGCTGGAATGCGCCGAGCTGGTCAGCACCCGACCAGTGCGCGGAGCACTTGAGCACTTCTATCGAGCGACCGAGCGGCACATGCTCTACATCGATGAGTGGGACGAGCTCGACCCCTTCCTGGCCGAGAACATCGTCAGCGACATCATGCAGAAAATTCTCGATGATTTCGTGGCGTCGGCTCGTGCTTCCGTGGTCGGCTCAGATGCCGAGTTTCACCTCGGCCGCACGCCGCTGGTGCTTGATCAGGAAGGCTTGAAAGAGGCGCTCGAGGCACACGAAAAAGCCCGCCTGGAGATCATGGACATCGCCGCCCGCAGTGCCGAGCGCATGGTCGAGTCGGGCGAGGAGGGCATCAACGTCTCCTCATCGCAGGCCTTCTTCAAGATGCCGAACTCGAAGGGCCGCCAGAGCTCCTAACCGAGTCGCCAGGGCGGACGAGCGTCTTGACATCGCGCGTCCACGTCCGCTCTGGCCGGAGCAGTGAGTCAGGGGCTCAGAGCACCAGCTCGAGCACCCCGCGCACCAGCAGCAGCCCCCCGATCACGATCGCCCCTCGCGCGGCGACCGTCCTCCCCCTGCTCGCGATCCAGTCGCGGAAGCGCGCCACGTTCCGTTCCGTCCCCTCCGGCGAGATCGCGTAGCCGATCAGTGGCAGCTCGAGGAACAGCGCCTGGACCACGCAGAAGAGGACGACGAGGAAAACCGTCGCGCCAGTGCCAGGGTCGAGGTGCACCAGGCGGTTCAGCGCCACGAGGTAGGAGGCGCCCGGGAAGCTCAGCACCGCCCCCACCGCGAAGGCCACCTTCGGCGAGCCGCGTCCGAGCATCCGCTCCGGCCACGATTCCTTTTTCGCCGATTCTTTTTTACGACGCCGCCGCTCCTCTCCGAGGCTGCTGCGCAGCACCAACCCGACGATCACGAAGATCGCCCCGAAGACCAGATCCTCGGCCGGCGTGAACGTGGTGCGGGCGCTTTCGACGCTGCTGCTGTCGTGGAAGGAGAAGACGATCAGCAGCCCCGCCGAAATGCTGGTCAGGTAGCTGCCCAGCAGGTAGCCGAGCATCAGCCGCTTCGGCGCCGGCAGCAGCATCATCAACGTCGTCGCTGCCAGCAGCGTTGGGTTCAGCATCGCCGTCAGCGACAGCCCGAGGAAGCTCGTTAGATCACCCACGGCCTGGGATTCTTACTGGAGCGTCAGACCTCGATCAGCGAGCCCATCACCACGGTGCGCTCGCGGGGCAGGCCGAAGTAGTCGGCGGCGTCGGCGCTGACGTGGGAGCTGGCGAGGAAGAGGCGCTTGCGCCAGCGTGCCATCCCGTTCCCGTTCCCGGGCCGTAGCTCGACCGTCGAGAGGAAGTAGGAGGCGCTCTCCTCGTCGAGCGGGAAGCCGAGCGGACCTTCGGCGGCGCAGCGCAGGGAGGCCGGCACGTCGGGCTGCTCCATGTAGCCGAAGCGGGCGGTGAGGTGGCTGATGCCGTCGTCGCTGTAGCCGAGGTCGTCGACGGCGAAACGCTCATCCAGCTCGACGGTCGGCACCGGCAGGCTCTCGATCGAGAGGATCAGGGCGTGCTCGTGCAGGGTCCGGTTGTGCTCGACCGTGGCGCGCATCGCCAGCGGCGTCGTCTCCGGTCTGCGGTTGAGGAAGATGGCGGTGCCGGGGGAGCGCGGGAGCGGCGGCTCTCGCCGGTGCAACTCCTCGACGAAGGTCCGCAGGCAGCCTTCCTGGCGCTCGCGCCTCGCGCTGACCAGCTCCCTCCCCCGCTGCCAGGTCGTCAGCACGGTGAAGACGGCGAGCCCGACCAGCAGCGGGAACCAGGCACCATGGGCGAGCTTGGTCAGGTTGGCGGAGAAGAAGAGCAGGTCGAAGGCGAGGAAGGCGACCGCGCCCGGCACCACCAGCCAGAGCGGCTTCCCCCACTGGCGCCGGGCGACGTAGAAGAACAGCAGGGTGGTGATCGCGATCGTCCCGGTCACCGCCGTCCCGTAGGCGAAGGCGAGCGAGGCCGAGGTGCGGAAGGCGAGCACCAGCGCCAGCACCGCCGCCATCAGCAGCCAGTTGATCCAGGGGACGTAGATCTGCCCCATCGTCTTCGCCGAGGTATAGACGACCCGCAGCCGGGGCAGGTAGCCGAGCTGCATCGCCTGGTGGGCGACCGAGTAGGCGCCGGTGATCACCGCCTGGGAGGCGATCACAGTCGCGACGGTGGCGAGGAAGATCATCGGCACCCGCCCCCACTCCGGGACCAGGAGGAAGAAGGAGCCGGCGGCGTCGCCGTGCTCGATCAGCAGCGCGCCCTGCCCCAGGTAGTTGAGGATCAGCGCCGGGAAGACGAGCCCGAGCCAGGCCGCGGTGATCGGCAGGCGGCCGAAGTGGCCGAGGTCGGCGTAGAGGGCCTCGGCGCCGGTGAAGGCGAGGACAACGGCGGCGAGCGAGAAGAAGGCGGTGCCGAAGTTGCCGAAGAGGAAGTCGAGGGCGTAGGTGGGAGAGAGCGCCTCGAGCACCTGCGGGTGGACGGCGATCCCGGAGATGCCGCAAGCGCCAATGACGAGGAACCAGACGATCATTACCGGGCCGAACAGCCGCCCGACCGCGGCGGTGCCGTAGCGCTGGGAGGCGAAGAGGGCGACGACGATCGCCGCGGTGATCGGGACGACGAGGTGGGCGAGCGAGGGCTCAACAACCTTCAGCCCTTCGACCGCCGAGAGGACCGAGATCGCCGGCGTGATCATGCTGTCGCCGAAGAAGAGCGAGGCACCGAAGATGCCAAGCGCGGCGAGCGCGACCTTGGTGCGGTGGCCGCCCTGCAGCTCGCCGCGGCGGATCAGGGTGATCAGGGCCATGATCCCGCCCTCGCCCTGGTTGTCGGCCCGCATCACCAGGAGCACGTACTTCAGCGTCACGACGATCGTCAGCGACCAGAAGATCAGCGAGGCGACGCCGTAGATGCTCGCTTTCGTCTGTGCGACCGGGTGCGGGTCGGCCGGGTTGAAGACCGCTTCGACCGCGTAGAGCGGGCTGGTGCCGATGTCGCCGAAGACGACCCCGAGCGCGCCGAGTGCCAGCGCCGCCTGGGCGCTGGTGCGGGACTTATCGGTGACGGTAGGGACGAGCACCCATCGATCATGCGCCCGCTCCCGTCAAGGCCGCGTGAAGAAGAAGCCCCCGCGTATACAGATCTTGTGAAGACCTAAGCCGCGAATCTGTAGCCCACACCAGGGTCGGTGCGTATGAAGTGCTGCTCGCCTTCCGGCTCGATCTTGCGGCGAAGGTTGGCGACGTGGGCGCGGAGGACCTGCAGGTCGTCTTCGTACTCGACCCCCCAGACCTCGACCAGCAGCGCGCGATGGGTCATCAGGCGGCCGCGGTTGCGGACGAGGACGCGGAGCAGCTCGAACTCCGTCGGCGTCAAGTGGACCTCCTCGCCGTCGCGGCGCACAGCGCGGGCGGCGAGGTCCACCTCGAGACCGTCGACCGCGATCGCCGGCTCTCCGGCCTCCGGTGCCGCCCGCCGCAACGCCGCTTCCAGCCGCGCCACCAGCTCGCGCGGGCCGAACGGCTTGGTCACGTAGTCGTCGGCGCCGGCCGCCAGCGCCTCCACCTTCTTCTCCTCGTCGCCGATCGCCGAGAGGACGATCACCGGCATCTCACTCCACTCGCGGATCCGCCGCGTCACCTCCACCCCATCCATGTCCGGCAGCATCAGGTCGACGATCGCCGCCTGCGGCGGGCGTACCGCCACCGCGTCGAGCGCCTCCTCGCCGTTGCCCGCTGGGACCGCCTCGAAGCCGGCGTCGCGGAGGATGACCCGCAGGGCGCGGACGATCTGCGGCTCGTCGTCGCAGACGAGGATCCGCGGCCGCTCGTTCACCCCTCCTCCTCCGCGAGCGGGAAGGAAACGACGAAGGTGCTGCCCTGGCCCGGCACCGACTCGACCGCGACCTCGCCGCCGTTGGCCTCGATGAAGCCGCGGGCGATCGAGAGGCCGAGGCCGGATCCCTGCCCGCCCTGGCGCCGGTAGAACGGCTCGAAGATGCGCTCGCGCTCCCCTTCCGGGATCCCCTGCCCCTGGTCGACGATGCGGACGACCAGGCGTTCGCCGACCTCGCGTGAGCGGACCAGGACCTGCCGCCCGCCGCCGTAGCGGACCGCGTTGCCGAGGAGATTGGCAAAGGCACGTTCGAGCTGAACCGGATCGGCGACGAGGGCGGGGATCTCGGCATCGATTCCGAACTTTACCAGCGCCCCGTCGCCGCCGAGCGATTCCCGCGCCGCCTCCAGCACCCCCGCGAGGTCGACCGGCTCGCGGCGGGGCTCCGCGGAACCAGACTGCAGCCGTGAGACGTCAAGCAGATTCTCGACCAGGTGGGAGAGCCGCTGACCCTGCTCCACCACCGCCTCGCTCAGCTCGTGCCGCTCCTCCTCGGTCAGGGTCGGCGAGTCGAGCGCCGTGCCCGCAGCGATGATCGAGGTCAGCGGCGTCCGCAGATCATGAGAGACCGACCGCAGCAGCGCCGTCTTCAGCTCGTCGCTCCGCCGCAGCGCCCCCGCCTCGATCGCCTCCGCCTCGATCCGATCCCGCTCCTCCGCCAGCTCCCGCAGCTGCGCCAGCACCCGCTCAGTCTCCTCCCGCCCCCGCTCCGCTTCCGCCGCCCGCGCCCGCGCCATCTCCGCCAAAGAGCTACTCGCCAAAGCCACGATCCCGAACGTCACCAGCGCCACCGCGTCCTTATCAGCAGCGATCTCGAGCTGCCCCGTCGGCGGAATATGGAACCAGTTGAACGCCAGCACGCTCAGCACCGCCGAAACCAACCCCAGCCGCCACCCCCAGATCGTCGAGATCAGCAGCACCCCGGGGATGTAGACGACGCCCAGCGAAACCGCCGGCGCCACATCCTTCAGCGGATAGACCAGCAACGTCGCCGCGGCGACGGTGGCGACGCTGGCGATCACTCCCCACGCCGTCGGGGGAGATGCGGGCACCCGGCTCAGTCGAGGTGCTGGTCGATGCAGCCCCATTCCCGCAGACAGTATCCGGGCTCGAAGCCGGGACCGGCCAGGGGGATCGGGTCAATGCCCGGGAACTGGATCGCGAGGTCGCCTCTCCAGGTGAAGACTGATTCGGGGGTGCGGGCGAGGCTGCCGGTGCCGCTAAACGGGGGCGGCGGCGAGACCGTCAGGTGTTCGAAGTGGGCATCTTTGAAAGTGGAGGCGGGTGCCGGGACTTTGATCTGTCGGTAGATCAGGAGCCAGGGAACGCCGGGGGCCTTGCGGAAGAATTCGCCCGTTTCCACGAAGTAGAGGGTGTCGGTGTCGAGCGCGCCGGGTTGGTACTTGCGGGCGAGGAAGGAGGCGCCGTCGCCGTCGGCCGTGAGCTTGCTTTCCCATTCGCGCTCGCGCGGGTCGAATTCGAGTTCTTTGTTGGCATACCGACAGGACCACCTCTCCAGTTCTTCCGACCATGCCTCGGCTTCATCGGCTTCGACCCGCACGTAATCCTGCTCGCCAGCGAACCTGATCGTCCCTCGCACCACGCCGAACTGCACCGCCGGGCGTTGCTTCTTCTTGCAGAAGGGCACCGAGGGATGCCGGACCGGTCCGCGCGGGTGGAATCGCACCGAGATCGTCCCCAACCCCTGCAGCTGCGCCTTCACGCGATCGACGGCGGCCATTTCGTCCTCGGTGGCGTAGGTGGCGGAGAACCATTCCTTGCTCACTTGAAGGTTGAGATGACCGAGCGGACCCGAGCTTATGTGGATCTCGTAGCCGTTGGAGCCCTGGAGGTCCATGTCGAGCCAGCGTTCGGGCGTCCTTCCCCTGGCCTCGGCCCCGGCACTACCCCCACAGCAGGCAAAGATGACCAGCACGAGCACAGCGGCAACGAAGCGACACGCCCTCATCGCAGGGCCCATCCCGGCCGGGCCACCCGCTCGTCGACCGGCGGCTCCCCCTTGAAGTGATCGCAACCGTTCCTGTCCTTGATCGGGTTGGCGACGCAGAGGTTCACCTGAAAATCGGGGCCGGTCAGCGGCACCTTCGACCCGCCGAGCCTGACGCCGAGCGAGCCACTCCACGAAGCCTTCTCCTCCGAGTAGACGCCCTTCCCGAAGAACGGCGCCGGCGGCGCCAGAGTGGCGGTGGCGGGATGCGCCCCCGGCAAACTGGTGAGCAGCGTCCCCCGCGACCCTTGGAGGTAGATGCCGTGGCCGATCGCCACGCCGTGCCGCGATTCCGCGACGCCGAGCTGAACCTCAGCTCCGGGGGGCTCCCCCTCCTCGTGCAGGGCCGAGATTCTGACTTCCCGGCCGTGGCTGCGACCGGACACGTCGAGCAGAGCGATGCTGTCGTTGTCCGAGAACAGCGGCGAGGGCTTCACGTATGCCCGCGGCGACCCCGGCGACGCCTCCTCCGCCTCGCCCGGCTCGCACCTGAGGCGAGGAGAGTGAGCGATATATGCCCTGCCCTTGCTCGAGGAGACGTTGAAGTAGTCGCCGCTCCCCCGGAAGCTCAGCTGTCCGACGAAACTGCCGTACCGGGCGACCTCCGACCCGCCTTTGCACCCGGACTGCGGCTCGTCTTCGTCCACCTTCCCCGTTGGGCGGAAGCGGACGTCGACCCGACCCAGCGAGCCGAACCGCGCCCGCACCTCGCCCCGCGCCAGATCCCCCAGGTTGCGCGCGGCGTAGAGGCTGTATCTGATCCCCAACCCTCCGCCCTCCGCACTTTCGAATCGAAACCCGTAGATGACAACGACCCGCTTGTTCGGCACGTAGAGGACGAGCCGGTAGCCCCTCTGCCTCCCGAGGTCCAGATATCCGTACGTGCGAGCCGGCTGGATCTCGACCTTCCCGCCCCGCGAGCTCGCCTGCCCGGAGCCCCCAGCCCCTACCAGCACGGCCACGACCGCGATAGCCACCGCGACGACAAATAGACGACCCCTCCCCATTCGGGAACAGTATCCCGCGCTCAGGGGGAAAGGGTCCAAACAGTCGAACACCGCATCCTTCTCGGGAGACCGGAGTTTTCTGAGCATGCACAACCTGATGATCCGATCGTGGCGGATCCTGGTGATCTCGTTCACGGCGCTGTTGGCCGTGTGCCTCGTGACGGGCATCGAGGCTGATGGTGCGACCTTTAAACCGACCCTCCAGCCCTGGGTGCCGGGTGCTCCCGTGTCGGCCTTCGGCGACGAAGGCACGGTCCGCCTCGAACCGCCGAAGGGCGGACCGACCTCCGCCGCCCAGGTCGCGGTGGACCCGGCTGGTCAAGTTCTGGTGTCGGTCCGTGGCAAGGAAAAAGAAGGCTTCCTGACCCGCCTTCTCGCCGACGGGACGACCGACCCACGGTTCGGGCAGGCCGGCCGGCTCGAGACACCGAGCGGGAGGTGGAACGACCTCGTGGTCGACCACCAGGGCCGGATCCTCCTCGCCGGCTCGGTCAAAGGCGACCTGGCGGTGGCGCGACTGACGCCCGACGGAGCCCTCGACCCGACCTTCGGCACCTTCGGCGTCGCCCGCGTCCACCTCGGCCCGCCGGCCCTGGAAGGGTTCGTCGAGGAGACGTTGGAGCAGTTGGTCGTGCTGCCGGACGGCAGTTTGCTCGGCGCCGGCTGGGCCACCCCCTGCGCCGAAGTTTGCCGCAGCACCTCCGGGGCCGTCATCAAGCTGACCCCGGACGGCGTCCTCGACACCTCCTTCGGCGAAGGCGGCTACGACCTCCTCGCCCGGGCACCGCGTCCGGAGCCCGGCCACGGCAAGGGTGTCCTGCGGCGAATCTTCGCCCTCGCCGTGCAGCCCGACGGCAAGATCCTGGTCGGCGGCAATGACTACCGCCTGATCGTGGTCGTCCGCCTCACCGCCTCCGGCGCCGTTGACAGATCGTTCGGCACTCGGGGAGCCTTTTTCACCGCCAGGGAAACCGAAGGCAAGGAAGGCGAAGAAGGCCTCTTCAACCTGGGATCGGCGACGTCGATCCTGGTCAAGCCGACCGGGCAGATCGTCGTCGTCGGCGCCAGGTTCATCTACGGGCTGCGGCCGAACGGTCACATCGACCCGGGCTTCAACCCGCCGGGCAGCGGCAATTTTCGCGGCCTCACGTCGCTGGCTCCGGAAGGCGGGCCGAGCGCGAGTGGAGCTGCCCTGCTCGACGAGGGCGGCCGGATCGTCGTCGTCGGCTGGCTCTTCGGCCCCGCTGTGCGCAGGCTCCTCCCCAACGGAAACTCGGACCCGCGCTTCGGGGGCGGCAGCGTGGTGAGCGTCGAGCTCGACGGGCCCCAGGCGCCAGACTGGGATCACTCCGAATCGCTCACCAGCGTCGCCCTGCTGCCCGACGGCAACCTGGTCGCGGCCGGCCACGCCTATTCCGCGACCACCAAGGAAGAGAGTCCGTTCGTCGTCAGCCTCAACGACACGGACGGGCGTTTCGCCCGCTGCAACGGAGCGCGAGCGGACTACCAGGGCACCCCAGGCTCGGACTCGGTGAGCACCTGGGGTGTGGTGACGACGTTTGCCGGGAACGACGTGATCGCCGGAGGCGGGGGGTCGGTCTGCGCTGGGCCCGGCGACGACCGCGTGCGCCATCGGTCGACCTATGCGGGAGCGATCCTGCTCGGGCCGGGTGACGATGTTGCGATCCGGGACCACGGCCGCATCCTCGGCGGCCCCGGAGACGATGTTTTGATCGGAGGACCGGGCGACGACATCTTGGTCGGTGGCCCCGGACATGACGTCCTCATCGGCGGGTCAGGGCACGACCGAATCGTCCCCGGCCCACAGGCGCCCGAACCCGAGGCATCCCGAGGACGTCGTTAGTCCAAACGCCCCCGGCTGGATTCGAACCAGCGACCGTCGGATTAGAAGTTCAGCCGGAAGGTGTCTAGTAGGCCAGATCTGGCCTACTAGAGCCAATCACGTCCAAGGAGTTCGGCTGAGTTCGCTGGAGTTGGGGACCAATTTCGGGACCAGGTTTCGAGGCACCCCTCCCTAGCTCCGTGAATCTCGCTGAATTGACCATTAGGTCGAGCATCAAGCCGAAGACAGGTCTACCGACCTATTTTCCGATCTCCGCCAGAGTGCTGTCGACCCCCCAAAAAGTGTTCGTAGTCCACCCAACGCCCATGCAGGTGGTGCTGCGACAGGAGACACCGGAAAAAGTGCTGGTAGTCGGAAAGTTGGCATTCGAAGTGCCTTGGATCGACCAGCTGGTTCCATTCCACTTCTCGGCCAGGGTCCAGGTCGAGCCGTTGCGCGCCCCTACTGCCGTGCAGGACGTTTCGGTGGCGCAGGAGACATCCTGCAAGATGCTCGTGGAGCTCCCGCTGGGATTGGGCGTGCTCTGCAGCGTCCAGGTCGTCACCCCGTTGAAGCGGTAGGCCAGAGGCAGCTGTGCTGTGGAGCCGTTCGTCCAGCTTCCCACCGCCATGCACCGGTTCGGCGTATGCGTGCAGGAAACGTCGCGCAAGGTGCTCTGGGTGGCCCCTTCGGGATCGGTCACAGACTGCAGCGACCAGCCAGTGTTCCAGAGCATGACGAGGCTCTTGACAGAACCGCCGCTGGTGGTGTAGCGGCCGACGGCAACGCAGAAGTTCGACCAATTGCAGTCGACGCCGTCGAGCTGGCTCGATTTGGCCCCTTCGGGGATCGGGACCGTCTGCAAGGTCCAGGTGGGGCTGTTCCACTCCATTGCGATTGCCTTTTTGACCCCGCCGATCACGGCCGAGCCCACCGCCGTGCATTCTGCGGTGTTATTGCAGCCGATCGCCACCAATTCGCTGGAGGTCGATTCAGCAGGCACCGGCGTCGTCTGGACGTTCCATTTGCCTTCGTTCCATATCTCCGACAGGACTGATAGGCCTCCTGCGGATTGATAGTTGCCGACGGCCAAGCAGCGGGATTCCGAGGGGCAATCGACGCCGAATAAGCGGGTATGGGTCGCGCCGGACTTTTTCGCGGCGGCCTGTTCGGACCACGAGCTGCCGTTCCAACGTTGGGCTATCGGGATGTCCGCCCCCGAAACCGTGCTCTTGCCGACCGACGTGCAGACGCTCGTGCTCGGTTCGCAGCTGACGTCGTAGAGGTTGCTGGTGGTCGCTTCCGCGGGATTCGGCGTTGAGAGGATTTCCCATGAGGCAGTCGTGAAGGTCCGGTCTTCGCCCGTGGTGGTCCCATCCGCGTTGGTGACCACCAGCCGGAAGTGATACGCGGTTTCGGCTTTCAGGCCTTCGATTTCTTTCATGACTTCGACTGGGCCAGTGCCGATCGACTGCGGCAATGCAGGGGATTTGGAGCCGTATTCGAGCGTCGTGCCGTATTCGAACTGGTAGGTCGTTTCCAGGCCGTTGGGGTCGATGGTGCCCCACAGCCTGGCGGTTTGGGCATTGATCTCGGTAGCCCCTCCGGTGACCACCGACGGTTTGGCTGCCTGCGCCCATGCCGGCCAGCTCAGCACCACCGCGCCGATAAGCAGCACCGCGCCGAGAAAGTTCATCGGTGCGACTAGCACTCGACTCCTTCGAAGGCTGGGCATCCGCTCCCCGCTATTCCATCCTGGGCGACTCGTCGCCTTTTCCCGATTTCGTAGCGACAAGTAAACACCGGTGACTCCATGACTTTCAGAAGGTGTCACATGGTACCTCCCGAAATCCCACCCCGCCGACCGTTAGTTCCTTCCCGGGTTCGTCTGGCCACACCCACGTATAGGAAACGCCACCGGTCAGCGAGGCTCCCGTAACCAACCCGACACCTCGCAAACGCGTGTAGATATTTGCATTGCTTTGACTAGTCGAATAGGAGTAATAGCCCCCCACAATTCCTCCAAGGGACCCCGACACACCGCCCGACCATCCCCTTAGGTCGTCCCACGAATCAGCATTGCTGTCCAACACGGCAAAGCCTACAAACCAACTCTCCTGAAAGTGGCTGAGTAATGATCCGAGACTTTGTGATGCAAGCCACTTCTCGAGCTGCATTGCATCTGAATTCTGCCCCCCCGATAGACCAACGGACACCATCGTCGCATAAGGCCCCATACCATCACCCATATCGATTCGACACCAAGCCGCGTCGAATGACCCAAATGGAGCCGAAATTGAACCGACGAGGCACCCTCCATGTACGTCGAGCCCACTCGGATCCACTTCGTTGACGGGATTCTCCGCTGCATAACCATAGGGTTCGCCGGTTTCAGCCACCGCCGGATCCACACTGAGGAATTGCGCCGTGGCCGGATCGTAGACCCGGGCGTGCAGATAGATCAGCTGATGTTCGGCGGCCATCCGGAACTGTCCCGCGAACCCCATTTTGCTGGTCGTCGTCCCCGTGCGTTTCCAGACCGCCCCATTGGGTCCGTACCGATAGGTGCCGGTGACTTCTCCGCTGGAGTTCGTCAAGATGCGGATCGACCCGAGTTGGTCGTGGTGTAGATAGGTCGCTGAACCCGAATTAACCTGCTCGATCGGTATGCCCTCTGGGCCGTAGATGTAGTAGTCGTTGCCGCTGCGTAGGAGGAGCGGTAGGCCCGGCGTGATATCCCAGGCCATGTGGTAGGTGGAGGCGCCCCTGGTTTCGGTGGTCATCAGGCCGGCTCCGTCGTATTTGAAGGTGTTTTCGATTCCGGCGCCGCTAGTTGAAATCAGATGCCCAGCCTGATCGTAGGCGTAGGGGCTGGCCGTCCCGCCAGTGGGGGTTTCTTTGACCCGCTGCCCGAGTTTGTTGTATTCGAAGGTCGCGTTGCTCGCCGTAGCGATCTGATCTGCTTTGTCGTAGGTGTAGGTGGTCGAGGAGATTTTGGTGACGTTGTTGGCAGCGTCGTAGCCGAACGTCGTGCCGTTGCTTTTAGTCAGCCGGTTGGCGGCGTCGTATTCGTAGGCCCTTTCGGGTTCTTCCGAGAAGCCGGTCTCGACCGCTTTCGTGATCTGGCTGAGGTTGTCCCGCGTGTAGGTCATCGAAGCGAGGACCGAGGCGCCTTTCTTCATCGAGACTTCGGCCAGCTGGTCTGCCCGGTTGTAGGCGTATTCATCGAGGTTCGTGGTCGTGGCGGGAAAGTTCATCGCTTTGACCCGCGAGTCCCGGTTGTAGACGAAGGTGGTTTCCTTGCCGAGCCAGTCGGTGATCTTTTCCAGACGGCCGGCTTTGTCGAAGGCGCGTTTGATCGTTTCGCCGTTCGGATAGGTCAATTCGGTCTGCTGGTCGCCGAGGTCGTATTTGTATTTGACGATTTCTTTGGCGCCGTTGGTGACTTCGGTCAGCCGGTCGAGCTGGTCGTAGACCCTGGTGGTCGTGCCGGTGCCGTCCGTCATTTCGGTGACGTTGCCGTCTTTGTCGTATTTGTAGGTGATGTCGGCCGTCGAAGCGTCGGAGTAGTCGACTTTGGTCAGACGATCGGCGGCGTCGTAGCTGTAGACGACCGTCCTTCCGAGGGGATCTTCGACTTTTTTGAGATTGCCCGCGGCGTCGTATTGCCGTTTCGTTTTGCGTTCCAGCGGGTCGATCGTTTCGGTCAGCTGCTCGAGCGCGTCGTGTTCGTATTTCGTCGTGTAGCCGTTGCCGTTGGTGCGGCTTTTGATTTCGCCTTCTGAGTCGTAGGCGGTTTCGAAGGTGTTGCCGTTGGCCTTTTCGACTTTCGTCCGCTCATCGTCGGCATTGTAGGTGTATTTGGTCGTGTGGCCGAGCGCGTCGGTCGCCGATTCGAGGTTGCCGTTTTTGTCGTAGGCAGCTTTGGTTTCGTGACCAAGCGGGTCGGTGATCTTGATCGGCCGACCCTGGGCGTCACGTTCGATTTTGGTTTCGAATTCTTCGGCTTTTGCGCCTTCTTCGTTGCCCCGCGGGCTGACTTCGGTCAATTGGCGACCGTCTTTGTCGTAGGTCCGGGTCGTCTTGTCTCCCGCAGCATCGGTTACGGCTTTGAGGTCGCCGTAGGTGTCGTATTCGAATTTCGTTTCCCGGCCGAGCGGGTCGGTAGCTGATTCCAAGTCGCCGTTGGCGGCATGTTTGAAGGTCGATTTCTGGGTCGCTTCGCCAGGAGCTGGACGTTCAATAGTTTCGACATTGCCTTTGGAGTCTCGTTTGTAGGTGGTTACCTCACCCTTGGGCGTCGTTTCGGTCAAGACGTCATGGGTCGTGTTGTAGGTCCATTTGGCTTCGTTGCCTTCGGGATCTTTTTCGAGCGTCATGTCCCCGGCCGAGTTGTATTCGTAGGTCGTCGAGTGGCCAAGCGCGTCCGTTGCTTTGGTCAGCAGATAGGCCGAGTTGTATTCCTTGGTAGTTTTTCGTTCTAGGCCTTCGACTCCTTTGGCCCTGATCACTTCCACCGGCTCGCCGGCTGGGTTGAACTTCTCGAAGGTGGTCGATCCGTTCGGCTCGGTGATCGTCGTCGTCTTTAGACCGCCGGATTCGCCGTAGAGGAATTTGGTCACCCGGCTCATCGGGTCGGTCTGTTCTTTGACCCGGTTTTTTTCGTCGTAGGCGGTTTTAACGATGCCACCACGGCCATCGGTCATTTCGGTCAGCTGATGGGAGGCGTCGTATTTGAATTTCCAGCGGGCGGTTTCTTCTCCAGGCAGCGTTACGGAGGCCAGGTTCCCGGATTCGTAGGTGTATTTGAAAAGTTGGCCCATCGGGTCTTCGACGGTCGTGAACTGGCTTCCGTTGTAAAAGAATGTGAGTTCCCTGCCGGCTACGTCTTTGACCTTGAACAGGGGGCCGTTGCCCAAGAGGTAGGTGAAGGTCAGGGCGTTGCCGTTGCGGTCCTTCTGTTCAGTGAGCTTTCCTTCAGCGTTGAACTTCAGCTTTTCCTGCGTGGGCAGCGTGAAGACGTAGCTTTCGCCTTCTTTGACAAGAGTGGCCTGGATCCAGGCGCCGGAGACGTATTTGCCGCCTTCGAGGTTAAAGGTGGCGGTGGCGCCATTTTCCTGTACGACAGTCACCGCGCCCGATTCTTTGTTTTCTTCCAAGTGCGAGCTGTAGGGGCCGGACCAGCCATAGCCCCAGGGGCCGGCTGATTTGGCTTCGGCGGCGGCCTGGGAGTTGTAGGTGCGGGTGAGATGCAGGGCGGGGCCGCGGCCACCAAGGACGAGATCGGTCTGTTCCTCGGTCTGGTTGCCGGTCGCGCAGTTGACCGGCCTGGCCTTATAGCAGCGGTGGACGTTCGGGGAACCGGCGTTTCCGCCCCCGTACATGTCCGGCGGGGGCACATACGTGCCGAAGGAACAGGCGAGGGCATCAGTGGCGACGAAGGCAGCCGGGGCGAGGAGGGCCAGGAGACAGGCGGCGAGTGCTCTGGCCCGGAGGAGCATCAGATCAACTTGTGTCGAATGGGTTTAGATCCTTGACCATTTGGGTACTATGCCATACCTTTTTTGGAATGCAAGCGTTGTGGGAAGAGAAGCTGAGCTATCTCCCCTTTGTGGTGGCGGTGCCAGTGGTTGTCATTGCGATAGTCGTAGCTACGAGCGGCGGGCCCTCGGTGGCCCAGAGCAAATCGTTCTCCTCTGCGGAAAAGAGCGCGATCAGGCGCACCGAAGGTCTGCTCGCCGGCATTCCCCAACGAGGCGCCGCCCTCGGAGATCCGAAAGCGCCGGTCACCCTGCAGCTCTTCGGCGACCTGCAGTGCGCAGAGGTGCGGCAGCTGATGCTGGGGGCGATCCCGTTCCTGATCCGCCACTGGGTCCGCGACGGCAAGCTACGCATCGTCTACCGCTCTCTACAGAGCGACACCCACGATGGTCCTGAATTCAGGGAAGAGCACATAGCGGCGCTGGCCGCGGGGCAGCAAGGCAAGATGTGGACCTTCATCGACCTCTTCTACCGAGAGCAACAACCCATGTTCACCAACTACGCGGACGATGCCTTCCTCGAAGGAATCGCCGAACAGGCGGGGGTAGAACTGAGAGGCTGGAGCGAAGAGCGCGAAGCCGAAGGCTGGACCAGAAGGATCGATGCCGATGAATCCCTGGCTTCGTCTAAGGGGTTTACGCTCGGCTTCACCCCGTGGTTTCTGATCGGACCGACGGGCGGGGCAGCCCGACCCCTCCGCCACTTCACCTTCGAGGAATCTAAGGTGTTCGACGAAGCGATCAGGGGGTTGCTGTAGAAGCTAGCGCGCCCGGCTGGATTCGAACCAGCGACCGTCGGATTAGAAGTCCGATGCTCTATCCAGCTGAGCTACGGGCGCAGGGGTTCTAGGTTAGGGGCTGGGGAGGCTGCTGGCGTAGGATCGGCGGATGGCGAAGGTTCAGGTGGGCGAGCACAAGCTTCATTTCGAGCGAGGTGGCGAGGGTGAGCCGCTGCTGATGGTCCAGGGGATGAGCGGGACGCATGTCGCCTGGGGGGAGCCGTTCTTGGCGCCGCTGCGGGAGTCGTTCGACGTCATCGCCTTCGACAACCGGGGGATCGGGCTGTCGGGGCCGATCGACGGGCCGTTCACGATCGTCGAAATGGCCGAGGACACGGCGGGGCTACTGGATCAGCTGGGACTTGAGAGCGCGCACGTGGTCGGGATCTCGATGGGCGGGATGATCGCTCAGGACCTGGCGCTCGCCCACCCGGAGCGGCTGCGATCTCTGACGCTCGGCTGCACCTACTGCGGTGGCCCCGGCTCATCACTGATGCCGCAGGAGAACGTGGAAATCCTCGCCGCGGGGATGATGTCCGGCGATCGCGACAAGGCGATCCGGGCCAGTTACGAAGTCAACCTCTCCCCTGCCTTTCGCGCCGAGGAGAGCAACTACGCCGCCTTCCACGAGATGGCGACTTCGGTGCCCGCGGCGAAACAGACGATCGAACTGCAGGCGCAGGCGATCTTCGGCCACGACACCAGCAGCGGGCTCGGAGAGATCTCGGCTCCAACCCTGATCGTCCACGGGACCGACGACGGTGTCATCCCCTATCCCAACGGCGAGCTGATCGCCTCGCTGATGCCAGCGGCCCGCATCGAGACCCTCGAGGACGTCGGCCACATGTTCTGGTGGGAGCAACCCGAGCGCTCCGCCGAGCTGATCCGCGAGCACGCGCTCGCCGCCGCCTAGCCAACGTCTTCGAATTCGCCCGGCACGCTCGGGCGGTTTTCCGGCTTGCAGGCCCCGGGGTCGAGTGAGCCGTTCACCTTGAAAACGTAGTCCGGCTCGGGCGAGGCTTTTTCGCTGTCGTCGACGACCTGCTTCACCGCCGGATCGCCTTTCACCCAGGCATAGATCGGGAACTGGTACGGATTGGGCGTGCCGGTGTTGTAGGGGCCGGTGTCCTGCGTGTACTGACTCATCACCAGGTATTCGTAGCCGCCTTCGTTGACGAGGCGGCGTAGCTGCCGGCAGCTGGTCGGCAGGCGGTTGGAACCGTGGGGGCCTTTGACGCCGATGTACTCGACGGTGTTGGTCGCGTCGTTGCCGTAGAACCCGTACTGACCGAAGATGATCTGGCTCGAGCCGATGATCCCGATCTTCTTGTGGCTCAGCTTCTGGGTGTATTCGTAGGCCTTCCACGGCCCGCCTTCCTCGAGGAAGGGCCCGGGGTTGACGTAGTGCTGGTCGGCGTACTGGACCTGCTGGGCGCGGCCGAGCACGACCGCCAGCAGCACCACCGCCGCGGCGATCCCAGCGACCATCGCCCGGCTGACCCGCAGCCGCGAACGCGCCAGCGACAACCCCGCCGGCGCCCAGACCAGCGCCAAGGTGATGAAGACCGCGCCGACGATGTAGCTGGTGAACCAGCGGGGCGTCGTCAGCACCGTGATCGCGTAGACGACCGTGAGGAAGACGAGCGTCAGCCACGCCCGCCGGTCGGGCGCCCGCAAGGGCCGCGCGATCGGCAGCATCGTCATCGCTAAGACCAGCCCCGGCGTCAGGTAGCGCGTGTTGGTGAAGAAGCCGGTCGGCGAGCCCTCCTGGCCGGCCGCGGTCAGCGGCGTGAAAACGTAGACCACCGCGGTCAGCAGCGAGGCGACCGCGATCACCCGCAGAATCTTGTTGCGCGAGCGCCAGGCGACGTAGACCGCCGCGGCCACCGCGCAGATCAGGATCAGCGGCCAGAGCGGCCCGAAGGCGTTGTCGAGCTCGGGGAAGAACCAGCGCCGGTAGATCGTCGGCTCGGTTATGTAGTGCGCGACGGCAAAGCGGGGCCGCGGGTCGAGCGGCATCTGGTCGGGCATCGGCAGGTTGAGGGGCCCGAACTTGGTGATCGGAATCGGGTTGCCGCCGCTCTTGATCGCCGCCCGCAGGTACCAGTAACCGCCGGTGACGAGCAGCGGCAGCCCCATCACCCAGGCAGTAGTCCAGCGCCGGCCGCGACCGCTGAAGAGGATCACGCCCAGGGCGATCGCCACCACCGGCACCAGGAAGGTCGTCTTCACCGAGGCAGCGAGGCCGGCGGCGATCCCGGCCAGCACCAACGGTCCCTTGTCGAGCAGCGCCGCGTTGCGCTCCGGCGCGTCCTGCACCGCCCCCGCCGTCGGCGCCCGCCGCTGGTGGCCGTTAATCAGAAAGGCGACGAAGGCGAGCAGGAAGGCGAGGCCCATGATGTCGTTGCGCCCCTCCCCCGGCTGGGTTTCGATCATCACCCCGGAGTCGAGGATGATCGCCGCGGCGACCAGGGTCGCCGGCCCGACCTTGTAGGGGCGGCCGATGCACCAGGCGGCGAGCAGGGCGATCGCCAGCCAGAAGAGGTTGATCAGCGGCGAGAGCCAGTCGCTCTTGAAGATCACGATGCCGGCGGCGTGGACCAGCTCCGAGCTCTGCGGATAGAACCAGGCCGCCAGTCGCAGAGGGTCGGTGAAGTGGAGGTGGATGGTCGAATGGGTCTGCGCCATCCAGGCCGCGAAGGGCATGTGGTACCAGGTGGTGTCGCCGCCGAACATGCCGAAGTCGAGGCTCGACTGCGAGGGGAAGGACCACTCGGCGACGGTGAAGGAGGCGACCCCGATCGCGATCAGCAGGGCGATCGTTTCCACCGGCGGCGCCGCCACCTCGCGCCCGGTCCCGATCGTCTTCGAGCGCCCGAGCCAGGCCGCGCCGAGCCCGACGGCGATGCAGCCGAGGACCACCCAGCCAATCCGCAGGATGCTCAGCGTGCCGAGGATCTCCAGCGTCACCACCAGCAGCGCGACCGCGATCACGGCGTCGCCGAGCCGCGCCAGGGCGCCGGTGAATTCCGGCACGATCCAGCGCCGCAGCCAGTAGCCGCCGAGGCCGAGCGCCGCGACGATGCCGATCACGGCGAGGCAGCCGACTATGTAGGAGCCGAAAGACGGTGCCACGAAGGCGGGGATGCTATTCGGCGCGCCCGGCGGGCACCGCCGCGGTATGCGCGGTATGCGCCGCTACGCGGCAGGGGTGGGGATGCTGCAGGCGACTCCGGTCCCTTTGAGGCCGCAGTAACCGTTCGGGACCTTGTGCAGGTACTGCTGGTGGTAGTCCTCGGCGTAGTAGAACGGCCCGGCGGGCTCGATCTCGGTCGTCACCGGGTCCTTGCCGGCCGACCGCAGCGCCTGGTCATAGGCGTCCCGCGCCATCTCCGCCGTCGCCTTCTGGGCATCGTTGGTGAAGTAGATGCCCGACCGGTACTGGGTGCCGACGTCGTTGCCCTGACGCATCCCCTGGGTCGGGTCGTGCTCCTCGAAGAACACCTTCAGCAGGTCCGCGTAGGAGACCTTCTGCGGGTCGAAGGCGACCAACACCGCCTCGGCGTGGCCGGTCTTCGCCGAGCAGACCTCCTCGTAGGTCGGGTTCGGGGTGGTCCCGTTCTGGTAGCCGACCGCCGTCGTGTAGACGCCATCGAGTTCCCAGAACAGCCGCTCCGCGCCCCAGAAGCAGCCGAGCGCGAAGTAGGCGACCTCGATCCCCTCCGGGAACGGCGGCTCCAGCGGCGTCCCCAGAACCGCGTGCGTCTTCGGCACCTCGAAGGGCCGCTCGCTGCGCCCCGCCAGCGCCTCCTCCGCAGCGACCAGCTTCGTCTTCTCCGGCTGCATCATCTCCATCAGCTTTCCAAGTCTGTTCATGTCGATCCTCCGTTTCTTCTATGGGAAACGTTACGCCCCAGATCTAACCGGCCGATTAACGAGGTAGCGTGCCGCGCATGGGTTGTCTCGTCGTCCTGCTCGCCTTCCTCTCGCCGCGGCTGGCGCTGTTCGCGATCTTCCTCTTTACCGACCTGCTGAGCCGCGCCTTCGACAGCTGGTTCGTCCCCTTCCTCGGCTTCTTCCTACTGCCCTGGACGACCCTCGCCTACGCAGTGATGTGGGCGAGCTCGAACCGCGTCTACGGCTTCGAGTGGTTCATTGTCATCCTCGCCTTCGCGATCGACATGGGCTCCTACGCCCGCGGCAGTCGCGAGCGCCGGCGCGCCTAAGCGGGTCAGCCGACGCGAGGCGCGTTATTCGGGAGTCGGGTAGGCGACCCGGATGTGGCGCTTGGAGAGGACGACAAACGGCAGCTCGGAGATCTTGCCATCGTCGAGCGAGGTCACCTTGGCGTTGGTCAGCGGCACGAATTCGAATTCGCCGCGATTGAGCGCATCCGAGAAACGGCTCTGATAGCCGGCCGGGGGCAGGGTCAAATCACCTTCGACCAGCTGGCGGTCGGTTTCGAACACGGCGCGCTCGACCCGGCGACGCCTCTCCGTCCCCTCGCCCGCAGCCTGGTTTTGCAGCACGTCCTCCATCGCTCTTTAGGAGGTTTTCGACCAGAGGGGGGGAGAACTTGAAGCCCCGGTTCCTTAAGCCAGGGCAATCGGGGGGTTGACGCGACCGATATGACCATTATTCTGACCATGTGCCAAGAAAAGTGAACGCAACCGCTGCCAAGTCCAACTTCCTTCGTCTCCTCGACGAGGCGTCCGCCGGTGAGGAGATCGAGATCACCCGACATGGACGAGCGGTCGCACGCCTCGTGCCTCCCAGCGGGGCCCACACGCTCGAGGGCCTGTTTCAGGGGCATGCGAGCACGGCGGTAGACGAGGAGGCTCTCATGAGCACCGAAGAGATGTGGGATTTCGACTAGATGGGCGCCCTCCTGCTGGACACTCACGTGATCCATTGGTGGTCGGCCGAACCGGACCGCGTGAGCGCAACGGCGCGCCGAGCCCTTAGAGAGGCCGATGAAATCACCGTCGCGGCAATCTCCTGGTACGAGCTGGCCTGGCTCGCGCGTCATGAGCGGATCGTCCTCAACCTCCCAATCCATTCTTGGCTTCAAGGCCTGGGAGAGAATCTTCGGACCATCGGGATCACCCCTGCCATCGCTGCCACGGCCGCAGATCTCCCTGCCTCGTTTCCGGGTGACCCAGCAGACCGGTTGATCTACGCAACCGCGATCGAGCTTGGCGTCAAGCTGCTGACGAAGGATCGAGCGATCACCAAGCAGGACGAGCCGCGCTCCTTGGTCGTCTGGTAACCGGGCTCAGCCGGCGTGTTCGGCGGCCTTCTCCCGCGCCTGCGCCTTCTCCTCGAGGCTCATCGCGCCGGGGTGCCCGTCGCCGGGCCAGGGTGAGAGGACCATCAGCAGCCGGGCGTCGGAACGAGCGACGATCGTGCGCCGCTCGCCGGGCTCGAATTCAAAGAGATGCCCGGCGCCGGCGCTGGCGGAACCGCCATCGGTATCGGCCACGTCGACCTCGCCATCGACGACGAGGACCCGCGCCCGCTCGTGCACCTCGTGCTCCTGCAGCTCCTCTCCGGCGGGCAGGTGCAGGAGGATCGTCCGCGCGTCGTCAGCCGAGGCAAGAATGCGTGGCTGGTGCGGCTCTACCTCAACCGTCTTCAGGTCCCAACTCTCCATCTGCAGTCTCCTTCCCGAGTGAGTCTGCCGTTCCCCTACCCGTTCGCAAGGATCATCATCCGCGCTGGGACGTTCGGCTACCGCGGCTTTGATCTGGACAGGTTGTCGAATAGCCTCGAGCGCAGCGGGATCCAAACGGGAGGAGTGAATGATGCGAGTGGTGCTCTTGGGATTGATAGCTGTGCTGCTGCTGCCGGCCGCGAACGCGGTTGCCGACGGAGAAGGCGAAGACACTCCGCCGCAGATCACCTACGGCAGCGTCACGCCCAGCTACCTGCCCTCTTCGGGCGGCAACGTGCAGATCCAGGCCGAAATCGTCGACGACGTCGGCGTCTACATGACCACCGCCCAGGTCTACGGCTCCGATGGCTCCTACCAGGCGATCCAGCTCTACGAGGGCTATCTGAACAACTACTTCGGCACCCTCGAAGTCCCGGAAAACACCTCCGAAGGGACGATCAGCTATTCGGTCGAAGTCCAGGCCTACGACTCCCACAACGCCTACGTCAACACCACGATCGGCGAGGTCCAGGTGGAAGGGCAACCGCAGTTCGACGAAGGGCCCTGGGTCACCACGACCGAAATGTTCCCGACCGTCCTGCCCCCTGAAGGCGGCGCGGTGACGATCCGCGCCGAGGCCGGCGACAACCGCGGCCTCGCGGGCATCTACGGCTCGGTCACCGGCCCTGGAGGCACCTCGTTCGAAGTGCCGATGTACGCGTTGGACTCCAGCCACTTCGAAGGCACCTTCAACGCGCCCACGAATTCCGGCTCGACCGCCGTTGAATACGTCGTCGAAGTCATCGCCCAGGACGACATCGGCCAGGAGGGTCGCGCCAGCGCCGGCACCGTCACCGTCGAAGCCCAGCCTCCGCCGCCCCCGCCCCCGAGCGAAGGACCGTGGCGCCCGGGCACCGGCCCCTGCAAGCAGGCTCATAAGAACCAGCACGGCTGCGAAAGGGCCAGCGCTAAAGCCGGCCACTAAAGCGGAAGATCGGGGCGCCCGGATTCGAACCGGGGACCTCCGCCACCCAAAGGCGGCGCGCTACCAGGCTGCGCCACGCCCCGACTAGGGCCAAGTGTAGGTTCTGGGGGCGATGGCGGAGGTGCTTGCTTTCAACGCGCTGCACTACGACCTCGAGAAGGTCGGCTCGCTCGACGCGGTCGCGGCGCCTCCTTACGACGTGATCGACGCGGCGCAGCGGGCGGCCCTGCTGCAGCGCTCGCCGTACAACGCGGTCGCGATCGACCTGCCGAAACCGTTCGACCCGGCCGATCCCGACAGCGACCCGAGCGGTGACCCCTACGCCGAGGCGGCGGCGCGGATCGAGCAGTGGCGCTCGGAGGGCGCGCTGGTCCAGGACGAGGCCCCCTCGATCTGGGCGCTGACCCAGGACTACACCGCCCCCGACGGCAACTCCTATAGCCGCAACGGCATCCTCGCCCGGGTCAGGGTCGAGGACTACGAGAGCGGGACGGTGCGGCCGCACGAGCGCACCCATCCGGGCCCGCTGCTCGACCGCCTCGAGCTGACCCGCGCCACCGGCTACAACCTCTCGCCGATCTTCTCGCTCTCGACCGAGGACGCTTGGCCGCTGGTCGCCCCTTCGCTGCCGGATACGCCCTGGGGCGAAGCGCGCGATGAAGATGGGACCGTCAACCGACTTTGGAAGGTCGATGACCCGGACGTCCACCGGGCGGTGACCGAGTGTCTTACCGGCGCCCAGTTGCTGATCGCCGATGGCCACCACCGCTACGAGACCGCCCGTGCCTTCCGCGACGAGATCGGCGGTGAGGGACCGCACAACTACACGCTGATGTCCCTCACGGGGCTCGACGACCCCGGCCTCACCGTCTTCCCCACCCACCGCCTGCTCTCGGGCTTCGCCGAGGACCCCGAGAAGCAGCAGCGCCTCGGCAACGGGCTGCGCGAGCTGTTCGAGGTCGAGGAGGTCAGCCGCGAGGAGATCGACCCGAACGGCGCCGAGGGCGTCGGCGTCTTCGGCCTCTACGACGCCTTCCACAAGCGCGCCTTTCGCCTGCGGCTGAAGGACGTCGCCGACCTCGACCGCCGGCTTGAGGGCAAACCGGAGGCCTACCGCCGGCTCGACTCGGCGATCCTTGAGACCCTCGTGCTCAAGGGCCTAGCGGGAATGAGCGACCACGACATCGACGAGCGCAACGGGCTCGAATACGCGAAGAGCGTGCCGGCGGCGCTGGCGATGGTCGACGAGGGTGACTACGACGTCGCCTTCATCCAGCGGCCGGTCCCGGTCGAGCAGGTGAAGGCGGTGGCGGAAACGGAGGAGAACATGCCGCCGAAGAGCACCTACTTCTTCCCCAAGGTGATGACCGGCTTCGCCTTCAACCCGGTCGGCCGGGGGCGCTGAGCTTGCGGATCGTCGCCCGTCGCCGCGAGGGCTACGCCCACGACGTCGAGCTCGAAGGCCACGACCTGCGCGTCGACGAGCCGCCGAGCCACGGCGGCACCGACACCGGCCCGCGCCCGACGCAGCTGCTCGGCGCCAGCCTCGCCGGCTGCATTGCGATCACGGTCGAGATGTACGCCGACCGCAAAGGCTGGGACCTCGGCCCGGTCGAGATCGACGTCGAGCTGTCCTACGAGGGCCCGGTGCCGACCAACTTCGAGGTCGGGCTGAAGCTGCCCGCGCACCTTGATGCCGAGCAGAAACGGCGGCTGCTGGTCATCGCCACCAAATGCCCGGTCCACAAGGTGCTGGCCGGGGAAGCGCACGTCAACGTGGTCGAGCGCCTGGAAGAGGCCGCCTGATGGACCTCGGCCTCGCCGGCCGTGCCTGCGTCGTCACCGGCGCCAGCAGCGGCATCGGTCGCGAGACGGCGCTGCAGCTCTGCGCCGAGGGGGCGAAGGTGCTGCTGGTAGCGCGGGGCGAGGAGCGGCTCGCCGCGGTGACCGAGGAGGCGCGGCGAGCGGCCGAGACGGCCGGCGGCGCGGCCGAGTCTTTAGTCCTCGACGTCACCGACGAGGACGCCGGCGAGCGGATGCTGGCCGCGGCCGAGTCTTACTTCGGCGCCCTCGACGTCCTCGTCAACAACGCCGGGGCCGCCAAGTGGCGCGACCTCGACGAGGTTCCCGACGAGGACTGGCGCGCCCAGTACGAGCTCAACGTGATGGCGCCGCTGCGGGCGATGCGAGCGGCGATCCCGCCGATGGCCGACCGCGGCTGGGGCCGCGTCGTCAACGTCTGCTCGACCGCCGGCAAGCGCCCCTCGGCGGCGATGGCCGAGTACTCGGTTGCCAAGGCAGCCGAGCTCTCGCTCTCGCGCCTTTTCGCCGACCGCTACGCGAAGACGGGCGTCCTCGTCAACGCCGTTGCCCCCGGCCCGGTCGAAGCGGAGATGTGGATGGAGGCGGGCGGCCTGCTCGACCAGTCGGTCGAGATGACCGGCGCAGCGAGCCGCGAGGAGGCGCTAGCGGAAGCCGGCTCCAAGCGCCCGATCGGCCGCCTCGCCCAAGCCGAGGAGATCGCCTCGGCCATCGTCTTCCTCTGCAGCGACCGCGCCTCCTACGTCGCCGGCGCCGCCTGGTCCGTCGACGGCGGCACGGTGCAGGTGATCATCTGAGCGGCGTGTCGAGTTTGTATGGCTATGCCTGACGAAGGCGAAACTCCCCTCGCGGATCTACTCCTCTCCCCCGAGGAGGCAGCGGCGCTGGCGGGGCGGCGGGGGACCCAGGCGGCGGTGCTCCTCGCTCTCTACGGGTGGCCGGACGATCCCGGGCTGATCTTCACCGAGCGCCGGGCGGATCTGCGACGGCATGCGGGCGAGATCTCGTTCCCGGGCGGCCGCCAGGATCCCGAGGATGTTGACCTCGCGACCACCGCCCTGCGGGAGGCCCACGAGGAGATCGCGCTCGACCCCGGCGCGGTCGAGCTGACCGGGGCGCTGGCGCCGGTCTCGACCTTCGTCACCGGCTACCGCGTGCACCCGTTCGTCGGCACCGTCCCCCACCCCGGCGAGCTCGACCTGCAGCCGAACCCGACCGAGGTCGAGACCGTGCTCACCTTCTCGCTAGAGCTGCTGCGCGAGGGCTACGAGATGCGCCGTCTGGTTCGCCGCGGCGTCCCCGTCCACACCCCCACCTACGAGGTCGAGGGACAGCTGATCTGGGGAGCCACCGCCCGGATCCTCGGCGACCTGCTGGGGCGCCTCGAGCGAGGCGCCCCGAGCGATCGGGCTTAGTTCTTCGAGGGATCCGGGACGATCCGGATATAGGGCTTGGGGGACTCCCAGCCGTCTGGGAACAGTTCTTTCGCCTCGTCCTCTTTGACCGAGCCGGAGATGATCACGTCGTCGCCTTTGTTCCACTGCGCCGGCGTCGCGACTTTGTTCTTCGCGGTCAGCTGCAGCGAATCGATCACCCGCAGCACCTCGTCGAAATTTCGCCCGGTGGTCATCGGGTAGACGAGGATGAGTTTGATTTTCTTGTCGGGGCCGATGACGAACACGTTGCGGACCGTCTGGTTGTCGGCCGGGGTGCGGTCGCCGGGGTCGCCGGAGACGTCAGCCGCCAGCATCCCGTAGGCCTTGGCGATCGAGAAGTCGGCGTCGCTGATGATCGGGTAGTCGACCCGCGCGCCCTGCGTCTCCTCGATGTCGTTTGCCCACTCCTCGTGTTTGTCGAGCGGGTCGATCGAGAGGCCGGCGATTTTGACGCCGCGCTTCTCGAACTCCGGCTCGATCCGCGCCATGTAACCGAGCTCGGTGGTGCAAACCGGGGTGAAGTCCTTCGGGTGGGAAAACAGGACCCCCCATGAATCGCCCAGCCACTCGTGGAAATCGATCCGACCCTGGGTGGTGTCGGCCTGAAAGTTCGGTGCTTCGTCATTGAGCTGTAGAGCCATTTGCCCCGCTCCTCTCGCGGTTTCTCTTAATTACCTGAATTCGTATCGGAGTTTAGCTCTTTAGCTTCACCGACCAGCAGTGCCTGCACCTCCTCCGCGAGTCTGTCGTTGCCCTCGTAATAGAAGGGCTGAGACAGACTCGCTGCGAAGGTCCGCACCGGGATCCGCCAGGTGCGGCTTGCGGCCTCGACGACCTCCGCACCCTCCTCGGTTCCCTCGTAGAGCACTCCTCGAACCGGGGTTTCGACCAGGTGTTCCATCAACCGCTCCAGGCGGGGGCCGTGGATCGCCCCCAGCTCCTCGCCGGTGCCCTTGGTGCCGCCGAGCAGCAGTACGAGCACGGCGACGTCATTGACCAGTTCGAGGATCGTCCCCGGCCGGTCAGGGTCGGCGGGGGCTGGCTCGATCCCGGCGGCCTTGATCTGCTCGAGGCCCTCCTCGCGCCGGCTGGTCCCGCGCACCGCCCAGCCGTCAGCCAGCAGCTTCTCCCCCAGCTCCCGGCCGCGACAGCCGCAACCGACGATCAGCGCTCTTGCCATGCCGGGAACACTACGAGTCCGTGAAAAGTCCGCCTCAAGCGGAGTTTTCACGGCCTCGCGGGCTCAGCTCGGCTCGAAGGGACCGCGGCCACGCAGGCGGACGCGCTCGTCCTCGGCGACTCCTCGGTGCAGCTCCTCCTCGGTCATCTCCGGCGCGCCGCGGCGGCGGCGCATTTCGTTCTGCGCCTCGAGCATCTGGCGGACGTCGTCGATCTCGTTCTGCACCTCGACTTCGGGCGAGCGGGTCGGGTACCAGTCGACGAGGCTTGCCGAGCTGCCCGGGTAGAAGTGGCCGACGACCAAGAGGACGCCGACCATGAAGATGACGATGCCTACAGTCCCCAGTAAGTAGAGCACTCCAGAAGGATACGGTTCGAAGCCATGCCTGAGGCCTACATAGTCGAAGCCCTGCGGACCCCGATGGGCGCCTACCGCGGCACTCTCTCCACCGTCCGCCCCGACGACCTCGCCGCGCATGTGATCCGCGCCGCCGTCGACCGCAGCGGCGTCGACCCCGAGCGGATCACCGACGTCTACTTCGGCGCCGCCAACCAGTCCGGCGAGGACAATCGCGACGTCGCCCGGATGGCGGCGCTGCTCGCCGGCCTGCCGCAAAGCGTCCCCGGCGCCACCGTCAACCGCCTCTGCGCCTCCGGGCTCGAGGCGGTCAATAGCGCGGCGCGGGCGATCAAGGCGGGCGAGGGCGACTTCTACCTGGCCGGCGGCGTCGAGTCGATGAGCCGGGCTCCCTGGGTGATCGAGAAGCCCGAGCGCGGCCTCCCCCGCGGACCGCAGACGATGCACGACACCACGCTCGGCTGGCGGATGATCAACCCGCGGATGGCCGAGCTCGGCGTATCCACCGAGTCGATGGGCGAGACCGGCGAGAACGTCGCCGAGCGCTACGGGATCAGCCGCGAGGACCAAGATGAATTCGCCCTGCGCAGCCACCAGCGCGCGGTCGCCGCCCGCGACGGCGGCAGGTTCGACGAGGAGATCGTCGCCGTCGAGGCCCGCCGGAGACGCGAGACGGTCACCGTCGACGCCGACGAGGGACCCCGTGCCGACACCTCGCTGGAGAAGCTCGGGAAACTGCGCCCCGCCTTCCGCGAGGGCGGGACCGTCACCGCCGGCAACGCCTCCAGCCTCAACGACGGCGCCGCCTGCCTCCTACTCGCTTCAGAGAAGGGCGCCGAAGAGCTCGGTGCCGAGCCGCTGACCCGCGTCGTCACCACCGGCGTCGCCGGCGTCGACCCGGCGATCATGGGGGTCGGCCCGCTGAAGGCGGTGCCGAACGCGCTGAAGAACGCCGGCCTCTCGCTCGAGCAGATCGATCTGATCGAGATCAACGAGGCCTTCGCCTCACAGGTCCTCGCCTGCGCCCGCGAGCTCGGGATCGACGAGGAGCGGCTCAACGTCAACGGCGGCGCGATCGCCCTCGGCCACCCCCTCGGCTGCTCCGGCGCCCGCCTCGCCGGCACCCTCAGCCGCGAGATGCGCCGCCGCGGCGGCAAGTACGGGATCGCAACCCTCTGCGTCGGCGTCGGCCAGGGTCTGGCGACGGTCTTCGAAGCCGTCTAGCTCCGTTTCCACCGCATCCGACTTTCAGCACACCCCGCTGTGGCGAAAATCGGATGCGGTGACAGCGACTCTTGGGTCTGACTGCTCAGGATCAATAGGCTGTCGAGGGTGACCGTACGGGGAGAACTCCGCGAGCGTGCTCTTTCGCTGGCTCTCGCCTGCGTCGCCCTCGCGGCCCTCGCCCTTCCCGCCATCGCCGGCGCTGAACCGACCGCGCAGGCCTCGATCGTCGGCGGCCGCACCGGGTCGATCGCCGAGTTCCCCTTCCTCTCCTTCATCGAAGCCCGCGAAGGGAAATCCGGCTTCGCCTGCACCGGCACCGTCGTCGCCCCGCGAGTCGTCCTCACCGCCGCCCACTGCGCCGACGACCTCGACCACGGCGGCCTTACCCCGGCCAAGAACTACGCGCTGGCGACCAGCGTCACCGGCCCGGGAGAAGCGCAACCCGAGAACGTCTTCCGGGTCACCGAAGTCCACGTCTTTCCCGGCTTCGACCCCGGCACCCTTCATGGCGACGCGGCGATCCTGATCCTCGACCGTCCCACCCCGGCGCCCCCGCTGGCGCTCGCCGGCACCGGTGATGCCGCCCTCTACGAAGGTGGGGCGACGGTGCAGTTGGCCGGCTGGGGGCTGACCAAAGCGACCGCCAAAGAAGGTCCCAGCGGCCTGCGCACGACCTCGATGGTGGTGCAGTCGCCGGCGGCCTGCAAAGCGATGACCCGCGGCTACTACAGCCCCTTCTCGCCAACCGTCCAGATGTGCACGCTCGACCTGCCGAGCAAGAAGAGCGGCGGCTGCTTTGGCGACAGCGGCGGCCCGACGATCGGGCAGCGCCCCGACGGCAGCCTGGTGGAGGTGGGAATCGTCAGCACCGGTGGCAACTTCTGCAGCACCAAGCGGCCCAACGTGATGACCCGAGTCGACCTCGTCTCCACCTGGGTCGGGGAATGGATCGCGGCGACCGAAAGCGGCGGCCCGCGGCCGATCTTCGACCCGAAGACGCCCTTCCCGCTGATGACGAAGCCGGTGGCCGAAGTCTTCGCCGTCAGCACCCTGCGCGACGGCTTCGGGCCGCGGTTCGAGCGGGCAAAGCGGATCGCCGGCAGCTGTCGGCGCACCAGCCGCAGCCGCTTCAAGTGCGAAATCGCCTGGATCGCCGGCCGCTTCGTCTACGGTGGCGTCGTCTCCCCCTTCTACGTCCGCCGCGACAGCGCCGTCGTCTGGGACAGCCACTTTCTGATCCGCTGGGGCACGGTGAAATGCCTGCGCGCCAACGGCAACCGCTGCCCGATCCAAAGCAAACGCGGCTAACGACCGCGGCGGGCAACAGGTAGCCTCGGCGACGTGAGCGAGGGGTTCGCAGAGCTGGCCAGCGTCAACGGGGAGATCACCCCGACCGCCGCGGCGACGATCGGCCTCAAGGACGACGGCCTCTACCGCGGCGACGGCGCCTTCGAGGTGATCCGGCTCTACGCCGGCAAGCCGTTCGCGCTGGTCGACCACCTCGACCGGCTGGGCCGCTCGGCGGCGGCGATCGAGCTCGAGTTCGACTGTGGGGCCCTGGAGCAGGAGATCGAGGCGCTGCTCCGCGAGGCCGGCCCGGTCGAAGGCCAGATGCGGCTGATCGTCACCCGCGGCGGCCGCCGCATCGCCGCCACCGAGCCGATCCCGCCCCACCCTGAGGCTGTCCGCCTGCAAACCGTTACCTACTGCCCGACGGTGATCCTCAACGGCGTCAAGTCGCTCTCCTATGCGGCCAACATGCAGGCGACTCGGATCGCCAAAGGCAAGGGCGCTGACGAGGCGGTGCTGATCCGCCCTGACGGGACCGTGCTCGAGCCGCCCACCTCCTCGATCTTCTGGGTCTCCGAGGATGGAAGCCTGCGAACGCCGGCGCTCTCCGACGGCGTGCTCGAGTCGATCACCCGCGGGCGGATGATCGAGGCACTGCAGGTCGAGGAGGGAACCTGGGACGTCGAGGACCTCCGCAGCGCCCAGGAGGCCTTCCTCGCCTCGACCACCCGCGAGATCCAGGCCGTCGCCGCGGTCGACGGCCGCGCCTTCGAGGCCGCCCCCGGCCCGCGCACCCGCGAGGCCCAGGATGCCTTCGCGGAGACGCTGGGTAGAGAGCTACGCGAGCTGTAGATACCGAGACGAACGGGGGACGAAGGCCATGGACTTCCAGCTGAGCGACGAGCAGAAGCTGATCCGCGAGACCGCGCGCGAGTTCGCCGAGCGAGAGATCCTCCCGACCGCGCGCGACAACGACCGCGCCGGCCGCTTCGACCGCGAGCTTGCCCGCAAGCTCGGCGAGGTCGGCTTCCTCGGCGCCCCGATCGCCGAAGAGTACGGCGGCCGCGGCCTCGACTACATCGGCTACGGCCTGATCGCCGAGGAGATCGGTCGCGCCGACTCCTCCGCCCGCACCGTCGTCTCCGTCTGCACCTCGCTGGTCGGCGGTCCGATCGAGAAGTGGGGCACCGAGGAGCAGAAGCAGAAATGGCTGCCGCGGCTCTGCTCGGGCGAGGGCCTCGGCTGCTTCGGCCTGACCGAGCCCGACACCGGCTCCGACGCCGCCAACCTCCGCACCCGCGCGACCAAGACCGATAGCGGCTGGTCGATCAGCGGCCAGAAGATGTGGATCAGCCTCGGCAACGTCTCCGACTTCGCCCTGATCTTCGCCCAGACCGACCCGGAGAAGAAGCACCGCGGCCTCGCCTGCTTCATCGTCCCGACCGACAGCGAGGGGTTCACGACCCAGGAGATCCACGGGAAGCTCGGCCTGCGCGCCTCCGACACCGCGGAAATCTCCCTCGACGAGGTCGAGGTCGGCGCCGACGCCATGCTCGGCGAGGTCGGCGATGGCTTCAAGGTGGCGATGAGCGCGCTTGAAAACGGCCGCTACAGCGTCGCCGCCGGCTGTGTCGGCATCTGCGAAGGCTGCGTTCAGAGCTCGATCGAGTACGCCAAGGAGCGCAAGCAGTTCGGCGTCCCGCTGGCCCGCTTCCAGCTGGTCCAGGAGATGATCACCGAAATGATCCTCAAACGGGACGCGGGCCGGATGCTGGTCCTACGCGCCGGCCTGCTGAAGGACGAAAAGAAACCGAACGCGACCGAGACCTCGGTCGCCAAGCTCTTCGCGACCGAGGCGGCGGTCGAATGCGCGAACCTGGCGATCCAGGTCCACGGCGGCTCCGGCTACGTCGACGACTACCCGGTCGAGCGCTACCTGCGCGATGCCCGCGTCACCACCCTCTACGAGGGCACCTCGCAGATCCAAAAGCTGATCATCGGCCGCGCCGCCACGGGCGAGAACGCGATGACGCCCCTCGTCGGGGACTGACGGCGTGGCGCAGGTCGAGGTCTCGCTCGATGAGTACCGCGTTGCCCTGCTGCGGCTGAACCGGCCGGAGGCGCGGAACGCGCTCTCGCCGGAGATGCGAGCGGAGATCGCCGAGTCGCTCGAGCGCCTCGACGCCGACCCTGAGGTCCACTGCATCGTCCTCGCCGGCTCCGATGAGTTCTTCGCCGCCGGCGCCGACATCCGGGCGATGGCTGAGCGGCCCCTCGACGCGCCGCCCGACCCCGAGGGAATGCGCTTCTGGACCCGGATCAGTGCGATCGGGACGCCAATCGTCGCTGCCGTCTCCGGCTACGCCTTCGGCGGCGGCTGCGAGCTGGCAATGGCCTGCGACATGATCGTCTGCGACGAGAAAACCCGCTTCGGCCAGCCCGAGATCACCCTCGGGATCATCCCCGGCGGCGGCGGCACCCAGCGATTGGCGCGGGCGATCGGCAAGCAGAGGGCGATGGAGTACGTCCTCACCGGCCGCCGCTGGGACGCCAGGCAGGCCGAGCGCTGGGGCCTCGTCAACAAGGTGGTCGGCAAAGGCGCCTGGCTGACCGAGGCGATCGGGCTGGCGCGGGTGATTGCCGAGCGCCCACCGCTGGCGGTGCAGCTGGGGAAACAGGCAGTTCAGGTCGCCGAGGAGACCGACCTGGCCGAGGGGCTGCGGGCTGAGCGCGAGCTCTTCGACAAAGCGATGGCGAGCGAGGACCGGGTCGAGGGGATGACCGCCTTCCTTGAAAAACGCGAGCCCCGGTTTCAAGGCCGGTGAGCGTCTCCCGGGTCGGCGTCGTCGGCGCCGGGACGATGGGCCGCGGCATCGCCCAGATCGCAGCGCTCGGCGGCTACGGGACCGTCCTCTACGACCCGCTACCGGGGGTGGCGGAGGCGAGCGTTGAGGCACTTCGCAACGCGCTCGACAAAGGCGCCGCGCGCGGGCGCTGGAGCGAGGGCGACGCCGGGGCGGCGGCGCAGCGGGTGCAGCCGGCCGAGGACATCCAGCAGCTCGCCGGCTGCGAGCTGGCGATCGAGGCGGCTCCGGAGCGACTGGAGCTGAAGCGCGAGATCTTTACCCACCTCGCCGAGACCCTGGGACCGCAGGCGACCCTGGCCAGCAACACCTCCTCGCTCCGCGTCGGCGAAATCGCCGCAGGCGTCCCCCACCCCGAGCGGGTCGTCGGCATGCACTTCTTCAACCCGCCGCCGCTGATGAAGCTGGTCGAGATCGTCGCCGCTGAGCACTCCTCCGAGCAGGCCCTGGCCGCCGCAACCGAGGTAGGCGAACGGATGGGCCGCACCCCGATCCGCGCGAAAGACTCCCCCGGCTTCGTCGCCAACCGCCTCGCCCGTCCCTTCAGCCTCGAGTCGCTGCGAATCCTCGGTGACGGCGTCGCCGACGCGGCGACGATCGACCGCATCATCCGCCTCGGCGGCGGCTTCCGCATGGGCCCCTTCGAGCTGCTCGACCTGATTGGCCTCGACGTCAACCTAGAAATCGCCCGTTCCTTCTTCGCCCAAGGCGGAGAAGTAGAGCGCTGGCGCCCGAGCCCGATCCAGGAGCAACTGGTCGCCGAAGGCAAGTTCGGCCGCAAGAGCGGCCACGGCTACTACGACTACAGCGAGGACCGCGCCCCCGATCCCGACCTAGGCATCGACGCCCCCACCCTCGACCCCGAAGACCTGGCCAAGATCGACCCCGCAGCCGAAGAGGTCCTAACCCGCCTCTTCGCCCAGATCGCCAACGAGACCGCCTTCGCCCTAGAAGAGGAAGTCGCCTCCCCCGAGGACATGGACACCGCGATGCAGCTCGGCTTCAACTGGCCGGTTGGGACGACGCGGTTCACCGAGCTGATAGGTGCTCCCCGCGCGGTCGCCCTGCTCGAACACCTCGAGCGCGAGAAGGGGCCCGCCTACACGCCGGCACCGCGGCTGCGGGCCGAGGCGGAAGAGGCATGAACCCGGACGAGGACTTCGCCGAGGCCCGCCGAGGCCTTGTCGCCCCCTTCGACCCGCCGCGGGTCGAATCGGCCGATGGTCGCGTGGTCTGGGAGCTCGAGTCCTACGAGTTCCTGCAGGAGGAGTGCCCCGAGACCGTCAACCCAAGTCTCTGGCGACAGAGCCAGCTCAACTGCATCGCCGGCCTCTTCGAACTGGCGCCGGGCTTCTACCAGCTGCGCGGCTTCGACCTCTCGAATATGCACATCGTCGAGGGCGAGCAGGGGATCATCGTCATCGACCCGCTGATTTCGGCCGAGACCGCGGCGGCAGCCCTGGCGCTCTACCGGGAGCATCGCGGCGAGCGGGCGGTTACCGGCCTCGTCTACACCCACTGCCACATCGACCACTTCGGCGGCGCCAAGGGCATCGTCTCGGCCGAGGAGGTGCGAGAGCGCGAGATCCCGGTGCTGGCGCCGGAGGGGTTCCTCGAGCACGCGGTCAGCGAGAACGTCTACGCGGGAACGGCGATGGGCCGCCGCGCCGGCTACATGTACGGGGCGGCGCTGCGGCGCGGTCCCGACGGCCAGATTGGCGCCGGGCTCGGTCAGACGACCTCGCTGGGGACGATGACGCTGATCCCTCCCAACCTCGACGTCACCGCGACCGGCCAGGAAGAGACGGTCGACGGCGTGCGGATGGTCTTCCAGCTGACGCCGGGAACCGAGGCGCCGGCAGAGATGAACTTCCACTTCCCCGAGCACCGGGTCCTCTGCATCGCCGAGAACGCGACCCACACGATGCACAACCTGCTTACCCTGCGCGGCGCCCTGGTCCGCGATCCCCACGTCTGGGCGGCCTACCTCGACGAGGCGATCGAGCTCTTCGGCGCCGACAGCGACGTCCTCTTCGCCGGCCACCACTGGCCGCGCTGGGGCAGCGAGCGGATCGTCGACTACCTGCGCAAGCAGCGCGACCTCTACGCCTACCTCCACGACCAGACCCTGCGCCTGATCAACCAGGGCCTGACCGGGCGCGAGATCGCCGAGGAGCTGGAGCTGCCACCCGAGCTCGCCGAGGAGTGGCACTGCCGCGGCTACTACGGCTCGGTAAGCCACAACGCGAAGGCGGTCTACCAGCGCTACATGGGCTGGTTCGACGGCAACCCGGCCCACCTCTGGGAGCACACCGCGGTCGAGTCGGCCAGGCGATATGTGCAGTTCATGGGCGGCGGCGAGCGGGTCCTCGAACAGGCCCGCCAGTCGTTCGATGAAGGCGACTATCGCTGGGTCGCCGAGGTGGTCAACCACCTGGTCTTCGCCGAGCCCGACAACCAGGGAGCACGAGAGCTGCAGGCCGAAGCCCTGGAGCAGCTCGGCTATGGCGCCGAGAACGCGACCTGGCGCAACTTCTACCTGGTCGGGGCCGAGGAGCTCCGCAACGGACCCGCCGGAACCCCCACCGACGCCCGCCCCCTCGACATCCTCGCCAACCTCTCCCTGCCGCAGATCCTCGACGGGATGAAGGTGAGGCTGAACGGCCCCCGCGCCTGGGGCAAGCACCTAACGATCGGCTGGCAAGTAACCAACCCCGACGAGCGCCACCTCATCACCCTCGAAAACGCCGTCCTCCACCACCGCCCCTGGCCCGAGGACGCCGACCCCGAAGCCACCCTCGTAATCGAGCGCGAAGCCCTCAACGAAATGCTCGCCGGCACCGCCGACCTCGCAGCCCTGGCCGAGACCGGCCGCCTCCGCGTCGAGGGAGACGGCACCAAGGTAGGTGAACTCCTGGGCCTCCTCGACGACCCCGACCCGAACTTCCCAATCGTTACGCCGTGAGCCGCATCATCACCTCGTCCACGTAGCACCAGCTCCAGTCTTCGCCGGGCTCGGCGGAGCGGATTATTGGGTGGCCGGTGTCCTGGTGGTGGGCGGTGGCGTGTTTGCCGGGGGAGTTGTCGCAGCAGCCGATGTGGCCGCAGGTCTGGCACATGCGGAGGTGGACCCATTCCATGCCGAGGGCCAGGCACTCTTCGCATCCCGCGACCTCGCCGGGGAGGTCGAGGAGCTCAACCGCGTCGAGGTGAGTGCACTCAGCCACTACCGGTGGCGATCTCGGCGGGCTCGCCGCCCGGCATCCAGTGGGCCTCGACCGGCGGCTCTTCGTCGCGCAGGTAGCGCTCGGCGTCGAGCGCCCCCATGCAGCCGGTGCCGGCGGCGGTGACCGCCTGGCGGTAGGTGTGGTCGACGACGTCGCCGACGGCGAAGACGCCGCCGAGGTTGGTGCGGGTGGAGCCGGCCTCGGTCTCGATGTAGCCGTCCTCGTCGGTCTGGACCTGGCCCTGGACGATCTCCGATTTAGGCACGTGGCCGATCGCGACGAAGGCACCGTCGGCCGCGATCTCCTCCTCCTCGCCGGAGTTGACGTTGCGGAAGCGGACCTTCTCGAGCTTGCCGCTCTCGCCGGCGACGAACTCAAGCGGCTCGAGCGGGTTGCGGAACCCGATGTTGTCCTTTTCGCGCGTCCGGTCAAGCATGATCTTCGAGGCCCGGAACTGGTCGCGGCGGGTGACGACGTCGAGCTGGGAGGCGAACTTGGAGATGAAGATCGAGTCCTCCATCGCCGAATCGCCGCCGCCGATCACGATCACCTTCTGGTCTTTGAAGAAAGCCCCGTCGCAGACGCCGCAGGTGGAGACGCCGCGGCCGCCGAGCTCCATCTCACCGGGGATGCCGAGCCGTTTCGGCTCCGCCCCCATCGCCAGGATCACGGTCTTGGCGCGGTGCTCCTCGTCGCCGAGGAAGACCTTTTGCACGCCGCCGTCGGAGAGCTCGACCCGGTCGACGTCATCGGTGACGAAGCGGGTCCCGAAACGCTCGGCCTGAGCGCGGAACTGGGCCATCATCTCCGGGCCCATAATCCCCTCGGGGTAACCCGGGTAGTTCTCGACATCGGTGGTGTTCTGCAGCTGACCGCCCCACTGGAATCCCTCGAAGACCAGCGGCTCGAGGTTCGCGCGGGCGGTGTAGAGCGCAGCGGTGTAGCCGGCGGGACCGCCGCCGACGATGATCACGTTCTCGACCTTATTGCTGTCAGACATTGGCTCAGCCATCTTTCTGCCGCCTGGAGTCTATTACTTTACTTTTTATAGTAGCTCCCGGGAAGGCGGAAGGCAAACCGTCCACGACCCGCTCAAACTCCTTGGCGGCGCTACCGCCGCGGTCGATCGGCAGCCCCTCCTGTTCCCACTGGTGGACAGTGTGCCGGAGCTGGAAGAAGGCGAAGATCCCCGGCGGAATCGGCATCCAGAAGGAGACCAGACGGAAGATCAGGATCGCCGGGAAGACGGTTTCCGAGGGAAAGCCGAAGAGGACGAAGGCGCCGATCATCCCGGCGTCGACCGCCCCCACCCCCGCCGGGGCGAGCGGGAAGAGGTTGGCGACCATGCCGAGGAAGAAGCCCTGGACGACGACCGCGAGCGGGACATGGACGCCGAAGGCGTGGAACGAAGCCCAGAGCACGCCGATGCTGAAGGCCCAGAAGCCGGCGGCGCCGAGGACAGCCAGACCGCCCCTCGAAGGATGGGCGAAGAGCCCGAGCGCGAAGCGGAAGCCTTCGCCGAGGGTAGCCGGGACTTTGCCGGCGCTCTGGAGGAAGTGCTGGGAGCGTTCGCTGTGGGCGTAGCGGGCCAGGCGCTGCTCAGCGTCGGCGGGAATCAGGGTGACGAGGACGCCGAGGATCAACAGCAGGCCGGCGACGGCGGCGGGAACGATCGTCAGCTCGACCGAGCCCTTGCCGTTCATCACTCCGGTCCGCAGCAGGATCCCGAAGATGATCAGGGCGATGGGATAGAAGACGTAGTGGAGCGAGACGAAGGCGATCATCCGCCTGCCGACGTCACGCCGCGCCATCCCCGCCTTGCGCAGCGACCAGTAGGTGAGGGCGACGCCGCCGGCTCCCCCCGCCGAGAAGAGCAGGGTCGCGGCGACCCCGGCCATGTTGATCTCGTAGGTCTCCTTCCAGCTCAGCCGCAGGGCGTCGCCGCCGACCACGGCTTTGAAGAGAGCGATGTAGGTCGCGTAGGCGGCGACGTTGAAGGCGATCGCGATCCCGATCCAGAGCGGGTCGGCGTCGTCGAGGCGGCTGAGCGCGTCGCCGAGCCCGACCAGCTTCGGGAAGAGGAAGTAGATGCCGCCGAGCAGGAGGAAGACGAGGACGACGGTCTGGACGATCCGCCGCGTCGTGAAAATCGGCAGCTCAGCGAAGCGGCTGCCTCCGTTCGCCGATTCCTCCTGAGACACCCCAGGAAAACTAGCTACTCGCGATCCTCTCCAAACGTTGCAGCCCCCCATTTACCCCGCGTATGAGGGGTTCCGCCAGGGCCTCGCCGCGGCGCACCGCGGCAACCAGAGCGGCCCCGGCGAGCAGATCGGTGACGTAGTGCTCGCCGAGATAGACGAGCGCGAAGCCGAGCGTGCCGGCGTAGGTCCAGCCGAGCGCACCCTCGACCTTGCCGGCTTCGGCGAGCGCGAGGGCGGCGGTCAAGGAGGTGGCGAAGTGCAGGGAGGGCATCGCCGCCCAGGGGTTGCCGCCGAGCGCGTCGTACATCTTCGGCCAGGCCGAGCGCCAAGTGTCCTCCCCGACCTCGACCATGATCCGCCGCACCTCTTCCCCGGTCAGCCCCTGCTCGGAGGCCCACCACGGCGGCGCCGTCGGCACCGCGAAGTAAACGGCGCAGCCAAGGTCGAAGACGGCCGCCATCTGCCGCGCGGCCCGCGGGAAACGCTCCGGGTGCCGGGTCAGGATCACCGCCAGGGCGACATAGGGCTCGAGGAACCAGAGCCAGTGCGCCCAGGTGAGGACCCGGTTGGCAACCTTCACCTGCGGCAGCCGCGCCAGCGCCCGCTGCAGCCGCGCGTTGGGCAGGCGGCCGGCGCCGATCAGCCGGTCGGCGACAATCGGATAACGGGCCCGCAGCCGCGCCCGCAGCCGCTCGGGGTCGTCGTAAGGGAGCTCGTGGACCATGATGAATCCCCACATCTGCAGCGCGAAGAGGGCGACGTCGCGCTTCTTCGAGCGCGGGTGGAGGACGGCGACGGCAAGTGGACCGGCGGCGCAGGCGGCGATCGTCACCGGCGCCGGGGTCCGGAAGCGCTTGCGCAGTAGCGGCGTGGCGATCGCGGCCCCGATCGCAGCGGTGGCGCCGGCCCGGATCGCGACTCGCACCGCAGGGGATGTCCGGCGACGCCTCGTCATGAAGCCCGGCGAGTATAGGTAGGCAGCGGCGGGAAACCGCGGCGCCGCCCGGCCTGAATAGAATGGCCGCGCTTTGGCGCCCCACTCCCCTGGCACTGACCAGATCGACACCCTGCTCTGGATCGGCATCATCGCCGCCGTGATCCTCGTGGTCGCGGTGAACGCTGCGCTCTTCTTCGCGGTGCGGCGGTTCCGCTCCGAGCGCGGCGCGACCCCGCGCCAGCTGCTCGGCGGTCGCCGCCTCCAATTCCGGGTCGGCGGGGTGCTCACCGCCTTCGCCCTGCTGCTCTTCATCCTCGGCGTCATCTTCACTGACAAGGCACGGGAGACGCCGAGCACCGGCAGCGCCGGCCTCGCCTCGGCAAAAGAAGAAGCGCTGAAGATCAAGGCGACTGGCCAGCAGTGGCTGTGGCGCTACGACTACCCGAACGGTGCCTTCTCTTATTACAAGCTGGTCGTCCCGGTCGATACCGCGGTCGAACTGGAACTGCTCTCGACCGACGTCGTCCACACCTGGAACGTCAACGATTTGGCTCCCAAGGCAGATGCGGTGCCGGGTAAGACGCACAAGATCGTCTTCAGCGCCGACGACGAAGGCAGCTTCGACGGCGACTCGGCGACCCTCTCCGGCCAGTCCTACGCGGCGATGCGGACCGAGGTCGAAGTCGTATCCCCCGATGAGTACGAAGAATTCATCGAAAGCCAGAAAACCGAGATCGAAGAAGCTCAGGACCGGGTCGTCGGCCTGATCGAAGAAGGAAACGTGCCATGAGCCCCAGTGCCCGCCCCGAGCTCGTTGCCGAGGGCTACGTCCGCCGCCGCCCTCGCTGGGCCGAGCTGGCGACCAGCGCCGACCACAAGGAGCTCGGCCAGATCCTGATCTGCGGCGCCCTCGGCTTCCTTTTCGTCGCCGCGGTCGAGCTGCTGCTGATGCGGCTGCAGCTGCTGGTGCCGGAAAACACCTTCCTCTCGCCGGTTGGCTTCAACCGGATGCTCTCGCTCTACGGGGCGACCTCGATCTTCCTCTTCGCCGTCCCCTTCGCGCTCGGCTTCTTCTACTTCGTGGCGCCGCTGCAGGTGGGAGCCCGCGGGACCGCGCTGCCGCGGCTCGGCCAGGTCGGCGTCGCCCTCTATGTCGCCGGCGCGGTCATTCTCTACGCAACCTTCCTCTTCACCCCGTCGGAGGCCGGCGTCAACCCGCTCGCGCCGCTGAGCGAGACCGCCTTCCTCTCCAATAACGGCGTCGATGCCTGGGCCGCCGGTACCGGCCTGGCAACCCTCGGCTTTGTCCTCCTCTCCATCAACCTTGCGGCGACGCTGCGGATGATGCGGGCCCCGGGCATGGCCTGGCGCCGCGTTCCCGTCTTCGCCTGGGCCGCGGCCGTCTCCTCCTGGCTGCTGATCGTCGTCGGCCCGGTCCTGCTGGCGGCGCTGACGATGCTGATGATCGATCGCAACTACGACGGCATCTTCTTCGCCGACGGCTCCGGCGGCGCGCCGCTGCTCTGGCAGCACCTCAGCTGGATCTTCTTCAGCGGTACCTACATGCTGCTGACGATCTTCGCCTTCGGCACGATCGCCGAAATCGTCGCCTCCTTCTCCCGCAAACCGCTCTTCAACCGCAACGTGGTGATGGCCTCGCTAGCGGCGATGGCGGTGCTCGGCACCCTCGCCTGGATGCAGAACATGCTCACCGCCCCGATCGGGATCGGCTGGCAGTACTTCGCGATGCTGATGGCGCTGGCGCTCGTCGTCCCCGTCGGCCTCATCTTCTTCAACCTGATCGCGACCATGGTCGGCGGCACCCTGCGGATGCGGGCACCGGTCCTCTTCGCGCTTGGCGCGATCTCGATGCTTTCGATCGGCCTTGCCTCCGAGCTCTGCCAATCGCTGGTCGCCGCCGCCTGGCACGTCAAGAACACCACCGACTCGACCGCCGCCACCCACTTCGCCCTCGGCGGCGCCGCCGTCCTCGGTGGGTTCGCCGCCCTTTACTACTGGTTCCCGAAGATGACCGGGAAGACGATGGGCGAGAGCCTCGGCCGGATTTCTTTCTGGACGATCATCGTCGGCCTCCTGCTCGGCTTCGTGCCGCTCTTCCTCGCCGGCGACAAACAGGGCCAGGTCATCGATGCCTACAAGTACTTCGACAACGCCGGCGTCACCGCCTACAACGTGATCTCGACGATCGGCGTCCTGATCCTCTTCGTCGGGGTCCTGCTGACGATCCTCAACGCGATCTTCAGCCGCACCAACGGCCCCAGCGCCGGCCACGACCCCTGGGGCGGCGACACGCTCGAGTGGTTCACGCTCTCGCCGCCAGAGCCGCACAACTTCGACGTCCTCCCCGACGTTCGCAGCCCGCGGCCGCTGCGCGACATCCGCGAGGCGATCGCGCACCGGACCCGGCGCGAAGAGGCAGCGGGTGCGCGCGAGTCCCAGCCGGTAGCCTGAGTCCCGCATGAGCGGTGCCCAGACTGCTGCCCTGGCGCGGCGCCCGGCCCTCCCCACGGTCGTCCGCGACTACCTGACGCTGACCAAGCCGAAGGTGCAGTCGCTGCTGCTCTTCACCACGATCACGACGATGTACGTGGCCGGGGACCCCTCGGTCGGCCTCGTCTTCCTCACCTGTCTCGGCGGCGCCCTCTCGGCCGGTGGGGCCGGCGCGATCAATCACGCCGTCGACCGCGACATCGATCGCACGATGGCCCGCACCGCCGACCGTCCGGTCGCCTCCGGCCGCGTCTCCTCCCGCGCCGCCACGATCTTCGGCATCGCCCTCGGCACCGCTTCCTTCCTGCTGCTGGCGCTGACGGTGAACCCGCTAGCCGCCGCGCTCTCGCTCTCCGGCCTCTTCGGCTACGTCTGCGTCTACACGCTCTGGCTGAAGCGGACGACGCCGCAGAACATCGTCATCGGCGGCGCCGCCGGGGCGGTGCCGCCGCTGGTCGCCTGGGCAGCCGTCACCGGCGGCCTCAGCGGCATGGCCTTCTACATGTTCGCGATCGTTTTCTTCTGGACCCCGCCCCACTTCTGGGCGCTCTCGCTGCTGATGAAGGACGAGTACGCAAAGGCCGGGATTCCGATGCTGCCGGTCGTCCGCGGCGAGGAGGAGACGCGCCGCCAGATCCTCCTCTACACCGTCCTCCTCTACGCCGTCACCCAGCTGCCCTTCTGCGCCGGCGGCCTCGGCGTCGCCTACCTCGTCCCCTCGATGCTGCTCGGCGCCGGCTTCATCTACTTCTCGACCCGCCTCTACCGCAGCCGCGAGCGTCGCTGGGCGCTGAAGACGTACCTGTTCTCCCTCGCCTACCTGGCGCTCTTGTTTCTGGCGATGGCCGTAGCCGCCAACGTCTAGGCCGACGGCACCTCCCCTCGGACTGATAGAAATCCGGGCAATGGATCGCGAGACCGCACGTCAAAACATGCGCGCCGGGCTGGTGGCCGGAGGCATCGCCGCCGGAATCTTTGCCCTCTCGTTTGTCGCCGCCTTCCTCTACATCGCCCAGTAGGACATGGCCGACCACCGACACGTTCCCGAGCCGGGCGAGATGATCTACACGTCGCGTCCCTCCTGGGGCCCGGTCTTCTTCGCCGCCGGGGCCGTTGGGCTCGTCTGCGGGATCTTCGCCGGCGGCTTCATGTTTCCGCCCGTCTTCTACGCCGTCGTCGGCGCCATCCTCGTCCTGATCGCCTTCCGCAGCATCGTCCGCAGCGCCGTCCGCGACTACTACCGCCTTCCGCGCCGCCAGGAGACCCGGGGAGCAGCACTCCCCGTGGAAACGATCTCCGGCCCGCCTCGCGGCTAGCTAGAGCCCGGCAGGCTCATTTCACTCGTAGCGCCGTCGCTGGTCCAGCAGCGGACGATGTCGCGGATCGAGAGGATCCCGGTGGGCTCGCCGTCGTCGAAGACGACCAGGTGGCGGACGTTGCGGCGCGACATCTCCGCCGCCGCCCGCTCGAGGCTCCAGTCGGGAGCGGCGCTGAGCACACCCTCGCTCATGTGGTCGCAGACCCGCTCGTGGTCGGGGTTCTGTCCCTGCGCAACCGAGATCAACAAATCGCGCTCGGTAACCACAGAAGGGGACGGCATCTCGCCGTCGAGGACCAGCGCCGCGCCGGTGCCTTTCTCGACCATCTTCGCGGCCGCCTCACGCAGGGTGTGCGCGGGGCCCACGGTCAGCGTGATCTCCGACATGCCGTCTCTCACCTGCATCTACGACCTCCGATCGCGCCGGTTCTGGAGCTAGTGCGAATAGCCTCAATCCTATCCCATGGGAATAGGTCACAACGACGCTTACCCCGGGCGCCGACATATAGACTCCCGCTCGCATTGCGCCCCATGAATCGCTCCTCGAAATCGATCCGATCGCTGCTCGCGCTCATCGCCCTGGTCGCCCTCGTGGTGGCCGCGTCCGGCTGTGGGACGACCAGCGCCGACCCCGAACGCGGCAGGGATCTCTTCCGGCAGAAGTGCGGCGTCTGTCACGCCCTTGCCCAGGCAGGCTCCGCCGCCGAAGTCGGGCCGAACCTCGACGATGCCTTCGCCGCGGCGCGTGCCGTCGGCAATGACTCCGACACCATCGAAGGAATAGTTAAGGCGCAGGTCGAGTACCCGCGCGAGAACAACGGCGACCCCCGCGTCTCGATGCCCGCCGACATCGTCACCGGCCAGGACCTCGACGACGTCGCCGCCTACGTCGGCGAATGGGCCGGCGTCCCCGGGGCCGCGCCGCCGGAAGTGGCAGGCGGCCCGGGCGCCCAGGTCTTCGCCAACAACGGTTGCGGCAGTTGCCACACCTTCAAAGCCGCCGGCTCCGGTGGCGTCACCGGTCCCCCGCTTGAAAAATCGTTGGTGCCGGGCGACGACGAAGCCGTGGTTGAAGAAATGATCGTCAACCCGAACGCGGAGATCGCCAAGGGCTACCCGCCCAACGTGATGCCGCAGAACTTCGGCGAAATCCTGACCGAAAAAGAAATCGAAGACCTGGTCGGGTACCTGATCGAAAACTCCGCTGCCGGCGAAGGCCAGGGCGGCGGGAAATCCCAAGGCTGAGCGGAAGCGGCCGGGCGGCCGCTGCGATCATGTGAGGTAGATGCGGGAACGCTTGAAAAGCCGCCTCGAGATCTCGCCGGAACGCTACGCGCAGGTGACGCTGGTCGCGCTGATCGCCCTCTCGATGATCGTCCTGACCGGCGCCGGAGTCCGCCTCACCGGCTCCGGTCTCGGTTGCCCAGATTGGCCCAAGTGCTACGGGGGCACCACTCCCCCGCTCGAATCCCACGCGGTGATCGAGTACACGAACCGCCTGATCACCGGCATCGTCGGCCTCGCGGTAATCGCTGCGGCCCTGCTCGCCTGGTTCCGCCGTCCTTACCGCTGGCACCTGGCCCTGTTCGGGGCCCTGTTGCCGCTTGGGGTGATCGGGCAGGCGATCCTCGGGGCGCTGGTGGTCAAGTACCATCTCGCCCCCGGCCTGGTTATGAGCCACTTCATCCTCTCGATGATGCTGCTCGACGCCGCCTTCGCCCTCGCCTGGTGCTCGCGCTACGAACCCTGGGAGCGCCGCCGCTCCGAGGACCGGCTCGGGGTCTGGGCGGTCCGGGCGCTGATCCCGCTGGGGCAGCTGACGATCCTCGCCGGCACGATCGCCACCGCCTCCGGCCCCCACGCCGGCGCTCACGAAGGGCAGCTGGTCCACCGCTTCGACTTCGAGGGGGCACGGACGCTGGAATGGGTGGTCGAGCGCCACGCTGCGCTCGCCACCGTTTACGGCATCGCCGCGATCGCCGTCTGGTTCCTGCTGCGGCGCGATGGCGGCGACAGGAGGGCGCTGAAGCCGCTCACCGTCGTGCTCGGCCTGCTGGCCCTGCAGGGGGCGATCGGCGGCATCCAGTGGGCGCTTGAACTGCCCGGCGAGATCGTCTGGGTCCACGTCGCGGTGGCGACCCTCAACTGGCTGGCGATGCTCTGGACCGTGGCCACGGCGGGACGCCTCGAGCCGCGCGCCGAGACTGCTCCCCCCGAGCCCGCGGAGAGTCGCCCCCGCGAGACGGCTACCGCCGGCCCCGCCTAACGCTTGCTGCCCTTCTGGCTTTCGATCGGCGCCCTCAGTCTCGTCCAGGCGAGCCTCGTAGCGGCACCGAAGCCGCCCCTGCCCGCCCTCCTGGGCCGGTTTCAGAGCCGCTGGTGGGCGCTGGTGCTGCCCCTCTCGATCGTGGTGGTCGTTTCGGCAATCGCCCTCGACTCCGTCAGCGCCCGCTTCCTCACCTACCTGGCGCTGGTTGCTGTGCCGCCCCTCGCCGCCGTCGCCCTTGCCTGGCTCCTGCGCGGGGCGCGCTGGCAGTTCGCCTTCCTCGTCCTGCCCCTCTTCGCGGTCGCCTGGGCGGACAAGGGCTCGCTGAGCGGCCAGACGGCCGCTCTCGCCCTGACCGCCCTCTCCTGCGTCACCCTCGGTTGGCTGATTGCCTGCGTGGTGCCGGCACGCTGGCTGAAGCTGGGCATCTACGTGATGGCGGCGGTCGACACCTACCTGATCGCCGGCGACCTCCTCCAAGGCCCCAACGCCGTCCTCAACACCGCAGCCCCCGCCGCCGACCTCCCCCGCCTCCAGCTCGCCAACTTCGGCTCGGCCCTGATGGGCTTCGGCGACCTCTTCATCGCCGCCACCCTAGGCGCCCTCCTCGCCCACGACCGCCGCCTCCAGCTCCAAGGGGCACTCCTCGCCGCCGCGATCGGCCTCTCCTTCGACTTCCTCTTCTTCACCGTAGACGAGCTCCCAGCCACCGTCCCGATCGCTTTGGCGCTGGCCTGCACCGAGGTGCTCAAGCGTCGAACTAGAGCTGCGTGATCAGCGCAGCGAAGCCAGCCACCATTGCAGAGGACATACCGATGAAGCCGATAACCATCGTCTTCTGGAGCGAAGCCATACCGTCGCCGAGCCGTTCGAGGTTGTTCTCGACCCGTCCCATCCGCTTGTCGGCTTCCACGAAGCGCTGATCGAACAGTTCGAACCGCTCGTCGATCGCGTCCAGACGGAGGTCGATTTTGTCTAGCCGAAGATCGACCTGATTGAAGCGTTTATCCACCTCTTTGAACCGCTCATCGACCTTGGCGAATCGCTTGTCGACCTGAATAAACCGTTCGTCGACCTGGTCGAAGCGCTGGTCGACCTGGCCGAAGCCCTCCTCGACCCTATCTTCGAGAGAGTCGAGCCGTTCGTCGGTGGTGCCCGGGGTCATCGTCTGCATGCTGCCAGAGTACAGGGACAATTGCAACTTTTTGTCGTAGAAACAAAAAATTGCGAAACAAATCAGTGCCGTTTCTGTGAAATCCACCACCGATAGGCATAAATGCACCCGGCGATCACGATGGCCAGCAACAAAAGGGCCCCCACCAACGGCCGCGTCAGCAGCGTCACGGCAACGATCAACGCCCCGGCCGCCACGACGATGACGACCCATTTAAAGACGGCGGCCTCGTTGAACTTCATCGAGATCCGCTGATTCGAAGCCGTCTCAGAGTATGTAAACCGTCACGTACACAATGATCCACATGATGTCTACGAAGTGCCAATAGATCCCTGGCACCTCGACGCCTAGGTGGTCCTCCTCTTTGGGGCCGAAGTGGCCGCGGAAGGCGCGGATCGTCGCGAACGAGAGCAGCATCAGGCCGACGAAGACGTGGGCTCCGTGGAGGCCGGTGAGGCTGTAGAAGATCGAGCCGAACGAGAGGTCACGGGCGCTGAAGCCCAGGTGCACGTACTCGTTGATCTGGATGAAGAGGAAGGTGGCGCCGAGCAGCCAGGTGGCGACCAGGCCAAGCTTCAATCCGGTGCGGTTGCCGCGGCGGATCGACTCGAGGGCGTAGTGGACCGTAAAGCTCGAGGAAATGAGGATCGCCGTGTTCATCCCGGCGACCGCCTTCGGCAGTTCGAACGGTTCCGGCGGCCAGCTCTGAGGGTCGACGACGACTCGGAGGAAGAAGTAGGAGGCGAAGAATGCTCCGAAGAGCATCACCTCGGAGACGATGAAGAGCAGGATGCCGAGCGTCTGCCGGTCGATCCGCGAGCTCTGGTTGGCCTCCGGCGGCCCGTGATGGTGGTGGTCGGCGTGGGACTGCCCGACCGCTACGGAAGCGCTCTCCATCAGCTTGCCTCCCCCTCGGCGACGGCGGCGACGACGGCGGTTGCCGGCCGGCCGACCTCGATGTGCTCGACGGACTTCTCGGTGATGTCGCGGACCCGGCCGATCAGGTTGTCCTCCAGCCACTGCGAGCGCTCACCGGCGAAGGTCGAGATCAGGATGTCGTCGATCCGGTAGTGCTCGATCCCGTTTTTGACCGCCAGGAACGGGTCCGGGCTCATCGGCTGGCCGGTGGCATCGATGTCGCTGCGGTAGAGCTCGGCCAGGGTTGAGGCGAGGTCACGGGCGACCTGGGCCTCGCTGACGTCCTCGGCGCGCGGGCAGATGATCGTGAAGCGGTGCGGCCGGATGCCGGCGCGGTCCTTGAGACGCGCGACCAGATCGGGCGCGGCGACGGTCTTCGTAGCCACGACCAAGGTGTGGTTCAGGTCCCAGCGGATCGCGTCCTCTTCGATCCGGACCGGGATGTGGGTCAGCCTGACCTCCGGTTCGATCCGGTCACGAACCCACTCGACGAGGTCGCGCCGCATGAAGCCGAAGCGGGTGTCGGGAAGGCTCGAGAAGAGCACCTCGCCCGGGCGGTGGGCGCGGACGGCGTCGTCGACGGCAAGCGAGGACTCCGGGTCCAGCACCTCGCCGATCGAATCGATCCCGAACTCGCTCAGTACCGCCATCGTCACCTCGACGCGGGCGCGTGCCGCCTCACGAACCTCGTCGGAGTCGATCAGCTGACCAACCGATGGCTGGTTCTGCGGAGCCGCAACGACGACGCCCGAGATCTGATCCTGGCGCTCGCGCACCGCCTGCAGCAGCTTGCGGCCGCCGGCCACCTCGTTGAGGAAGACCAGCAGCGGCTTGCGCTCGTCAGCCTGCTCCACGCTCATGAACCGGTACCCACCACGCTCGGTTCGCCGGCCGGAACCTCGGCGCCCTCGCTGGTCATGATCGCGTGTTTGGCGCCGGGGATCCCGAACTCGTAGGGGCCGCCGACGACCCGCGGGATCTCGTCGAAATTGAAGATCGGCGGCGGAGAGGAGACCTGCCACTCGATCGAGTTGGCGCGCCAGGGGTTGGCCTCGGCACGCGGGCCGTAGCGCCAGCTGGTGACCATGTTGTAGAGGAAGACCAGCTGGACGGCGCCGAGCATAAAGGCGAAGACGCTGATCAGCAGGTTCCAGTTGCCGAACTGTTCGGCGTAATCAGCGACGCGGCGTGGCATCCCGTCCATCCCCACCCAGTGCATCGGGATGAAGGTGCCCCAGGTGCCGACCAGGGTGCCCCAGAAGTGGACGCGGCCGAGCCGCTCGTCGTACATCCGGCCCGTCATCTTCGGGAACCAGTGGTAGACGCCGGCGAAGATCGTGAAGACCGAGCCGCCGAAGAGCACGAAGTGGATGTGGGCAACGATGAAGTAGGTGTCGGAGACGTGGATGTCGATCGGCACCATGCCGAGCATCACGCCTGAGATCCCGCCGATCGTGAAGGTGACGATGAAGGCGAGCGCGAACAGCATCGCGGTCGAATAAGTGTGGATCTTGCCGAAATAGAGGGTTCCCAGCCAGGAGAAGATCTTGATCCCGGTCGGCACCGCGATAAGCAGGGTGGTGATCATCATCGGCACTCGCAGCCAGGAGAACATCCCGGCGACGAACATGTGGTGCGCCCAGACCGAGTAGCTGAGGACGACGATCCCGATCAGCGCCAGGGCCATCAGCCGGTAGCCGAAGATCGGCTTGCGGGAATGGGTCGAAATGACCTCGGAGATGATCCCGAACCCGGGCAGGATCATGATGTAGACCGCCGGGTGGGAGTAGAACCAGAAGATGTGCTGGTAGCTGATGACGTCGCCGCCAGCTGCGAAGTCGAAGAAGTTGGTGTGCAGGGCGCGGTCGAAGAGGACCATGAACTGGACGCCGGCGATGAACGGGGTCGCGGCGACGACCAGCAGCGAGGTCGAGAGGTTCGCCCAAACCAGCAGCGGCATCCGCCAGAAGGTCATCCCCGGCGCCCGCATGGTGATGATCGTGACCAGGAAGTTCAGGGCCGTGGCGATCGAGGAGGCGCCGGCGAACTGGACGCCGAGGTTGAAGAACGACTGGCCCAGCGGCGCCCCGGTCGAGAGCGGCGCGTACCCGGTCCAGCCGGCGTCGAAGGCGCCCCCCGGGCAGAGGAAGCTGCCGATGAAGAGCAGCCCGGCCAGCGGCAGCATCCAGAAGGAGAGCGCGTTGAGGCGCGGGAAGGCCATGTCCGGCGCGCCGATCATCAGCGGCAGGACGTAGTTCGCGAGCCCGGCGAAGACCGGAATCACGAAGACGAAGATCATCAGCACCGCGTGGGTGGAGAAGAGGCTGTTGTAGGTGGCGGCGTCGACGATCTGGGTGCCCGGCTGGGCGAGCTCGGCCCGGATCAGCATCGCCATCAGGCCGCCCACGAAGAAGAAGAAGAAGGTGGTGCAGACATACTGGACACCGATCACCTTGTGGTCGGTGTTGAAGCGGAAGTAGTCCTTCCAGGTCTTCGCCCCATGCTGGGAGTGGTCGTCGGGGATCGTCGGCGCGCCGACCGCCCAGCGCAGCCAGTAATCGAAGCAGCCGAGCCCGGCGAGGAAGCCGAGCGGGGCCGTGATCGCCGGGACAATGATGTGCGGGTAGCCGGTCTGTTCGGTCTGGTAGATCGGCAGCCCGGAGATCGCCCGCAGCGCCACCACGAGGCCGAATCCGAACGCTCCGAAGGCGATCGCGCCGAGGATCGCGCGCGTCCAGCCTGGTCTCTTGATCGCAGCAACCATCAGCTTTCCCCCATTATGCCTATGCGCCCCCGGCGTCCAAGCCGGCCGGATTTGCCTGCGAATCCTGCTTGACCGACTCCATCAGCGGTTCAGGAGTTTTCTGCTTCAAGCCGTCGACCCACTTTTCCCACTTCGCCTCCGACTCGACTACGACCTTGGCCCGCATCGTCGCGTGGCCGAAGCCGCAGAGCTCGGTGCAGATCAGCTGGTAGGTGCCTTCCTTGTCGGGCGTGACCAGCGCGGTCGTGGTGATCCCCGGGACGTTGTCTTTCTTGATCCGCCACTCGGGCACCCAGAAGGAGTGGATTACGTCCTGGGCATGCATTTTGAACTGGATCTGGCGATTTACCGGGACGTGGAATTCGCCTTCTTTCCAGACGTAGCCTTTGCCCGGGTAGGCGAAGCTCCAGGCGTACTGCTGGGAGAAAACGTCGACGGTGACATGGTCGGCCTGCTTCTCTTCGATGTCCGCGAGGACCTTCCAGCTGTAGCCGGCGCCGAAGAGGACGATGATCGTCGGGATCAGGGTCCAGGCGATCTCCAGGCGGGTGTTGCCGTGGATCGGCTCGCCGTCGGATTCGTCGCCCGGCTTCGCCCGGAATTTGTAGAGGGCGTAGAAGAGCATCACCATCACCAGCGAGAAGACGAACGAGGAGAGGACGATCATCACGTTGAGAAGATCGTCGATCTTCGGCGCGGCGGTGGAGGCCTCCTGGCCGTCCCAGTTGATCGAGACCATGACCGCCGAGATGACGACCGTCATGGCGATCGTCGCCAGCAGCATCTTGACTATGGGCAGGCGGCCGTACATTGGGGCGGCGGGCATTCTATTGAAGCGACGGCGGGAGGCTTTGCGGTCCCCGGGTGACCATTGCAACTAGCTCCCAGGGCGCGGTAGATCGTCGAGTTTCCCGGCCGCGGCGGCGAGCACGCCGCGGGCCACTCCCTCCCAGCTCCAGAGCCGGCGGACCGTCTCCACCAATACCTGGCGCGCCGCCTCGCTCTGGTTTTCTGGAAGGTCTAGCCAGGCGCTCAACCGCCCGGCGATCGCCTCGATCGCCCCTTCCTCGACCGGGAAGGAAACGAGCTCGGCGGCGGGGGCGGGGAGGGCGTCGCGCAGCTGGCGCGAGACCTCGAGCATCCCGGAGTGGCCGGCGGAGACGGGCAGGGTGCCGCAGGCGGCGGCCTCGACGGCGACCATCCCGAAAGCCTCGGGAAAGGTGCTGGGCATGACCATCGCTTCGGCGCGGGGGAAGAAATCGGCGACCTCGTGGTGCTCGAGGCGCCCGATGAACTCGACCGAGCCGGCGGCAGCGCGCGCCATCTCCGCATAGCCAGCTGGCGGATCGGCGAGGAAGGCGCTGAGGATCGGCAGCGGCCGCTCCTCCCCGCCCTCGAGCCCCCAGCCGCGGTGGGCGATCTCCCGCGCCCCCTCGAGATCGCCACGGTCGAGCGCCGCCAGCAGCCGCCGCAGCGCCTCCTCGAAGGCGCCGAACCCGGCCACCTCGAGCCGGGCCGCGGAATAGGTGGCCCGCACCAGCGGCCAGGCGGCGAGCAGGAGGTCGACTCCCTTGGAGACGATCAGCTTGCCGACGAAGGCGACCAGCGGCTCGCGCTCTCCCCGGGGCCGGAACTCCTCGACGTCGACGCCCGGCGGCCCGAGCCGCGTCTTCTCGCGCAGACCGGGTACGTCGCTGAGCGCCTCCCAGAGGGACTCGGCGGTGTGGCCCGAGCCGGTGAGGACGCCGCTCGCCGCCTCCACCCCCTCCCGCGCGTAGGGCAGGAAGCGCGGGTGCGGTTTGACCGTGTACTCGAGCGCCGAGCCGTGGATCTTCACCGCGAACGGCGCCACATCGGCCCGGGCGAGGATCGCCGGCCCCATCACCAGGTGGTTGGCGAGGGCGAGGTCGATGCCGCCGGCCGCCTCGGCCACCTCGCGCACCGCGGCCACGTTTGCCTCCAGGTAGCGGTCGAGCTCGACCTCGGTCAGCTCGGGGAAGGTCTTGACCTCGAATCCCTCATAAGGGTCCTTGACGTAGACCGGCAGCAGGCCGCCGATGTCGGGGTTGTGGATCTGCACCCCCTCGATCCGCACCTCGCGGTCCTGGCAGAGCAGATGCACCTCGTGCCCGAGCCGGGCCAACGCCCGCGCCAGATTGACGTTGTAGATGTTGCTGCCGGTGCCGCGCAGCATGTAGCCGTGGAAGATGAGTAAGCGCATCGGAGCCGCCCAAGCTAATAGTCTTCCCGGCGATGAACGAGAAGCAGCTCTACCGGATGCGTGCCGCGGCCTCGGGACGGGAGGCGATCACCCACGCCGAGCCCGGCTCGGTCTACGTCGATCGCGAGACCGGTGAGGAGATGGAGCCGGTGGGCATGGTCCTGCCGCTCGCCCCCTCGGTCTCGTCCCTGCCGCGCAGCCCCGAGAACCTCCGCGCCTGCCGCCGCTGCGACCAGCTGATCGGCTTGGACGTCTCGGATTGCCCGTACTGCGGGCTCCGTCAAGCAGCCCTTTAAAGCGCTTCTAGCGCTAGGGCTTCTTCACCAAGGTTGCCGTGTAGAGCAACCGGGCTTCGCTGTAGTAGCAGCCGTAGGTCTTGGTCTTGCCGACGCCCTGCTGGGGATGGCCGCCCTGGATGTCTTCCTTGGAGATGCAGTGCTCTGGCAGGCGGCTGCCGCGCCAGCTGTTTTCCGGCGAGAGGTTGAGGGCGAACATCGGCGCCCAGGTGGGGATCGTCAGCGCTACGACCTGGCCCTTGAGGACGGTGAGCGGGTGGTCGAGCGCGAAGACGGGGGTGCTGCCGAAGTAGGGGTTGAGGATCTCGGTCGGGCTCTGCCGCACCAGCGTGTATTTCGGCGGCTTGGTGCCTTCGACCGGGCGCAGGATGCCGATCCGGGCCTGGGCCGGGGTGCCGAGGAATTCGTCGAAGAAGCTCACCTCGTCGGTGGTGGTTTTCGTTTCCTGCGTCGAGGGCTTGGCGAGGGTGATTGACCAGGCGACGATCTTGCCTTCGAAGGGCGCCTCGAAGGGGCGCGGGACGCCGTCGGCGATCGATTGGAACCCGGTCACGTGACCCTCGACCCGGCAGGGCGTGATCTCGACGTTGTTGACGATTTTGCCCGGGCAGGAGGCCGGCGGCGTTTCCGAGGTCTGGCCGAGGACGACCACCCGCAGCGGTGCCGAGTCCGCGGTGCCCGGCGCCGCGACGGCGACGAGGGTGGCGAAGAGGCAGGCAGCCGCGAGCAGCGCGGTCCAGCCGCGGCGGGTGGTGGCTTTCGTCTCGGTGATTCGCATCGTTGTGGCAACACGAGGGGCTGAGCCCAGTTGCGGCGCCAATCTTGCCTTTCAGGCCGGCCGGATGCTGCGCCCCGGCAGCCGTTGCACGATCCCGGCCAAGTGGCCCCGTTAGGGTTGCGGCTCCAGATGGAGGCTTCAGGCAGTGCACACCAGTTCATCCCGGCGGCGCTCGCGGCCTTCGGGGTCGAGGCCGACGAGATCGAGCTGGCGGTGATGGGCGCCGCCCACGAGATCTTCTGGCCGCCGATCCTCGAGCTGCTCGCGCTCGACACCAGCGCCGTCGCCTCCGAGCAGGATCACGACCTCTCGCAGGCGCCGCCGCGGCGATGAGCGAGCCGCTCGACCTTTCGCTGCGCGAGCAGGCGGCGGCGATCGCCGCCGGTGAGCTCGACGCGAGCGAGCTACTGGAGGCGACGCTGGCGCGAATCAAGACCTGCAACCCGACGATCAACGCTGTGGTGGAGACCTTCCCGGAGCGCTCGCGGGAGATGCTCGCGGCTGCACCCGCCGGACCGCTCCACGGCGTTCCGATCGTGATCAAGGACGAGTGGCCGCTGCCCTGGCGCGCCCAGCGCTTCGGCGCCGCCGACATGCTGGCGAAGACCGCGCCCGGCGAGTCGGGGCCTTACCGCGCCCTGCGCGACGCCGGCGCGGTCGTGGTCGGCGTCGGCAACATGCACGAGCTCGGCGCCAGCAGCACCGGCAACGTCTCCGTCTACGGACCGGCGCGCAACCCCTGGAACCCCGACCGCTGCCCAGGCGGGTCTTCGAGCGGTCCGGCGGCGGCGGTCGCTGCCCGGCTCGTCGCCGGCGCGGTCGGCGCCGACGGGGTCGGCTCGATCCGCTACCCCGCCACCTACTGCGGGCTGACCGGGCTGAAGCCGACCTTCGGTCGCTCGGCGATGGACGGCCACCACATGGCCGGCGTCTCGACCACGATCGTCTCCGGCCCGCTCTGCGCCGATGCCGGCGACGCCCGCCGGCTCGCCTCGGTCCTCTACGGCGAGGAGCTGCGTGCCGGCCAGGTGAGCGGCCTGCGGATCGGGGTGATCGAGGACGAGGTCTCCGAAGACGTCGCCCTGCCTGTCCACGAGGCGTGTGAGAAAGCAATCGAGGACCTGCGTGCAGCAACCGATGGTGACGTCAGGAAGATCGAGCTGCCGGAACTGCCGGCGGCGACCCTGGCAACCGTCCTGATCGCCAACAGCGAGAGCCTCGGCGGGGTCACCCCCGAGCGCCTCAACAACCTCCATCCCGAGCTGAGCCCGCTCGCCCGCGGCCTGCTCAAGTACCGGCTGATGCTGCCGGCGGCTGCGACGGTGAAGGCGCATCAGGTCCGGACGATGGCGCGGCGGCGCCTGGCGGAGGTCTTCGACGACGTCGACGTGATCGCCTGGCCGACGGTCCCGGCGGTGGCGCCGCCGCTCGAAGCACCGCTGGTCGAGCTGCCCTCCGGCACGCTCACCGCCGACGCCGCCAACGTCCGCGGTGGCGCCCTCGCCAACCTCACCGGCATCCCCGCGATCAGCGTCCCGGTCGGCTCCTCGGAAGGGCTGCCGATCGGGTTGCAGCTGCAGGCGGCCTGGGGGCGGGACGAGCTGCTGCTCGACGCGGCCGAGGCGCTGGAGGGCGCGAACGGGCGCCGCTGGGTCGAGGCGGTGCCGCCGCTGACGGCCGAGCAGACCGAGGCCTGATGACCGACTCGACGGCAACACCGGCGATCGTCGTCGAGGGGCTCGAGCGCAGCTTTGGCGAGGTCCTCGCCGTGCAGGGGATCGACCTGCGGGTCGAGGAGGGAGAGATCTACGGCTTCCTCGGTCCCAACGGCGCCGGCAAGACGACGACGGTGCGGATGCTGACGACGCTGCTGTTGCCGACCGGCGGTCGCGCCACCGTCGCCGGTTTCGACGTTGCTGCCGAGGCGCGGCAGGTGCGGGCCTCGATCGGGGTGGCCCTGCAGGAAGCGGCGCTCGACCCGCTGATGACCGGGCGCGAGCTGATCCGGCTGCAGGCGACGCTGCAGGGGCTGCCGACCGGGGCGGGGCGCGAGCGCGCCGATGCGCTGCTCGACCGGGTCGGCCTCTCCTACGCCGCCGACCGCCGCGTCGGTGGCTACTCGGGCGGGATGAAGCGCCGGCTCGACCTCGCCGCCGCCCTTGTCCACGAACCGCGGGTGCTCTTCCTCGACGAGCCGACGACCGGGCTCGACCCGGTCAGCCGCAAGACGATCTGGGAAGAGGTGCAGGCGCTCAACGACGATGGCACCACCGTCTTCCTCACCACCCAGTACCTGGAGGAGGCCGACCAGCTCGCCGACAACGTCGGGATCATCGACCGTGGGCTGATCGTCGCCGAGGGGACGCCGGAGGAGCTGAAGGGCGAAATCGGCAACCCCCACATCGAGCTGACGGTCGCGGCGGGCGCAGTGCCCGAGGCCGAGCGTGCGGTCGCCGAGCTCGGCCGGCTGCGGCCGCGCAAGGGCGAGGACCGGGTCCTGCTCGAGGTCGAGCAGGGCGCCGCCGAGGTGCCGCGGGTGGTGCGGGCGCTGGACGAGGCTGGAATCGCGGTCGAATCCCTGGAGCTGGTGCGGCCGACCCTCGACGACGTCTTCGTTGCCAAGACCGGGCACCACCTCGAAGGCGAGGGCGAGCAGGAGGGCGACCCGGCCGGTGAGGAGCCGGCGCCGGCGTGAGCGAACTGGCAACGGGCGCGCGGGTGGTGCGGGCACTGGGCGCACGCTCGATCCGCCAGACCTTCCGACGGCCGCAGCTGATCAGCCCGATCGTTGTCTTCCCCACCCTGCTGCTGGCGATTCAGACCGGCGGCGCCGGGGCGGGGATCGAACTGCCGGGCTTCCCGCCGGTCCAGAGCTTTCTCCAGTTCATGCTCGCCGGCTCGATGATGCAGTCGATGATGCTGGCCGGCAACAGCGGCGGCATCGCCTTTGCCGTCGACATCGAGATGGGCTTCACCGACCGTCTCTTCGCCTCCCCCATCCCCCGCTTCGCGATCGTCCTTGGCCGGCTGGCGGGGACGGCGGCGCTGGGGCTCTTTGCCTCGCTCTGGTTCCTCGCGATCGGGCTGATCTTCGGCGCCCACATTGAGGGCGGCGTCCCCGGAGCGCTGCTGGCGATTGCGCTGATCACCACTTCGGCGATCGCGGTCGGCGGCATCGGCGCCGCGATCGCGCTGCGGACCGGGAGCGCCAGCGTCGTCCAGGGGCTCTTCCCACTGGTCCTCGTCGTCCTCTTCCTCTCCTCGGCTTTCTTCCCGCAGGAGCTGATGATCGAGCCGGCGAAGACGATCGCCGAATACAACCCGTTCAGCTTCATCGTCGAAGGGGTGCGGGAGCCGATCATCTCCGGGATCGACGCCACCCAGACGCTGGAGGCCGTTGCCGCGATCGCCGGCATCATCCTGCTCGGGCTGGTCCTCAGCGCCAGGGCCCTGCGACACCGGCTGCGGACGGGCTGATGGAGGCGGCAACCGCCACCAAGAAACTGGCGCCGAATGCGCCGGCGCCGGCATGGCGGACCAACATGGCCACGATCGCGGCGCTGATCGCGCGGGCGAAGAACGAGCTCCTGCGGGTGCCGGGGGCGGCGATCCCCGGGGTGCTAGCGCCGACGATCTTCTTCCTTGGGCTGAACGGCGTCTTCGGCTCGCTGATCCACCTCCCCGGCTTCGACAGCGGCTCGTATGAGAGCTTCATCGTCCCGGTCAGCATGCTGCAGGGGGCGGGCTTCACCGGCGCCGCCGCCGGCGTCAACCTCGCCCGCGACTACGAGCAGGGGTGGGTAGACCGTTTGCTGGTCTCCCCCGCACCGCGCTGGGTCCTGCTCGGCGGCAACGTCCTCGCCGCCGCCGTCCGCGCCTTCATCCCGGCGACCTTCGTCCTCGCGATCGGCTTCGTCATCGGCGTCCAGTGGCCCGGGATCGACGGGCTGCTCGTCTGCTACCTGATGGTCGCGGCGATGGCCGCTGTCGCCGCCTGCTGGGGGTCGATGCTGGCGCTCCACTACAAGAGCCAGTCGGCGGCGCCGCTGATGCAGGCCGGGATGATGGGGCTGATCCTGCTGACGCCCGCCTACGCGCCGCTGGAACTGCTGCAGCCGTGGCTTGAGAAGGTGGCGAGGATCAACCCGGTCACCCAGGTAGTTGAGGCAGCGCGGCAGGGGTTCGTCGGCGGCGTCACCTGGGGCGACACCTGGCCGGGACTTCTGGCCGTGGCGGGGCTTCTGGCGGTGCTGGGGGCGCTGGCGCTGCGCGAGATGCGCCGCACCAATGTCTGAGGCCGAGCGCCAGGCGGTCGTCGCCGAGACCGAGCGGGTGTTGCGGCAGAACTGGGTCGTCGGCGAGCGCGCCGGGACCCGCTTCGAATACACCGAGCCCAGCCCTGGGCGTTACCCCTGGCAGTGGTACTGGGACTCCTGCTTCGCGGCGATCGCCTGGCGACGGTTCGAGCCGCGGCGGGCCCGAGCCGAGCTCGAGAGCCTGCTGGCGGCCCAGCGTTCCGACGGTTTCATCGGCCACACGATCTTCTGGCGCAGCCACGTCTCCGGCCCGCGGATCTTCTTCTACAACGTCGCCTCGCGCCGCTCCTTTCAGACGTCGTCGATCCAGCCGCCGCTGCTCGCCTGGGCCTGGCGGATCGCGGTCGGCGACCCCGTCGAGGAGCCGCGGATCGCGGCGCAGACCGACTGGCTGGAAGCGAACCGGGACCTCGAGGGCGACGGGTTGCTTTGGATCGTCCAGCCCGACGAGTCGGGCCTCGACGCCTCGCCGAAGTTCGAACCGGTCTGGGGTTGGCGGGCGAACGGGCGGCTCGGCTTCCCGCTGCTGGTCCACCGCAACCGCCGCTACGGATGGGACGCGCGGCGGTTGCGCGACGCTGGCGAGCCGGTCCTCTGCGAGGTCCTCGTCAACACGCTCTGGTCGCTCTCGCTGCAGGCTCTGGGACGACCGTCGGCGACGCCGGCGCTGGTCGAGCGGTGCTGGGACGAGCGGCGGGGCCTCTTCTTCGACGAGGCGATGCCGGGCGGCCGGGTCGCCGTCAACACCTGGGCCTCGCTGGCACCGCTGGCCCTGCCCGACCTGCCGGAGGAGATCGGCCGGCGGCTGGTCGAGGAGCACCTGCTGAACAAGCGGGAGTTCTGGACCTCGGTAGCGCCGCCCTCGGTTGCCGCGAACGAGCGGGGCTACGAACCGGGCGGCGGCCGCGGCCCCGTCCGCCGCTACTGGCGCGGCCCGACCTGGATCAATTCAGCCTGGATGGTCTGGCTCGGCCTCCGTCGCCTCGGGTACGAGGACGAGGCACAGCAATTGGCCGACGGCGTGATCGGCGCAGTTGCCCGCGAGGGCCTGCGCGAGTACTACGACCCGCGCAACGGCACGGGAATGGGGGCGAATGACTTCGCCTGGTCAGCACTCATAGCCGAGATGGCGGACCCGCCGCCGAAGGACTATTTGTACCTGTAGGTAATACGACCTCGGTCGAGGTCGTATGGGGAGAGCTCGATCTTCACGCGGTCGCCCGGGAGGATGCGGATGTAGTGGCGGCGCATCTTTCCCGAGATGTGGCCGAGCACATCGTGCCCGTTATCCAGTTTGACCCGGAACATCGTGTTGGGGAGAGCCTCGGTGATCTCCCCCTCCATTTCGATCTTTTCCTCTTTAGCCATGCGGCGGGGAGCGTACCTAACGGCGCAGGTGTTCGAGTGCACCCTCACGGTCAGCTATTTCCCCTGCATATTGCGCAGCCTCCAGCTCGGCCAGCGCCGAACCCAGCTCGGGGCCGGGCTCGATCCCCAACTCAGCCGCCACTTCGTCGCCGCGCAGCAGTGGCTGCGGCGGCCCCTCGCGGCGCCAGTCGAGGGCGGCGGCAATCATCTCGCGGGCGAGCTCGAGGTGGGCGGCGACCATCTCGGGGCTGGCGATCGGTCCTTTGCCGCGGGCCGACAGGCGGTCGGCGACGGTCAGCAGGGTGACGTCGACGGCGACCGGTTCGGTGGCCCGCAGGTAGGCGTGGACGCGGCGCGGCGGCAGCGGCATCTCGGGGATCAAGAAACCGAGCCGCAGGTGGTGCAAGGCGAGCGCCTGCAGGTGCTGGCTGAGCTTGCGGCTGGTGCGCAGCCGCCTGCAGATGCCAGCGATCACCTCGGCGCCGACCTGGTCGTGGCCGCGGAAACCGACGAAGCCGTCGCGCTCGGCCTTGGTCTGCGGCTTGGCGATGTCGTGGAAGAGGGCGCCGAAGCGCAACGCGGTGCGCCGGCTGAGCTCGTCGGCGAGCGGCTCTTCGAGCAACGCCTCGACCTCGGCGGCGCGCTCGCCGGCGAAGCGATCGAGGTCCCCCTCGACCTCAAGGGTGTGCTCGAGCACGGCGATCGTGTGATCGTGGACGTCGAGGTGATGGTTCGGTCCCTGCTCGACCCCGCGCAGCGCCGCCACCTCCGGCAGCACCACCGGCGTCAGCTCCAGCTCGCCGAGCAGGCGCAGCCCACGCAGCGGGTCGGGCCCGCCCATCAGCTGCCGCAGCTCGGCGAGCTGACGCTCGCCGGCCGGTTCGGCGGCGCGGGCGGCGGCGGCACGGGCGAGCGCCACCGTCCGCGGCTCGATCTCCAGGCCCATCTCCGCTGCCAGACGGGCGGCGCGGAGAAGTCGCAGGGGGTCGGCGGTGAAGCTCCCCTCGCCGACTGCGCGGAGGCGCTTATCGGCGAGATCGGTGAGGCCGGCGTAGGGATCGAGCGGCTCGCCCCCCGCCAGCGGCACGGCGACGGCGCCGATCGTGAAGTCGCGCTCGGCGAGGTCGGCCTCGATGCTGCCGCCCCGCAGGGCCGTGACGTCGATCTGCCAGCCGTGGCCGGAAGCGGCGACCCGCCAGGTGCCGAACTCGGCGGAGAGCTCGAAGGCGTGCTCGCCGATCTCCTTGGCGATCGCCCGTGCAGCGGCACCGGGGTCGCCGGCGACGGCGAGGTCGAGGTCGGCGACCTCGCGGCCGAGGGCGGCGTCACGGACAGCGCCGCCGACGATCCAGGCGGGGTCGCCGTCGCTCAGGGCGGCGCGGGTCGCCTCGACGACGGGGGCGGCGCTAAGTCGCTCGATCGTGCTCATCCTGGTCTCCGTGGTACCCGCGGCGAGATCGCGCAGGTCACCTCGTAGTTGATCGTCTCCAGGCGAGCCGCAACCTCCTCGGCGAGGATCTCCTCCTCTCCCTGGCGCCCGATCAGCACCGCCTCGTCTCCTGGAGTCACCTCCGTCTCCGGGCCGAGGTCGACCGTAATGTTGTCCATCGAGACGGTGCCGACGAGCGGGTGGCGGCGGCCGCGGACGAGGACGTCGGCGTTGTTGGTGAGGGCGCGGCGGACGCCGTCGCCGTAGCCGAGCGGAATCACGCCGATCCAGGTATCGACAGGGGCTTTCCACTTGCGCCCGTAGCCGGCACTGGCGCCGGCCGGGAAGCGCTTGACGTCGGCGACGTGGGAGCCCAGGGTCAGCGCCGGCCGCAACCCCTGCTCGGCGGGATCGCGCTGGAACGGGTCGAGGCCGTAGATCGCGACGCCGCAGCGGGCGAAGTCGAAGTGGGAGCGGCGGTCGCGGAGGACCGCAGCGCTGTTGGCGGCGTGGACGAGAACCTCCGGGTGCTCGGCCTTGGCCGCCGCGGCGACCTCCTCGAAGCGGTCGAGCTGCTCGCTGAAGAAGCCTTCGTCGGAGTCGGGTTCGTCGGCGGTGGCAAAGTGGGTCCAGATCCCGGCCAGCTCCAGGTCGGGGTCGACGGCGCAGGCTCGCGCCAGCTCCATCACCTCGCCGACCTCGCGATTGCCGAGCCGGCCCATGCCGCTGTCGTACTTGACGTGGACCCGGGCGCGGTGCCCGTGGGCGCGAGCGCGGTCGGCGATCAGGCGCCGGAAGTCATCACGCCAGAGGGCCAGTTCCGAGCCCGCCGAGATCACCGCGTCGACCTCCTCCGCGGTCAGCGCCCCCATCGTCAGTAGGGGAACGTGCTGGAAGCGACGACCGAGCTGCTCGGCCTCAGCAGCGGTCGCCACCGCGAGCCGGGTCGCCCCGCCGTCGAGAGCGGCGCTGGCGCAGACGTCGGCGCCGTGGCCGTAGCCGTCGGCCTTGACCACCGCGCAGAGCTCGGCCTCGCCCAGCTCCGCCTTCAGCCGCGCGCAGTTGGCGCGAACGGCGTCACTGTCGATCCGGGCGGTCGCCCGCTCCATGGCTACTCGCCGTCGGCGAGGACTGCGGCGAGCGCGTCGGCTCGGGTGACCATGCCGACCAGATACCCGTCGCCGTCCACCACCGGTAGGTGGTTGTGATGGTTGTCGGCGATTTTCTTCGCCACCCGCTCGGCCGCCTCGTAGTCGTGGGCGACGATCGGATCCGCCGTCATCAGCTCCGAGACTTTGGTCGCGAAGGCTTTCTCCAGCCGCTCCTCGAAGCCCTTCATCGAGCCAACGAAGACGATCCCGCCCATGATGTTGAGGTAGTGCGGCAGGTGGAGGTCGGACTCCTCCTCGCTGAGGATCAGGTCCGACTCGCTGACGATGCCGACCAGCTTGCGCTCCTCGTCGACCACCGGCAGGGCGCCGAGGTCGGTCTTCGCCAGCAGGTCGATCGCCTTGCGGGCGTCGTCCTCCGGCTGCAGGGTGGGGATCTCGCGGTCCATGATCTCGCCGGCGTTCTTCATCGGCGCGAGGTTATTCGACCGGCCCGTCGGGCCGCAGCGCCGAGGGGATCGCCTCGATCACGTCGCCCGCGATCACCGACTCAGCCGCGCCGACCCGCCGCGTGGCCTCGCGGCCGGCGCGGGCGTGGGCGACGACCGCCGCGCAGACGGCAGTGAAGGGCTCGAGGCCACGGGCGAGCATCGCCGCGGTCATCCCGGAGAGGACGTCGCCGCTGCCGGCGGTGGCGAGGGCGGGTGCGGAGAGGGCATTGACCGCGACCCGCTCGCCGTCGGTGACGATCGTGTCGTCGCCCTTCAGCAGGAGGATCGCCCCGGCCGCCCGGGCGGCCTCCTTGGCGGCGGCAAGCCGGTGGGCCTCGATCTCGCCCGACTCGCGCTCGAGCAGACGCCCGAGCTCGCCGGCGTGCGGCGTCAGCACCGTCGGCGCCGGGCGGGCGGCGAGATCGCCGAGGCGCCCGGCGAAGGCGTTGAGCCCGTCGGCATCGATCACCAGCGGCGCCTCGATCTTGCCAACCAGATCCCGAGCTAGTTCAAAGGACCCGGGATCCCGCCCGAGCCCCGGCCCCAGCACCCCAGCAGCAGCGCGTTCAAAGGCCCGCAGCACCGCCTTCTCGGAAGCCGGAACGAGGCAGCCGTCGCCGCCCGGGCAGGCGACCGACATCACCTCCGGCTGGGCGATCTCGAAGACCAGGTTGAGATCGGCCGGCACCGCCACCGTCGCGTAGCCGGCCCCCGCCCGGATCGCCGCCAGCGAGGTCATCCGCACCGCCCCGGTGAGACCCCGCGAGCCGCCCGCGACGCCGACCTGGCCGGAGCTGAACTTGGTCGACTGCGCCCCCCGGAGCGGCAGCAGATCGAGAACCACCGGATCGATCTCACCTCCGACCGCGTCCGAGGGCGCCCCCGCTGGGATCCCGATCGGCGCTATCCGCAGCTCACCGGTGTGCCACTTCCCAGGCGCAATCCGCTGCCCCAGCTTGGCACCGTGAAAGGTGACCGTCACATCAGCCTCCACCGCCTCTCCCCCCACCTCACCGCTAGAGGCATCGACCCCAGAAGCAATGTCGCAAGCCACCACCGCCGCCCCGCACCCATTGATCGCCCGGATCGCCGAAGCCGCCGGCTCCCGCGGCGCCCCCTCAAACCCCGTCCCGAAGATCGCATCCACAACCGCGCCGGACCCCGAAAGCGCCCCCGTTAGATCCCCCCCAACCAACTCCCCACCAACCCCCCCCCAGTTCAAAGCCGCCTCCCCCC